>Ga0255121_1000297_pt1 | contig 14872 bp, 14 predicted proteins | sample Law_Colum_RepB_8_2_FD_188580 | JGI IMG/M metagenome (GOLD analysis project Ga0255121, IMG submission 188580) | Freshwater microbial communities from St. Lawrence River, New York, United States - Law_Colum_RepB_8h | ecosystem: Environmental > Aquatic > Freshwater > River | place: USA: New York... | reverse complement strand
AGGTAACTTTTGTTACCACGAAAGGGTTTCATGGAGCCTCTACGATATTTTCTATCTATCAATACAGAACAAACAAGAAATCATGACAATTCTGTTGGTTAACTGGATACTAGAGGAATTCTATGGGGTTTGATCGGGGTAGGCGAGGCAGATGGCCTGTAAAGTGATCGGCTTGATTCAAGTCAAAAATCAAGAAGCATTTGATAACTATCGCACGCAGGTGCCAGAGACAATTAAGGCCTATGGCGGCGAAGTCCTTGGGCGTGGAGTCGTAGGGACTCTACTTTGGAATGAATTGAACTGCGAGGGGTTCCAGCTTACCGTAGAGATCATATTTCCCGATGTTCGGGCGGCACAGGGGTGGGCTGAGAGCCGAGAATATCAAGAGCTCCTTGCGGTTCGTTCCGAGGCTATCAGGCTGACGCTCTTTGTTGTGGATATTGGCACGCAACCCAGTTGAGACCATCTGGTACTACGACCGCTTATATGCCAGAATTTTGCTGAAAGGAGGTCATCTATGAACAGCAAATGGATTCCCGTAACAAGCGCCGATGGTGGTCAGTTTGATGCCTATGTCAGCTACCCACCAACCGGCCACGGACCTGGGCTCATCATCATTCAAGAGATCTTCGGGGTTAATGAGCATATCCGTGCCGTGGCAGATCAATATGCCGCAGATGGGTTTTTGGCGATAGCACCGGATATCTTCTGGAGAGATGCCAAGCGCATTGAGCTTAAGTATGATGCAGAAGGCTTCAAACAGGGGCTGGATCTGATGGGTGGGCTCAATATCCCTCTTGTGGCTGGCGATCTGCGCAGCACGGTCGAGGCTGTAAAACGCTTAGATGCGTGCACAGGTCGAGTGGGCTCAGTCGGCTTTTGTATGGGTGGCATGCTGTCTTTTGTAGCGGCTGCACGTGCGGGAGTCGATACTGCAGTCTGCTACTACGGTGGGGGAATCGATCAGCAACTCGATCTCGCCAAATTGATTCATTGCCCCATATTGCTCCACTTCGCAGAACAAGATAGTTATATTCCGTCGGCTTCAGTGAAACAGATTACACGGGCTCTCGCGGGGCACCCGGCCGCACGGATTATTACCCACCCTGGGGTGGATCATGGTTTCAACTGCTGGCGTCGTCCGGCTTGGAGCCAGAACACTGCAGCCCGGGCTCGGGGACAAACCCTGGTGCACCTGGCTGAGTCACTCGGTTGAGGCAATCAAGACTGCAGAGGTGTAGCGCACTGCTGCTGATATTCGGATCTGCGGTGGCAGTTCCTGCGTACTCTGTTACGCAATCAAAAGATGTACTTCGGCCAGCATCAACAGCACCTGTATTTACTACACGCGCACTGTTAGATGGTCTACGGCATCCGTGGAGTATTGCCTGGCTTCCCTCGGGCGAGATGCTGATCACCGAGCGGGAGGGGGTATTGCGCCGGGTCTCTAGGGATTTTTCGCGTATTTCAGCGCCTGTAGGAGGTTTGCCAGAGATCGCAGTAAATGGCCAAGGGGGGCTATTTGACGTTGCGGTTCACCCGAATTACGAGCAAAACGGTTGGATCTACCTGTCGTTTGCCGAGCCCCAAAGCGCGGGCTCTTCCTTAATTGGTACTGCAATGATTCGTGCGCGTTTAAAGGGCGATCGTCTAGTCGATTCAGAGCATCTCTTTAGTATGAAGAAAAAATCACGGGGTGGACGCCATTTTGGCGGCAGAATCGTATTTGATCGGAAAGGGTTTGTTTATTTAACTCTCGGCGATCGCGGCGATGAAGAACGCGCTCAGGCATCTTACGATCATGCGGGTGCAGTGATACGTTTGCATGATGATGGCCGAGTTCCCCAAGACAACCCTTTTCTTGGGAAATCGAATCAGTTACCCGAGGTATTTTCTCGCGGTAACCGAAATATCCAAGGCGCGGCGCTACACCCCAGAACGGGCGAACTCTGGACACACGAGCATGGACCTCAAGGGGGCGATGAACTAAACATTATTCGTAAGGGCCGAAATTATGGCTGGCCAATTATTACTTACGGTGTGAACTACGTTACGGGAACGAGAATTGGTGAGGGCACACACAAGCCCGGTTTAGACCAACCGGTTCACATCTGGGTGCCTTCAATTGCTCCCTCCGGAATGGCGTTTTATGCGGACCGCGCGTTCCCTCAGTGGCAGGGTAGTCTTTTCATCGGTGCGCTCCGCTCTCAGGCCTTGGTCCGTCTTACGCTAGATGGCGATATTGTGAAATCAGAAGAGCAGCTAATAGTGGGCGAGATTGGCAGGATTCGAGATGTGCGTGTAGGGCCCGATGGCCTCGTTTACCTGTTGACTGACTCATCGGATGGAAAGCTCTGGCGCCTTGAACCACGCTAAGAAGAGCTGATGCGCAGGTCGGGATGTTACAAACCGGACGGTAGGCCCGCAACGGGACCAAGAACACCACTTCGCTGTCTAGTAAGAGTTACACTAATAATGTATTATTTAATAGACATCCTTAAATTATTAGGGTTGGATCAACTGCCCGGGGCTTGCGGTCAGTTGAAAGCGGCAAGGGGTGTGCGAGTGATGGGAGCCAGATTCTCCAAGATAACGTGCAAGAGGAGTGCTAGCCGTGAATACTTATATCGTCGTTTTTTTGTTCTGTGGTTTTGCTTTTGGGATGGTCTCTTTCCCTGTCCGCCATCTGTTCAGTGAGGGGCCGACCAAGACCGATGTCTCTGAAGTCACGAGCTTTTTGGATGGAAGATTCTTCTGGGCGCTCGTGTGCACCTGTCTTTGGCCCATCATGCTCCTAACGGGATTGAATTCGGTCAGGATCTTGGCCAAGAGACGCAGCAGCAATCTCGGTTGATCATTTTATTCAAGAGTATTTAAATTTCCCGGCTTCCCTTGAGATCCCGCAATTCTTCGAGATCTCGACCTGAATTCATTCTTACAGCTTAAGAGTGTACTTAAACCCAACCAACCAATTTCTGGGTGAGCCAGGTTCGTAGTAGCGACCGGATTCCTGGTCTCCGATGGTGGAGGCTACATAGAGTTTGTCGGTGAGGTTATCGATTCGCAGATAGCCCGTGATAAGGCCGTAACCTATGGGCTTGTTGGCGCTTAGGCTGAGATTCGCAAGGTTGTATCGAGAGGTCTTTTCAGCATTGTTCGAGCGCGTATAAATCTCGCCAACTGAGATCAACTCCAAGGTCGACTGGAATACAGGAATGTTCTTGTTTACTATCTCGGTGCTGCGATATCGGACTTCGATCTGTGTGCGATCGTTAGGAATGTTGGGGAGGTTTTCCCCGCCGGTGACGGTTGAACGAAAGTTCGCAGCACCTCGAATTGTAGCCCCTTCTTTGTAAATAGCTCTTAGCCAAGTCAAGCTCGCAGTAGAGGAGAGGTTTTTGCTCCACATCCATTGACTGCTGAGTTCTAGCCCCTTGCGCTCTGTGTCAACGTTTTGCCACGCTGCGGCTGAAGCGCTCAGAAAATTGGGAACAATATCGTCTTGCGTTCGCGTAAAAAAAACACTCGCAGTCAGGTAACCTCGCTGAGCCTGGCGCCATTTCCAGCCAAATTCAAGCTGCCTCGATGTTGCCGGGTCGAGCCCATAAAACCGATTCTCGGTACAGGTTGTTCCCGTGCAAGTCGCACTACCCACGGGTGTGTACAGGACCTCATTCAGCGTTGGCGTCTCGAAAGACTGTCCAAAGTTCGCGAACAGGTTCTGATTCGGGCCTATGTGTCGAACGAGACCGACTACTGGGCTTACGCCAGAATACGTTCTACTACCCGAACCATCTTGCGGAGTGGTTTCGAGGAAGTAATAATCTTTCACCTGCAGTTTGACCTGCGAGAACCTAAGCCCTGTTGTCAGGGACAACGTATCGCTAAGAAACCAATCTCCTCTTGCGTAAACTCCGAAGTTACTCGCTATGTTGTCCTCATTACGACTCAGATCCCCAGTAGCCACTCCCCCGCTGTTCGCTCTTCCTTTCCGATCATCCTTAACGTGATCGAATTCAGCGCCGAGGGATAACTTACCAGCCGATTCGAATACGGTCACTGGTGTTTGGTAGTCGGCCCCGACACCGAAATGCATGCGATCAATCAGAATATAGGAGGTTGAAACCCGACCCGGGTTATCAAGATCCCTCGTCGCCAAATGGGTACGAAGTGTGAGCAATCCGGCACTCGGGCTGCCCGACTCGTGAACAACGCCTGCAATAGCCTGAACGAACTTCTTGCCTGCTTTGAAAGCGAGATTTCCGGTGTCGGCTGCATAGGGGTTTGTCCTAAAGTCATTTAAAATCAGACTGCCGGGATCCTCCGACTTCTTTTGATCCAGCGCATTAAGAATAAAGGTCGTCTTGGAGCCTTCACCTTTCTTAACTAACTTTGTGTTGACGTGATGCCGCTCAGCTGCGCTGTATTGCCGAAACCCCTCAGAAGACAAGGCACCATAGTCAAAGACTAGCCCGTAGTCTCCCCTTGTCTCCGAGTACTGCAGTGAAGAGCGATACAGGGAATCAGATCCGGCATAGCCGGTTATATCAAGTTCCGGGTGTGCTGAGGGTTCACGCGTGAATGCTTGAATTACCCCTCCGCTGGCATTTCCATAAAGGGCAGCAAGCGGGCCTCGAAGCACTTCGATACGCTCAGTAGAGGTGGCAGAAAACTGTGATGTCTGCCCCTGTCCATCAGGAAGGCTCTGAGGTAAGCCATCGATCATTAGCCGGACACCGCGAACGCCAAATGGGGCCCGAGAGCCAAACCCACGAATGGAAATCTGAAGATCCTGAGCGTAATTGTTTCGGTTGGCGACATTGATACCGGGAACATACCCAAGAGCTTCACTAATATTAATCTGGGGGCCAGATGATTCAATCCGCGCCCGGGAGACTGCATCAATGGAGCCGGGGGCATCGAAAATACTTTGCTCGGATCGGCTAGCAGAAACTACGACGTCGTCGAGTGTCTGAGCGTAACCCTCGGGCGTGTATCCGCAGGATACCCCCACGAGAACGAGCGCCCACAGACGATTACATTTGTTCATTTCAACTGTGATAAATAATGAGCGATCGCAACAAGATCTTGATCCGCAATTCCGTAGAGGGATGCAGCCATTATCGTGTCTCGTCCAGTTGCTTGATTATTTTTAAACTGACGCATTGAATGAAGCAGGTAATTCTCACGCTGACCTGCCAATCGGGGCATCTGATCCCTGCCTTTAAAATCTGAGAGATGGCAGGTGCCGCAGAGCATCTCTCGCGAGAGATGCTCACCGCGTCTAAAAAGTCTCTCATCTCGTTGAGATGCCACAGGTATTAGAGTCTGGCCTGAAAAATACTTTGAAAGCGCAATCACTTCTCGGTCTGTAATGCCATCGAGTTGGCCGGACTTCACCGGTATTACTCTGATGCCTTCTCGAATCATGATTAACTGGTTCTCGAGAAAGGTTCTGGGTTGACCCGCTAGGGAGGGGTTCGCAGCAGTTCTGGAATTGCCATCTGGGCCATGGCATGTTGCGCAGATTACGATTCTTGGGGAAAGATCCTGGGCAACGACTGCGTGAAAAGTCCCCGCAGCAAGCGCCACGGGGACAAGAAAGCACCGAAATAAAACCCTAGTTAAGAACAATTATTTCCTGTAGCTAATGCGATAGATAGCGCCTAATTGTTCGTCGGATACCAACATTGCACCATCCGGCATCTGCAACATATAGGCAGGCCTACCCCAGAAGGATTGATCGGCGGGATTTAAAAAGCCTGTCATAAACGGCGTAACCTTACTATTCTTGCCGTCCTTATCTGCCCTGACGGTCACAATATCGAAGCCAATTTTGGTGCTCCGATTCCAGGAACCTTTACGCGCAACGAAGGCCACGTTTTGGTACTCGGCGGGAAACATTTTTCCGGTATAGAAAGTTACACCCATAGCAGCTGAATGAGGGCCCATTAAAGCAACCGGCTGCTCAACACCCTTACAAGCATCCGCTTTCTTTACCGAGTCATCAGCTAACTTACCCTCGTGGCAGTATGGGAAACCAAAATTCAGGCCGGTTTTATGGATCCGATGAAGGGTGTCATGGGGACGATCATCACCCCACCAGTCCCGACCGTGGTTGCTAAACCAGAGTTCCTTAGTCTGGGGATGCCAGTCAAATCCAACGGAGTTACGCACCCCGGTTGCAATGACTTCCATTGCTGATCCATCTGGGTTGTAGCGACGGATCTGCGCATACTCAGGCGTGGGGAGTTCACAGATATTGCAAGGCGCGCCAAAAGGAACGTAGAGCTTGTTATCAGGGCCGAATGCAATGTACTTCCAGTTGTGATGCTGCTCCGGGGGGAGATTAAAGGCGGCAGTCATATCGACGGGGGTAGCCGCAGGATTTTTCTCGATACCATCAAAGCGAAGTACCTTGTTGATCGCCATGACGTAAAGCGAACCGTTTTTAAACGCAACACCTGCGGGCTGAACCAGTTTATCGATCAAGACACGACTCGATTTGCCGTCTGCTGAGAGCTCGTAGACACGGCCAATCGCACGCGTACCGATATAGATCTTGCCATCGTCACCGCGAGCCATTGCACGGGCGCCAGGCATGCCAGTTGCAAAAATTTCAGCCTTAAAACCAGCAGGAAGTTTTATTTTATCGAGCGGAATCTCGGGGGCCTCGGTCACCGTCATTTTCCCTGCAAGTGGTGCGAGCTTTGAATCGGCCATAGATGTGGGCATGCCCTGCTTCCAGGCCGGAGGCGGCGCCGGTGCAGCCGCTGGTGCCTGAGCGTGCGCGACTGACGCTACAGCAGCCAGAGCCGAGCTCAAGATGGTCGCGCAAAGACGATGCTTGTGAATGATCTTCATGTGATTTGTCTCCTATTTATTTTTAGCCTCCCCATGATGTTCTAGCGGTGGCGGGGGCGATATTCGGGTTGTCCCCACAGCACCCTGTCCCTGAGTGTTGAGTTAAGGGCTTTTTCAGAGAGTCACCGAAGGTCCCAAGCAGCCTTCAATAAAAGTACTCGTGGGATTTCATTGGGGCTTTAACTGAATTTCAATCGAGGCGTACCAGGCCGCCATATCTTGGATATCTGATTCGCCAAGTGGCTTTGCGATAACCGACATCACCGGATTCTGTCGTTTCCCGCTTTTAAAATTCTGCAGTTGTTCAACCAGATAAATCGCGGGTTGGCCAGCAAGATGGGGCGTGCCGGGATTATTGGATAACCCCATGGTTCCGTGGCAGACAACACACGATTGTGCCTTCTTGCGACCTACGTTTGCGTCACCACCTGCAGCCGAGGTTGCGCTAGAGAAGATGGACGTACTGCTAATGATTAGAAAAGAGAGCAATGTCTTCATGACTCAAAAATACCTGTATCTAAGAAAATAAGGGGGACTAACGCCCCCCTTATTTAAGGCCATTACAGACCGATTATTTCTTATCCTCTCCGACGTAGCTGATTCGATAGAGCGCACCAGCGAAGTCGTCCGATACAAGTATCGAGCCATCCTTCATGACGGCGACATCCACTGGGCGTCCCCGATAAAGGCCGGTTTCCGGATCAAGGAATCCAGAGGCGAACACCTCCATTTTGCCGGCCGTGCCATCTGAGTTTAAGGGTACAAACTGCACCTCGGCACCGCTTGGCTTTGTGCGATTCCATGAACCATGCGCGGCGACAAAGGCTCCGCCACGATACTTCGCAGGGAATTTGTTTCCTGTGTAAAAGGCCATACCAAGCTGCGCCTGATGCGCGGGAAACTCAACCTGAGGGAAGATGGCGCCCGTGGGCTCCTTCATGTCCTTGAGGTCTGTGGCTGCTGGCGATCCTGCAACCTTGTACTTACCGTTCCAATAGGGAAACCCGAAATGCTGCCCGGTCTTGGTGGATCGATTCAGTTCGCCCGGGGGAATGTCATCGCCGAGTCCGTCTACCTGGTTGTCAGTCCACCAGAGGCTGCCGTCTTTGGGGTTGAAGTCCATTCCCACGCTGTTTCGAGCGCCCTTAGCAAACACCTCCCGCTTTGAGCCATCGAAGGCGTTAAGGCGAACAATGCCGCCGATGCCGATCCTATCGTAGAGATCGACTTTGTCCTTGGGCTGCACATTGTAGGGCTGGCCAAGCGTGACATAGAGCATTCCATCGGGGCCCACCCGGCAGGTTCGGGCACCGTGGTTATAGGACTCCTCCTCGACGGGAATCAGCTTGCCCTGTGGGACGACTTCAATAACGGCCACATCAGGACCCTCGTAGAAGAACTCGGCGGCCGGGAAGTTCAGCACCCGATTGTGCTCGACTACAACAAGAAAGCCATCCTTGGTCCAGCAGACGGCATTAGGGTTGGTAAACTTCAGCGATGGGGCAAACGACTTCACCTCGTCGGCCACACCATCGCTGTTTCTATCAGTTACCGCCCAGACCGTTGTTTTGCGCGTTCCAACGAACAGCATATTGGTTGATGGAGCAACAGCCATATGACGTGCGTCTGGGACTATTGCGAAGAGATCAATCTTAAAGCCGGGCGGCAGTTTTACCCGTTTGAGATTTTCACGGATAGCGTCTGCATTTCTACCCGACTGTGGAACCGTCGGGATATTTAAATCCGTGGTTGCTACCTTCATCTGTTTCAGAGTGCTTAAGTTGTCTGGCTTACCTTGGGCTAGGGCAGAAGTCATAAGCCCAGCAACCATCAGCCCAGCTGCGATACGTGTCAGTTTCATGTCGTCACCTTTTTTGGATTTTTATGGAAATCAGGACTCGTTGTGGAATAAATAAGTCGTCCGAAATCAACTGTCGCAGGCAGTAGGGGGGAAAGTAAAGGCTTTAGCGAGGGCTCTAAGTGAAACTACTTAATTGTCGCAGCGCGGCAAATCAGGCGTCTTTCTGGGCCTGTCCTCGGCTAGGGTTACTTAGATGAGGGTTTTCTTTTGTCGAGGGGTTCTCATTGCCTCAATGCGAAGTGCTCATAGGTTATTCAGTGGCAGAGCTGTTTTATAGCGGACTTGTTTTAGTGCGAAACTGGAGCGTATTTTTTCGACTTGCGCAATCGGTGAGAGCTGCTCAAGAATGAAGCTCTCTAGTGCGGGCATATCGGGTACCGCCACGCGTAAGAGGTAATCGGCATCTCCGGTCATGAGGTAACACTCCATCACCTCGTCACGCAGCGTAATACGCTCCTCAAATTCTTGCAGTGCCTGACGGCTTTGTAACTTCAGGCTAATTGAAATAAACACGTTCAGGTGAAGCCCGAGGTGCTTGGCTTCAAGTAAAGCCACGTACTGCCGAATGAGCCCCCGCGCTTCCAAGGCCCGAACGCGGGCGAGGCAGGGCGAGGCAGAGAGATGGACCCGCCGGGCGAGTTCGACATTGGATAAGCTGGCGTCAATCTGAAGTTGTTCGAGAATCTTCAAATCGATCGCATCGAAGCTTTTTGTGCTTTGATGGGTCATTTATTAAAAATTTTATGCCATAAAACGATGTTTTATTAATAAATTCGACATCAAGTGCCAGAGTGTTTTCCCTAAACTAGGAACTCTAAAGGACCTCTGCCATGAACCACGCGCCCCAGCCTCAGAATTTCTCACCGCCCGTGGTGGCGGACACCGATCCCTCAGAGACACAAGAATGGCGTGAGGCCCTTTTATCGTTGGCGACCAATAGTGGGCCTGCGCGTGTGCGGCATGTTCTTGATGAGCTTGCGCGCGTGGCGCGCTCTCAGCGCATCGGCTGGCAACCCGAGTTGAATACTCCGTATATCAATACCATTTCTGTCGAGGCGCAACCCCCCTTTCCCGGCGATATCGCCATAGAGGAGCGATTGGCCTCATTGATGCGTTGGAACGCGCTTGCCATGGTTGTCCGAGCCAATAAAGCCTACGGTGAACTGGGCGGGCACATCGCTAGCTACGCGAGTGCAGCCGATTTATTTGAAGTTGGGTTTAACCATTTCTTTCACGCCAGAGGACCCCAACACCGCGGCGACCTCGTGTTCTTTCAACCTCACAGTGCACCCGGGGTATACGCCCGCTCGTTCTTGGAGGGACGATTAACAGAGAATGATTTGCTGCATTACCGTCAGGAAATCACCGCCCCTGCCAATGGTGCGCGCGGACTTTCGAGCTATCCGCATCCCTGGTTAATGCCTGATTTCTGGCAGTTTCCAACGGGATCGATGGGCATTGGACCGATCAGCTCAATCTATCACGCGCGCTTTATGCGCTATTTGACCCACCGTAAGTTACTCGATTGCGGTGGGCAAAGAGTATGGGGTGTTTTTGGCGACGGGGAAATGGATGAGCCCGAAAGCATGAGTGCTCTGACTCTGGCTGCTCGTGAACGACTCGATAACCTCATTTGGGTGGTGAACTGTAACCTACAGCGATTGGACGGTCCCGTACGCGGGAATGGCCGCATCATCGATGAGCTTGAGAAGCTTTTTGCGGGAGCTGGCTGGAATGTTATTAAATTAGTATGGGGTAGCGATTGGGATGGCTTGTTTGCGCGCGACGTTACCGGCGCATTAGCCCGCTCGTTTGCGCAGACAGTCGATGGGCAGATGCAGACCTTTGCTGCCAATGACGGCCGCTTCAACCGTGATAACTTTTTTGGCCAGAACCCTGAACTCGCGCGCCTCGCCGAAGGCTTAACGGATGAGCAGATTGATAACCTCAAACGCGGCGGACACGATATGGTCAAAATCTATGCGGCCTATGCGGCCGCTGCGGCGCATACGGGCCAGCCCACGGTGATCTTGGCGCAGACCAAGAAAGGATATGGCATGGGATCGGCTGGGCAAGGCAAGATGACCACCCATAGTCATAAGAAATTTGATGAAACTGATCTGATTGAATTCCGCAATCGTTTCAACCTGCCCCTCACCGATGCACAGGCCAAGGGGTTGGAATTTTTTAGACCTGCAGAAGATAGCCCAGAGATGCGCTACCTGCGCGAGCATCGAACCGCACTTGGCGGTGCAATGCCCAAGCGCGAAACGGATTGCGAGGTGGTACCAGTACCCGTGATCGACAGCTATGCCCAGTTTGCTCTGAAAGCGGATGGCAAAGAGATGAGTTCCACTATGGCATTCGTCCGTATGCTTGGGGCATTACTAAAAGATCCGGTATTAGGTCCTCGCATCGTTCCTATCGTTGCCGATGAGGCGCGTACCTTTGGTATGGCAAATCTCTTTAAGCAGGTTGGTATTTACAGTAGCGTCGGACAGCGCTACTCACCAGAGGATATTGGATCCGTACTCTCTTACCGTGAGGCTTTAGAGGGCCAAATTTTAGAGGAGGGCATCAGCGAAGCAGGTGCGATTGCAAGCTGGACGGCGGCGGCAACGAGTTACAGCGTGCACGGCATGGCGATGCTTCCTTTCTACATTTACTACTCAATGTTTGGCTTCCAGCGCGTTGGCGACGCCATCTGGGCTGCCGCCGATCAGCGCGCCAGAGGGTTCCTGCTCGGTGCCACTTCGGGCCGCACCACGCTGGCGGGCGAAGGCCTGCAACATCAAGATGGAAGTAGCCACCTAGTTGCAGCGACGATCCCTAATTGCAAGGCTTATGATCCGGCGTTTGCAGGGGAGCTCGCCGTAATCATTGATGCCGGAATGCGAGAGATGCTCGTCGAACAAAAAGACGTGTTTTATTACGTGTCGCTTATGAACGAAAACTACGCTAATCCGGATCTGCCAGAGAGTGCGAAAGAGGGTGTTTTGCGTGGGGGATATCATTTTGGAAGCTACGGACCGGGGAATGGCCGGCGTGTGACCTTACTCGGTTCGGGTGCGATCCTCACTGAGGTGATCCGCGCAGCCCACCAGCTTGCCTCGCAAGGCATCGGGTCTGATGTTTATAGTATTACCAGTTGGAGCGAACTGGCCCGTGATGGCATGGCAAGTGAACGCGCTGGTTCAGAGGCTTACCTGATCAAACTCTTGAGTTGCAGTCAAGGCCCAATCGTAGCGGCCACCGACTATGTACGTGCGCTACCAGAAACCGTTCGTGCTTATCTGCCAACCGGACGACGTTATGTCACCTTAGGTACAGACGGTTTTGGTCGCAGTGATACGCGTGCTGTATTACGTTCATTTTTTCAGGTCGATGCGCAGAGCATCATTGATCGCATACTGGCAGCGTAACGGATCACTTTGTTCTCGGTAAAAACGTTGGAATTCAGCGGGATTCTTGCCCCAGATTAAGCTGATGTTGACTGTGGGCGGTAAGCCAGAGGCCACCTGCAATCAAAAGAAAGCTCAGTCCGTGGTACCACTCTGGAGCCTCCGCAAGCACCAGCAGAGAAAGAAGTGCTGTAAAGAGTGGAATTAGGTTAGCGGACATCCCAGTAATGGCGGGACCAGCCCTCGTTACCGCTAGGCCCCAACACCGATAAGCCAGAATTGCTGGACCAATTGCAACGTATAGCACTCCAAATCCGAGCGTCCAGCCCCATTGCACGGGCGCACTCGGCCCCGACTGCGTACTCACCCAGAGTGCCTCAAGGCTCGCGAATACTGCGCACCAGAGCAGGCCCATGGCGGTCTGAGCGAGGAGATGGGCCGCCCAGTCGTTTTGAATTTTGGTGTCAACCTCTCCCGGCCAAGGTCGAGACAGCAGCCAGCTGTACCAGGCCCAGAGAATCGAGGCCAAGACCATGAGAAGGTCCCCGGGCACCAGAGTGAGGCCTAAAAGTCGATCGATCTCCCCCCGGGCCAGAACGACCAGAACTCCCACTATCGAGGCTGCCAAGCCAAGCCATGACAATGAGGCGACGGCCTGTCGATAAAAGATACGGCCCATCACTAGGGTAAACAGTGGAATAGACGAACTCACGAGAGTGACGTTGATTGGGCTTGAAGTTTGCAGGGCAAGATAAAGCAGGGTGTTATAACAGCCCATACCCAGAAACCCCAGCAGCATATATCGGGGCCAGTTGCGCCAGAGTGCAGATTGACGTCGTAGGACCCAGCCGGCCAGTGGAAGTAGGAGGAGAAAGACTAGACTCCAGCGCAGTAAATTGAGCAGTACCGGTGGAACGAGATCTTGTAGAAGACGCGCCACCAGTGCGTTGCCCGCCCACAGTAGGGGTGCAGTTACTAATAATACTAACGTGCCAAGGTTGGGTTGCTGCGAGGACATCGAATTCTTTAGGCCCAAGGACAATCGGGAATTTTAAGCGTGATGAGAAGGCTACTCTGCCTGCCACTGCATGGCGACCTCGCGCTGAATAGCGAGCCAGGCAATTGCTTTATTCTCAACAATGATTGGATCGACTCGCCAGGACATCATAAATGGCGTCCCATCCTTTTTGTAGTTGATAGCCTGCCCTTCAAAGGAACCGCGTTCGAGCAAACATTGGCCAAGCCGTTCAGTCTCATCGCGGTCGGTGCTTGGCCCTTGAAGCAGCTTGGGCGACTTTCCGATCATCTCGGCCGCTGTGTAGCCTGTTAATTGCTCGAAGGCAGCATTGCAATAAATAATTCTCTGGTCTCTCGCACTATCTGTGATCAGTATGGAGTCGTAGCTCCTGTCAAGTAACAACTCGAGCAGATTGAGTGCAGCTTCGGTGGTTGGCAGTAGTGGGACGATTCTTGGGGATACCATGTGGCGCCTAGTTTTTTCTGACTTCAATCACCTGATTGTTAGACCCGTCCCAACTGACTCATTTGGTGACGGAACGGGTTATTAGGATAGCTCCTTTAGCGTTCTATCTCTAGCCAGCAGGTAGTAATACTGTATCGATAATGTGTATTACACCGTTGGTACATTCGACATCTGTTTTAACTACTGTGGTTTCCCCATTGAGTTTGACGCCTCCAGCGGTGGTGACCTTCAGTGTCGCGCCGTTCACTGTGACTGGGGTCTGGCCATCCATCTTGAGAACGTCGGTAGCCATCACTTTGCCGGACACCACATGGTACGTGAGAATACCTTTGAGTTTTGGCACATCCTTTAAGAGGCTATCCAGTGTGCCGGCCGGGAGTTTTGCAAACGCCTCGTCGGTTGGGGCAAAAACCGTGAACGGTCCGCTACCTTTGAGGGTGTCGACTAGGCCTGCGGCTGTTAGGGCGCTGGCAAGGGTCTTGAAGTTACCGGCTGCGACAGCGGTATCGATGATATCGTGCATTAGATTTTCCTTGGGGATAAAAACATGAACTACGATCAAGATAGATCGCAGTGACGGGACAAACTTACGACTAAAGGAAATCCAGAGAATTTGACCCCTAATCAAGCTTCGATTTGCGCGACCCCCCACTATGGCCTCTTTGGTGCGAGATCGGGGGATGAGTCTGCAAGGTTATTAGGGGTGGGGGTAGCTGATCCAAGAAAGTCTGTTATCGACAGATGTATTGACCACAAAAGAGTATTCGTAGAACAATAGACGCCATGCGCCGGTACCTCGTTCAGATGCTCTTGGCCCTAATCGGGGTTCAGGGGTTTACTATCACCCCGGCGATCGGGCAGTCTGGTTCAGGAGATGTGCTCTCGGCTTTGCGTGAATCGGTCGTTGCGGTGCGTAGTCGGGCGGTGGAAGATGCCCGCTCGAATACAACACTTGGCCGTGAGCGCCTAGGCTCCGGTGTGGTGATTGATGAGCAGGGCCATATTCTTACGATTGGCTACCTCGTAATCGAGTCTGAAGCGGTGGATATCATGGTGCCTTCAGGCGCCACCTATCCTGCCCGTGTTGTTGGCTATGACCATGCGACCGGCTTTGCGGTCTTAAGACCTCTGCTGCCTATCGCGCTAAAGCCCGTGGTGATTGGATCTTCAGAAAAGCTTGCCGAGCAGGAATTAATGGTGATCTTGCCCTTTGAGGGCCTTGGCCCAGACTCTGCAACTCAGCTTGTCTCTCGACGGCCGTTT
>Ga0255121_1000276_pt1 | contig 15510 bp, 21 predicted proteins | sample Law_Colum_RepB_8_2_FD_188580 | JGI IMG/M metagenome (GOLD analysis project Ga0255121, IMG submission 188580) | Freshwater microbial communities from St. Lawrence River, New York, United States - Law_Colum_RepB_8h | ecosystem: Environmental > Aquatic > Freshwater > River | place: USA: New York... | reverse complement strand
TGATTATTGCTGGCGGCGGAGTTATCTACTCCGATGCTCACTCTGCGCTGCAAGCTTTTGTTGAGCAGACAAAGATTCCTGTTGCAGCATCCCAGGCTGGTGTGGGATCTCTGAACTGGGATCACCCTCAATACATGGGCTCTGTGGGAGCCACAGGAACAACTGCTGCAAATCGCTTAGCTCGCGAGGCAGATCTAGTTATCGGTATCGGCACTCGCTATAGCGATTTCACTACTTCAAGTCGCACAGCATTTCAAAATCCAAACGTTCGCTTTATCAATATCAATATCGCATCCTTTGATGCTTTCAAGCATGCAAGCGCACTGCCTGTTGTGGCAGATGCTCACCAAACCCTGCTTGAACTCACCCCTCTATTTAGGGATTACCAAGTCTCAAGTGATTACGTGGCGCGCACTTCCCGCGAGAAGAGCGAGTGGAATGCAGTAGTTGATGCAGCTTTCATTGATCAAAAGCGTGCACTACCAAGTCAGAGCGAGATCATCCATGCTGTGCAATCAGCATCTGATGCACAAGACACCGTTATCTGCGCAGCAGGATCATTGCCTGGAGATCTTCACAAACTATGGCGCGTTCGCTCACCGCTTGGTTATCACGTTGAATATGCATTCTCATGTATGGGATATGAGATTGCCGCAGGGTTAGGTGCTGCGCGCGCTGGTGCAATGCCGATTGTGATGGTCGGCGATGGCTCATATCTGATGATGCACACTGAGATTGTTTCAGCTGTCGCTGAAGGTCTGAAATTTATTATCGTTCTCATTCAAAACCATGGCTATGCATCTATTGGCCATCTCTCAGAAAGCATCGGTTCAGAGCGCTTTGGCACGCAATACCGCTTTAGAGATGCAGCTAGTAATAACTTTGAAGGTGGCGAGAGGCTTCCTGTTGATCTTGCAGCAAATGCGGCAAGCCTAGGTATTGATGTCATCGATATTAAAGCTTCATCTTCTGCAATCGCAGATCTTCATGCGGCTGTGAAGAAGGCAAAAGCGTCATCGAAGGCAACGTTGATTCACATCAATAGCGACCCATTGCTCTATTCACCTGACGGTGAAGGCTGGTGGGATGTTCCTATCGCTCCTGTTTCAACGCTGAAGAGCACACAAGATGCTTATAAGAAGTACTCAGAAGAGATTACGTTGCAGCGTCCATTGCTTGGCAATGGCACAAAAGATAAGGAATAGGGGATCAGAAAATGACTCAGCAAATCCGCGTAGGCACCGCACCTGATTCATGGGGCGTCTGGTTTCCCAGTGAACCTCACCAAGTGCCATGGGATCGTTTCCTTGATGAAGCAGTTGAAGCTGGTTATCACTGGATTGAACTTGGTCCCTACGGTTATCTTCCAACCGATCCTAAGCAACTTGAAGAAGAACTCGGCAAGCGCAATCTCAAGATGACTGCCGGCACAGTCTTTACAGGTTTTCATAAAGAAGATGAGAGCCAATGGCAGCGCGCATGGGATCAAGCACTCGCTGTTGCAACTCTGGTTTCACAACTTGGCGTTGAACACCTAGTTGTTATCCCTGATCTATGGCGCGATGACAAGACAGGGCAAGCTCGAGAGTCACGCACGCTCTCCAATGAACAGTGGAAGCGTCTTGCTGCAGGACATAACAAGTTAGGTAAGGCTCTCCTTGAAGAGTTTGGTATCCATCAGCAGTTCCACTCCCATGCAGATAGCCATATCGGCACCTATCAAGAAGTTGAGCGTTACTTACAAGAGACTGATCCGAAGTATTCAAACCTCTGTCTTGATACAGGCCACTTTGCTTACTACTTGGGCGATAACCTCAAGATGATGAACGCCTACCCAGAGCGCATTGGATATCTACATCTGAAGCAAGTGCATCCAGATATCTTGGCTGAGACGCTTAAGAATGACATTCCATTTGGAGACGCCGTTGCTAAGGGTGTTATGACAGAACCAGGATTTGAAGGTGTTCCAAAGTTTGCACCCATCATTGAGCGCGCACTGGAAATCAACCCCGATATCTTTGCGATCATCGAACAAGATATGTATGGATGTCCCGTTGATATGCCATTTCCTATTGCACAGCGCACGCGCGAACATATCTTGGCTGCAACTCGCGCAGCACGTGTGAAGTAATAGTTATGGCGCAATCACCATTTCTCTATATGAAGGAGAACTCTCCAACAGTTCTCTGGAATGACTCTGCAGATCCGAAAGAGTTACAAAATGCACTCACCTGGGGAATTGTTGGTGCAACATGTAATCCTGTGATTGCGCTGACAGCCATTAAGGCAGATGCACCGCACTGGGTCTTGCGCATTAAGGAATATGCCAAGAAAAATCCCATTGCTACAGAAGATGAAATCGGCTGGGCAATGGTGAAGGAACTCTCACTGAACGCTGCAAAACTCTTTGAAGGCGAGTTTGAGAAATATAACGGGCGCAACGGGCGTCTTTCTATTCAGACCGATCCCCGTAACTTCCGCAATGCACAGCTATTGACCAAGCAAGCAGTTGAGTTTTCCAAACTTGCACAGAACATCATCGTGAAGATTCCTGTGACAACGGAGGCAATCTCAGCTTTTGAAGAGGCCACCTATCAAGGTGTGAGCCTGAATGCGACGGTCTCATTTTCTGTGGCACAAACTGTGGCTGTTGCTGAAGCAATTGAACGTGGTCTCAAGCGACGTGAAGCAGAAGGCTTGGATATCTCAACAATGGGTCCTGTCTGCACCATCATGGTGGGACGCGTTGATGACTGGGTAAAGGTCTCTGCTGAAAAATCTGGCGCAGCACTTGATCTAGAGATCATGGAATGGGCAGGCGTTGCAGTATTTAGAAATGCTCACAAGATCTATAAAGAGCGCGGTTACCGCACTCGTCTGCTCTCTGCTGCATTTCGTAACCATATGCACTGGTCTGAAATTCTCGGTGGAGATTGTGTGATCTCTCCCCCTTATGCATGGCAGGTGAAGATTAATGAGATGGGAATTACCCCCAACCTTAATAGCGTGAACGAACCAATCGAAGCGCGCATCCTTGAACCTCTTCTTGAGAAACTTCCTGAGTTTAGAAAGATGTATGACGTGGATGGCCTTGCAGTAGAAGATTTCACCAACTTCGGAGGGACTTTGCGTACACTGCGTGGGTTCTTGCAATCCGTAAACGATCTCGAATCATTTGTTCGCGATGTGACCGTTCCTAATCCAGATAAGTAAAGGTTGAAAATGACTGCTCTACCAAAGCCACATATCTTCACATCAGCTGAATCAAAACCATTGCGCTGGGGAATCTTCGGTGCAGGGTGGATTGCTGAGGCGATGGTCAATACAGCGCAGAAGAACTCCAACCAACAGTTCGTTGCAGTGGCATCGCGCACTCCCGGTAAGGCTGAAGCATTTGCCCAGAAGTGGAAGATTGAGTCATTTCACAATTCCTATGAAGAGCTTGCAGCGCGTGAAGATATCGATGCAATCTATATCGCTACTCTCCCATCGGATCGACTAGAAGTTGCACTTGTTGCCATCAATGCAGGCAAGCCAGTTCTTATTGAGAAGCCCATCACCATGGATTTGGCAGAAGCTGAGCAGATTTATGCTGCAGCAAAAGCTAAGAAGGTCCTTGCAATGGAGGCTATGTGGACTCGCTTCTTGCCACAGATGGATATTGCCCGTCAATTAGTTGCAGATGGCGCACTCGGCGATGTTGAACTCGTTGTCTCCAACTTCTGCCAGAACAATCTCGGCGTCACTCGCTTGTTTACGCCAGGAGGTGGAAATCCCATCATTGATATGGGTATCTATCCTGCAGCGCTCTCACAACAATTCTTAGGCAATCCCAATGAGATTCATGCATTTGGAAAGTTACATCCAAATGATATTGATGAAGAGACACATACCTTTATGCGCTTTGCCAATGGCTCTCGCTCAAACTTTGTTCTCTCAGCTCGCACCACTTTGCCTCACTGGGCGGGAGTCTCAGGCTCCAAGGGTGCGATCACCTTTGGAACTCCGTGGTTCACTCCTTCTTCCATTACCTTCCATGAGTCAACATTTAATGGGGTTCAGAGCACATGGAAAGATGATCTGGGTTTGCCTGAACACCTTGGACTGATTCATCAGGTGCATGCCTTTGCTCAATATCTTGAGCAAGGCTTACTTGAAGGCCCTCTCTATACACACCACGATTCACTTTCTAATATCAAGACTGTACTTGAGATTGGCAATCTCATCGGAACTCGCTACAAGTAATTTCACCCACAACTCATCTAGGAATAGGCTCAGGCAATGACACAGAAACTTAGAATCGCAATTATCGGTGCCGGTCGTATTGGCTATGTCCACGCAGGAAGCGTCAATGACATCCCCGAGGTCGAGCTTGTCTATGTGGTCGATCCTTTTGAAGAGAATGCGAAGAAGGTCACTGCAGCATTTGGTGGCAAAGTCTCTAGCGATCCCTCTGCTGTCATTGCATCAGGTGAGATTGATGCAGTCATTATCGGCTCCCCCACAGCAACCCATATTCCACTGATTCGTGAATCAATTGCTGCAGGCGTTCACGCGCTCTGCGAAAAGCCACTTGATCTAGATATCAAAAACGTTGAAGAATTCCGTGCACAAGCCAACGCTGCAAAAATCAACATCACTCTTGGCTTTAATCGCAGACAAGATCCTCAATACCTAGCCCTCAAAGCAAAGGTTGCAGCTGGAACAATTGGAAATGTTGAGCAGGTAATCCTTACGAGCCGCGACCCAGGGCCGGCACCACAGGCCTACATCGCAGTCTCTGGCGGAATCTTTCGTGATATGACTATCCATGACTTTGATATGGCACGTAACTTCGTTCCTAATATTGTTGAAGTAACGGCTTTTGGTGCCAATAGCTTCTGTGATTACATCAAGGAAGAAGGAGATTTCGACAATATCAGCGTGATCATGAAGGGCTCTAACAACGAGCTCATCACAGTCGTGAACTCTCGCCATGCAGCCTTTGGATATGACCAGCGTGCTGAAATCTTCGGCGATAAGGGAATGCTGCAGATTAGCAATCTCTCTGATTCCACGGTGAAGTCATTTACTAAGGATTCAACAACAGCAGGTGAGCCATTTATGGACTTCTTCCTCGAGCGCTATGCAGATTCATATCGCAATGAACTCAAGCTCTTTATTGAAGGAATCAAGACCGGCAAGGTTTTAGGTTCAACATATGACGATGGCCGCGCTGCGCTGATTCTGGCTGATGCTGCTCACGAATCAGCTCACACCGGTAAATCTGTCAAAGTTAATCTCAATTAAGTAGATGGCAGTTGCACTGAGTAAGACTCAAAGAAGTGGGTTGCTCTTTGCCTTCCTTGGAATCTTTGCCTTCTCGCTCTCACTGCCCTTTACCAAACTTGCTCTAAAGAGCTTTGATCCACTATTTACTGCCTTCGCTCGTCCTGTGATTGCAGCAGTGATTGCTATTCCACTGATGATGATTGTCAAAGTTCCCAAGCTTCCACGTAATCTGTGGAGGCCCACAGCATTTACTGCAGCGGGTGCAGTCTTTGGTTGGCCGATTTTGATTGCACTCGCTTTGCAGAGAACCACTTCAGCCCATGTTTCAGTCATTGCAGCTGTGATGCCCCTTGTCACTGCAATCATCGCAGTCATCAAACATAAGAAACACCCAGGGCTCACATTCTGGGTTGCATCATCTCTAGGCACAGTACTTCTTGTGACATTTTCCATCACTCGCGGTGGTGGCACCAACGCGGATTTAAAGACAGATCTGCTCATTATTGGCGCAGTGATTGCCTCCTCCTACTGTTATGTAGAAGGTGCATCACTGACTTCCTTCATGCCTGGGTGGCAAGTTATTTCATGGGTTGTGGTGATCAGTCTTCCGATTGCTATACCTGCAGCAGTCATTGTCTATGTGCGCACCAGTGCGGAGTATTCATTCCATGGTGATGCACTCTTTGGATTACTGGCAATCGGTTTATCCTCGATGTATCTGGGATTCTTCGCTTGGTATCGCGGGCTTCGCGACTTCGGAGTAGCTCATGGCTCTCAAGTACAGCAGCTGCAAGCAATCATGACTTTAGGTTGGTCAGCGCTGCTTCTTGGAGAGACTGTCACACTCACCATGGCGCTATCTGCCATAGGAATTGTTGCCTGTGTTCTGTGGGCGCTATCTAACGTCAACAAGTAACCTTTTTCTTATGGATCAGTTCGAAGACGAGGCAAGAGAGCGCTGGGGTGATACCCAGGCTTATGCCCAATCCCAATCTCGCACATCTAAATACACCCATGAGGATTTTGCTGCTGCCAAGGTAGATCAAGAAGCTGCTACAGAGCTCTTTGTATACGCATTTGGAAATAGCCTCCCAACAGATTCAGAGAAGGCTCAAGCTGCAGTCGTTGCACACCGCGCTGCTATCTCAAAGTGGTTCTATGACTGCTCGGTTGAAATGCAGAAGAATCTTGCGCTTATGTATGTGCAAGATCCACGCTTTAAGAAGTATTACGACGGTCGCGTCAATGGGCTAGCGCAATATGTCCATGATGCAATCATGGCTCAGCAAAACTAACTAGTGAAGCGGGCGTAGCTCAACTTTTCTGTTACAAGCTTTTGAAGCTTCAAAGGCTAACTTCTTCGCAGTTTCAGCATCTGCTGCATCAATGAGCCACAAGCCGCTGTAATGCTCTTTGGCATCAAAGTGGGGCTTTCCAGTCTCAAGGTTTGCACCAGCACGGTTATCAATCACCGTGGCAGTATCTGGCGCTTGTAACCCCCACGCGAAGATCCATTGTCCCTTTGCGCGCAATGAGTCATTGAACTTATCAATCTCAGCCATTTCAGCTGGAGTACCTGAATGTGAGAGGTCATCGATTACTGAGATTAGAAACTTCATGGGGGTCCTTTACTTGTTCTTTCTTAGATTGCGCAAGTTCTGGAATGACTTTACAAAAACGATTATCAATACAATCAGTCCAATTCCCTGAAGCCCTGGAGAATCATCGGCTTCCCCAGAGATGATGGCCAGAGCTCCAAAAAGAATCGCGACTATTTTGAGCAGGAAGCTTCTTGCGCCATTCATTTCCTCTGCTCGCTTTCTGCGACTGCCTTTAATCGGACAAGTGATTTCGCCACAGCAAGCTGAGTCCATGGATATGCCTTACGGAAGTTAAGCCAGGCCTGCCCAATACCTGGGGAAGAGCTTCCATCGAATGTCTCTGTTACCTGGGTTGAACCATTGCCCAGATCTACTAACTCATAGCGCCATCTCCAGCGACCCAAGTGGCGCCAGGCAATGAGTTGGTCTTTCTTGTATTCAACGACCATGTTTTGGATTCGATAGTCGATACCTAGGTGCATCTTCATTCCAAACTTAGATCCAAGAACTAATTCATCAGGCCCACTGATATTTGAAGTAATTGTGTCGCTGCCATCAACTTCCTTATGGCGCTTAGGGTTATTGAGGATAGAAAAGATTGTTGAAGGTTTTGCGTTAATCACAATCCGAGCAGACTTAATCTTGGGGTTGCCTGTCTCTAGAATCTCAGAACGTACTTTCTCTTCAGTCATGGCTTGAGTATAAAGAAGAGATGTCTGAACAGCCAGGAAATTGGAAAGAGCCCCGATTTCTCGAGGCTCTCTCCATGCACAGCTACTGCAATATAAGAGCGTTCAGGAAAGGATTTGGAACTTTCTGCCACTGTTTTTTGATGTGTATATATCTGAACCCACTGTTACCAGCATCATCTGATCACTCACACTAAGAATCCCTGGAGCGGCTCTAAATGTGCTCTGCTTCGTCCACGTATTGCCAAAATTTGTGGACTTATACAGTGAATTACCACTTAATGCATAGAGACCTGATTTCTTCCATTCAATCTGAGTGAATTTAAGGGAGCTCTTAATTTTAGAACTTGCCTTGAAGGCATTTTCAGTTAGAAGTAATTCAGAATCCTTCAGCGCTATAGCCATTGCTGGCATCTCGGGTGAAACTGCAATATCTGAGAAGGTATTGGCCCCTAATGAACGCCATGTCTTCCCAGAATCTGCTGAGTACAACAAGTCACCGCTCTGTGAATCTGCGCCATAAAGGTCAGTTCTGGCACCTTCTAAAAAGTGGAAATCGACTTCCCCAACTAAGGAGATGGCCTTCCAATTTAATCCACCATCTATAGATTTCACAAGGCCAATGGGGTTTGGCATTTTAGAACCCTGCGCAGGGTGTCCGCTTGCAAGCCATGTCTTACCTAAGGTTGTAAAACCCATCACATCTATTTTTTCTTTTCCAACTAACTTCATGTCATTCCTGCTAACTAACTCATATAGACCTTCATGAGTCAAAACAAATACTCTATTCTCTATGACTTTTATATGATGAATATGTGAGACGGAATCGAGAGTTTGCGCACGTGCGATATTCACAGGCGCCACCAACACAACAAGTGCGAAGATTGAGAAACTGACCTTCAGGGCCTTAGCGACTAACTTTTTCATCTCTTCCTCATTCTCTGTAGTAATGAATTTCCTTAAACTCTGCCTGCAAATGGCATCATCCCTGAAACACTATAAATATTGGAAAATCTAAGACCGGTTGCTGTTGACCTTGCTTCCCACATCATCTCATTACCAGCATAAATACTCATGTGGTGAATAGTGCTTTGAGTTCCTTTGTATGAATAGAAAATTAGGTCTCCTGGCTGCATTTCAGCAAGCGGAATCTGCTTGGTATAGGTGTAGAACAACCCTGAGTTGAGCCGATCCCAAATTGGCCATCCAAGTCCAGCGTATTTATAGGCGGCGTAAACAAGCCCAGAGCAATCAAATGAGTTTGGACCTTCACTCCCCCATACATAAGGCTTTTTTGCGAGTACTTGACGCTTAGCAAATTCAACAGCTTTTAAGCGCTGTTCCTCTGTCGTTCGCGATTTTGTAGCACCTGTGGGCCCACCACTTTTCCAAATTTTGGATTGATTCTTTACTTTGCCTGCTTCATTGGAACGAGTTTCTTCCAAGATTGCCAATTGGCGTTTTTGCTCAAGTGTTATGCGAACTTTTTTCGCCGACGCAAGATCTCGTTGTAATTTATCTTGAACCGCTTGAAGTTTATTCACTTCTTTCTGCTGTTCTGCCTGTGCATCATCAGCCTCTTTTTTAGTTGCTGCTACACGAGCAGTAACTAATGCTTGCTTCTGCTTAGCTACCTCAGCAACGGCTTTAGCTCGCTGAGCAACTTCCTCGGCAGCTTTAAATCTCTTGAGTGAGGTTTTATTACCAGAACCTAGGTTTTCAAGAGTCGATAAATTATCAATTACCTCTTGAGGTCCCTGAGAACTCAAGATTGATTCCAGGTCTGCTATTCCACCTCCATTAATGTAGGCATGGACTGCCAATTTTCCAATCTCACGATGAGTTGCTGATACTTCAGCAACGGCTGATAGGTAAGATGCATTTGCAGAATTTAATTCGCGCGTAGCAATCAGTAATTCTGCCTTTGCGGCCATATATTTTTGCTGTGCTTGGTTTGCAATAATACTGAGTAGCTTCAAATTCCCCTTGGCGCGTGATAATTTCTTTAACGCTTCATCTGCGATTTTTTTCTTTGCTAATTCAGCCTTTTTGGCACTCTCAATTTGTTCGAGTGTGGGTTTATGCGATGTAGCACCACTCGGAGTTACCTGTACCGATATAACTAAGAGCGTGATTACTGAGGCGGCAAGAGCTTTGATACGAAACAACTTCATAGCCTTCTAGCCCCCACAAATGGCTTTCTTCCAAACATTTTCGTTATCGGCACTACCTCGACTCTTTTGCCTGGTCTTGGAGCTTGCACCATCTTTCCACCACCCATGTAAATTGAGACATGGCTAATCGGCTTACCAAAGAATAGTAAATCTCCCGGCTTTAAATTGGCGTAAGCGATTGACTTCCCGTATTTAACTTGCACCCGTGAGGAGTGAGGTAGAGATACGCCTGCTGATTGGAATGCTCGCATAGTCAATCCTGAACAATCCCACCTGGTTGGGCCGGCAGCTGCCCACACATAAATATCACCTATTTGTTGAAGAGCAAACTTGAGGGCAATTGATCCACGTGTGTTGTCACCTTTATAGGAGGCGGCGTATCCCTTCGATTCACTTTGAATCTTATTTTCTCGAGCAGCTTCTTCTCGAAGCAGACGTTCTCTATCTGCCTTCGCAAGTGATTTAAGGAGTTTTTCCGCCTTTATCAATGCGCTCTTTGCTTGCGAAACTTGTTGATTGAGTCGCTTTTTCTCCACCAGTAGCAGTGAGGTTCGGTCAGCCAGAACCAATTGTGTGGCTTGAACTCTCTGTTTGGTTACTGCGTATTCTCGTAACTGCTTGGAATATCCTCTACTCACCCCATCCAATACAGATATGTCTGAGAGATACTGCGTCGGATCGGAGGAAAACAGTAGATCAATGCTTTTTCCGAAACCACTACCTTGATATTCAGAGATTGCGATTCTTGCTAGAACATCACTTACTACACTCAATTCTTTCTGAATTACTGCCTCGCGTTGTTGTAGCGCTCCTGTCTCCTTCTGGAGTGATTTGATTCTTAAGGTTGCCTCGTTTGCTTCTTCATATTTTTCGGCTGCCAAAGTCCGCAGTCGATCAATATCACGTTGCACAGAAGCCACCGATGGCGCAGCATGTGCCTGTATAGATTGCGCCATGAAAGCTGCAACAAGCAGTGATGCGAGGACTCTCTTCATAATATTAACCTTGGGCCCTATTTACTCTTAGCCAATAATTTCTTCATGAGTGTAATTTCAGCAGATTGCCCGGTTCGAATTTCGACGGCAATCTTTTTGGCTTCACTATTTTTCGTGCTATCAAGCATCGAAACCATCTCTAAAGCACCCTCATGATGAGCGATCATCGCTTTAAGAAAAGCAGCATCAAATTTGCTACCTTTGAGCTTTTTTAAGGCGGTAATTGCACTTTCAGGAAGCATCCCACTCATACCCATATCGTGGTCCATAGTCATTGATGACTTAGTTGCAGTCAGCCAATAATTTAACTGGGTCATCTCTTTGCCTTGTGCGGAGATAATCCCCCTTGCTAATTTTTTCACCTCTGTGCTCGCACCATTTTTTAGAGCCATTTTGGACATTTCGATAGCTTGTTGGTGATGTGGAATCATGCCCTGAGCGAACATAACTTCATTCATGCCTAGATTTTTTAAAGCACTGGCATGTGAACTTGCCGATGCGGAGTAACTTAAGAAGGGAAGGGAAATAACGGCGAGCATAAAAAGAGTTTTCTTGAACATTTTGAATCCTTTTCTCGATTTGATTAAACAATGTTTAAAATCGATGAAGGATTAGATGCGGATAACTCCCAATTGTGGGCGAGAAAGGGCAAGATGCAAAACTTGGGGTCGAAAAGCAGTTGCCAAATCTCGACTCAAAGCCATGAGGCTATTTAAGGCAGACCTTGGAGCCTTCAAATTTAATAGCTTTCTACCAAAGAAAAGTACGGCGATGAAGAGTGCAACACAACCGCTATCAATGAGTCGCTCGGTATTAGAAGTGCCATTCAAAGGTTTTGCTGCAGCTGTTGGAGCGGAATCGTGACCCAAATGGCCATGCTGCACGGATACTTGATTGCTTAACATGGAATGACATTGATGCGCGATCACAATTCCAGTTGAAAATACAGCCAAGAAAATGGCAAAGAGCAGGGCCAACCGCTTATTGCTATTGGCCACCATGCGCATGGAAAAACTTTACCAGTTGCGAGTTTTTGGGCGACTTATTGAGAAAGGTCGGTGCCGGATTGTGACTGAAAATACACTCCCTCGCTGCTCCTAGGGACCAGGAAATTAGAAAGAGCCCCGATTTCTCGAGGCCCTCTCCATGCACAGCTACTGCAATTCTTTTGACCATTACCAATAGATCGAATTGCACTAACTAAGACTGTGGGGGAGGCGACGGGGTTCGAACCCGCTCCGACTGTTTGGTAAACATACAGGCTGCCAATGACAACACGCCCCCAACACGGGAGCGAAGTTAAGGCTTTGCCTACTACTGAAATTCGATTTTTAACGAACATGTGGATAAGAATTGATTCAAGAAAGCAAAAGGGACCCGGTGATTAACCAAGTCCCGATTACTACCAAACCCGAAGTGCTCACAAATTATGACACAAAAACTCTGCTGTGAGAAAGCAAAAGGGACTTGGTAATTAACCAAGTCCCGATTACTACCAAACAGTCGTGGCCAAAGTATTACATAGATAGATGGCTACTCGCAGTAACTTTAATGTTGAAGAAGAGTCGCCCTATAAGCCGGAACTCACGTTTGGAATCTCATCAAGGCTCATAAATATGGTTTTCCCTAATTCTTTGGCTTTAGCCATTTCAATATCTGCACCTCTGGATTCACCGGGAATTCGCAACACTGCATCACATTTTTCTAAAAGCCGATGAGCAACCGGGTATTGGTACTCCGTGAACTGATCTGACGAATGCGAATTACCACCAGCCTGTCGAATCACTGGCCAAGCGAGCCATTCGCCCACAACAGCAAGGTGTCCCTTTGAAAAAATAGGAAGTGCATAATCTTCCATAGCTTTGAGATTTTTAGCGATTGCAGATTCATCACCATTAGTTCCAGAAATATAAGGACCAGAAATTAGAATCATCAGCGGCTTATTCATCCTAAAAGCCTAACTTAAAAAGAAGAGACGCCGTATAAACCAGATCAAGTGGCAGTATAATTTGGAGCGATGAATCCAGCCCACTCGATCCTCAGCATCGTCCTTGCGGTTCTTTGTACAGCATCGGCAATCGGAGACTTTCTCAAGCTACCGAGCGTTATGAAAGCCGCTGAAACAGTTGGCTGTCCACCCAACCTCTGCAACATTCTCGGCTTGATCAAAATGTTGGCAGCTGTCGGATTGATCGTCGGTTTTGCTATCAAAGAAATCGGAATCGCAGCCGCAGTTGGATTGTCGATCTACTTCGTCCTTGCAGTTGGTGCTCACCTTCGCGTAAAAGATCACTTTAAGGGAATCCTGCCTGCCATCGTGATGCTCGCAATCAGCACTGCAACTTTTGCAACTTCCCTTTGAGTCATTAGAATATTGCACGTGGAGCCAGTTATCACGACTGAAAAGTCACTAACTGATGAACTAGCGCAGATACTTCAAGCGCACTGGCTTTTTTGCACTTCCTCCACCCCTATCGAGCACGTATATGCGCTAGATGCCTCCAAGTTGTTTTCGCCAGATATCACGGTGTTCGGTGCTCGAATTAATGGAGAGCTTGTCGGTGTAGGTGCCATTAGAAAACTAGATGCACATCATGCAGAGCTTAAATCTATGCACACCTTGGCAAAATCCAGAGGGTCAGGTGTTGGAAGAGCAATGGTTGCTCATATAGAAGATTTTGCAAGAAGTAGCGGTATTGAACGAATGAGCCTTGAAACAGGAACGAATGAGGCTTTCAAACCGGCACGTGAACTCTATAAGTATCTGGGATACAACAGTTGTGATGCCTTTGGCGACTATGTCCTAAACGAAGACAACATGTGCATGACCAAATTGATTTGAAAAAGAAGAGTCGCCCTATAAGCCGGATCAGTCTTAATGGTTAGAGCTTGAGAAGTTCAACAGAACGACTCCGGCAATGATGAATACAATCGCGGTAATACGGGCAATAGACACGGGATCTTTGAAAATAACCATCCCTAGAATTGCTGTTCCGGCTGCACCTATTCCTGTCCAAACAGCATATGCCGTTCCGATAGGTAGAGTCTTTAGCGACCAAGCAAGTAATGAGAAACTCCCCGAAGCAAAGACTAAGAATCCTATGCTCGGCCAAATTTTTGTAAAGTTATTTGAGAGTTTAAGCATTGTGGCAAAGCCAACTTCTAGTAATCCTGCCGTAATGACAGCTAACCATGCCATGCAAAAATATTACCAAAGATAAAGAAGAGTCGCCCTATAAGCCGGAATGTCTCAAGGGCCTACAGGACTAGAAGTCCTGTTTAAGGCAAATCCGATTACCTTCAGAATCCTTAATCTCTGCCACAAAACAAGATTCCGCCTCAGTCTTCTCTAGTAGAACCTCTGAACCAAGATTGACTGCCTTGCTGATTATGGCGTCAATGTCTTCAATCTGAAGGTAGAGAAAAATGCCATCGATAGATGGCTTATAAACATCACCTTTAGCAAGAGCGCCACTAATTCCTACTCCATTATGTTCATACGGAAAGAAGGCCATCTCATATTCATGAATTGTTCCTCGTTCAAGTTCAGTTTCTAGAAGTGACTCGTAGAAGTTAATTGCTCTTTCCATGTCAACGACTGGAATTTCAAAGTATGCGCCGATATTTGCTCTCACCATTCAAAAATACAGGATGTAGTTTCTAACTTACAAGTGGAAGAAGAGTCGCCCTATAAGCAGGATTAAGCATTAATCAGAATCAACGCAACTGCTGCCAGATCTACATAGACGCATGCACCTGCGTACCACCAAGGGACATATCTCTTCTGGGTTGCTAAGTGCCATAAATCCCACAGCGCATGACTGAATAGTCCGAAGGCAACAAAGAAGACATTCCCTGTTTGGAGGGTTACTCCCAATAAAACCAGAGCAATCAAAAATTGGAATGACGTGAGTGAGATGAATTTCCTATCCCAAACTAAAGAGAAAATCACATAAACAAACGCTGCAAGTACCAACAAAATCTTTGCCCAAAGAAGACTTTTAGTTTCCCCGAATATCGGTTGGAATAGACAAATAAAACCAAGAACTATGCCAGCGAGTATTCCTCGGATTCCTAATCCAGATTTTAGGCCTTGAGTTGAATCCAAATTCACCTGATAATCATAAAAGAAGAAACGCCCTATAAGCCAGACATTTCAATCCAGATACGGTTAATGACTTGATAGAACTTTCTTGGCTTTCGTAGATACAGCCTTTCTCGAATCCTTCTGAAGAACCTTCGCAACTTTGATTAATTCGGGCTCTACCTTGGGATCAATCTTCGCCAATTTTTCAAGAAGTTTGAGTCCTTGAGCAAGAATCATCCAATCTTCTGTCTCTTTCATCCACTTCAGGGTTAAGGCCTTGATGCTTTTTAACTCAGTGACTGAGAACTCTTTTACGAAATCAAAGTACAGAGTTATCAATCCGAGTCTGACGACATTGTGCTTACTTTTAGAGTAATTCTTGACCAGCGCTTCCTTTTGGGGATCAAAGAAATTCTTATTAGCTCGCATTAAGCGCTTTGTAGCATTAATTGCTCTCATGGCAACTATCGAATCTTCGTGGAGCAACAGCTTCAGGAGTTGAGAGAAAAGTTTGGGATTGGATTCAACTGCCTTTACAACACTTAGAGTATTACCTAGAGAATTAGGTTTCCCGATCGCTAACTCTGCGGCTAAATCCATTTTCTTAGCATCAGCTGCCATATAGAAATTCTACAATATGTAAAACTTGAAAGAAGAGTCGCCCTATAAGCCGGAGACGACGCTGTTATGCGT
>Ga0255121_1000269_pt1 | contig 15668 bp, 10 predicted proteins | sample Law_Colum_RepB_8_2_FD_188580 | JGI IMG/M metagenome (GOLD analysis project Ga0255121, IMG submission 188580) | Freshwater microbial communities from St. Lawrence River, New York, United States - Law_Colum_RepB_8h | ecosystem: Environmental > Aquatic > Freshwater > River | place: USA: New York... | reverse complement strand
GGTCTTCTTCACTTGAATGACTTCGGGATCATTGGGATCACCATTGGCGATGAGATCCATCATGGGCTTGTACTGCGTGGCATTCAAATCAGTTAATGCTTCGCTATAAATCTTCTGTAAGGCAGTCTTCTTTGCTTGATCGGTCAAGATGAGAAATCGCCACTTCTGCGTATTGCCACCTGATGGTGCCCGCACTGCGGCATCTAACAACTTGGCCATGATTTCGTCAGAGATTGGCTCGGTTGTGACGCGACGCATGGCGCGAGTTGTGTAGAGGGCTTGCGAAAGTTCCATGGCAAAACTCTACTCAAATAGCCCAGTTCGCCCGCAGTCCCCTAGCCTCACCCTTGTGAGTTCTTCTCCCGCAACATTCGAAAACTCATACACGAACGCATTGCCAGAGTTGGCTGTTACTTGGAATTCTGATGTCGCACCCTCACCAAAGGCACTCATCGTCAATGAAGCGGTTGCTCAATCTTTCAATCTTGATCCCCAGTTCTTGAAAACAGAAGCCGGAGCACGTTTCTTAATTGGCAACGAATTGGTTGATGGGTGCACGCCCATGGCCCTTGCTTACGCCGGTCATCAGTTCGGTGGATACTCACCGCGACTCGGCGATGGACGCGCACTACTACTAGGCGAGATCCTCAACAACGCGGGTCACCGCTTTGATCTACATCTCAAGGGTTCGGGTCGAACAACTTTCTCTCGCGGTGGCGACGGCAAAGCAGCCATCGCGCCCATGATGCGCGAGCACATCGTCAGCGAAGCGATGCATGCCCTCGGCATACCAACAACTCGTTCGCTGGCAATTGTCGCAACCGGAGAACAAATCGCTCGCGAAACTTGGTTGCCTGGCGCAGTCCTGTGTCGTATTGCCGCAAGCCATCTTCGGGTTGGAACATTTCAATACGCAGCGCATCACGAAGACCCCACTTTGGTGCAACGACTCGCCGATTATGCGATTGATCGCCATTATCCAGATCTCTCTCACGTTGACAATAAGTATCTGGAGTTCTTCAAAGCAGTTGCTCAACGACAGGCATCACTCATTTCGCAATGGATGCTTGCTGGGTTTATTCATGGAGTCATGAACACCGACAACATGACAATCTCCGGAGAGACAATCGATTTCGGCCCATGTGCCTTCATGGATTCATTCGATCCAACCACCGTATTCAGTTCAATCGATCACAATGGACGCTATGCATTTGGCAATCAACCCAATATCGGGCAATGGAACCTTGCTCGTCTTGCCGAGACGTTGTTGCCACTCTTTTCTGATGACAAAGATGAATCTGTGGCAATCGCCACCGAGGTATTAATGGACTTCCCCAAGCAGTATCAGGCTTTGTGGGATGCCGGCATGAGTAAAAAACTAGGTATCAAGAATGCGCCAACAGATCTCGTGAACGACTTGTTACAGATGTTGCACACACAATCGGTTGATTACACCCAATTCTTCCGATCCCTTTCTTCGGTCATTGGCGGCGATGCATCGGCTGCTCGCAATTCGTTCATCAACATCGAACAATACGATGTGTGGGAAAAACAATGGAAGCAACTCATCGCTGGCGAATCACAAACAGCCGAAGCGATTGCTGTTGCTATGAACCAAGTCAACCCGATCTACATACCTCGAAATCATTTGGTTGAAGAAGCACTAGCCGCAGCAACCGAAGGTGACCTTGGTCCAACTCTGAAACTTCTTGAAGTTGTTCAACAACCATTCAATGAACGTTCAGGACTAGAGCGATTCACTCAGCCTGCACCGACTGAATACAAGAACTACCAAACCTTCTGCGGAACCTGATTCGGTTACCCGACAGTCGCTCCAAACAAACTGCCGATCGCCATCGTGAAGGCCATCGCGACGCCACCACCGAGTAAAATTCGAAGAACTGGACGGACTGGATGGGCCCCTCCAAACCTGGCTGATCCAACACCAAGACCAAGCAAAGCGGCAAATACCGTCACGATTGTGATCCAAATTCTGGATGCGTCATTCGCTAGCGAAGACGCCAACAACGGAATGCCCGCGCCGATTGAAAACGCTGCTGCCGAACTCACCGCTGCCTGCAACGGTCGCGCCAGATTGTGGCGCGAGATACCGAGCTCCTCGGCCAAGTGGGTCGATAGAGCATCGTGCGCAGTGAGTTCTTCAGCCACCTCACGGGCCAACTTATGTGACAAACCTTTGGCTTGATAAATACCCGTGAGTTCAGCCAACTCACGATCGGGCGTATTTTCTAGCTCCCACGTTTCTTTCTGAATATCGGCCTGCTCAGAATCGCGCTGCGAACTCACAGAAACATATTCACCAATCGCCATTGATGCTGCACCCGCAACGAGCCCTGCAGTGCCCGCAACCAAAATTGCATGGCCTGTTGCATCGGCCGCGGCAACACCGAGAATCAAACATGCGGTTGAAATGATGCCGTCGTTTGCCCCAAGCACCATGGCACGTAAGAGCCCAATTCGTTGACTGAAGTGTTTTTCGCCTTGTGGGGACATACCAACAAACTAGCCGCCAGTTCTTCGTGGAGTTCCGTCTATTCGTACCTATTGGCTGTTACAAACGGCTCACGAAATCACCAATGAGCGATAGGGCTGTATCAATTTCTTCAACCGTGTTGTAATGGGTCGGACCAATACGCACAACGCCTCCACGGTCTTGCAAGCCAAGCCATTCAATGACATCAATTCCATACGAATGTCCGTCCCACACGTATACGCCGTGTTCGTCCAAGAACTTGGCAAGTTCTGATGGCACTAGATCAGGTCGAGTGATCGAAACAGTTGGTACTCGATGGATGAATCGCTCGGGATTTGTGATTCCGCGCACTTCAATACCAGGCAACCGCTGTAAGCCGGTGATCAAATGGCCAACCAGCATGCGGTCGTATATCGCCATGGCCTTCAGGCCTGCGTGAATTTCTTTTGTCCGTTGACGATGACCGGGGTTGTCATTCAGATGCTCTTGTCCCATTGTGGTTCCGACCCACTGCATGTACTCAAGTGCACCATGCGTTCCGGCCTGACCCTCTAACGATTGAGTCCCTGTCTCGTAGCGACCAGGTGATACATCTTTGACGACGCGCAATTTGTATGCCGGCAAACTATTCAACAATTCTTCACGACCCCACAGCACACCTTGGTGCGGCCCATAAAACTTGTATGCCGATGTCACCAAGAAATCGCAGCCGAGATCTTGCACATCAATGGCGCCGTGAGGGGCAAACTGAACAGCATCAACGTAGGTCAAAACTCCGGCGGCCCGATATTTCGTACACATCGCCTTCACGTCGTTGATCGTTCCGAGAATATTGCTCGAGTAGTTGATTGCGGCAAATTTTGTTCGGGGCGTAATCAATGTGTCAAGCAAACCCAAATCAATCTCGTAGGTATCGCGATCAAACTCAAGACGTTTGACAATGAGACCATTCTCTTCAGCCATGATGCGCCACGGTGAAGCATTCCCGTCGTGTTCCATCTGCGTCAAAATGATCTCGTCGCCTGGCGAAAACTGCGAGGCCAAAACTCGGGTCATCATAAATGTCAACGACGTCATATTGGGCCCGAAAATCACTTCATTTTCCGACTTGGCATTAAAGAAATCGGCCATCGCAAGATGCGCTTGACGCGAAATGTCGGTGGCTTCACGCGACGTGCGGAAATTGCCATTCATGTTGGCATTTGAATCAATAAGTGCCGAGACCATGCGATCAACAACAATTTGAGGCACCTGAGTTCCAGCAGGATTGTCGAGATACACCCGAGGTCCACCCCGGTCGGTGAGGGCTAAGGCTGGAAATTGAGCTCGAACTTTGGCGATATCTAGGGCCACGGGAACACCGTCTTTCTGATGCAATCTCAATTCAGAGTAGTGCTCACTCGATGGCTATTGTGAACCTCATGAGTGGAGCCACGATTCATAAATTAGATGGGCGACACGATCGCGTCCGCAAGGGCAAAGAAGCGGTCATTAATGCGATTATCGCTATGGTCGCCGAGGGACGCGTCAATTTGACTGCTGCCGATATCGCCGATCGAGCTGGTATCTCTGAGCGAACGTTTACTCGTTATTTTGATTCAATCGGTGACCTCATTGAATTGTCACTGCAACAAATTGAACCGCATATCAAACACATGCTCACATTTGATGTTCCTACGACCAACTTGCATGATCGTTTAGAAACCCTGGTTCAACTCCGCGTGTCTCTCATCCGTACGTATAGTCCACTCATCGAAGCAGTCGAACAATTGAGCTACAACTGGGCATCGGCCAAAGAAGCGACACGCGGGCGCGACCTCACCCTTGAGGCTCAGTTCCAGCGGTGGTTCTCGATTGAGCGCGCCCAGATGAACGAAGATCGATTCACCGCAATTGGCCACTTCTTGTCATATGCGTCGCTCCGCCAACTTTTCATGAGCCTGGGCAATCGCACCGAAGCAGTCGTCACAGCGATGGTGTTCGAATTGTTCTCACATCGCCCGAAATAGCCTGGCCTAGTTCGACCAGATTTACCCCAACAGTGGGTGACGTGCCTGTACCCTCGTTATGCCATGGAAACCGGTACCACCATCTCTGACGAAGCTTTGCGGCGCCGAACTTTTGCCATCATTAGCCACCCCGACGCCGGCAAAACCAGCCTGACTGAAAAGTTCTTGTTATACGCCGGAGCGATTCAAGACGCAGGTTCAGTTCGCGCTCGTGCGGGTCAGCGTTCGGCCACCTCTGACTGGATGGAGATGGAACGCCAACGCGGCATCTCGATTTCGTCAACCGTTCTTCAGTTCCCCTATGGCGACCATGTCTTCAACCTGCTTGACACTCCTGGCCACCGCGACTTCAGCGAAGACACATACCGCGTTCTCGCCGCCGTTGACGCGGTCATCATGGTGCTCGATACTGCCAAGGGAATCGAAGCCCAGACTCTCAAACTTTTCAACGTCTGTCGTTCGCGTAACTTGCCTGTGCTGACGTTCTTCAACAAGTTCGACCGTCCTGGCCGCGACCCTCTTGAACTGCTCGACGAAGTTGAACAACAAATTGGGCTGCGCGCCACACCTGCGACATGGCCCGTCGGACAACCCGGAGACTTCCGCGGCACCATTGATCGCCGAACTGGCCTGTTCACCAAATACACGCGTACCGCCCGCGGTGCTGCTGAAGCGCCTGAAGAAATCATTGATGCCGAACGAGCTGCCGCCGAAGAAGGCGATGCATGGAAGGTTGCTCTTGATTCGTGTTCACTACTTGACGCGATTGAGGCCAATGTTGACTTGCCATCGTTCTTAGCGGGTAAGAGCACGCCCGTTTTCGTTGGATCTGCTCTCACCAACTTCGGAGTTCGTGCACTTCTTGATGCAGTCGCCGAACTTGCTCCCCCGCCGATACCGCGCTTCGACCTCGCCGAAAATGAACGTGCCCTTGAAAGTCCGTTCTCGGGATTTGTTTTCAAGATTCAGGCCAACATGGACCCCAACCACCGCGACCGTTTGGCCTTTGCTCGCGTGTGCTCTGGGCACTTTGAACGTGGCATGGATATCGAATGCACCCGATCAGGTCGTGCTGTCGGAACCAAGTACGTAACGACTGCTTTTGGCAACGATCGCGAAACAATCGAAGAAGCATTCCCAGGTGACATCATCGGGCTCGTCAACGCCGGCGATCTGCGTATTGGTGACACGATTTATGCCGGCAAGAAAGTTGAATTTCCCGGAGTTCCACGCTTTGCACCTGAAGTATTCGCCAGCGCACGTCCACTTGATCGCAGCAAGATCAAGCAGTTCCGTAAAGGCATTGAACAACTCGACCAAGAGGGCGTTGTCCAGGTTCTGCGCGACCTCGACTTTGGTGACACCGAACCAGTGCTAGCAGCCGTCGGTGTTTTGCAGTTTGAAGTATTCGCCTACCGATTGTCGAGCGAGTTCAGTGCACCGACCGAAATCATTTCGTCGCCGTACCAAGCCATGCGCATTACCGATAAGGCAAGTGCTGATCGCTTGCGCCAAATCGGCGGAATACGAATTTTGTATCGCAGCGATAACGAAATGGTCGCGCTGTTCGAAAACAAGTATCGATTGCAGCGTCTTGAAAAAGACGAACCCGAGTTGACCCTCAAACTAGTTTTTGACGGCCAACCCGACTCGTAAAAAACTCACATTTCATTGTGATTCTGGTGCAGATTTGTTGCGGAATCCGCAACAAATCTGCACCAGAATCACAGAGGGATTTAGCGTCGGGGACGTCCGCCGTTGCCGCGAGCTGTTCCGCTACGAGCACCGGGACGACCACCTTGACGGCCATCAGCGCGTACGCCGCCACGACCAGCCGAACGACCTGACGGACGACCCGTCATATTCGATACATCAATACCGGTCCACGTTGCCGTGACGCCAGCCTTCTGCAACAACTGCTTCACTTCGCTCACTTGCGATGTTGAAGCAACTGTAATCACGCGACCAGCAGCACCAGCACGAGCCGTACGGCCCGAACGGTGGGTGTAAGCCTTGTGCTCAATCGGCGGATCAGCATGAACGACTAACGGCACATCATCGACATGAATACCGCGAGCAGCAATGTCAGTTGCGACTAATGCTGACGCAGATCCGCTGGCAAATGCTGCCAAGTTACGCTCGCGCGCAGTCTGTGACAAGTTGCCATGCATATCAACTGCATTGATTCCGAATGTCTGAAGCTTTGCTGCCATCTGCTTGGCACGGTGCTTAGTACGAGTAAAGATCACAACGCGTTCTTTACGGGCCAGTTCAGCAACGGCTTCTAGACGCTCAGCATCATCAATCACCAAAACACTGTGATCTAACAACACTGGTGCTTCAACTTCAGCTGCATGTGACACCGGATTGTCTAAGTAACGCGACACGATTGCATCGACACCACCGGCAAGCGTGGCCGAGAACAACATGCGCTGTCCGACCTTTGGTGTTGCATCAAGAATGCGCTTCACCATGGGCAAGAAACCTTGATCGGCCATATGGTCGGCTTCGTCGATAATGGTGATTTCAATGCGATCAAGCTTTGCGTCACCCTCACCCATGTGATCGACCAAGCGACCTGGGCAAGCAACAACAATTTCTGCACCCGCACGAAGTCCGTCGCGTTGTGGTCCGTGACCGACACCGCCGAAGACGGTGATGACGCGCAAACCACAAGCAGTTGCCAACGGATCAATCACGGCAGCAACTTGTGTTGCAAGCTCGCGTGTCGGCACCAAGATCAGTGCACGGGGGCGATTGGCCTGACGACCAACTTTGGTGGCAGCCAAACGCGCAATCAACGGCAATGCAAACGCAAGTGTTTTACCCGAACCAGTTCGACCTTGACCAAGAACGTCACGACCAGCCAACGAGTCGGGCAACGTCACGCTTTGAATCGAGAAAGGTTCGGTGACGCCAGTCGCTGCCAAGATGCCAGCGAGATTTGCTGGCACACCAATTTTGACGAATCCGTTATCGGGTCCGACTTCGATCGGAATGATCGTGGGCTTTTTGGGAGCGAAGTTTGATGCAGTTGCTGAACCATTTTCGGAACGGAAACCGCGACGATCATCGCGGCGCGATGCTGACTTAGCGCGCGATTGATTCGTTGATTTGCTACGGGCTTTACCAGCTGAAGGGCGACCTCCAGATGATGGACGGGCTCCAGATGACGCTCCGCCAGCAGGCGAACCGCTTTCAGAACGACGTTGGGGCGTGGTCGAACGACCAGTTGAAGTGGATGGGGACATGAAGGGTGTTTCCTTTGACAGGTGCCGCGAACCTGTCTGGGATGACACGCATCGCTCGGACGAACCATCGTCCCGGCTGCGTCACCCTACCCACACCCGTGTCACAAACGGGTGGATCTATGTCTTTAAGACCAATCCACGCATGTCGCCTTCGGCACGCCATTGCTCTAACACCTGCACAAAGGCCACTGGTCCGCCGCCATAACTGCCACCTTGCACGCTTCGAGCAGCTGGTTTGCCTTCGTTGTTGTAATAGCCAGGCGTACACGACTCAAGGAACTTGATGTTGTTCTGCGACAGCGAAATGATGCGATCAATCCACCACTGTTCAGATTCTTCAGATACTTCAACTCGAGTCACACCTTGTTCAGACACCTGATTCAAAATGTACGCAACATGTCGCGCTTGCTCTTCGAGCATGTGCGGGAAGTTCACCGTGAAACCACTTTGCACACCGCTCACAATGAAACAGTTCGGAAATCCACGACTATGAAAGCCGTGAAAGGTGCGCGCGCCATCTTCCCAATGTTGAGTCAGAGACTTTCCAGCAACACCATAAATTTCGTAACCGGCACGACGACTGAAGTTCGTTCCAACTTCAAAACCAGTTGCGTAAATCAAGCAATCAATTTCGTACTCAATGCCATTTGCAACAATGCCTTTTTCGGTGATGTAGTCAACGCCCCGACCATCGGTGTCGATGAGTTCAACATTGGGTCGATTGAACGTCGCCAAATAATCATCATGAAAACACGGACGCTTACAGAACTGGCGATACCAAGGCTTGAGATGTTCGGCAGTGCTTGGATCGCTCACAATGTTTTCTACTCGCGCGCGAATTTGCTCCATCTTTTCAAAGTCAGCAAGTTCAAGATTGCGCGCTAAACCCTCTGGTGACAAATCGGGGCTGGCATCTTGGCGAAGACGAATCAACAAGTTGCCGATGATGTCGGTCCATCCATCTTGCACTAAGTCGACTTCAGCGAAACCACCACTCACTAACGCATTGAAATTGTCCATGCGTTCTTTTTGCCAACCTGGTTGCAATGATGCAGCCCATTCGTTGTCGGTCGGACGATTGTTTCGAACATCAATAGACGATGGCGTGCGTTGGAAGACAAACAGTTGATCAGCCGATGCACCAAGGTGCGGAACACACTGCACTGCAGTTGCACCAGTTCCGATAATGCCGACGCGCTTACCCTTCAAATTTGACAATCCGCCAGTTGAATCACCACCGGTGTAGTCGTAATCCCAGCGGCTGGTGTGGAAAGTGTGTCCCTTAAAGGTTTCGATTCCCTTGATACCTGGCAATTTGGGTCGGTGTAGCGGCCCATTGGCCATCACGACAAATCTGGCGCGCATGATGTCGCCACGATTGGTATGAATCAACCAGCGACGATCGGTTTCGTCCCAACGCAATTCAGTGACTTCGGTTTGCAAGCAGGCATTGGTGTACAGATCAAAGAAACGAGCGATTGCTCGGCTGTGCTCAAGAATTTCGGGAGCATTTGAATACTTCTGCTTGGGAATGTAACCGATTTCTTCAAGCAACGGCAAGTAGATATAAGACTCAACATCGCACGCCGCGCCTGGGTAACGATTCCAATACCAGGTGCCGCCAAAGTCGCCGCCTTTTTCGATCATGCGAATATCAGTGACGCCAGCTTCACGTAGCCGTGCGCCAGCGAGCAATCCACCAAATCCTCCACCAATGACTGCTACTTCAACTTCGTCAAATAGTGGTTCACGACTGAGCGGTTGCACATACGGATCTTCGAGATACTGATCGAAATCAGAGATGTCAATGTATTGATCGTTGCCTTCGGCACGTAGACGCTTATCACGTTCAAACTCGTACTTCGCCCGAAGCGAATCTGGATCAAATTCTGTCGTTGTCATATTTCCCTCAATCTAAATGATTACTTCAACAAACTCACGGCATCGTGATCAAGAACCAAATGCCCGTACTGCGTGGCCATGGTGACAAACAAGTCATCGCCGCGTTCGGTACGTGCCGCCATCGAAGTAGCCAGCACCGTAATGATCAGGCCCCAAATTGAACCGAAGCGATAATCGCGCCAGCAGGTATCTACGTCATAGTTGATTCCGGCTGCATTCAGTTTGACGCGATATGACTCAATCAGTTGCTTCTCGACTTCACGTCGACGTTCGGGCGTAAAGCTTCCGGCAATCAGGTACGCGACATCAACCATGCCCAGTCCTTCATTGACCGTTTGCCAGTCGACAACAACGAGCGGCGGAGCATCGGGTTCACGAGCGAACATAAAATTGTCGGGTCGAAAATCGTAATGCGCAACGGTCAATGGAGTTCCTGAACCCAAAGCCCATGCTCCAATAACAGGCGCCGCATCTTCAATAACTTTCAAGATTTCAGGTTCGAGCCGCGCGCCTAAACGCTCGACGAATGCCGGAAGCAAGAAACCGTAGATCATCGCAAGATTTGCCGACCGCTCTTCAACCGTGCTCGGGTTAACGCCAGATTCGGGAAGAGTCGGATCGCCCCAACGCGGCGCGTGCAAAAGAACTGCTTGATCAATTGCAAGTTCAGCTTCATCAAGAGTGAGTCCGATGAACTGGTCACCTTGCACCGACCCCGAGAGGTCTTCCATGATCAAACAAAACTGTTGCTCTTCAACATTGAGCGCAGCGTGATAACACTTCGGTGCTCGCACATCGACAGTCGACGCGATGCGCGAATAAAAATTGAACTCGGTGACATATGCAGTGCCGCCAAAACCAGTGGCACGAGCCGTTTCATCAAAAGACGGAAACTTTCCCATGACAGTTTTCGGGCGACCTGCCGGATTGTCCCACTCCAACGAAAAGCGAGCGTTACAACCGGTCTGCCCCGTGCCGACGAAACCTTCAAATGTGCACTTCGTGATCGTGGCCCCACCAGCAATGCCCGAAGCCCGTAGAGCCTCATTCATCCATGGCGCATCGATGGTCGTTGGGTCACTACGAATGTCAAGATTTTGCCCCATATCCACACCGTAGACCGAAACCTCTCTAGCCTCATAAGGGTGAGTCTGATTCATGGAGTCCGAGTTGGCATCCAACTGCCCGAGGTCGAGCGTGAAGTCCGCTGGCCCGAATATCAGACCATGGCTCAGGCCGCCGAAAAAGTCGGTTTTAATTCCATGTGGATTGGCGACCACCTCATATATCGGGGCGACGGACGACCCGAACGTGGTCCCTCGGAATCCTGGACCTTGTTGTCGGCCCTGGCCGCAGTCACTGAGCGCATTGACCTTGGGCCACTTGTTGCGTGCGTTGGCTTTCACCCACCTGCACTGCTCGCCAAAATGGCCGCCGGAATTGACGAGGTCAGCCGTGGGCGATTCATTTTTGGAGTTGGAGCTGGCTGGAACCAACCCGAATTTGATGCGTTCGGAATTCCTTTCGATCAACGTGGCGCGCGATTCGAGGAAGCATTCACGATATTGCGAACTTTGTGCTCTGGTGAACGATGCACATTTGCTGGCAAATTCAACACTGTCAATGATGCAGTACTTTTACCCCCGCCCCATCGCCCGATTCCGCTCATGATTGGTTCAACTGGCGAACGCGTTTTACGTGCTGCGCTTCCGCATGTTCAGTGGTGGAACACGTGGTTTGATTGGTTCGGCAATTCAGCCGAAGGTTTCGCCAAACAAAATGAGCACATCTCTGAAATTGCCAGTGAAGTTGGACGCGACCCCGCAACGTTGAAGCGCAGTGCTTGTCTTTTAGTTGTCACCGATGCGTCTGCCGGCGAACGTCCCGCGCCTACCACTTATACCGCTGCGACATTAAGTGACATCCGCCAACGAGTGATCGAAATGCGCGATGGCGGTGCCGATGAGGTGATCTTGGTGAGCGACCCCATCAATGAGCGTTCAGTACGTGCACTGGCCGAGGCTCTCCGATGAAGTTGCGCTTACCCGCGATCGCCCTTTTCATTGGTCTCACCATTGCCACCGTTCCGATGCGCTCACTTGCGACCGTTGAAGTTGCCACGCAAGCCAACGACGACCTGATCACAGAATTAATCGTTGAACGATTACCAGGACGTTCGTCACTGAGCGCAATGTCGCTGATTGAAAATGAATTTGATCTCGATGCGTCTGTTGAATCAAAAATTTTTGATCGACTAGAGGTCATTCAACTTGATCAGCCGATCACTCGCGCAGAAGCCGATTCTCTCGTGCAGCAACTTGTTGACACGGGCAAAGTTGAATCAGCCGAAATCAATGAAAAACGTTACGCGGTTACCGCACCAAATGACCCCGAGTACGTCAACCAGTGGTATCTCAAAGATTTTGCAACGACCGACAAAGGAATTGGTATTGAATCTGCTTGGAGCCACACAACTGGTTCACCTTCAATTGTTGTTGCGGTCATCGACACTGGTTACACCGTCCACCCAGACTTACCGACACCATTACCTGGGTACGATTTTTTTGATAATGACGCTGATGCCACCGATCCTGGCGATGCTGGTTGCGATCAACTCAATCCGTCCTGGCATGGAACAAAGGTTGCCGGGATCATTGGTGCAAAGACCAACAATGGCATCGGCGTTGCCGGCATCAATCAACAATCCCAGATACAACACATTCGAATTCTGGGGCCATGCGGCGGTGACACGAGCGATGAGATCAAAGCGATTCGCTGGGCAGCAGGTTTACCAGTTCATGGCATCTCATTAAATCCCACGCCAGCCCGTGTCCTTAATTTGAGCTTGGGTGGCGGAGGAAATTGTTCAGAACTTGAACAATCGGCCATCAACGATGCCGTTGCTGCTGGAGCAATCGTTGTTGTTGCAGCAGGCAATGGCGGCTCCGACAATGTCGGGGATGATCTCGATCTTCCACAAAATGCCTTTTCGCCAGCAAATTGCAACAATGTCATCACTGTCGCTGCAACAACTTCAACTGGAGCTCGCGCGAGCTACACAAACTTTGGTTCTATCGTCGACATTGCGGCCCCCGGATCAAATATTCGAACAACCACTGTTGGCGGGTACACCAGCGTCAGTGGTACCAGCTTTGCAACACCAATCGTCAGCGGAATTATCTCGCTAATGCTGTCCGTTAAACCCGGTCTTGATTACTACGGAGTTTTGACTCTGCTGAGAAAAGACAATGTTGCTAATTCTTTTCCTTCCTCCCCGTCATCGCAATGCTCGAACGACATCTCTGCCACCTATTACTGCGGACTCGGAATTCTTGATGCGAACCATGCAGTTCATACCGCATTCCTCATTGCCCTCGAGGTCTTTGAACCACTACAGCCAACACGCGTAGCCGACACCCGCTCGAACATCGGCAACGTCGGCACCAACAAAATCGGTAACGGTGCCAGCGGCGGAACACCCCTCACATTCAAAATCACCGGCATCGGCAACATCCCCACCACAGGAGTCTCAGCCGTATCGCTCAACATCACCGCCGTGAACACGCAAGTCGGCGACGAAGGCGGATACCTCAAGGTCTACCCCTGTGCCTCGGGCCAACCCGATGTTTCCAACCTCAACTTCGTCTCTAACCAAACCATCGCCAACGCAGTCATCGTCCCCGTCGACACCAACGGCAACATCTGTATCTACGTCTACGGCCAAGCCCACATCCTCATTGACACGAACGGCTGGTTCGCCAACAGCGTCAACTTCACCACCATTACTCCAACACGTGTCGCCGACACCCGCTCAAATATCGGCAACGTCGGTACCAACAAAATCGGTGACGGTGCCAGCGGCGGAACTCCCCTCACATTCAAAATTACCGGCACCGGCAACATCCCCACCACAGGAGTCTCAGCCGTCTCGCTCAACATCACCGCCGTGAACACCCAAGTCGGCAACGTAGGCGGATACCTCAAGGTCTACCCCTGCGCCTCTGGCCAACCCGATATTTCCAACCTCAACTTCGTCTCCAACCAGACCATCGCCAACGCAGTCATCGTCCCCGTCGACACCAACGGCAACATCTGTATCTACGTCTACGGCAAAGCCCACATCCTCATCGACGCCAACGGCTGGTTCGCCACATAATTAAATGACCTTCTTGACCAAACCTAAACGCTGTCGTAGGCGTGTGAGTCTGAGGCAATTAGCCTGATCCAAGTCAGGAGTACCCAGTGGGCGTCACACATGTAGCGACAAAACGATCGATGAAGGCTTTCGTCGCTTTCATCATTGCCCCACTTCTGATCGCATCCACGCTTGCTGTTTCTTCCGCTTCAGCCACAACCCTCACGAGTCTCCGCCTTCCTACGACGCAAGGGACTACCCAAAGATTCATCGTGACTGTTGCCAATGACACCGATGTCGCAATTGTTGCCAACGCAGTTGAATCTGCCGGAGCCGTTGTTTACGAGCGGTTCACTAATGTGCTGTCGGCATTTGCTGCCTCTCTCACAACTGCCCAAGCTTTAGTGCTCGCTGACGACCCGCGAGTGACGGGTATTGAAATAGACGAAACGATTTCAATTGATTCATTTGAAGCAACTTCTAGTGCTCCATCAACCGCTGGTGATGTCATTCCGGGTCGTTACATCATTAGTTTGCGTCCCAACGCCAATCAGACTGCCAAGGCTGGCGTTATCTCGATTCTTGGTGACTCAATCATCACAACTTTTTCGCACGCGATTAAGGGTTACCTCGTTGATCTGACTCCCTCGCAACTTAAAGCACTCAAGGGAAACATCGCAGTACAGAACATTGAACAAGATCGAGTGATCACTATCAGCAGCGATCAACTCAATCCACCCTGGGGACTTGACCGCATTGATCAACCCAACCTGCCACTAAATAGTCACTATATTGATCGCTCAAGTGGTGCTGGTGTGACGGCATACGTCGTCGATTCCGGCATTGCCGCGCACAGCGAATTCGGCAACCGTCTGGTCGCTGGCTACACGGCCATTAACGACACCCGCGGAAGCACTGACTGCAACGGTCACGGAACACATGTTGCCGGAACAATTGGCAGCAATACATACGGTGTCGCCGAAGGAGTCACGCTGGTACCAGTGCGTGTTCTTGACTGCGCCGGAAGTGGCACGACATCTTCAGTCATTTCCGGAATCGACTGGGCAATTGGTAACCATGCGGCAGGCGTACCCGCGGTTCTCAATTTAAGCCTTGGCGGCGGGATCAGCCCCGAACTTGACAACGCAGTAAATCTTGCAATAGCCGATGGGATCATCGTCGCGGTCGCTGCTGGCAACGACGGAGACGACTCAGACGTAACACAACGTAACGCATGTATCTATTCTCCGGCTCGCGTACCTAACGCGATCACAGTTGGAGCCACTACCTCTGCGGACGCACGCGCCAGTTTTTCCAATATTGGTTCGTGCGTCGATTTGTTCGCTCCAGGGCAAGCAATTAAATCGACTTGGCTCAATGGTGCAACAAGTACCATCAGTGGAACTTCGATGGCTGCGCCGCATGTTGCTGGTGCTGCTGCGGCAATTTGGGGCGCGAATCTTGCGGCCACCTCTTCCTCGATTCAATCTCTGACATTGGCCGCGGTCACCCCGAACAAACTCACCAATGTTCCAAACGGTACGCCTAATTTATTGTTGTATGTTCCAGCCGGAAACGGAGTTGCGCCTTCGACGCCACTCAACGTTGCAGCTGTCGGCGGGCCCGGCCGAGCCACACTGACTTGGCAAGCACCTACCGATTCGGGTTCAAGTGCGATCACTGTCTATACCGTCACTTCAAATCCCGATAACAAAAAGTGCTACTGGTCATCTGGTGCGTTGAGCTGCAAAGTCTTAGGTCTGCGTTCAAATGTCACTTACAGCTTCACGGTGGCCGCGGCTAACGCATCAGGAAGTTCTTCTGCTTCTGATCCAAGTAACTCAATCAACATCGGACAAACCAACGACTTTTTTGCA
>Ga0255121_1000263_pt1 | contig 15847 bp, 10 predicted proteins | sample Law_Colum_RepB_8_2_FD_188580 | JGI IMG/M metagenome (GOLD analysis project Ga0255121, IMG submission 188580) | Freshwater microbial communities from St. Lawrence River, New York, United States - Law_Colum_RepB_8h | ecosystem: Environmental > Aquatic > Freshwater > River | place: USA: New York... | reverse complement strand
CCACCGAAAGTGGTGCCATGCGAACCCGCCTGGAAGAGGTCGTCGTGCGGAGGAGCCATCCAGATCGCGCCGATGGGGAAACCGCCGCCGAGGCCCTTGGCCATGGCGATCGCGTCGGGCTTCACGCCCGCATGCTCGTAAGCGAAGAACTTACCGGTCCGGCCGATGCCGCACTGGATCTCGTCGATCAGGAACAGGACGTTGCGCTCGCGGCAGATCTTCTCGACCCCGCGGAGGAACTCCGAAGTGGCGGGATTCACGCCGCCTTCGCCCTGGATCGATTCGATCAGCACGGCGGCGGTGGTCTGGGCGTCGATGGCCTTGTCCCAGGCGGCGAGGTCGTTGAGCGGGACGGCGGTGAAGCCGGACAACAACGGACGGAAGCCCTTCTGGATCTTCTCCTGCGGCGTGGCGGACATGCCGCCGAACGTGCGTCCGTGGAAAGCCTTCTCGGCCACGATGACGCCGATGCAGGCGCCTTCCGCGCCGGACTTGCGCTGGCCATGGAGACGAGCGAGCTTCAGCAGGCCTTCGTTGGCTTCGGCGCCGCTGTTGCAGAAGATCACGCGGCCGGGGCCGCAACGGAGCGAAAGCGCGTGGGCGAGTTCGCCCTGCGGTTCGTTCCGGTAGAGGTTGCTGACGTGGACGAGCTTACCGGCCTGTTCGGTGACGCGCTTCACCCAATGCGGGTGGGCGTGACCGACGGCGTTGACCGCGATGCCCGAGGCGAAGTCGAGGTAGCGCTTGCCGGCGGCGTCCCAGACGAGCGTCCCCTGCCCCTTCACGAGCGTGATGGGCGGCGCGCCGTAATTGTGGGCGACGTTGGCCGCGTAGTTCGCGGCGGTGGGATCTGCGGAGGGGCCGTTCATCAACCGTGGACGATTTCGGTGCCGATGCCCTTGTCGGTGAAGACTTCGAGCAGGAGCGCGTGCGGGACGCGGCCGTCGATGAAGTGCACGCGGCGGACGCCTTCCTTCAGGGCCTTCACGGCGCTGTCGACCTTCGGGATCATCCCGCCGGCGATCACGCCCTTGCGCTTGAGTTCGTCGACCTCGCTCACCTTGAGCGTGGTGATCAGGGAGTCGGGGTTCTTCGGGTCGGCCAGCAGGCCGGGGACGTCGCTCATGAAGATGAGGCGGCGGGCGCGGAGAGAATTGGCGACGGCCGCGGCGGCGACGTCGGCATTGGTGTTGTAGGCCTGGTCGTCGGCGTCGAGCGCGATGGGCGAGACGACCGGCAGGTGGCCGTCGGCCAGGGCCTTCTTGATGAGCTTCGTCTTCACGAACTTGATGTCGCCGACGAAGCCGATGTCGACGGGCTGGCCCTTCTCGTCCGCACCGAAGAGCTTCTCGCAGAGGTTCACGTGGTTGCCCGGCATGCCGAGCGGGTTGGCACCGCGAGCCTTGAGGGATTCGCAGATCTGACCGTTGATCTCTTGATTGAGGGTCTCCTCGACGATCTTGACGGTGGCGGCGTCGGTGACGCGCATGCCGCCGCGGAACTCGGACTTGATGCCGGCCTTGTCCATCGCGCGGGTGATGGCCTTGCCGCCGCCGTGCACGACGACGACTTGGATGCCGACGGCCGCCAGGAAGGCGATGTCGGTGGCCACGCGGTCGCGGCCTTCCGGATTCGGGTCGTCCATGAAGCTGCCGCCGTACTTAACCACGAAGGTGGAGCCACGGAACTTATGGATGTAGGGAAGCGCCTCGTGAAGGACCTCGGCTTTTTGCGCGGCGGGAATGCTCATCTTGCGGGACGAAGTGTCGGGATTGCGGACGGGAGAGTAAACGGAAAACCTTATTCGCTCTTGTTGTAGTTAACGTACCCGTCGGTGAGGTCCGCGGCCAGGAGCCGGAACTTGGCGTCGCCGAGGTTGAGCTTCAGGCGGACGGCGAAACGGGCGGCCTTCACGACCTCTTTCCACTTAGGCTTGTTCTCAGGCAGCGGCTTACCGCCCAGGACGGCGGGGACGTCGTCGTAGTAGATGTCCAGCTTGGCCTCATCCAGCCCCGTCCGGGCGTAGCCGGCGGCATCGGCCAAGCGGCCCCAGTTCGGGTCTTCGCCATACCAGGAGGACTTCACCAGAAGAGAGTTGCCGATCGCGCGGGCGACCTTCTCGGCGTCGGCGCGGGTGCGGGCGCCTTCGATCTCCACGGACACGACCTTGGTGATCTTCTCGCCGTCGCCCACGATCTTCTCCGCCAGGGCGAAGCAGACCTTGTCGAGGGCGTCCTGGAAGAGCGCGCGCAGCGCGGCCGGAGCGGACGCGCCCACGGAGACGCCGGAGACGCCGGAGGCGAGCAGGAGCACGGTGTCGTTGGTGGACATGTCGCCGTCGACGCTGACGCAGTTGAAGGACTGGTCGGAGGAAGCCTTGAGGGCGGCCTTGAGCTCGGCCGGCGAAGCGGCGGCATCGGTGCAGACGAACGCGAGCATCGTGGCCATGTTGGGCTCGATCATGCCGGCGCCTTTGGCGATGCCGGCGAGGGTGACGGTCTTGCCCTCCCAGACGAAGCGCGCGGTGACGGACTTCGGGCGGGTGTCGGAAGTGAGGATGGCGTTGGCGGAACGCACGCCTTCGGCGGCGTCGCGCGAGAGACGGGAGGCAGACACCTTGATACCTTCGGCGATCTTGGCCATCGGGAGCAGTTCGCCGATACGACCGGTGGAGCAGACGAGGAAGGCGTCGTCCGGCGCGCCCACGGCGGCGGCGGAGAGCTTGGCCATCGCGACGGCGTCGGCATCGCCCTGGGCGGCCGTGCAGGCGTTGGCGTTGCCGCTGTTACCGACGATGCCGCGGATCTGGTCCGCGGAGACGGCGAGGACCTGCTGGCAGAAGCGCACCGGGGCGGCCTTCACGTCATTGGTCGTGAAGACACCGGCGGCGGCGCACGGGCGGTCGGCGACGACGAGCGTCAGGTCGAGACGGTCGGTCGACTTGTTGCGGATATCGCAGCCGGCGGCGCCGACGCGGAAGCCGGGCACGTCGGAGACACCCGGCGAATCATTGGTGAACTCGATGGACATGGAGAAAGATCAACGCAGGCCTTCGGCCTCGTCCCAACCCATCATCAGGTTGAGGTTCTGGACCGCCTGGCCGCCGGCGCCCTTGAGCAGATTATCGATCACCGAGGTGATGATGAGGTTGCCCGTGCGCGCGTCGGCGACGACCGAGCAGGCGACCCGGTTGGTATTGGCGACGTGGGCGGTGTCGGGGAATTCGCCCGACTTGAGCAAGGTCACGAACGGCCGGCCGGCGTAGGTCTTCTGCCAGACGGCTTCGACCTGGGCGACGGTGACGCCGGGGGCGGGCACGACGATGGTCGTGGCGATGCCCCGGTGCATCGGGGCGAGGTGCGGATTGAACTGCACGACGACCGGCTGGCCGGCGGCCGCGCCGAACTGCTCCTCGATCTCGGCGATGTGCCGGTGACCGGGGATGCCGTAGGCCTTGATCGAGCTGTCGCGCTCGGAGAACAGGAACGCCACGTCGGCTTTCTTGCCGGCGCCGGAGACGCCGCTGTAGGAATTGATGATCAGGCGACCCGGCTCGGGCTTGAGCAGCCCGGCGCGCAGGAGCGGCACGAGCGGCACCTGGATGCTGGTCGGGTAGCAGCCCGGGCAGGCGATGAGCTGCGCGGACTTCCACGCGTCGTCCGTCTGGAGTTCCGGGATGACGTAACGGGCCTGCGCGGCGAGCGCCGGCGCGGGATGGTCATGACCGTAATACTTTTTGTAGAGCGCGAGGTCCCGGAGGCGGAAGTCGGCGGACAGGTCGAGCACCCGCTTGCCGGCGGCGACGAGCGGCGCGGCGTATTCGGCGGCGACGCCGTGCGGCAGCGCCAGGAACCAGACGTCCACGTCGGACTTCGCGCATTCCTCGGGCGAGGAAGCGGAGAAGACCAGCGCCGGGTCGACGACGCCCCGGAGCCGCGGGATCTCCTCGGCCACGGACTTCCCGGCCAAGGTCCGGGAACAGACCGCGGCGAGCTTGACCCGCGGGTGGCGGGCCAGGACACGGACGAGCTCCTCCCCGGTGTACCCGGAGGCGCCGACGATGCCGACCTTGGTCAGGTTTTGGGACATGGCTTGAGAGTTTGGTGGTTTAGGATGACGAACTGATGGCTGGAGTGGGCGAACTGGGCAACAAAAAGGCCCCGGGGTGCCGGGGCCTTCGAGGTTTCCTGTCCCTTTGCGGATTAACGCTTGGAGAACTGGAAGCGCTTGCGGGCGCCGGGGCGGCCGGGCTTCTTACGTTCGCGCATACGGCCATCGCGGGTAAGGAGACCTTCTTTCTTCAGAGGGGCGCGGAGGGTGGCGTCCATCTTCTGGATCGCGCGAGCGAGACCATGGGAGATGGCACCGGCCTGGCCGTTGGGGCCGCCGCCGATGACACGGACGATGACGTCGAGCTGGCCGTCGAGGCCGGCGGTCGTGATCGGGAGGGTGGCGGACTTCACCAGGGCCTCGGTGTAGAGGTACTCTTCGACGGGCTTGCCGTTGACGACGATGACACCGGTACCGCGGGAAAGGCGGATGCGGGCCGAGGCGGTCTTACGACGGCCGACAGCGAGGATGGCGGAGGACTTGGCGCTCATTGCGAAAGGATCGGTCGATTAACCCTTGAAAGGGATCGGGTTGGAGGCGGCGTGGTCGTGCTTGTCGCCGGCGTAGACGCGCAGCTTCAGGAGCATGGCGTTGGCGAGGCGGTTCTTGGGGAGCATGCCCTTGACGGCGTGGGTGACCAGGAACTCGGGGCGACGCTCGCGCATGGCGGCGGCGGTGCGGCGGTAGGCGGTACCGACCCAGCCGGTGTAGAACATGTAGGTCTTGTCCTCTTCCTTGGAGCCGGTGAGGCGGACCTTGTCGGCGTTGATCACGATGACGTAGTCACCGGTGTCGACGTGGGGGGTGTAGGTGGGCTTGTGACGGCCGCGGAGAATATTGGCGATCTTGACGGCAACACGGCCCAGGACCTGATCCTTGGCGTCGACGACATACCAGGTCTTGTCCTTGAGCTGCACGTTCTTGGCTAGCGTGGTCTTCATAAAGAGGGAAAGCGGGAACATGGGAAAGGACCCCCCTCCGTCAACACCCGAATGCGCCCCGGCGGGGGCCTGCCCTAAATAAGCCAAAAACAAGGGAGGCGCGACCTTGGCCGCGCCTCCCTGCCCTTCCCTGCCCGACGGCAGGTCAGAAGATGAACTTGGCGTAGACCCGAGCCCAGAAGATCGAACCGGCGGTCTGGACCTGGCCGTCGCTGTTATGGGCCCAGCTGACGCCGGCGCCCAGTTCCGGACCGCGGCCGACCTGACGGGTGACGTCCAGGGAGGCGCCGAGGTAGCGGTAAGCGTTCTGGGTCGCGTAGACCGAGGTCGAAGCGTCCGTAAGGCCGGCGTAGCCCTTGACCACGATATCGCAGCCGGCGAGTCCGACGTTGGAGCCGGCGAAGGTCTTGGAACCAGCGACCTCGACGGTCGTCTGCTTCAGCTCGGTGCTGTGGTAGACGTAGGTCGAGGGCTTGAGGGCGACGTTCGAAAGGGAGAGACCGGCGTAGACTTCGCGATTGGAGTCGATCTGGGTGACGCCGTGGGTGGCGATAGTGCGGACGGTCGTGGCGGTCAGGCGCTGGTAACCGACGTCGACTTCGCCGAAGGAGAAGTCGCGGCGGAGACCGACGGCGTAAGTGCGCTCGACGGAATCAGCGTTGAAGAAGCTGCCGTAGATCGAGATGCCGCTGAGGCCGGGCGCGCTGTAGTCGAGGGTGACGGAAGTCTGGACGAGGCCCTGGCTGTCGGAGCGCTCGATGCCGCGGAAGACGTTCTTGGCCTGCCAGGCGACGGCGCCGCGGAGGGAGAGATCCTGGGTGGAAGCCGAGACCGGGGCCGGAGCGGCGGCAGCGGCCTCCTGGGCGTGGCCGCCTGCGACGAAGACGGCGAGGGCGAGAGCGGTGAAGGCGTTTTTCATGTTGATGATCGTTGAGTGCTATTTCCGCCCAAAAACAAACCGTTGGCAAGCCCCAAGGGGCCGCCAACGGCGAGGAGGAGACGGACTGCGGGGACGTCACATCGACGCGATGATCGCGTCGCCGAACTCCGAGCACTTGATCTCGGTCGCGCCCTGCATCTGGCGGGCGAAGTCGTAAGTGACGCGGCCGCCGCCGATGGCGCCGTTGAGGCCCTTGAGCACGAGGTCGGCCGCTTCGGTCCAACCCATGTAGCGGAGCATCATCTCGCCCGAGAGCACGACGGAACCCGGATTGACGACGTCCTTGTCGGCGTACTTGGGAGCGGTGCCGTGGGTGGCCTCGAAGATCGCGTGGCCGGTGAGGTAGTTGATGTTGCCGCCGGGAGCGATGCCGATGCCGCCGACCTGCGCCGCGAGGGCGTCGGAGAGGTAGTCGCCGTTCAGGTTGAGCGTGGCGATGACGTCGAAGTCGGTCGGGCGCGTGAGCACCTGCTGGAGGGTGATGTCGGCGATGGCGTCCTTGATGACGAGGCCGGCGCCGGGCTTGCCTTCGGGGATCTTGCACCAGGGGCCGCCGTCGATCTCGACCGCGCCGAACTCGCTCTTGGCGAGGTCGTAGCCCCACTTCATGAAGGCGCCTTCGGTATACTTCATGATATTGCCCTTATGGACGAGGGTCAGCGACTTGCGCTTGTTGGCGATGGCGTACTGGATCGCCGAACGGATGAGGCGCTCGGAACCCGGGCGGGAGACCGGCTTGATGCCGATGCCGACCGTGGCGGGCTGCTCGCCGCCGAAACGGATCTTCTTAAACTCCTTGGGGAAGTTGGTCTTGATGAACTCGAGGGTCTTGAGGGCGATCTCGGAACCGGCTTCGAAGTCGATGCCGGCGTAGATGTCCTCGGTGTTCTCGCGGAAGATGACCATGTCGACCTTGCCCGGATTCTTCACCGGGGAAGGCACGCCGGTGAACCACTGCACGGGACGGAGGCAGACGTAGAGGTCGAGCTGCTGACGGAGGGCGACGTTGAGGGAGCGGATGCCGCCGCCGGTCGGCGTGGTGAGCGGGCCCTTGATGCCGACGAGGTAGTCGCGGAAGGCGGTCAGGGTCGCTTCCGGCAGCCAGTCGCCGGTCGCCTTGAAGGACTTCTCGCCCGCGAGGACTTCCAGCCACTCGATCTTACGCTTGCCGGCGTAGGCCTTGGCGACCGCGGCGTCGAGGACGCGGACGGAGGCGCGCCAGATGTCCGGGCCGGTGCCGTCGCCCTCGATGAAGGGCACGATCGGATGGTCGGGGACGGTGAGTTTGCCGTTGGCGATGGTGATACGGCCGGATGCGGAGGAGCTCATGGTAAGAAGGGACATAAGAAACCGTGTTCCGCTGGACGGTTTCAAGCCTATACGCAGGCGGGAACCCCGGGAAAAGAAAAGGACCCCCTTGCGAGGGTCCTTGTGATGACCGGGAGTGCCGGCGCCATCCGCCCCGAGGGACGGAAAAGACTAGGAAGAATTACTTCTTCTTAGCTTTGGTGGCCTTCTTGGCGCTCTTCTTAGCAGCAGCCTTCTTTTTAGCCATAGGTGTGTCCTTTTTTTGGATCGTTGTTGGGTTTGAGGGCAGCGCCTGAAGCGCCACCCTGACGATTCGCCCCACGCTCACCCTGGCGTTGCGCGCCTGACGGGTGATACGAGTACGGAGCTCCGACGGTACGCGGAAAGAAACCTGGCGGGACCGGGTGGTCTCCAGGGAAGGACGGGAGTCGTCGTAACGATCGAGGGCGAGCCGGATGGCCTCGCTCAGCGTGCTCAGACCGGTCCGATGCTGGAAGGCGACCACCTCGGAGTGAAGCTTCGGGGGAAGCGACACGGTGATCAGGCTTTCGCTCGGGGTTTCGGTTCGGTTCGTCACGTTGCGGTCAACTCTTGATGACGAGTGATAGGTAATAACTGCGCTTGCGCAAGAGGAAACTTTCATGTCGTCGGGACGACGCCGACGACGCGTAAAAAAATCCTTCGTCCGGCCGCATCGTAAACATGAAATCGATACGACCGCGGAGCGGACGCGAGGTTGACCGACGCGACGCGCGCGGACAGCATGCCGTCATGAGCGAGCACGCGCACGGATCGGACGAAGGCGCGCCGGGCGAGTGGCGGAAGCTCGCCCTCCTCGCGGCCACGAGCGGCGTCTTAGGCCTGCTATCATTGGTCGCGGAACGCTTCGGCGAAGCCGGGGCGACCTGGGCGCTCGTCCTCGTCGCCGGCGCCTGCCTCGCCGGCGGATGGGACGCCGCGATCGACGGCTGGGCCTCCCTCCGACAGAAACGCATCGACGTCCACCTGCTGATGATCGTCGTGGCGGCCGGCGCCTGGATCGTCGGCGCCCAATGGGAGGGAGCCCTCCTGCTTTTTCTCTTTTCGACGGCCGGCGCGATCGAACATTACGCGATGGACCGCACCCGCGGGGCCATCGACGCCCTCCTCGACAAGTCTCCCAAACATGCCCGCCGACTCGGTCCGGATGACGTCGAAACCGAGGTGCCGGTCGCGGCCCTCAACCCCGGCGACCGCATCGTGGTCCTGCCCGGCGAACTCGTGCCGGCGGACGGCAAGGTGCTCGCCGGCGAGAGCGCGGTGGATGAATCCAACCTCACGGGAGAGGCCAAACCGGCCCCGAAACAGGCCGGATCGGACGTCGCCGGGGGGACGCTCAACTCCTGGGGGCGCCTGGTCGTCGAGGTGACCCGCGGAGAAAAGGACAGCGCCCTCCAGCGTATCGTCCGGCTCATCCGCGAAGCCCAAGACAGCAAGGCCCCCGCGCAAAGAGCCATCGACAAGTGGGGCGACGGCTATGCCCTCTTCACGCTGTCGGCCGCCGCGGTGTTCTATGTTTACCTACGGTTCACTTCGCCGGCGGAGGCCGTCGGGCAGGACGCCCCGCTCTATGGAGCCATGACGTTGCTGGTCGTGCTCAGTCCCTGCGCGCTGGTCTTGTCCGTGCCCTCCGCGGTCCTCGCGGCCATCGCCGCCGGCGCCCGCCAAGGCATCCTCTTCCGCGGCGGCGCCGCCGTGGAACGCCTAGCCGACGTGGACTGCGTCTGCTTCGACAAGACGGGTACGCTGACCGCCGGAGTCCCTGAGGTGGCGGCCTTGGAAGTCTTCCCCGCGGACGCCGACCGCGGACGCGCCCTGAGCGCCCTGCAGACCTTGGAAGCGGCGACCACGCACCCCTTCGCCGCCGGGGTCGTCCGCGCCTGCCAGCTCGAAGGCGCCCGCCTCCTGCCCGTCCAAGGGCTTTCGAATTCCCCCGGCCAAGGCGTCTCCGGCACGGTCGCCGGCGCGCGCTGGAGCGTGGGCACCCGTGAATTCGTCGGCGGAGCTTCGCTCCCGGCGGCGGCGGTGCCGGCCGGTGCCATCGTCAGCGAGGTCTGGGCCTCCGACGGGACCGTCACGGTCCGCGCCACGCTCGTCGACCGCATCCGCGAAGCAAGCCGCCCCACCCTCGCCGCCCTGCACGCCGCGAAGATCCGCACGGTGATGCTCACCGGCGACCGCGAAGAGGCCGCGGCGGCGGCGGCGCAGCAGGTCGGCATCCAAGCCTACGCGGCCGCGCTCACGCCGGACGCCAAGATGGCCGCCATCCGCCGCTACTCCGCGGAAGGCCACGTGGTCGCGATGGTCGGCGACGGCGTCAATGACGCGCCTAGCCTGGCCGCGGCGGACGTCGCCGTGGGCATGGGCGGCCGAGGCAGCGACGCGGCCCTGGAATCCAGCGACGTGGTGCTGATGGACGACCATCTGGAGCGCCTGGTCGATGCGATCGAACTGAGCCGCCGGGCCCGCCGGGCGATCCGCTTCAACATCATCATCTCGGTCGGCGCCGCCCTCGGGATGGCCGCCTACGTGATCTTCCGCGGAGCCCCCCTGCCCCTCGCCGTCAGTGTCCACGAAGGCAGCACGGTCGTGGTCTGCCTCAACGGCCTGCGCCTGCTCGCCCACCGCCCGCGCCGGTAAACAAAAAGGCCCCCGGGCGAACCCGGAGGCCTTGCAGACAGTCGGCCGGAACGCTTAGCGCAGCTCCTTGCCGGCTCCGTCAAAGAGCTTGAACGCTTCGATACTGTAGGTCGGATCGGGCTTGGTGCCGAGGCGGACCTTGCAGGACTTCATCAGGTCGCGGAAGAACTCGCGGTCCTCGGTGATGATGCGCTCGAGGTTGACGGGGTGGAGCAGGATATTGATCTCCAGCTCCTTGTCGGGGCTGGTGGCTTCGCGGAGGCGGCGGATGACGCTGAGGAGCTTGCGCTGGATCTCGACGGAGACCGTGCGGGGGTTCTTGACGATACCGCGGCCCTGACAATGCGGGCACGCCGTGTACATCGAGGTCGTATTCGACTCCGTATGGCGCTGGCGCGTCATCTGGAGCACGCCCAGCGCGGAGATCGGCAGGATCTGGTGCTTGGCGCGATCGTCCTCCATGGCGTCGCGGAGAGCCTCGAAGACCTTCTTCCGGTCCTTCGGGTTCTTCATGTCGATGGTGTCGATCATGATGAGGCCGCCGAGGTTGCGCAGCTTGATCTGGCGGGCCGCCTCGGTGACGGCCTCGAGGTTGGCCTGGGTGATGAAGTTGCCGTCCTTGGCGCCGTCCTTGCCGCGATGGCCGCCGGTGTTGACGTCGATGGCCGTGAGGGCCTCGGTCTCGTCGATGACGATCTCGCCGCCGCTCGGGAGCGGGACGCGGCGCTGGAAGAGCTGCTCGATCTGGCGTTCGATGTTATAGCGCTCGAAGACCGGGATGGGGTCGGCGTACAGCTCGACGCGGGAACGGGAACGCGGCGACACTTCGCCGACGAGGTCCTGCACCAGCTTGAAGTCCTCCGGGTTGTCGACGAGGATGCGGTCGACCTCCTCGGTGAGGAAGTCGCGGACGGTGCGTTCGATCAGGCCGGGCTCCTGGTAGAGGAGGACGGGCTTGCGGTCCGGGGCGTTGATCTTCTCGACGATGGCCTGCCAGCGCTTGAGCAGCATGTGCAGGTCACGGACGAACCAGCGGGCCTGCTTGCCTTCGCCGGCGGTGCGGATGATGACGCCCATGCCTTCCGGGATGGTGAGCGAACGGAGGATGTCCTTCAGGCGTTCGCGTTCGGACGACTCCTCGATCTTGCGGGAGACGCCGCACGCGCCGCTGAACGGCATCAGCACCAGGTAACGACCCGGGAGCGCGATGTTGGTGGTCGAGCGGGGGCCCTTGGTGCCGATCTGGTCCTTGACGACCTGGATCACGATGTCGGAGCCGGCCGGGAAGAGCTGCGGGATGTCCTTGGCCTGGTAGCGGGCCTTGCGCTGCTTCTGCTCGGCGGACTCGTTGTCGCGGATGAACTCGACCTGCGAGTCGTTGGCGGCCGGGAGCATGTCCCAGTAGTGCAGGAACGCGTTCTTCGGCTGGCCGATGTCGACGAAGGCGGCCTTGAGCCCGCCCTCGAGGTTCTGGACGCGGCCCTTGAAGATCGCGCCGACCATGCGGTTCTCGCCCTTGTGCTCGATCTCGAACTTGTCGAGGACGCCGTTGGTGAGGAGCGCGACGCGCTTCTCGAGGGTCTCGGCGTTGATCACGAGCTCGCGGTAGACCGCGCGGTCCTTGGAGAAGTGCTTCACGATGCGCTGGAGCAACGGGAGCTCCTTGCGCCGCTTGGCCGCCTCGTCGGCCAGCTGGCGCTGGTCGATCGGGGAGGTCTGTTCGCCGCCCTCTTCAGGCAGCTCGTCGTTGATATCTTCGGGTTCGGTATTTTCGGGCATCTCGGTCAGGCGGTTAAGCCGGTTGCCGGAGAGCCTCCGTCTTCGCCGCCACCGGACGAATGCCGGTGAACGCTCTGGACTAGTCCAAGGAGCAGGAAACAGCTGAGTACGAAAGACCCTCCGTAGCTAAGGAAAGGAAGGGGGACCCCGGTGACGGGCATCAGGTCGATGTTCATGCCGACGTTGATCACGACGTGCGTGCCGAGCACGACCGCCGCGCCGATCGCCAACAAAGAGCCGAACCGATCCGTCGTCCGCGCCGCCGTGCGCACGACGCGCCAGAACAGCAGGACGAAGGAACCGATCACCAGGAAACCGCCGGTGAAGCCGATCTCCTCGGCCATCCCGGAAAAAAGGAAGTCGTTGTGCGCCGCCGCTTCCGGCAGGTAGCCGAAGCGGGCCTGCGTGCCGTTGCCGACGCCCTGCCCGCGGAAGCCGCCGCGACCGACCGCGATGACGGCCTGGTTGACGTTCCAGGTGACGCCGAGACCCTTGGGGTCGATCACCTCAGGGGCGACGAAGGAGAGGATGCGCTCGCGCTGGTAGTCCTTCAGGAGGAAGAACCAGGCCTCCGCTTCGTGCTGGCCGCGGATCGCGCGCACGGGGTCCTTGGACTGCGGATTGGCCTTCGCGTATTGGTCGATCTTGGCCGCGTATTCGGTCAGATCGACGGCCACCACACCCACCAGCAGGACGGCGGCGACTCCGGCCACCAGGAAGAACCTGGTGGTCAGTCCGGCGACGAAAAGCAGGATGAATGAAAGCGGCAGGTAGATGAGCGCAGAACCTAGGTCCGGCTGCACAAAAATCAAGACAAACGGGACCGCGGCGACCCCGAGGGCGCGTGCCACGGTGCCCCAAGTCGCCCGGAAGGAGCCGATCGGAGAGCGCGCCAGCAACGCGGCCAGGAAGACGAGCGCGCCGATCTTCGCGAACTCGGAAGGCTGGATCGAGAACGGCCCGAAATCCATCCAGCGACGGGCCCCGTTGACGCTGCGGATGAAGTCGCCGAGGTTCGTCTTGGCCAACGCGCAGAGCGAGACAGGGATGAGCAGCAGGATGGTGCCGAGATACAGGCGGCGGGCGTGCCGTTGGATGAGTCGATAATCAAGGGCCGAAACCGCCCAATAGGCGATCCAACCGATGACCACGAAGACGATCTGCGAGCGGTAGAACGTCGACTCCCGGGCGCTTCCGGCCGACTGGATCGCGACGATGCCGAGGGTGCTGAGGAACAGGATGATGACCACCTGAGTCCAGTCCGTCCGCCAGGCGAAGTTGGCGAAATTGTCCCACCAGACCGCGGCCGAAGACCGCTCATCGTCAAGGTGTCTGGACATGCCTTGAAGAAGCCCGCCCGAGGCTCCGAGGCAAGGCGAACCTCCCGAAAGGGCTTGCCGAAGGAGCCGGGTCGGCAAGGGTATGGCCCCGGACCTCCGGTTTTCGCGACGACCATGCCTGTGGCAGCCGACCAAAGCATCCTCGCCGCCGTGGCGTTCTCCTCCGGAGCCATCGTGGCCTATGCGGTCGCGAAATGGCGGGAAAACACCCTCGGCGCCGTCCGCGAGGCCCGGCTCCGCTCCGAAGTCGAGCTCGCCCGCCGCGAGGCCACCGTCGAGGCGGCCGAACTCCATGCCCAAGCCGAGGACGTCCACCGCACGGCGGCGCGAGCCATGGCCGACGCAGAAGCCGCGGCCGTGGCCTCCGCCGAACTCACCCGCGAGAACGCCCGCCAACGCGAGCACCTCCTCCGCGAACTCCAACGTCTCGCCAAGGTCACGCCGGAGGAAGCCCGCGCCTTGCTCCTCGACCACCTCCGCGAGGAATACGGCGAGGAAGCCCAGCACCTCCGCCGCAGCCTGCTCGACCAGGTCGAACAGGACATCGACGACGAAGCCCGCCGCACGTTGCTCTCGGCGATGCAGCGCCTGACGACCTCCACGACGCAGGACGCGACGGCGCTCTCCGTCTCGCTGCCGAATGAGGACATGAAGGGCCGCCTGATCGGCCGCGAAGGCCGCAACATCCGCACCTTCGAACAGATCACCGGCGCGACCCTGCTCATCGACGAAACCCCCGGCCTGGCGATGGTTTCCTGCTTCGACCCGGTCCGCCGCGAGATCGCGCGCATCGCGCTGGAACGCATCGTCAAGGACGGCCGCATCTCGCCGGCGCTCATCGAAGACAGCGTCCGCCTCGCGGGCGACGAAGTCGTCAAGCACGCCCGCCGCCTCGGCCGCGACGCCGTGCGCGACCTCGGTCTGCCGCCCATGGACGCGGCCGTCGAAGAACTGCTCGGCCGACTGCACTTCCGCCTCTCTTCCAACCAGAACACGCTCGCGCACTCCATCGAGGTCGCCCAGCTCTGCGCGATGCTCGCCGCGGAGATCGGCATCGACCCGGTGCCCGCGAAACGCGCCGGCCTGCTGCACGACCTCGGCAAGGCCATCGAAGCCGAAGCGGGCTCGAGCCACGCGCTCGCCGGCGCCGCCCTGCTCCGCCGCTTGGGCGAAGATCTTCGCGTCGTGAACGCCGTCGCCGCGCACCACCGCGAGGTTCCGGCCGAAAGCCTCTACGCTCCGCTGGTGATGATCGCCGACGCCGCCTCCGGCTCCCGCCCCGGCGCCCGCTCCTCCACCCTCGAGTCCTACGCCCAGCGCGTCCGTCTCCTGGAGGAGGTCGCCCTCGCCTTCGATGGCGTCCGGGAGGCCTACGCCTTCCAGTCCGGCCGCGAGCTCCGGGTCATCGTAGACCCAGGCAAGGTCGACGACTTCGGGGCGACCGAACTCGCCCGCCGCCTCCGCCTGAAGGTGGAGGAGACCCTTTCCTATCAAGGAACCGTCAAGATCGTGCTGATTCGTGAACAAAGGTTCACAGAAGAGGCCCGCTGAGGGACTTTCTTGTTGTTAAGCAAGAGGGGGTAGTTATTCACAAGGGTTCCGGGAGTCTCTCCCGGGTCATTTCGGCACCCCAAGGAGGTTCGTCCTCCGTCACCAAGGGTCCGACAAACCGCGTCGCCGCTCCACAACGGAACGGCCGCATCATCCGGTCGGCCACAACGAAGGCCGCCCCAACATAAGCAACATGAGCCAAGAAGAAACCCAGGGCCAGGAGCCAGTCTCCGCCCACCAGCCCGCCGCGGACGCAGGCGCCAATGAAGTCCGCACCCCCGCACCCCGCCTCAACGAAGCCAAGCTGGAGTCCGCCCACGCGGAACTCCCTCCGCTCTCCGTGATCGGGGCCTCGTCCGAACCCGCCGCCAAGCCCGGCACCATCACGACCCCGAAGCAGTTCGGTCGTCGTGGTACGCCCCGTGGCGCCGCTCCCTCCGCCGCCAACGGTCAGGCTGCCCGCCCGGCCATCGGCGTCGTCGAAGATCCGTCGCAGTTGACCGAGAATCTCTCGGGTGACCGCACCCAGTCCGCCGCTCCGGCCCGCGAAGACCGTCCGCGTCGTGAACCGCGCGCCGAAGGCGAACGTGGTCCTCGTCGCGAACCTCGTGAGCCGCGTCCGGAAGGTCTCGCCGAAGAAGGCCGCCAGCCCGGCATCCCGCAGGGCGACCGTCCTCGTCGCGAACCCCGCGCCGAAGGCGAACGTGGCCCCCGCCGCGAACCCCGCGAACCGCGCGCCGAAGGCGATCGTGGTCCTCGCCCCGAAGGCGACCGCCCTCGTCGCGAAGACCGTCCGCGTCGTGAAGACCGTCCGCGTATCCAGATCGAGCCCGTCGTCATCCCGGTCCAGGCCCCCATCGGCTTCTGGGCCTCGCTGAAGCGCAAGCTCGCCACCCTGTTCGGCATCCCCGACAAGGCCGTCTTCGTGCCCTCCTCCCGTCCCTACGCGCCGCGCGGCGAACCCCGCGGCGAACGCTCCGACCGCGGTCATCGCGGCGGTCGTGGTCGCGGTGAGTTCCGCGGCGGTTCCCGTGGCGGCCGTGATGGCTCGCGCGGAGGTCGCGGCGAATTCCGCGGCGACCGCGGTCCTCGCAACGGTCCTCGCGAAGGCTGAACATAACGGGGGCGCCAATCGGCGCCCCCGCTTCTTTTCCCCGACATGCTCCAGGTCGCGCGTATCCGCGGTGGTCACGAACTGA
>Ga0255121_1000240_pt1 | contig 16504 bp, 10 predicted proteins | sample Law_Colum_RepB_8_2_FD_188580 | JGI IMG/M metagenome (GOLD analysis project Ga0255121, IMG submission 188580) | Freshwater microbial communities from St. Lawrence River, New York, United States - Law_Colum_RepB_8h | ecosystem: Environmental > Aquatic > Freshwater > River | place: USA: New York... | reverse complement strand
AACTATATAATATTCAAATTCAACCATTGCCAGATATAGAAACTATTATCACTTGAACCATTCTGATAAGTATCCCATTCACTAAGTACAGTTTTTTTATCCATAAAGGGTTGATTGGAAAATTCAAGCATGTTTTGAGTAAAGAAAGGATTTAACTGCTCTTTGATCCATTCTCTTTGCGGAGTTTGTAATGGGCGTTTTGGTGCAATTGCCACCTTTTCTCCTAAATACTCTTTTACCAACTGACGTAACATCCATTTACTTTGACCTTCATTAATTTTAACAGATTCATCTTGTGCAAATGCTAATTCAACCAATCGAAAATCTAAAAAGGGCTCTCTCAATTCAGTGCTGTGCATCATGCTGTTTCTATCATTGAATCTGAGCGCTCTAGGAATTTTCGTATAAAAAATATCCCTGTATTGCAGATTTTTTAGTGTGTCTGCAAAAGGTTGCGGGTATATTTCCTTTTCTGCCATCTTCTTGAATTCCATGTCTAAAGCTTCAGGCCTAACAGGAGATGAACTTGTACCTTGAGTTAAAAAACCAGATTGTGTTCGATAATAATCGTATCCTGCCCAAGCTTCATCCATTCCTTGTCCATCCAAAAGTACTAAGATATTTTTCTTGCGGGCTTCTTTAAAAATTAAGCTATAAGCAATGGTTGGAAAACCACCATAAGGTTCATCTTGATAATAGGATACCTCTTTGATTAATTTTTCTATTTCATTAACATCTAGCGAACATCTATTCAATGGATTTCCGGTTAAAGAAATCATTTCCTCTACCCAAGGCAATTCATCGTATTCTATATTGTTTGAATAAAAGGTAAAAGCCTCAATCGTTTTGTTGTTTGGAAAATTTTTATTAACCAAGGCAAGCAAGGCAGATGAATCTAAACCACCACTGATATTAAACCCAACTTTCACGTCAGCTCTAAAACGCAATGCAATTGAATTATTTAATAAATCTAAGTATTGACTTTTGAGAGTCTGTTCACTCATTGGTTCAATTGCATTTACTCTTCCAACAAAATCATACCAACTGTATACCTTCATTTTACTTTCGATCAATGATTGATTTTGCTTGAGCTGTAATCTTGTTTGATGCCCAGCTGGAATCTGTTTAATTTGATCCCAAAATGTTTCATGAGGGAGTCCATAGGAACCATAGGTGAGATAATTGGCCCAAACTTTCCAATTCTCTTTTTTAGGAATACCGGCTGCAAAGAATGCTTTTATTTCACTTGCAAAATAAAATGCTCCTTGAAAAAAAGTATAATAAAAGGGCTTCACTCCAAAACGATCTCTACAAATAAACGCACTTTGTTCTTCTGCGTCCCAAATGAGAAAAGCAAACATTCCATTGAGGTAGTCAGCCACTTTATCACCCCATTTCAAATAAGCTGCAAGTAACACTTCTGTATCAGATTGTGTTTTAAAAACTGTTTCCGTTTGAAGTTGAGACTTAATTTCTAGGTAATTATATATTTCGCCATTAAAAACAATGGTATACCTACCACATGCGCTATGCATGGGTTGATTGGCAGATTCATTTAAATCGATTATGCTTAATCGATTATGACCCAAATAAGCAATAGCATTTTTCCATATGACAGATGCATCAGGACCTCTATGGCTTGTTGCAGCCAACATTTTAGATAACTGAAGTGCGTTTTCTGAACTTGGGTTTGGAGTTAATATACCTGCTATTCCACACATAATTATGGAAGTAATTGAGGGTTTAGTTGTATCATTTGTTCAGCTTTTTCCCAATCAGCTTGGGTATCTAAATTACAATAATAATTGGGATTAGACTCCTTGTAAGCGATTTTTCCACCAACTATTTTTTTCTCTTGAAGCAAATAATTTGTTTTAATAATGTATACACATCCATCTCTGAAAAAAGCTGGAGGTAATTCTTGTCGTCTTGGAATTAATTCTTTCTCGCCAGTTGCAATTCGCAATTCTCCAAGTTCATTTTTTTCGAAGGTCCAATGAGGATTGTATTCATGCGGGACTCTTAAAACTGAAATGAATGAATCAGCGTTTGAATCGATAAAGGTTTGAATACACTCAGCTACGTAATTTTTAGGTTTAAATGGGCTTGTTGCTTGTAGCAAACAAATAGCATCATACTCTTCACCTAAGTTTTTATAATGTTCAAGTGCATGAATCATCACATCAATGGAAGGAGTGGTATCTAAAGCAAGTTCGGCAGGTCTTATAAAGGGAACTTCAATTCCATATTTACTGGCAACAGCTGCAATTTCTTCCGAATCTGTGCTAATAATTAAGCGACTAATTTTAGGTGATTGTGCAGCTGAAAGAGCAGCATGAGCTATTAAGGGTTTACCACCAAGTAATTTAATATTTTTTCCAGGAATACCTTTGGAGCCTCCTCTTGCAGGAATGAGAGCAAGTATTTTCAATAGGTGATAGTTTTATGAAATACCAAGGGTGAACTAGCAAGTAAATCAGCAATTTTCTTGCCTGCATCTCCACCACCATATATGCTTGAACTTGCTGGTTTTGGATTTGTAAGCCAATGTTGAATCGCGGCACGTATTTCTTCATGATTATAAGTTACATCAATAATATTTTGACCACGATCTCTTCTATTTTGACGAGTTCCAATATTAATAACAGGCACACCTAAATAGGCGCACTCGCGAATGCCCACGCTAGAATTCCCAATCAATACTTTTGAATTTACGAGCAGCCTTAAAAAGTCTTCTCCTTCAATATTCTTAAAGAAATGAAGGTTTTCAGGTCTGTGTTTTTCTCTGAAAGCCCTTATTCCAGAAGAAGTGCCATCTGCACCTGCATCAACATTTGGCCAAAACCATAGAACAGGTAATTCTACATCTTTTATGGCTAATAACGTTTCTTCGATATGTATTCTGCTATCTGCATACTCTGTAGTAACAGGATGTTGCATAACCACAAGGTATCCTTTGCTTAAATCAGGTTTAGAACCAACTCCCCCATATTTTACATAAGGATCAAAATCAAGTTTAGGATTTGTTTTTACACGTAAGGCTAAATCAATGGATGGACAACCTGTATTGATTACAAAATCAGGCATTTCTCCTAAACGGATCACTCGCTCTTTAGCACCCTCTGAGGCTACAAAATGATAATCAGCCAACTTAGTAATACTATGTCTTACTTTCTCATCAATATTTCCAGTTACTTCTCCCCCTTGAATATGAGCCAATGGAATATTCATATAGGATGCAGAAATTGCAGTTGCCATGGTCTCAAATCTGTCCGCAATGGTCACCACTATATCAGGTTTTAAATTATCAAATACCGTTGATAATTCTAATATACCAATTCCGGTAGTTTTAGCGGCTGCAGTTAAATTTTCTCCTTCTAGTACATTAAATACTTTAGCTGAAATTTCAAAACCATCATTTTGAATATAATTTACAGCAGATCCATATCTATCTAGCAAAGCAGATGCAGCAATAACAAGTTGTAATTCTAAATCTGGATGATTTTTAATTGCTTCTAAAGCAGTTCTTATCCGGCTATATGAAGGCCTCGCAGTAATTACTACACAAATTTTTCGTTTACTCATTCGATATCATTGTTTGTTAAAAATTCCAATTTTCTTAAGGATTTGTTCAATTTCTTCCCAATCACACTTTGAAATTCTTTAGCACTAATTCCTTTTCCTGCTGGTTTCTTACTTTCTAAATCCTCAATTTTAATAATATGCCCGCTCTCTAAATCTTTATTTAAAGCCAAAGATTTTCCAAATAATATTTTATTTGATGCATACTTTAAATTGTCATTTTTATCAACCGGATTGTTTATTGATTTTTCAATATCCTTAACTCCATTAACTAATTGTGCAATTTGTTCCATATTTAATGAAGCTTTTGCATCTGGGCCAAAAATATCCTTGTGAAATACAGCATGAAATTCCAATAAATCTACTCCTAAAGTAACTGCAGCCAATGGGGCATAAATGTCAGAAGAATGGTCAGAAAAACCAATTGGCAATTGATACTTACTTTTCATTTCGGATATTATATTTAATCCCCAAGTATCCGGAGTTGTGGGGTACTCTGTTGTGCATTGAAATAAAGAAATTTTATTTTTGAATGGTTTTAGAAAATTTAATGTTTCATCAATTTCACTAAAACTGCTCATCCCTGAAGAAAGCAAAATGTCTTTCCCGGTTTCTGCTATTTTTTGGAGCATCAAATAATTCATCGTTTCACCTGATCCAATTTTATATTTATTTACGCCAATTTTTTCTAATAAATCTACTGCAGCACAACTAAATGGTGAAGAAATAAATTCAATACCCAAATCATGACAATGATTTTTTAATCCATCCCACTGTTCAATAGTGAATTCCATACGCTTCCAATAATCAAATCTCGTAACGTCTTCATAAGAAAAATTAATTCTGAAATTTTCATATTCACTACTTTCGGCATCCGCTATATGCGTCTGAAACTTAACTGCATTCACTCCTGTCTTTGCCAATGCATCAATGTAAGAATGCGCAATTCCTAAGCTACCTTCATGGGCTTGGGCAATTTCAGCAATAATAAAAGTTTCTTTATTGTGCATAATAATCTTTATACCAACTTACAAAGTTTCCAATACCTTCTTGAATTGAAGTTTTTGGTTTATAATCAATATAGTCAATCAAACTTTGCACATCGGCATATGTTTTTTCAACATCTCCCGCTTGCATTGGCAATAACTCTTTTTGAGCAATCTTGCCCAATAAGGCCTCAAGGGCATCGATAAAATCTCCTAGTTTTTCCGGAGAATTATTTCCAATATTAAAAAGATTAACAGGAACATCAGTTGCAGATTTAGGTTTTGTCATTAAACGGAAAATGCTTTCAACAATGTCATCAATATAAGTAAAATCGCGACTCATATTACCCCTATTAAAGACTTTAATCGATTGGTTATTGATAATAGATTCAGTAAATAGGTGCATCGCCATATCTGGTCTGCCCCAAGGCCCATACACCGTGAAAAAACGTAAACCAGTTGTTGGGATCTTAAATAAATGGCTATAAGTATGCGCCATTAACTCATTCGATTTTTTACTCGCAGCATACAAACTTATAGGGCTATCCGTTCTATCTTCAGTTGAAAATGGAATTTTACTATTTAATCCATAAACCGAAGAACTGCTCGCAAAAACAAGATGTTTCACTGGATAATTTCTACAACATTCCAAAATATTTAAAAATCCGGTAATGTTGCTATCAATATATTTCTGTGGCGCATCTAATGAATAACGCACACCCGCTTGTGCTGCCAAATGAACAACATAGTCAAAACGTTCATCCTGAAATAATTTCAATAACACATCTTTCGCCATCAGATCTGCCTTAATGAATTTCAACTTGGAATTATTTGATATCCAATTACTCTCAAAATAAATTACCTCCAATTCTTTTAAACGATCAATTTTTAATTGAACATCATAGTAATCATTAAGGTTGTCAAAACCTACAACTTCATATCCTTCAAATAACAACCGCTTTGCTACATGAAAACCAATAAATCCCGCTATTCCTGTTACTAGAATTTTCAATTTATAATCTTGAATCTACAAATGCATCTGTAATACAACCTTTCACATCGTAAAAGACCGCATTCTCCTTTAATAAACCTTTCAATTCCATATTCAAAAACTCTTTGTGTGAAACTGCCAAAATTACAGCATCAAATTTTTCGTTGTGAATTTCGTTTTGCGACACTACTTTGTATTCACGCATCACTTCTTCAGGATTTGCCCAAGGATCAAAAATGGTTACATTCACATTATAAGTTTTCAACTCGTTTACAATGTCAATCACTTTGGTATTTCTAACATCAGGACAATCTTCCTTGAAGGTAAAACCAAGTAACAAAACATTTGAATTTTTTACTTTGATGTCTTTTTTTAACATCAATTTTATCACTTCAGTGGCTACATATTTGCCCATTTCGTCATTCAATCTGCGTCCAGCCAAAATAATTTCCGGATGGTAACCCAACTCCTGTGCTTTTTGTGCCAAATAATAAGGATCAACCCCTATACAATGACCACCAACCAAACCTGGCTTGAATTTAAGAAAATTCCATTTGGTACCGGCTGCTTCCAATACATCATGGGTATCTATACCTAACAAATTGAAGATCTTAGCCAATTCATTCACAAAGGCTATGTTAATATCGCGCTGACTATTTTCAATTACCTTGGCAGCCTCCGCAACTTTGATACTTGGTGCTTTGTGGGTTCCCGCTTTTATAACACTGTTGTAAACTGCATCAATTTCAGTCGCAATTTCAGGCGTACTACCACTTGTAACTTTTAAAATTTTTGTAACTGTATGCTCTTTATCCCCGGGATTAATTCTTTCTGGGGAATATCCCGCATAAAAATCTTGATTGAATTTTAAACTACTCACTTTTTCCAAAACAGGTACACACTCATCCTCGGTGACACCCGGATAAACTGTGCTTTCATAAACCACGATATCCCCTTGCTTCAGAACCTTACCTACCGTTTCACTTGCTTTTATTAAAGGAGTTAAAACGGGCCTATTATATTTATCAGTGGGTGTTGGGACGGTAACTATGAAAAAGTTGCTATTCGCCAAATCTGAGGCATCGATGGTTGTATACAACCCGTTCGAGAAATTATCATTAATATACGTTTCATCTGAAACTATCGCCCGATGTAATTGCTCATCTGGAATTTCTAAAGTGCGGTCATGACATTTTTTCAGCTCCTCAATACGATTCTGATTTATATCAAAACCAACCACTTTGTACTTTTCAGCAAAGGCAACAGCCAAAGGCAATCCTACGTATCCCAAACCAATAATTGCAATTTTATAATCTTTCACTTTATTTAACTTTTGATTTAATTCCCAAAATCGCAAAGAAGGGAACCACCAAGATTTTGTAGGCCTCATTCCATATACTTAACTTTGCCTTTTTCTCATTGCCGTAGTAACCATAGCCATAACCATAACCATAGCCATAACCATAGCCATAACCATAGCCATAACCATAGCCATAGCCGTAGCCAGAGCCGTAGCCGCTGATACCGCCTTTCAAACCATTCATCACAATCCCCATGCGATTAAATTTATTGTCGTTCCGCAAACGCTCAATCAAATTCACAACGGCTACCTTAGGGGTATATTGATGCCTTACTATGAATATACTCGCATCCACCCATTTTCCCAGCACCTCAGCATCGGTTACCAAGCCAATGGGTGGACAGTCAATCACCACATGATCATACTTTGCACCCAAGATTTGGATCAATGCCTCGTAACGGCCATTCATCATCAATTCCACAGGATTGGGAGGGATGGGTCCAGCAGGAATCACATACAAATTATCAATGTGGGTAGCCACCATAATATCTTCAAGTGGCGCGTTTCCGCTCAAATAAACACTCAAACCGGTTCGTTTGGAAATTTCGAAGTGTTTGGTAATATTGGGTTTACGCAAATCACTTTCCAACAAGATTGTTTTTCTACCTGCCAATGCATAACTGATGGCGATATTGGTACTCACAAAACTTTTGCCTTCTCCAGGGATACTCGAACTTACCAATAATTTCGACTTACCTGAAGTATCGCCCATATAGCCCAAACTGGTTCGTAATCCCCGAAATTGCTCTGCAATCAAACTCCGATTGCCGTCTTTCATCACAAGCGGACTCTCACTTTCTACTTCAATAATTTCCGCGAGTACAGGCACTTTGGTACGCTGCTCGATATCCTCTTTGGCCATCACCCTGTTGTTTAATGTCGATTTTCCAAACAGAATTGCCAAAACCAAGGCCATGAATCCAAAGGTAAATGCCGATTGCAATTGCCCTTCCTTTGGACTGATTTTTCCATTGGATTCTGCAGATTTAATGATTGTCACATCACTCAATGTACCTGCGGAAGAAATGGCAGCCTCTTCCCTGCGCTCAAGGAGATACGTATAAAGTGCATTCTTGATTTCTTGTTGTCGGGTGATGTTCAATAACTGCCTTTCTTTGGTCGGAATTGATCGCATCAATGCGTTGTATTCAGAATTATACTTTCCAAAATCCCTTTCGGCCTTATTCTTGAGCAACATTATACTATTTCTCGTATTCCTGATGGTTTCAAGAAACAGCACTTTGTTTGCTTCGATTTCTTTTTTCGCAGCTGATACGACATCGCTTTTGGGTCCGTTCGTTTCTGTTAGAATAGCAAACTCGAGCTCCAAGGCTATTAACTCCTTGAAGTTGGCATTCAAATCCACCTGATTCAAGCCCGCGCTGTAGGGAGCCATGCCCGGTTTTTTGATTTTACCCAAAACGTATTTTTCTAAATCATCAAGTACCATCAATTGCAATTCTAATTCTGATGATGTTTGATCCCCAGTCTGAACTTTGGCCAAAAAACGTTGTGCTTCCGCACTCACCAATTGAACATCATTTTTGGATTTGAACTCTTCGAGTCGCCTTTCTACACTGTCCAAATCTTGTCCCACATAGGAAAGACGAGAATCAATGAAGTCCATTGTGAATTGGGCTTTTTTGCGCTTGTCTGCTTGTGATTCCAATTGATACGCTTCAATAATCGCATTCAACCAATCACGTCCTCTCACTTCCATATCGGTATTTAAAGAAAGGGTTACTTGTGAATTCTTTTTATTCGTTTCAGCGCCAAAACTAGAGCCCAATCGCGCCGCAGCCTCCTCCTTGTTAAACACCGTCAAACTGATTTTCTCAAATGAATGATAACCCGCTTTCTTGAAATCTAATTCGGGATTGATTCGTTTAATAATCACCCGATTGCCTTTAAAATCAATAACCTTGCCAATGGGGTAACGCTCTTTGCCATTTAAAATGACTTCCGTACAACTCTCATTCACGTTGAATTTGGCAGTGAAACCTCTTATAGAATCGGCATTAAGGAACACAAAATCGATGGGTTGAAATTGTTTGTGGTCGTAATAGTAATTGAACTGCCCCTGCCATTTGATTTCATAGAAAGCATTGGCAATTTCAGCCGCTTTGGCCATTACTTTGCTTCCTTTCAGCACTTCTAATTGATCTTCTATTTTGGTGGACCCCTGACCCAATACGGCTTGTTTCACCAAATTATCTGTACTCTCAGCGTCATTTTTTAGCAAAACGGCAGCAGTCACGTTGTATACAGGGCGCTGATATCTTAGGTATACTTTGCTGCTCAAATACCCAATGATGGCAGCAGCCAAAATTACTGGCCAATAGGGCAGATAATCCCTGAGGATGATCTGCATGATATTCGGACCGGCTACATTTTGGTCTTCAAAATCTGAATTGAAATCGCTCATGCTTTATCGCAAACTGTTAACAAACAAAATAAAAATACTTACCGTGCTCGTGATACTCGTTACCAAGGAAATCAATTGCACGTTCGACTCAATGAATTTCCGTTGGTTGGGCTCAACATAAACAATGTCGTTTGGTTGGAGATAGTAAACGGGACTGTTAAATAGTTCCTTCTTGGTAAAATCCACTTGAAAAATCTGTCGCTGTCCATCAATTTGTCGTATCACCAAAACATTGTCTTTTCTATCCGTCCATGTGATACCACCCACCATACCCAAAAACTGGATGATATTGGTTTTGTTGTTCATGATCATCACTGTGGTTGCGCGATCTGTGGTGAGATAGGTTACACGAAAGTTAAGCAGTCTCACGTTCACAATTGGATCTTTCACCCATGGTGTCAGCCATTGTTGTAGACTATCGCGTAATTGTTCTTGATGGTATCCCAGCACTTTGATGGTGCCAAGTTTGGGAAACTCGATGGTGCCTTCTTCACTCACGAGGTAACCCATCAATCCGCCACCTTGTCCACCTTGCATCATTTGCATGTTGCCCCCTTGTCCACCACCCATGGGTGTATTAAAATAGGCCGTGGTTTTTTCGTCGAGGCCATACACCATGATGCTGAGTTGATCTCCAAGTTGAATGATAGGTTTGGGCTGCACCATACTCGCCGAGTAAGTTGTATCGCTGAGGCCTTGAAATAAAATCTGATTTTTATAACTATAGCAACCTGAAAAAAGAATGCTTGAAATTCCAATCCAAATGAGGGACTTAAGGGTTGAGAAAAATTTATTCACTGATATTGGGTTGATGTTCATCCGTTATTTGTTTTCTTGATTTGCTTCGGTTTTTTTTGGTTCTTCTCGAAGATTTGGTCGCATCTCTTGAAGCGCCTTTTCCGTAGCCTCCGTAACTATATCCGTAAGCGTTTGCTTGCAGATTGCGCTTGGGCAGCGCGAAAAGCAGTACACCTGCTAGTATTAAAAACAGTGGCCAATTTTCTGTGTTGAAAATTACACCGGGCATTACTGTTTCGGCCATGAAAGCGCCGCCAGTGAGCGAGAATATGAGGGCCGACATATTCTTGAATCCGCTGAATGCCCATGCCAAAAATCCTGCGGCCATCCAAGTAATCCAAAAGATGGGCCAAAAGGAAATTAATTTGCGAACAGCTCCTTCGGCAGAATCACCACCCAATTGGAATACTTTCCAAATGGTTCCTGCTACTATAAATGATATCGCCAAGAAAAACCGTTTATTGCCGGTTGATCTAATTTCGCGTTTAACTTTCTTTAAAATTTCTGAAGCCATGAATCCTCAAAATTAAGAAAAAATGGTGATTATCAATTATTTGGACCAAACACGGCTTCGCCCCTTCGGTCACAGAACCTAAATACTGAGATAAACAATGAACTTGCATGTTATGCAAACTCTTTGAATCACGGACAAAACTACTGAAAACATAGGCGTTGTACAAGACTTTACACAACATTAACGTTAATCATTGGTAAACTTGCGGTTTTGATTGGCAAACAAAAAAAGCCCCGCGAAATGCGAGGCTTTTTGGGTTGCGGACTGGACGGGACTCGAACCCGCGACCTCCGCCGTGACAGGGCGGCATTCTAACCAGCTGAACTACCAATCCGTTCACTTCATTGGGTAACAATGCTTTTCAGTACTTGTTTCCCTCAAAAGGACTGCAAAAATAAGGCGAATTTTGCCACAAGGCAAGTGTCAGTTGCAAAAAATGCCAAAGAATTTTTCTCCCCTGCCACAATCTCTATATTCGCTGTCGGTTTAGCCCACACACTTCCCATGCAATCGCGCAGTTATCCATCGCTCCAAAAAACCCGCAAGAACCTACTCGCTGCGGCATTGACCGTCGCTTCGTTCGCCATCTCCACACCTGTCCTTTCGCAGTTCCCCGAAACCCAATGCTACCATGTAGACCACGGCGCACACGAACGCAACCGCAACATCGATGTCACCCAGATGAAAGTAGAAGTTCGCTTCGATGTGATGAAAAAAACCGTTTTCGGCAAAGTCACCCACACCTTTATTGCGCTACAAACAACCCTAGACACCATTTTCTTCGATGCGCCTGGCATTCAAATCAAATCTGCCACCTGGGATGGCAAACCGCTTCCGTTCAAAATCATCCCCGCCGGCGTGGTGGTTTATCCCGCTTTCACCGCACCCATCGCCCTGAAAATCGACCGTAATGCACCCATAACTACCAAAAAGAAAGGCGCAAACACCAAAGCCAATGCCAATGTAGCCACTGTGGCATCATCCGCATCGCCCGCCCACCAAATTGTCTTTGACTATATCGCCCAGCCCCAAAAAGGCATCTATTTCAGTGGTTTTACCGCCGCCAATGGACAGCCCCTTTCGCAGCAGCGCGATGAAAAAGAAATGATTCGGGAGCAAATTTGGACGCAAGGACAAGGGATTGACAACCGACATTGGATCCCCATGATCGATGACCGGGGCGACAAGTTTATCACCGAAACTGTGGTTACCCATGATTCCAAACACCAAGTGCTATCGAACGGCGCACTGAAATCGAAGCGCATCAACAAGGATGGAACCACCACCTGGCATTACGCCATGGACAAGCCCCACGCTGGATATTTGCTCATGTTGGCCGTTGGAGAATATGCCGTACAAAATACGCTATCGGCCGCCGGCACACCCCTAGAATTTTGGTATTACCCCCAGCACCCCGAAAAACTGGAACCCACCTCCAGATACAGCGAGGCAATCATTGATTTCTTGTCGAAAGAAACCGGCATTCCTTACCCTTGGGGCACTTATTCGCAAGTCATGGTGCAAGACTTCTTGTATGGGGCGATGGAAAACACGTCGGCAACCACCTTCGGAGATTTCTTTTGGGTGGATAAGCGCGGCTTCCAAGACCGAAACTATGTGGTGGTGAATGCCCACGAGGCCACGCATCAGTGGTTTGGAGATTTGATCACAGGTAGGCACGACGGTGAGCAATGGCTGCAAGAGAGTTTTGCCACTTATTATCCGGGTTTGTTTCTCGGCAGCATTTACGGCGAGGATGAAATGAATTGGTACTTCCGCGAGCAGATGCGCGGAGCCATCGCGGCGGGCAAGGCCAACAGTTTGCCGGTGCGACATTCCGAAGCCGGCTCATCGCGTCATTATCCCAAAGGCGCATCGGTATTGCACATGTTGCGGCACCAACTGGGCGATGACAATTTCCGCCGTAGCATCAACCATTATTTGCTCAAACACCAATATGGAACGGTAGAAACATGGGATCTGCAGAAGGCCATCATCGATGAAACGGGCATCAACATGGATTGGTTTTTTGATCAATGGATTCACCGCGGCGGGGAGCCCATTTACCAAGTGGATTGGTCAATAAACACAAAACCTGAAGCATCAGGTAAAACAGATGTGGACGTTTTGATACCGCAACATGAAGTGATCATCAATGTAAAACAAATCCAAAAGCTGGACCCCATTGTGGGACTGTTCAAGGCACCCATCGACATTGAATGCTTGTATGGAGACGGCAGCAGTGAGAAGCGCACGTTTTGGGTGGATCAACAGCAGCAGACTTTGCGTTTTCCATCGTTCAAAAAGCCCGTAACTGTTGTGTTCGATGCGGGTAGCCATATCCTGAAAACCTTGGTCATGCAAAAACCCTCGGATGAATGGATTTGGCAATTGTCGCACGGCAACCATATGCTCGATCGCTATGATGCCCTTGTGGCGCTGCGAGACTTCCCGGAACATGCTTTACCACCCTGGAAAGCACCCATGTTAAGCTGGATTTGGCAAACGGCCACCGAACGCCAGGTATCTGACGGGCGGCCCGCCAATCTGAAGAACAAAGATTTTCGTGAAATACAAGCGGAAATCGCTTCGCAGTATTTTTCGGCGATAACTACCAAGGGCATCGGCATGTACGAGGCCACTGAGGACAATCTTATGAAAATGTTCGCAAGGTTCGCAAATAGCGGCCCTTCAGTGAGGCGCGTTTTGTATGAAAAGCTTCCGCTAGAACCTGCTTACAGAGAACTTTTCCTCCAAGGCCTCAAAGATTCCAGTTACAACAACGTAGAATTTGTGGTGGATCGCCTTTGGAATTCAACGCCCCTTTCAAACGATCAAACCGCAGTGGGCATTTCCCGCGCCGAAATCTTGGAAGCTATCAAAGGTGAGCAAGGCCACCTTCACAACCTGAAAATCAAATACTTGGAATGTGCCTATCAATATGCCCTATCTCGGCCCGAAAACTCGGCCGAAAATGATGCGCAAGTGTACATCAATTTGCTCAAAGACATGGCCAGCCCGTACTACGAATTCCGCACCCGCACCACAGCGATGTCGGCCCTGAAACGCCAAGGCTATCTCGATGCGCAACTGGCTCAAAATCTGTTTGATGCGTTTTTAAATTTCAACAGCAGACTTGCCGGACCCGCCGGAGAAGTGATCAAATATTTCGCCCAAAACAGCGCCAACAAAGCCCTGCTTTTGGAACAAATCAAACAGTACAAAACCGTTGATTCCAACGCCACTTTGTCCGCTCAAAACCGACTCCTCAAACTGCTACAGTAATGTCAAACACCCATGAAACCTTGGTTATTTTTGGGCATTTGCTTTGATGTTTGCCCCAAAATCCATTATTTAGCATCTTGAACGAATTGCGTTTGACCGAAAACCAATCTATGAACTACAAAAATCCCCGAATGCGCAACCGATATTCCACCCTTTTGGGTTTGATGCTATTGAGCATCGCAGTGATCAGCAGCAGCTGTAAAGTGAAATTTGAAGAGCCCAAAAAATTGTTCGATCAGGGCTATTACCGCCAGTCTGCGGTGTTGTTTGAAGAATTCTCAAAAACAACCAAGGACAAAAAACTCAAAGAAGAAGCCATTTTTTATGCGGCCGAGGCCTATCGCCTTTCGGATGAGTACGACAAAGCCGCCCGTTTGTACGATAAGGTTTTGAAGAAAGACCCAAAAAACACCAAGGCCTTGTTGATGCGCGCCAACATGCTGAAGAAAATGGAATTGTATCGCGAAGCATTGGACGCCTACGACATGTATTTGGCGGAAGTGCCCGGCGACACGATGGCAGATTACCGCAAACAGGGTTGTGAACTCGCCTTGATGTGGACACCAGACAGCTCACAATACGAAGTAGAAAACTTCAAGGTGGCCAACACCAAATCCAACGATTGGGCCCCAATGATTGCAGGCAAAAAAGATGATGTGTTGTTCTTCGTTTCGGATCGCGAAGGCGGAAACAGCAAGCGCTTGTACGAGGGAACCATGGAAACCTGGACCGATATCTGGTCTGTTGAAAAGACCGGAAAAAAGGGCAAAGAGAAGTGGGGCAAGCCTTTGTACAAAGACAAAACCGATAAAATTAGCACCAAGGCCAACGATGGTCCAATGTCGTTCGACAGTCGTTTCAGTACCATGTACGTAACACAGTGCGGACACAAAGACAAAGAAAAATCGACCAAATGTGCCATTTACGAATTGAAAAAAGTAGGCCCTGAGTGGATTATGGGTGATGCCTTGGACTTCTGCAAAGAAGATACGGCGCACACCTACGGACACCCAGCTTTGAGTCCCGACGGAAAAACATTGTACTTCTCATCCAACCGCGAAGGTGGTTTGGGTGCTTTTGATATTTGGGCTGTGAACTACAGCAAGCGTTCTAAATCTTGGGGCAACCCCATCAACTTGGGTCCAGACATCAACACCAAGGGCAACGAGTACTATCCTTACTTCAATAAGCACGACAGCAAATTGTACTTCTCTTCGGATGGATGGCCATCATTGGGTGGTTTGGATATCAACAACGCAGAACCCACAGACGAAATTGGCGTTTGGAGAGAGCGTGAAAACTTGCGTGAGCCGATCAACTCTGGTGGAGATGATTTCGGTATCACTTTCATGGAAGGCGATGCCACCAAAGGTTTCTTCTCTTCGAACCGCGGTGACCGTAAAAACAACGACGATATTTACTCGTTCGACATCACCCCCATCATCATTACCATTCGCGGTACGATCACTGATTGTAACACCAAGAAGCCTTTGGCTGGCGCTACTGTTGTGTTGAGCAACGACCGCGATACTAGCAAAATGGTCTTAAAGGCCGACGAGCAAGGGGTTTACACCGCCAAATTGCGTGAAAAAACCAACTACGAGATTTTTGCCAAGTACCCTGAAAAATACTACTTCGAAGCAGAGCCTGAGAGCAGAACCACTTATGGTATCCGTTTGAGCACCGAATTGGTGCAGGATTTCTGTCTGGAAAACCCATTGGAGAAGGTGATTACATTGCCCATTTTCTATGATTTGGACAAAGCCTTCATCCGTCCGGATGCAGCCCGCATCTTGGATACTTTCGCTCAGACTGTGTTGATGCGTTACCCCAAACTAATTGTGGAATTGGGATCACACACCGACTGTCGTTCTAGCTACGATTACAACGTAAAGTTGGCTCAACGTCGTGCCGACAGTGCCCGTACCTACTTGATGAAGACATGGAAGATTGATTCTGCGCGCATTGTGGCTCGTGGTTATGGCGAAACGCAGTTGATCAACGATTGTAAGTGTGAGGGCGGTAAGGTAACAGGCTTCACGCCATTCGTCCAGAACAAGACCAAGAAAATGGTGGTTGAAAAAGATGCCACTGGTAATGTAACCAGATCTTACTACGAACGATATAAGCCATCAGAAATCAAATTCATCAATGATACTGCGTATGTGGCTTGTGATGAATCACAGCACCAACAAAACCGTAGAACCACGGTTCGTTTTGGATTCGAAGGACAGATTTCACGTGCGGTGGTAAACCAAGACGTGGATATCAACAACACCAACATCGGTAAGCAGGAAAAAGACAGTGTCGAAAAAGCCAAAAAAGCTGCAGAGGCTCCAGTAGCGGGCAGTGGATTGGATATTTCTTATGCGGTGCGTGCCAAATTGGGCAACAACGCCGGTAAGCCAACCATCAGCATGATGGTGTTGGACAAAGAGCCCACTGCATTTGCTTTTGATTACAACGGTAAATACACTGCGATTCCTCTGGACGTGGCTGCTTCATGGTTCAAATCGAAGTTGATTAGCAAGAAGGACTTCTTGGAAGGTGAAAAATTGAAGGT
>Ga0255121_1000219_pt1 | contig 17286 bp, 19 predicted proteins | sample Law_Colum_RepB_8_2_FD_188580 | JGI IMG/M metagenome (GOLD analysis project Ga0255121, IMG submission 188580) | Freshwater microbial communities from St. Lawrence River, New York, United States - Law_Colum_RepB_8h | ecosystem: Environmental > Aquatic > Freshwater > River | place: USA: New York... | reverse complement strand
CGCCATCCAAGGCTTGGTATGACCACTCCAAATACCCCGCGGCACAATTTTCTGTTCATTGCTGATTTTTTGAAGGGTGACGACAGCGGGCAGCAAGGCTTCAAACTCTACTTCGGCCAAGGTCCATTCTCCAAGTGTCCACATGCTTGCTATTTGCGCAGATTGGGATTGCGGTGGGCTATAAGATTGAATTGCGATTTGGACAGCTTGAAAGCTTTCTTGGCCAGCTTGCGGTTGTGACACGCCATCACAATTTTGAGTGTATGCCAGCCATTGATTTTGTATTTTCCCCAGCACATCAATTTCAATGCCATCTACGACCATCAAATGGCTGTGGTCGGCAGATTTGAAACTGATGTGAGAAGCGATGACGCCTATCAGGACGATTGCTAACAGCGGTAAGGCTACTTTCTTTTTCATCTTTAGGTCATTGTGGATGTGCATTGCTGCTCAACGTTCCCTCGCAGTCACCTGAAGATTTGCGAGAACCTGCTGTACCGCTATGGGTACCTCCGGCTAACGCTTATTGGCGTGGGCCAGTAGTGCTCGAGGCGAGTCGTTCTGCCAGCCAAACCTTGATCACAGACTGTCTGGTCACTCCCAGTTTGCTGGCTTCGCGGTCTAAAGATTCGACCATCCAAACGGGAAAGTCGACATTGACCCGCTTGGGTGCTTGTTGAATACGTTTGGCTTTTTTTAAATCCAACTCAGATGTGACGTCAGCGCCTTCATCAAATGTTTGATCAAATTTTTTAGCTTTCATATAGCGCAACCTCCTCTTTTCGTGAACGTCTGACTGAAATTAATCGAATGTTCGAGTCTCTGTAAGTTACTACGGCTGACCAGTGTTGATGATCGATGATTCCGATCAGCAAATATCGATGTTCGTCTTCAATTTTTGCCGGAATTTCTAACAGCATGGGATCGTTCCAAAGAGCTTGTGCCTCTTCAAAATCAATACCGTGTTTAAGACTGTTTGAGTGGCTCTTGCTTGAATCAAATTCAAAGCTAGGCATGTTCATAAAATATACCTTAATTATTACTAAATGACCATATATCTTGAGTATTTAATGGAAAACAAGACAAATTTAGAGGCATGATTCACTTTATTGAACCGTGTCCGATGATTGGTTCAAAATCACCCCTATGCCAAATTACAAACTCCAAGTTGAAGTCATTCCCCAGTATCTGCCTGAGCAGTCTGATCCTGCCAGCGATCTGTACACATTTGCCTACAGCATCACCATTACCAACAAAGGTAATGTTGCTGCGCAAGTCATCTCTAGGTCTTGGAGCGTGAACGATGCCAATGGCCTGCACGAAAAAATCAAAGGCTTGGGTGTGGTGGGGTACCAACCCCTGCTTCAACCCGGTGAAAAATTTCAATACACCAGTGGTACTCGCTTAAGAACACCTACAGGCACCATGCATGGCAGTTATTTTTGCGTGGCCGAAGATGGTGAGAAATTTGATGCTGACATTCCAATGTTTGTGTTGGATGCACTCAGCAACGAATCTGGCAAACGCAATCTGCATTGAGATCACCGCGCAGATGGATGGCTTTTCATTGAGCCATTAAATAGCTCAAGATGGCTTTCTGTACGGTCAGTAAATCGATTTTTTGTTCGTAGCCCATAAACCCCTTGTAGTGCACTGGATCAAAATCAATTTCACGGCCAATGGAAAAAGGGGGGGTGGGCAGCAGCTTCGGATTGCCCATGGCTTCTAAGTGATGTGAACTCATTGACCACGATGCTTGGTCAAAACCATCTGGCCAGGCATCAGTAATGACCACATCCGTTTGCTCATCAATGCTTTCACTGAAACGAACATGCGGCATATTTTCATGAAATTTTGCATCGCACAGGTGAACCAATTCAAAACCCAGAACACCTGCCAGTTCATGCCAAGACTTGAACACGTTGGTCGTTGGGCCCCAAAGTGTGACTTTGACAGTAGAAAGTGAGCCGATTGTTTTTTCTAGCGAGTACGCATCGGTAAGTACTTCGCAGGGATGACCTAGGGATGTCATGGCATTCACAACAGGCCTGCGTGAGGCGTTGGCAAACTCAGTCAAGCGTTCGTGATTTGAATCGCGAATGACGTAGATGTCATAAAACGGATCGAGGTAGCCCGCTAAGTCTGCAACTCTTTCGTGGGTCTTAAGGAGATTAGGAAGCTCTACAAAGCTGAGGTTTAACTCGCGAAAGGCTTGAATGAAGCTTGTGCGAGTTCGGATGCCATTGCCTTCGAACGACCACGCGACATTGCCCTTGGATGGAGCACTTGGCTTCGATGCCAAGCGCCACATAGACCGAATGTCGCTGGCGCTTAAGTCGTTAATCCGAATCAGTTTCATAGGCGAGGGCAAAATTACATATTAAGGCAACTTAATTTTCTAAAACCCGCTCAATGATCACTGGGTCGTTCTCAGGGCGAATGACGCGCACACCGTGTTTGCTCAATATTTCAACATAGACTGAAGCAGCACCTTCTTTGGCTAGCGCGCCCAAGCTTTCAACCACAGCGCTTACTTTGACCACTTCGGCGGTTTCTTCCGTTAAACCCACCCTGCAATCAAAATCCCAGAAGTCAACTTCTTTGGGGACTGCACGATTGCGTTCGCGTTTGAAATACTTGCGAATCTCGTGTTTGACCGCTTCCAAGATGCGTTCAGGGTTTTTGCCTTCAATTTGAAGGGGAAAGTTCTTTTTCATCGGTAGATCCTAATAGGGCAAGCGCCCATTCGGGACGTTGATGTAATACGTAATTATCGCTTAGCAAGTGTATGACTAGGTAAAGCGTTGACCTAAGGCTTTCAAACGCCTGCCCCAAGCCTCGCGAGTTAATTCAATGCTGTCATAGAAACTCGGAATGATCAGAAGCGTGAGAATGGTAGAAGTAATGGTGCCGCCAATGATGGCCGTGGCCATGGGCCTGTAAAACTCACTGCCTTCGCCAATGCCAATGGCCACTGGCAGCATGCCGGCAATCAAGGCAAAGGTGGTCATGATGATGGGGCGCAAGCGCTTGCGCCCTGCAGCCATGAGAGCCTCTTCGCGGTCCATCCCTTCGGCTTCTGAGCTGCGTGCTGCATCCAGCAGCAAAATGGCATTTTTAGCCACCAAGCCCATGAGCATGATGACGCCAATGAGGCTCATTAGATTCAATGTGCCTCCTGTTAAGAGCAAAGCCAACACGACGCCAATGAGCGACAGGGGCAAAGAAAACATGACCGCCAATGGTGCGGTGAATGAATTGAATTGCATCACCAAAATGAAGTACATCAGGCCAATGCCCGAAACCAGTGCGATGCCCATTTCGGCAAACACTTCTTTTTGATCCTTGGAAGCGCCATCTAGCTCAATGCCGTAGCCCTCTGGAAAATTGATGTTCTTGGCAATCTTCAGGGCATCTGCAGTGACTTCACCCGAAGAGCGACCTTGTACATTGGCAGAGACGCCAATGGTTCGCTTGCCATCAGAGTGCTCAATTTTGGAGGGTGCTTTGCCCATCGAGACTTTGGCAATTTGGGCCAAAGGCACAACTGTGTTCATGCCACTGACCGTAATGGGCAGACGTTCAATGTTGGTGGCACTCATGCGGTCTTCTGGACTTAAGCGAACAGCTACATCGCGAGATTCACCTGTAGGATCGACCCAGTCTCCTACCTCTATGCCCGCAAATGCAACGCGCAATGCATTGGCTGTGTCAGTGACTGAAATGCCCAAAGAATTGGCCAAGCCGCGGTCCAATTCAATTTGCAATTCATTCTGTGGGTCTTGTTGTGACAAGCCCACGTCAACAGCCCCAGGCACTTGCCTGAGTTGCGCCATGAAGTCGCTGGTGATGGCCAACAGTTTGCGCGAGTCGGTGCCGCTGAATCGAATTTGCACGGGCTTTGATGCACCGTTAGACAAGTCGTCAAGGACGGTGTACTCGGCGCCCACCAATTGGGCGGTTCGTTTGCGCAGTTCAATGGCAATGTCTTGTGCTGTGCGTTTGCGATCGGTGCTTTTGCCAATATCAACATAAATACGGCCGCCACCTGGGTTCACATAACTATTGGTCGCCTTGGTTTCGGGCAAGCTGCGGGCCATGACGGCAGCGGCTTCTAACTTCAGGCGTGAATAGTCTAGATTGCTACTGGCAGGCGTTCGAACATCGATGGCCAAAGTTTTACCATCTGATTTCGGTAAGAAACTAGAGCCGCCAAACTGATATTGCAAAAAGATGGCAGCAAAGAAGCTGACAACTGCAAACGCAATCATCCAACGTCGATGGTGCAATGCCCACGCAATGACATTGCCATAGCGGTCTGCCTGATGGTCGAACCAGGCATTGAATTGCTGGAGTTTCAGGCTGATGCCTTTTTTAGGCTTAAGGTGTTCTCCAGGCGGGTCACCCCAGTAGGCAGACAGCATAGGGTCGAGAGTGAATGAAATTAGCAAGCTCACCAAAACCGACGCAACCACAGTGATGCCGAAGGGTCGGAACCATTCGCCAGAGACCCCTGGCATGAAGCCTACAGGAATGAACACCGCCACAATGGAGAACGTGGTGCCTGCCACAGCCATGCCAATTTCAGAGGTGCCTTCCAATGCTGCTGTTCGTCTGTCTGAGCCTCGCTCCATGTGCCTGACGATGTTTTCTCGAACCACAATGGCATCGTCAATGAGCACGCCAATGGCCAAAGACAAGCCCAGCAAACTCATAAAGTTTAGAGTAAAGCCGCACAACCAAACGGCTATAAAAGCAGTAATCACAGAGGTAGGCAAAGACAGCGCTGTAATGAGCGTGGATCGCCAGGAATTCAAAAACACATAGACTACAAAAATTGTGAGGCCTGCACCAAAGATCAGTGCCTCCACCACATTGTTCAAGCTGTTTCGCGCTTCAACACCACCGTCTTGTGTGATTTCAAGTTGTGTACCTGCAGGTAGAGTTTTGCTGACTTCTGCTACCAGCGCACGTATGTCATTGGCAACACTCACAGTTGAAGCGTTGCGCGAACGTGTGATGGCCAATCCGACGTTGGGTTTGCCGTTTCGCACACTCATGGTGGCAAGATCGGCAAAGCCATCGGATACGGTGGCCACCTGTCCCAATCGAATGAGGTCGTTACCGCTTCGCTTGATGACGATTTGGTTGAACTCAGCAGGTGTTTCAATGCGGCCAAGCAAGCGAATGCTTTGATCTTCCAGTGCACCCCGAATTTTGCCCACTGGCGCAGCCGCATTTTGAGTTCTGAGCGCGCTCACCACCTCGGTGACTGAAAGGTTCACTTCGCGAAGTTTTTGCGAGTGCAGCAACACACTTAACTCTCGTTTGAGTGCGCCGTTGATATTGACTTGCGCCACTCCTGAAATACCGCGAAACTGATCGGCAAGTTGATCTTCGGCGATGCGTGATATCTCTGCATGACTTTGACTTGAAGAAGACAACGCCAATTGCATGATGGGCTGTGAGCCGGGGTCAATTCGAAGAATGACAGGCTCGCGAATTTCGGTGGGGAGCTTGTAGCGAACCTTGCCAATGGCGTTGCGGACTTCATCGGTGGCTTCCACCATGTTCTTCTTGAATTCGAAGAACACCTGAATGTTGGCGTTGCCCTCGTTGGCTGTACCGCGTAAATCTTTGATGCCATTGACCGATTGCATGGCCTTTTCAACACGGTTAAGCACTTCACGTTCAACCGTGTCAGGCGATGCACCGGGGTAATTGATATCGATCACCAACAATGGCAAATCGACATCGGGAATTTGATTGACTTTGAGTTTCTTCAATGCCAACAGCCCCATGGCCATGAGCATGATCAAAATGACGATGGTGACAATCGGCTTCTTAACGCTGAAATTAGACAGAAACATGTTTTATTGACCTACCTTGGCAGCAGTGTCTGCACGCATCGTAAAGGGCTGTCCGTCTTTCAAAGAACTGCTTGTGTTGCGCAATATTTTTTCGCCAGCCACCAAGCCTGAATTCACCACCCATTCTCCAAGGCGTGTGTCGCGGTCTCCCAGTTGAACATTGCGTTTCACAATTTTGTTGCCATCCAATACCCATGCAAATACTTTGTCGCCTTCTCTGCGCAGACTGCTTTCAGAAATCATCACAGCAGATTTGGAAGAGGTTTCAATCACACCTTCGGCAAACAAGCCCGCCACCGGAGGGCGATCTTTGCCGTTGATCTCCACAATGACAGACACTTGGCGCGTAATGGGATTGGCTGCGCCGTCAATGCGCTTGATGGTGCCGCTGCTGCCCAATTGATCGCCCGTTTGTGCCACGCCATTGATACGGAAATTAACCCGCTGACCCACCTTCAAGCTGCTCATTTGATCGGCAGAGACTTGGCCTTCAAATCGCATGCTGCTGGGGTCAATGACTTGTATCAGTTCTTTCCCAATTTGGGCGGTGTCGCCAGCCGAAGCCTTGCGGGCACTCACAACACCCTGAAACGGTGCTCGAACTTCTGTTCGATCAAGCTGCTGCTTGGCGGCAGCCACGCGCGCCTTGCTGGCCACAAATTCACTCTGGGCACTATTTCGTTTAATTTCAGATTCTTCCAATCCTTGCATGGACACCATGCCCTGAGCTTGAAGGGATTTGATTCGCTGATATTGGCGTTCTGCACCATCAAAGGATTGCGCAGCAGCACGCATCGATTCTTCAGCAGAATTCAGGTTGTCGCGCAAAACCGAGTTGTCTAAGCTAACGAGTAAATCGCCTTTTCGGACAAGCTCACCATTTTCTTTGTGTACTTTAATCACCACAGCAGCAACCTCGGCCCGCAGGTCGGCACGAATTTGAGGTTGGAGGGAGCCTGAAATGACAGGACCGGTACCGTGCTTCGAAGTGCCTAACTGCAAAACGTCTTCATTGCCCAAGCTGATTGAGACAGCATCCAGCTTTTTGTCAGTGTCTGATTCTGGTTTTTTGCAGGCGACCAAAGTACCGCTAAGGCCAAGGCAAAGTGCAACAGAAAAAAGAGTGGAATAAGCAAACGGAAAACGATCCAAACTAGGGGAACGCGACATGGGAACTCCAACTGCTAAAAAAGTAAGCGTATTACATCATGAGATGTCAATGGCTGATATTTAAAGGCTTGTTCGGAGAGACCAAATTTCGGGGAAAAGAACTACATCAAGCATCTTGCGCAAGTAGCTAACGCCGCCAGTACCTCCCGTACCTCTTTTAAAGCCAATAACCCGCTCAACGGTGGTCACGTGCCTGAAGCGCCAGAGTCTAAAAGCGTCTTCCAGATCGGCCAATTCTTCGCCCAATTGATACAAATCCCAGTGCTGTTTGTGATTTCTATAAACCACTAACCAAGCCTCTTCTACTTGAGCGTTGGCCGTATAGGACTGCCGCCAGTCACGCTCTAGGTAATCTGACGGAATTGCCAAGCCTTTTCGAGCAAGCAATTTTAGGCTCGCGTCATAAAGTGACGGCGCTACGTAGGCGCTTTCCACAATGGCATGCAAATCAGGTCGATGCGTGTGGGGCAGTAGCATGGCGGCATTTTTATTGCCCATTGCAAATTCAATGCATCGGTATTGCCAGCTTTGAAAACCGCTTGATTGGGCCAGGTAAGGTCTGATGGCACTGTATTCGGGGGGTGTCATGGTAGCCAAAACATCCCACGCATGAACAAGTTGCGACATGATCTGCGATACACGTGCCAACATTTTGAAAGCATCGGGCAATTCATCTAGGTCAATGTGTCGAATCGCGGCACTTAACTCATGCAGCATGAGTTTCATCCACAACTCGCTGGTTTGGTGTTGCACGATAAACAACATTTCATTGTGATCTGGCGACAGTGGCTTCTGCGCATTCAAGATGTCATCCAGGTGCAAATAATCGCTATAGCTCATTGATTGGCTGAAGTCGAGCGTGCCCTCGCTGGCATTTGGACTAAAAGGGCATCCGGACATGGTGGGCTTTCAAAGAACTAAGTGACGGTATTTTTGTGTGAAAACCGCGGCTGTTGCCACTCGCCGCTGTCCATCACTTCTTTCAAGTGCTGCACGGCATGCCAGACGTCGACAAATCTTGTGTACAAAGGCGTCAGGCCAAATCGCAAAATATCGGGTTGGCTTTTGCCATCGCCCGCACGAAAATCACCGATCACATTTCGCGCAATCATGGCCTGCACAATGGCGTAGGCACCCTCGCTGCGAGTCAGGCTGATTTGTGAGCCGCGTAAATCATCTTCAAGTGGCGTGGCAATGTCAAAACCATCTCCCGCCAGTTGGGTCTGGACCAAATGCATGAACAGACCTGTGAGTGCCAGTGATTTTCTTCTCAGTGCTTGCATGCCCCCCAGTTTTTCTGCTTCTAAAAATGCATCTAGGGCAGTGTCGAGTGCGGTCAAACTGAGAATCGGTTGTGTACCGCATTGGTATCGTGTAATGCCCGAGGCTGGCTTGTAGTCGGGTGTGAATTCAAACGGTGCTGCGTGTCCCCACCAGCCGCTCAGAGGTTGCCAGTAGCGATCGGTGTGCTTGGGGTGGACCCAAACAAAGGCAGGGGCACCAGGGCCGCCATTCAGGTATTTGTAGCCGCAACCCACCGCAAAGTCTGCTTGCGAATCGTTTAAATCAACAGGCACAGCACCAGCGCTGTGTGCCAAATCCCATACGGTTAAGGCACCCACGCTGTGCGCTAAAGCTGTCATGGCTTTCATATTGAACATGGCGCCCGTGCGGTAGTTCACGTGCGTCAACATCAACACAGCAACGTCTGCTTGCAAAGCAGATTGCAGCGCTTGAGCCTCGACCAATTTCAAGGTGAAACCCCGTTCTTTGCACAAAGCTTCTGCAATGTATAGGTCGGTGGGGAAATTGGTGCGCTCACTCAGAATGACTTTTTTCTCAGGGTGATCTGCTTGTGCAATGGACAGCGCAGCACTTAGCACTTTGTACAAATTGATAGAAGTGCTATCAGCGGCTATCACCTCGTCATCTTTTGCGCCAATGAGCCTTGCAATTTTGTTGCCCACTTGAACTGGCATTTGAAACCAGCCTGCAGAGTTCCAACTTTTGATGAGGTCTTGTCCCCACTCTTGCGCCACTGCCGCTGCGACTCGAGCGGGCGTGGCTTTGGGCAATACGCCAAGGGAGTTCCCGTCAAGGTAAATCATGCTTTCAGGCACCTGAAATAAATCACGGAGCGAGCGCAAAGGATCCTCTTGGTCTAGGGCCTGACATTCAGCGAGTGTGTTGGCAGTATTTGTCTTAGTCATAAAGCTTTTTCAGAGTTCTCTCAAAATGGCGCGCACAGGGCTGGCATCTGCGCTCATGAGTTTGAGGGGCAGGGCAATCAGTTCGTAATCGCCTTCTTCAATGTGGTCGAGTTGCAGATTTTCTAGGACGCGCATGTTGCGCTGTCTGATGATCTGGTGACTGTCCAATGTTTTGCTGTCGGCAGGGTCAATGCTGGCACTGTCGATGCCAACCAACGTCACGCCCAAATCTGCTAAAGCGGTCAGGGTTTCGGGCGAAAACCCTTTGAGCTGTGAATCAAACGCTTGTTCGGGAAACTTGGCATAGGTTCTCACTAAAACGCGTTCTGGCAGATGTTGGATTTTGTGCTTTAAATCTTGCATCGTAATGAGTGGACCAGCACGCATGGCGTGGATCACCCGACAAGGCCCAATGAAGGTTTGCAAATCTACTTGGCCAATAGCAACGCCACAAGGGTCATAGTGCAAAGGCGCATCGGCGTGCGATCCTACGTGGGGGGACAGCGTGATGGCGCTCACATTCACCGGGCATTGCGGCGAAATCTCGGCTGTCCAGTTCAGTTGAAAGGACGTGTCTCCTGGAAAGACCGGGCTGCTAGCGTCAATGGGTGGGGAAATATCCCAAATTTTTTTCATCAGGCGCAAAGATAGCGCGCTCAGGAATTTGTGGTGTCGGTTATTTCCAACACATGTCGAATATAGGCAAAGTACCAAGTTAAAGGCACTTCGTCGTAAACTTGCACGCATGAATTTGACGCCCGAATCTTGGCAAGCCATTCAACTCACATTCGAGTTAGCCACGCTGACCACGCTTTTGCTGCTGGTCTTGGCCACGCCTTTGGCTTGGTGGCTCTCGCAAACGCAATCTGCTTGGCGCGCGCCCATTCATGCCCTGGTCACTTTGCCCTTGGTCTTGCCGCCCTCTGTGTTGGGTTTTTATTTGCTCATTGTGATGGGGCCGCAAGGGCCTCTGGGTCAATTCACCCTGTCTATGGGATGGGGCGTGTTGTCTTTCACATTCACAGGCTTGCTGATTGGTTCTATCCTTTTCTCTTTGCCCTTTGCTGTACAACCGCTGCAACACGCTTTTGACGCCATTGGATCAAGGCCGATGGAAGTGGCGGCCACATTGCGGGCCAGTCCCTTGGATGCCTTCTTTTCGGTGGCTTTGCCTCTTGCCAAACCCGGCATGGTCACAGCGGCCATTTTGAGTTTTGCGCATACCGTGGGTGAGTTTGGGGTGGTGCTCATGATCGGCGGCAATATTCCCGGCCAAACACGTGTGGTTTCAACTGAAATTTATGGACATGTGGAAGCCATGGAATATGCTCAGGCGCATCTGCTTGCTGCCGGCATGTTGATCTTTTCTTTTGTGGTGCTGTTGGCCTTGGCCTTGATGAACCGGCGGCAAAGGCAGGTGGTTTAGACATGCTTCACCTGCAAGTTAATTTGAACCGCAAAGAGTTTCAACTGGACGTAGACCTTCAGTTACCGGAGCAAGGTATTACGGCCATATTTGGTCCCTCAGGTTCAGGCAAAACGAGTTTGTTGCGCGCGGTTGCTGGTTTGGAAAAAATCCGGCAAGGACGTATTCAAGTGGGCACTTCTATCTGGCTAGACACTCCGCAGAAAATCTGCATTCCCACTTGGCAACGGCCATTGGGGTACGTCTTTCAAGAATCAAGCCTGTTGCCGCATTTAAGCGTTACAGAGAATTTGAACTTTGGATTGAAGCGCGCATGGAAGTCTGCAAGCAGTGAGCAGACAGAAGCGAAGAAAGCTTTGCAGGCTTCTATTGAACTCTTGGGCATTGGCAGTTTGTTGCAACGAATGCCCGCTGAACTATCGGGTGGTGAACGTCAGCGCGTTGCCATTGCGCGGGCCATTGCCATGCAGCCGCAATTGCTATTAATGGACGAGCCTTTGGCCTCATTGGACGCTGCGCGTCGTCAAGAAATTTTTCCTTGGCTTGCTAGGTTGCGTGATGAGTTGAAGATACCCATGTTGTATGTCACTCACTCTGCTGAAGAGGTGACACGGCTTGCCGATCACCTGGTGGTGTTGGACCAAGGACATGTCAAAGCACAAGGTTCTGTGAGCGCGGTGCTGACCCGGGTTGTGAACCCAGTGGTTGTGGGAGAAGATGCTGGCGCGCTGATTGCGGGTTGCATCGGTGCGGTGGATGCGCAGTGGCATTTGTCACGCGTCGATTTTGACGGCGGTTGCATTTGGATGCGCGATGCTGGACTGCCTGTTGGCAAAACGGTGCGCATTCGAATCTTGGCGCGTGATGTAAGCTTGGCCACGTCCGAGCCGCAAAACACCAGTATTCAAAACCAACTGCGCGGTAGCATTCAAAGCATCACCCCAGATGCACATCCCTCTCAAGTCATGGTGGTTTTGAAGTGTGGCGCTGAAGAGGTGCTGTCCCGCGTTACTAAGCGAGCTGTCGACGAGCTGGATCTGCAAGTGGGACAGCCTTTGTGGGCACAGGTGAAGTCTGTGGCTTTGGTGGCGTGACCTACTCGTCTAAGTTGCCTCGAACCAATTTTCAAGCTTTAGTTTTGGCACTCGCGAAAACTCTTTTAAGTTGTTTGTCACCAGCGTTCCGTCAATGCTGAGTGCTTGAGCGGCAATCAAAGTGTCCATGGGGCCTATAGACAGGCCATTTTTTTCTAACGAGGCTCTGATCTCTGCATAAAACCAGAGGCACTCACTGTCGAATGGAAGAATTTGAAGCGGTGCCAGAAACATGTCCAGCGCTTTTCGATTCTTCATCGATCCTGACTTTGCAACCCCGTATGCCAATTCTGATGCGGCAATGCTGCTGATGCCAACCTCGCCTGCTTTATAACTTCTGAAATGTTCCAGTACCTTTGGTGGCCTGTTGTTGATGATGTAGATGCACGTGTTCGTGTCTAGCAAGATCACGGCAGAACCTCAGGTCGAATTTGGTGTTCTGGTTGTTTTCGTTCAATCTTGAATCCTGGTTCAAATGAGTCCAATGCCGCTTCAAGCATTTGCCAAGGATTTTCGATGGGCATCAATAAAACACCATCGCCCACACGTTTGATGACGACCTCTTTGCCGTTGAAACGGTATTCCTTAGGCAGTCGAACGGCCTGGCTGCGGCCTGTTTGAAAGATTTTTGCGGTGTCCATGGCAATTCCTGTCTTCAAATCAATTTGATATATATCATTGGTATTCATCATATTCGATTTAAAGCCATTCAGGTCATTCAATCTCTTTCAAGTCAATTGATATACTTAAAAAGCATAAACAAACAACAAATGATTCGTTTGAGTTTTGAAGGATGGGTTTCACAATCGCGTCCTTACTCATTTGAGACGCATCATGAACAACATCAAATCCATCGCCGCAGCCGCTTTGCTGGCCGTTTCTGGCCTCACCGTCTCCGCCCAAACAATGCTGAACGCCTCCTACGACGTTGCCCGCGAGTTTTACAAAGAATACAACTCAGCATTTGTGGCCAACTACAAAAAGACCACTGGCAAAGACCTCAAGATTGACCAAGCGCATGGCGGCTCTAGTGCGCAAGCCCGCGCCGTGAATGACGGTCTCGATGCCGATGTGGTCACCATGAACACCACCACCGACATCGAGTTCTTGGCCAGCAAAGGCATCGTGGCGGCAGATTGGACTAAACGATTTCCGCACAGCGCATCGCCCACCAGCTCCACCATGCTGTTCTTAACGCGCAACGGCAATCCCAAAAACATCAAAGACTGGGACGACCTGATCAAGCCTGGTATTCAAGTGATTGTGGTCAACCCCAAAACCGGTGGCAATGGCCGCATGGCTTATTTGGCGGCATGGGGCTATGTGCGTAAAAAGGGCGGTAGCGAAGCGGACGCTGCAGCCTTCGTAGCCAAGCTCTACAAAAATGTGCCTGTGTTGGCCAAGGGTGGCCGCGATGCCACCACCATCTTCTTGCAACGCAACATTGGCGATGTGCTTGTTACGTTTGAATCTGAAGTGATTTCTGTCGACAACGAATTTGGTACCGGCAACGTGGATGCCATCCATCCTTCCATCAGCATCGTGGCAGAAAACCCCGTGGCAGTTGTGGAACGCACTGTCAATAAAAAAGGCACTGTCGATTTGGCCAAGGCCTATCTGAACTACCTTTACTCTGATGAAGCACAAGAGATTGCCGCCAAGCACGCCTTGCGCCCTAGCAACCCTGCCATCTTGAAAAAATACAGCAAGACCTTCAAGCCTTTGCAGTTGTTCACTGTGAACGAAGTGTTTGGCTCTTTCGCTGAAGCGCAAAAAGTGCACTTCAACGACGGTGGCAATTTCGATAAGCTGTACACCGTTAAGTAATTCATGCTCTCTCGTTCCGCAGCGGCAGCCCCTGTCAAGCGCAGGGCGCCCGCCCGAGTTTTGCCCGGTTTCAAGATCACCTTGGGGTACACCTTGATGTACCTCTGTTTGATTGTGCTCATTCCATTGTCGGCGCTGGTGTTCAAAACATTCACGCTCACTTGGGATCAGTTTTGGGATGCTGTCACTGGCCCACGTGTCATGGCGTCATATCGCCTTACCTTTGGCGCATCTTTGATTGCTGCTTTGGTCAATGTGGTCTTTGGCTTGCTGGTAGCCTGGGTGTTGGTGCGCTATCAGTTCTTTGGCAAAAAAATTGTTGACGCATTGGTGGACTTGCCTTTTGCATTGCCCACCGCAGTGGCTGGTATTTCTTTAACGGCATTATTGGCCGGCAATGGTTGGGTGGGGCAGTACCTAGAGCCTATGGGCATTCAATTGGCCTTCAACGCCAATGGCATTGTGATTGCGCTCATCTTCATTGGGTTACCGTTTGTGGTTCGCACAGTGCAGCCTGTGCTGGAAGATGCTGAAAAAGAATTGGAAGAAGCTGCCACTTGTTTGGGCGCTTCACGTTGGCAAACTTTTACGCGCGTTATTTTTCCTTCTATTGCCCCAGCCTTGCTTACAGGCTTTGCCATGGCCTTTGCACGGGCCATTGGGGAATACGGCTCCGTCATTTTCATTGCGGGCAACATGCCCATGATTTCTGAAATCACACCGCTGATCATCATTGGCAAGTTAGAGCAATACGACTACGCCGGTGCTACGGCAGTGGCCACTGTCATGTTGGTCATCTCTTTCATCTTGCTCTTGGTCATCAATGGCTTGCAAACTTGGCAGCGACGTCGCTCAGGAGCGCTTGTATGAGCACGCCCATCGTTCGCCGCGCAGAAGCAGGCACCACTGAAGCCGCATGGGTGCGTTACACGCTCATTGGTATTTCGCTGGTCTTCTTGTTTTTATTTTTAGTCTTGCCGCTGGCTGCAGTTTTTACAGAAGCATTGCGCAAAGGCTTCGACGCTTATTGGGAAGCGCTTAAAGAACCCGATGCATGGTCGGCCATTCGACTCACACTGATCACGGCGTTCATTGCAGTGCCCCTCAATTTGGTATTTGGTGTATCTGCCGCATGGTGCATTGCCAAATACGAATTCAAAGGTAAATCGGTGCTGACCACCTTGGTGGACTTGCCGTTCTCGGTATCACCTGTGGTGGCTGGCTTGGTGTATGTGTTGATGTTTGGTGCGCAGGGCTGGTTTGGTCCTTGGCTGCAAGAGCATGACGTGAAAGTGATCTTTGCAGTGCCAGGCATTGTGTTGGCCACCATCTTTGTCACATTTCCCTTCATTGCACGCGAACTCATTCCCCTCATGCAAGCACAGGGCAACGAGGAGGAGCAGGCCGCCATTGTGTTGGGTGCTACAGGCTGGCAAACATTTTGGTATGTCACGCTGCCCAACATCAAGTGGGGTTTGATTTACGGCGTGATTTTGTGCAACGCGCGCGCTATGGGCGAATTTGGAGCCGTGTCGGTGGTCTCGGGTCACATTCGCGGCCAGACCAACACCATGCCCTTGCATGTTGAAATTTTGTACAACGAGTACCAATCGGTGGCCGCTTTTGCAGTGGCGTCTTTGTTGGCTTTGCTGGCGCTGGTTACCTTGGTGATCAAGTCGGTGGCCGAGTGGCGCCACGAACGCGAGATGAAAGCCATCGGCGAACTATCGCCAGAAAATACCCAGACAGCTTCTACAGCATTGTCAGTGAAAGCCGCATCATGAGCATCGAAATTAGAAATGTCCACAAACAGTTTGGCAATTTTCACGCACTGCGTGATGTCAGCCTTGACATTGACTCAGGCGAATTGGTGGCCTTGCTTGGCCCTTCTGGCTGCGGCAAGACCACCTTGCTGCGCATCATTGCGGGCTTAGAAACAGCCGACACCGGCACCATTGCTTTTAGTGGTGAAGACACAACCCATGTGCATGTGCGCGAGCGCCAAGTGGGTTTTGTGTTTCAGCATTACGCGCTGTTCCGCCACATGACGGTGTTTGAGAATGTCGCATTTGGCCTGCGCATGAAGCCGCGAAATCAGCGTCCAACAGATTCAGTCATCCAACAAAAAGTGCACGACCTGTTGAATTTGGTGCAACTCGATTGGTTAGCCGATCGATACCCTTCACAACTCTCTGGTGGTCAGCGTCAGCGCATTGCATTGGCGCGTGCCTTGGCGGTAGAACCTAAAGTGTTGTTGCTCGATGAGCCCTTTGGCGCGCTAGATGCCAAAGTGCGCAAAGAGTTGCGCCGCTGGTTGCGCCGTCTGCACGACGATTTGCATGTCACCAGTATTTTTGTCACGCATGACCAAGAAGAAGCCTTGGAAGTGGCCGACCGCGTGGTGCTCATGAACAGCGGCAGTGTTGAGCAAATTGGCTCGCCTCAAGAAGTGTGGGACCATCCTGCAAGCCCCTTTGTTTATGGCTTCTTAGGTGATGTGAATTTGTTCCATGGCAGAGCGCACCAAGGACAAATGCTGATTGGTGGCGATAGCGCTGTGAGCCTTAACAGCCCCGAGCATCAAAACGTGCAAGACAGCAAGGCTTTTGCCTATGTGCGCCCGCATGACATTGAAGTGAAACGCTACAGCACCGGCGATGCCGGCATCAAGGCCAAACTCACCCGCGCCATTGTGGTGGGCCCCATTGCGCGTTTAGAGTTTGAGCCGATAGACCATCATGACTTTGCCAAAGACACCGTCATTGAAGCGCAGTTGTCTTCGCACCTTTTTGCTGAACAAGCCTACAAGGAAGGCGAGACCTTGGTGCTCACGCCGCGCAAGGCCAGAATTTTTGTAGAAAGTTAAAACCCTTAGAATTGCCGCAACGTACTCAATTCGATGGAGAGACAGACTATGAAATTCGCATTAGCCATTGTTGCTTGTCTTTGCCTTCAAGGCTGTGCCGTTGTGGCCGTGGCCGATGCAGTGGCTTCTACCGTCATTTACACCGGCAAGACGGTGATCAATGTGATTGACGCTGTCACACCTGACATCGTCAACAAAAAGAAAAAAGACTAAATACCAAGCCAGCCGTTGGTGCGGGCAAAGTGCAAAGCCTGCGTGCGGCTGTTCACGCCCAGTCTTCTAAACAAACGCCAGAAGTGAACCTTGACGGTGTGCTCGCTGATGGTGAGCTTATCGGCAATGTCTTTATTGCTCAGGCCCTGGTCCAACATCAAAATCAATTGCTTCTGTCGCTTAGACAGTTTGGTGGGCGCAGCCACCGTGCCCTCGGCTGCAACTTCTTCCTTGGGCGAAGGAAGGAAAGTGCGCAGGCCCTCTATGATGGTATTGGGTGGGCTGGCTTTTTCTAAAAATAAATTGGCACCGGCTTCAAGGCAAGCAGCTTCGCACTCGCTGGCTTCAGAGCCTGTGACCACCACCAAAGGGACATCGGGGAATTTGGCCTTCACAGCATGTACGCCCGACAAGCCCAAGGTATCGGGCAATTTAAGGTCTAGACAAATTAATTCGGGGGTGCCTTGACGTTCAACCGTGGCTTCCAAACTGCTCAGTTTGGCCACAGAAACCACCTTCAATCCGGGGCGAACCCGTTGAACCAGCATGGTGAGGGCGTCGCGCATCAGGGGGTGGTCGTCAATGACGTAAACGGTCATGGTGTGCTCAA
>Ga0255121_1000209_pt1 | contig 17765 bp, 9 predicted proteins | sample Law_Colum_RepB_8_2_FD_188580 | JGI IMG/M metagenome (GOLD analysis project Ga0255121, IMG submission 188580) | Freshwater microbial communities from St. Lawrence River, New York, United States - Law_Colum_RepB_8h | ecosystem: Environmental > Aquatic > Freshwater > River | place: USA: New York... | reverse complement strand
GCGGTCGGCCATCTCTATCACCTGACCTGCCGCCTCAAGATTCCGTCCCGTGAAGACCGTGTCGTATCCGGAAAGCAGCGAGCGCCAGACCACGTGCCGGCCAGCAAAGCCGGTTCCGCCTCGTACCAGTACTCTCATGATTTATCGGCGACGACGGTGAGCTCGGTGGCGCCGATGAGTAAGCCAGCACCCGTGCCGATCAGCAAGATACGGTCGCCGTGCCGAAGCCGTCCCGAGTGGTAGAGCGAGGCCAGGCCCTCCGGCATGGAAGCCGCGACCTGATTGCCGAACTCCTCGAAACGGACCACTAACCGCTCAGGGGAGATGTTCAGCCTGCGACGCATGAGTTCGATGGCCTCACGGCTTGCCTGATGAGGCACGACCCAGTCCGCCACGGAGGGCTCCACGCCACCCTGTGAGACGAATCGCTCGATGAAGCCTTCCATATTGCGCGAGGCGGCCTGAAAGAGGGACCGCCCGTTCATGGAGAATTTTCCGTAGCCTGCGGCACCGAAGGGATCCTTCGTTCCGCCGCCGCGGACCACGCAGGCTTCGGAAGTTTCCGTGAAGCTTTCGATCAGCTGAGTCTTGATCGCCAAGAGCGTCTCGCCCTTTTCCGGCGACCTGTCCGGCACGACCCATGCGGCGGCGGCACCGGCGCCGAACAACGCCGCTGAATGTGGCTCGGACCAATCAAGCCCGATCAGCGGGTCTTCCGAGGCGGCCACCAAGGCGGGCTGGCCGGTGGCGTCGACACATGGCCCGACCAGCTGAAGGGCGGCGAGGAAAGAAAGGCAGCTGGCGTTGATGTCGGAACACTGCACCGACGGCGGTAGCGAGAAACGCGCGTGCACGCTGGCGGCATTGGTCGGCATCGCCCGCCAGGGTACGGCCTGGGCGCCGATCAGCCAGCGCGCGGAGCGGAGTTCCGCCGAGCCTAAGCCGAGACGGGCGACGGCATCGCAGGCCAAGTCGACCTGTGAAACGCCTGCGGGTACTCGATGCCTGGTTTGGCCAGCCCCTGCGGCGAGAGCGGTCTCGACGCTCCAACCTGCGCGTCTAGCCAGCTCCTCGACGGACTCAGGTACGGTCAGCCTCTGGGCAGCAACGCGGGGAATCATCGCCATGGGAAAGATTGATACGAGCGGGCGTGCCATAGCCAATCCAATAGAGCCCGCCGCCGTCATTCGGCGGATTGAAAAAACCGATAGGGCGTATTCGCCGGGCACAAAAAAGGCCGCCCTTTCGGACGGCCTTCTCTTCGTCGATAAACCTGACGGCTTATTCGAAATCGTAGATCTTGACGGAATCCCAGTAAGCCTTGCAGTCGGCGATGAAGGCCTGGTGGATCGGGTCGATCTGGTAGGCGTCATGGTCGGCGTGGTTCTTGAACACGAAGAACTCGGCGAAGTCGTAGGAGGTGTCGATGATCGGACGGACCGCATGGGTGCTGGGGATGCCGACGTAGCCGCTGTGGATGCTCTTGATGGCGAGCAGGCCGCGGAGCTTGGTCTCGAATTCCGCGCGCTGGGCGGCGGTGAGGTCTTTTTTCAGGTAGAAGAAGACGATGTGGTGGAACATAGGACGGCAAGGTTTGGCCAAGTCCCGCCCGAAGGAAACAGCAAAGTGTGCGGCTCAAAGGCGTCCTTGCCTCAGGCCGACCTCGGGACACGCTGGCGGCCTCGCATGCAGTCCCTCGTCGCCCTCTTCCCGGAAGTCACGCCCGCCCAATGGGAGCAGCTGACCGCCATGGCCGCGCTCCACCGCGAATGGAACGAGAAGATCAACCTGGTCTCGCGCAAGGACATCGAGAACCTCGAACGCCACCACTACGCCCCGTGCGTCGCGGCGGTGAAGTTCCTCAAGCTCATGGACGGCTGCCGCGTCATGGACGTCGGCACCGGCGGCGGCTTCCCCGGCCTCATCCTCGCGGTGCTCTACCCGAAGGCCCGCTTCACGCTCGTCGACTCGGTCGGCAAGAAGATCACGGTCGTCCAGGACATCGCCACGCGCCTCGGCCTCAAGAACGTCGACGTCAAGAACGCCCGCGCCGAGACGATGAACCACGAGCATGACTTCGTCACCGGCCGCGCCGTGGCGGACCTCCGCACGTTCGTCCACAACACCCGCCAGCTCCTCTGCAAGGGCGCCAAGCATTCCCTGCCCAACGGCATCCTCTACTGGCAGGGCGGCGACCCCGCGGTCGAGGCGGAGGTTTCCTTCCTGAACCCTGTCTTCAGCTTCGAACTGCGCCCCCTGCTCTGGAACGACGAGAAATTCGAAGGTAAGCGTATCGTCCTCTACCGCAGCCAGGACCTCCTGCGTTGCAAGAAGCCGGATATGCCCGGGATGACACAATAGGTCCGCCCCCCGCCTTGACCCTTGGGCGGCAACCCGCACGTTAGGGGCGATGTCCCGCCAGAGACTCCCTTTGAACCCGGCCGGCGAGCGCCTTGAGGCCCTCCTGCGCCAACGCATCGTCTACCTCGACGGCGCGATGGGTACCATGATCCAGCAGCTCAAACTGCAGGAGGAGGACTACCGTGGCGACCGTTTCAAGGACCACCCCGGCCAGCTGAAGGGCAACAACGACCTGCTCGTCATCACGAAGCCGTCCGTCGTCCGCGACATCCACCGCGCCTACCTCGACGCCGGCGCCGACATCCTCGAGACCAACACCTTCAACGGCACGTCCATCGCGATGGAAGACTACGCGATGACGCATCTCGTCCGCGAACTGAACACCGAGGCGGTCAAGGTCGCCCGCGAAGCCGTCGACGCCTTCAAGGCCGCCAACCCGGGCAAGGACGCCTTCGTCGCCGGCGCCATCGGGCCGACGAACAAGACGCTATCGATGTCCCGCGACGTCAACGACTCGTCCAAGCGCGACGTGACGTTCATCCAGGTGCGCGATGCCTACCGCGAACAGGTCGACGCGCTCATCGACGCCGGCGCCGACCTCATCCTCTGCGAGACGGTCTTCGACACGCTCGTCCTCAAGGCCGCCGTCTTCGCCATCGACGAAGCCTTCGAGGCCCGCGGCTTCCGCCTGCCGCTGATGATCTCCGGCACGATCACCGACCAGTCCGGCCGCACGCTCACGGGCCAGACGACCGAAGCCTTCTGGAACTCCGTCCGCCACGCCCAGCCGATCAGCATCGGCATGAACTGCGCCCTCGGCGGCGAGCAGATGCGCCCGCACATCGCCGAACTGGCGAAGAAGGCCGACATCTACGTCTCCTGCTATCCGAACGCCGGCCTGCCTAATCCGCTTTCGCCAACGGGCTTCCCCGAAGGCCCCGAAGACACCGCGGCCATCCTCGAGACCTTCGCCCGCGACGGCCTGGTCAACATCCTCGGCGGCTGCTGCGGCACCACGCCCGGCCACATCGCCGCCATCCGCCGCCGCACCGAGAAGTATCCGACCCGCGTGCCCGGCGAGGTCCGCCCCGCCCTCAAGCTCTCCGGCCTCGAGGCCCTCAACATCATCGGCGGCCCCGGCACCTTCGTGAACGTCGGCGAACGCACCAACGTCGCCGGCTCGAAGATCTTCAAGGGCCACGTCGAGAAGAACGACTACCGCGCCGCGCTCGGCGTGGCGAAGCAGCAGATCGAAGCCGGCGCCACGGTCATCGACATCAACTTCGACGCGGGCCTCCTCGACGGGGTCGCGGCGATGACGAAATACCTGAACATGGCGGCGACCGAGCCGGACATCGCCAAGGTCCCGTTCATGATCGATTCGTCGAACTTCGACATCGTCGAGGCCGGCCTGCGCTGCGTGCAGGGCAAGGCCATCGTGAACTCGATCTCCCTCAAGGAAGGCCACGCGGAGTTCGTCCGGCGCGCCCGCCTCTGCCGCCGCTACGGCGCGGCGATGATCGTGATGGCTTTCGACGAGAAGGGCCAGGCCGCGACGCTCGCCGACAAGGTCCGCATCTGCGTCCGCGCCTACGGTATCCTGACCGAGGAAGCCGGCGTCGACCCGCAGGACATCATCTTCGACGCCAATATCCTGACGGTCGGCACGGGCATGGCGGAGCACAACCGCTACGCGCTCGATTTCATCGAGGCCGTGACGGAGATCAAACGCCTCTGCCCCGGCGCGCGCACCTCGGGCGGCCTGTCCAACGTCTCGTTCTCCTTCCAGGGCAACAACAAGGTCCGCGAGGCCATCCATTCGGTCTTCCTCTACCACGCCATCAAGGCGGGCCTGGACATGGCCATCGTCAACGCGGGCATGCTTGAGGTCTACACCGAGATCGACCCGGAGCTCCGTGAGCTCGTCGAGGACTTGGTCCTCTGCCGCCGCCCCGACGCCACCGAACGCCTGACCGAAGCCGCGGCGCGCTTCGCCGGCGCGAAGACCGAAGCCGATAACTCGAAGAAGAACGAATGGCGTAAGCTCGACGTCGACGCCCGCCTTTCGCACGCCTTGGTCAAGGGCATCGACGACCACGTCGTCGCCGACACCGAAGAGGCCCGCGTCAAGCTGGGCCGTCCGCTGCTCGTCATCGAAGGCCCGCTGATGGAAGGCATGCGCGTCGTCGGCAAGCTCTTCGGCGAGGGCAAGATGTTCCTCCCCCAGGTGGTGAAGTCGGCCAAGGTCATGAAGACCGCGGTCGCCCACCTCGAGCCGTTCATGGCCGCCGAGAAGGTCGGCGGCTCCTCCCAGGGCTCCTTCCTCATCGCGACCGTCCGCGGTGACGTCCACGACATCGGCAAGAACATCGTCGGCGTCGTACTCGCCTGCAATAACTACGCGGTCACCGACCTCGGCGTGATGACGCAGACCGAGCGGATCGTATCCGAGGCCCTGCGCCTGAAGCCCGACTTCATCGGCCTGTCCGGCCTGATCACGCCCTCGCTCGACGAGATGGTGAACGTGGCCCGCGAACTCAAGCGCGCCGGCATCAGCACGCCGCTGCTCATCGGCGGTGCCACCACCTCGAAGGAACACACGGCCATCAAGCTCGCCGAGCACTATGACGGCCCGATGGTCCACGTGGGCGACGCCTCCTTGGTCACGACGGTCTGCAGCGACCTCCTCAACGCCGCCAAGCGCGAAGGTTTCGTCAGCGACCTCCGCACGGAACAGGCCGAGATGCGCGAGGCCTACGAGAAGCAGCAGCCCGCCGAGGTCATCCCGTTGGCCGAAGCCCGCAAGCGTCCGCTCATCACGACCGCTCCCGTCCAGCCCGCCCCGCGCAAGCCCGGCGTGACGCTCTTCGAACGCATCGACCCCGCCGCGGTGGCCGAGATCATCGACTGGACGCCGTTCTTCGTGACGTGGTCGCTGAAGGGCTCTTTCCCGCAGATCTTCAAGTCCGGTAAGTATGGCAGCGAAGCCCGCAAGACCTTCGACGCCGGCCGCGCCGAGCTCGACAACATCATCCGCAGCAATCGCGTCCATCTCCGCGGGGTCGCCGGCCTCTGGGCCGCCCGGCGCGTCGGCGATGACGTCGAGGTCTTCGGCGACGAAGCCCAGACGAAGAAGATCGGTCGCTTCCACTTCCTGCGCGACCAGCGCCAGCGTCCGAAGGTCGCCACCTGCCGCTCCCTCGCCGACCTGGTGTCCGCCGAGAAGGGCGACCATATCGGCGCCTTCGCCGTGACCGCCGGCCAGGAGGTCGAAGACTACGCGGCTTCCTTCAAGCAGACGGACCCCTTCCGCCAGATCATGATCCAGGCCCTCGCCGACCGCCTCGCGGAAGGCTGCGCCGAATGGCTGCACCGCGAGGTCCGCAAGGAACTCTGGGGCTACGCTCCGGACGAAGCCCTCACGGTCGAAGAACTCGTGGACGAGAAATACGCGGGCCGTCGTCCGGCCGCCGGTTACCCGGCCTGCCCGGAGCACACCGAGAAGGAAGAGCTCTGGCGCCTGCTCAATGCGAACCGCCTCGGCTGCACGCTGACGGAGACCTTCGCGATGAACCCGGCCGCCTCGGTCTCGGGCCTCTACTTCGGTAATCCGCAGTCGATCTACTTCGACGTCGACAATGTCGGCCGCGACCAGGTCGAAGATTACGCCGCCCGCAAGGGCTGGACGATCGAACAGACCGAACGCTGGCTGCGCCCGGTGCTCGGCTACAAGACCTGACGATGGAAGCGCGCGAACGTGAGAAGCTCGTCGCGGCCGTCGGCGCGGAAGACGCCGCCGCGGTCGAACGCTTCCTCGGTGATTGCGCGCTCTGCCAGTTGGTCGAAGCCGCCGACGGTGCCGACAGCGACTGGCCCGAGTGGGCCCGCGCCGCGGCCGTGCTCCAACGCTGGCTCGAAGCCGCGGGTCGCGATGCCGACGCCGAACGTAAGCTCGGCTACCTGCACTGCACCGTCGATGCCCAGAAAGCCGTCCCGACCGCCATCCGCCCCGCCCTACCACAAGCCGTCGCGCGGATGCTGAAGGATTACGGCTTCGCGGAGTAAGGTAGGGACGTGATTGCCATCACGTCAGTTGCGGACCTAGGGCAGCTATGTCGTGACGCGGTCCCGACCCTACCTATGTCAGGTGTAGGCAGTTAGCGGCTGGAAATCACACGAACTCAAAGGGAGACCGGAAACCGGGAAGTATGCTGCGGGCATCAAGACCCCAGCCAATCATCCGGTCTCCGGTTTCCCTTTGTGTTTAAAGTTCCCGCCACCAGCCACCCGGAGCCGCCACCCGCCACCTGTGAATGACTGTATCTGCCTGCCTTTTCCATTCAGTCCTCCATTCAGCCCTCAACGCAGTCCTCTATTCAGTCCTCTCGTTTCACTTTTGCACTTAGGACAGCACGTGGTGCTGTCCCTACCCTCACTTCTTCTGCAACTCCCCATCCGTCCACGCATCCGTCCGGCCCTTGTTCTCGGCGCGGATCTTCTTCACGAGGTCGACGGAGACAGGCGAGGCTTCGTGGTCCCATTCGCGGCGGATATACGTCAGTACGCCGGCGATCTGTTCGTCGGTAAGGAAACCGGCCGCAGGCATGTCGTAGCTGTAAGTCATGCCCTTGACCTTGATGGGGCCGCGTAGTCCGTGCATGACGACCTTCACGATGCGGTCCGGCTCACCGAGCACCCACTCGGATTCGGCCAGCGGCGGCGCGAGGCCTTCGAGCCCCTTGCCGGTCGGCTGATGGCAGGCGGCGCAGAGGCCGGCGAAAGTCTGGCGTCCGTTATCGAAGAGCGCCTGCTCTTCGTTGGTGAGGGCCTTGGTGGACGGCACCACGACGCCGGGCTTACCCGGCCAGATGACGGTGCTCTTGAACCAGGCGAGGGCCTTGATCATCGCGGCGTCCTTGCTCTTGGCGAACTTGGCGAGGGCGGCGGGCTCGGCTTCGAGCTTGATCGGGCGCTTGGCGGTGACGGTCGGGTGCGTGGCGAGCGAGCCGAGGAGCGTGAGCTGCTGGGAACGCAGCGGCAGGCCCGCGATGACGGCGAGCGCCTGGGCGACACGCGCGGGCTTACGCTCGGCGAAGACGCAGCGGAGCAACGCCGCCGGCAGGGTCTTCGAATAGGCGGCGGGCTGCTTGAGCACTGCGGCGAAGACTTCGAGCTCCCGTCCGGCGAGCCCGCTGATGAAGGCGTCCTGGATGGCGACATGCTCGGCAGCGCGCTGGGCGAGCGCGGCGGCGGCGAGGTCGACGGTCAGGTCCTTGGCCTCACCCATGGTCAGGGCGAGCTGGACCTGCACTTCCGGCACGGCTTCGGTGGCGGCCAGCGCGGTCCAGCGGGCGATGACGTCGGCGCGCTGCGGGCCGGCGACGAGGGCTTCCGAGACACGCAAGGCGGCGGCGCGCACGCGCGGGTCGACGTCAGCCAGGCCGGCGGAGACGAGCGTCCAGTCGGTCACACCGAGTCCGTGCTGCGTCCAGAGGGCATGCACGCGGCCCATCGGCGAGGTGGTCTCGCGGCCGAAAGCGGTGAGCGCGGCGGCGAGGGTCTTGTCACCGCCCTCGATGAGCAGACGCTGGGCGGTCTCGCGGCGCCATTCGTTGCCGCTGCCGAGTTCGGTGATGAGGTCGGCCGGCTTCAAGCCGGTCAGCGTCGCGAGCTTGGTCGTCTTATGTCCCTCGGGCACCACGCGCCAGAGGCGGCCGAGGTGCAGCGGGGAGATGAGGCCGCGATCTTCGCCCTGCTTGCGCAGATACGAAGTGAGCGAGATGCGGTGCTGGATCACGCCGTGATGCATGTCCACGAGGTAGAGGGCGCCCTCCGGGCCCGTGAGCGCGTTGACCGGGCGGAAGCGCTCGTCGGTCGAGGCCACGAACTCCTGCTGATCGTAGAACGCCGTTCCCTTGACCAGGCCTTTGTCGGGATTGAGCACCAGTCGCTTCACGAGATTACCGGCGGGCTCGCAGATGAACGCGTTGCCATAGGCGTCGGCCGGGAAGAGATCGGAACGATAGACCCACGGTCCGCAGGCGGCGGTGCATTCCTTCAGCTTGAAATCGCGGAGCATCTCCTGGCGGTAGCCGCGGTTGATGCCAGGGTTCACGCGCGCGGGCCAGACGGTCTGCGCGACGGCGGCCTTAGTGTTGAGGCCGGTATTGCGGCCCAGATACGGATTGCGGAGGAGATACGACGAGTTGACCACGTCGACGCGCAGGAGGTCGCTGTTGTTATTGGAATACAGGCGGCCGTAGTCGTCCTGCGCCAGGCCCCACTGGCCACGGAAGGTGCTGTTCTCGCGGACCCACTTGCCGTCGACGGACTTGAAGCGGGCCGTGTAGGCGCCGGCGTAGAGCCAGCCATCATGCCCCCAGAGCAGCGCGTTCGGGGCGCGTTCGGGATTGGCGAGCTGCGGACGGGACGGATCGACGCGCACGCCGAAGTCCGTCGCGACCTCCGTCTTTTCGTCGGCCTTACCGTCGCCGTCCGTATCGCGGCAGAACCAGAGGTGCGGCGGGGCGCCGACGAGAACGCCGTCGCGGTGCAACACCAGCGCGCGCGGTAAAATGATGTTATCGAGGAAGACCGTACGCTTATCCATACGGCCGTCGCCGTCGGTGTCGCTGAGCACGACCACCGAGCCCTTGGCTTGGGCTTCCGTCGTGCCGTCGAAGTCTTCCATGTAGCCCGTCATCTCCACGACCCAGAGGCGGCCGTCGGGGGCGAACTGCAGGACCGTCGGGTGGCGGACCAGCGGAGCTTCGGCGACAAGTTCGATGCGGTAGCCCGGGGCGACCTTGAAGCTGCGGAGCGCCTCTTCGGCGGAAAGAGGGGGCGACGGCGGGATCAGGTTCGCCGGGACGATCGGCACCTGCGGCTCGCCGGCCTTGTCGCCGATCTGGGCGCATAGCGGTGCGGCGACCAGGCAAAGGGCGGCGAGAAGGTGACTGCGTCGGGGCATACGCATAAGGACAATATGAATGCCCCAAGGTTGCCGGGTCAACCGACCCCGCCGCTTTCCCCGGCCTTTATTCGATGGTTCACGGACATAAAGGCGCCCCCGTCGGCGGCCCCGAGCATGGCCCCAGCATAAAGACCTCAGACCCTTCGGATTGTTTTGGCCAGGCACGACCCCTCTGCTTCGGCCCATGCGCAAACGCCGTCACCTAAGCCTACCCTTCTTCCTGCTGCTCCTCCTTGCCGCGACCACCGCCGCTCAGGCGAACCCGACGGTTCCTGCGCCTGAAGACAGCGATGGTGACGGCCTGGAGGACGAACTGGAATTCCAGCTGGGTAGCGACCCCACGCATCCCGATACCGATACGGACGGCTGGAGCGACCTGATCGAACTCGTCAACGGGACGGACCCCTGCGATGCGAACGACTATCCGCAGCTCACGGAAAGCAACGGTACGACCGCGCAGGCGACGCGCAGCGCCCAACGACGCGAGGCGGCCAGACAATCCGCCGGCGTGACGGCACCGGTTCGCCCTACGAACGGCGCCGCTCCGACGACCTATCTCAGCCTGCGCTATTACCATCTGCCCGGGGCAATTCCTGACGTGGCCGCCGAACTGCAACGTTCGCCGCTCTCGGCCGGAGACTACTTGCTGCTCTGGAGTCATCAGACGGTCCGCAATCCCCTGAGGTTACGTCAACACTACGTCGTCACGATCCGGCGCGGCGACGGCAAGACGATCGGCGAATGGCGGACGCCGGCCGAAGTCGAGACGCGGTGGCGCACGGCCGGCATCCCGTTCACGATCTCGCCCGAAGACCAGCTCCACCCAGTCACGGTCACGATCGTGCCCGTCGGCGAGGCCGGCCTGCAATACACCCTGCGAAATATTTTCGTCCTTCCCGCCAGCATCGAGGCGGACCTGGACCGCGACGGCATGATCGTCGCCGGCGAGCGCCCGCCGGCAGGCCGGACCTTGCGACATTGGGTCAACGATGATGACGACGCTGGCGACTGGCAGGAGAGGTCGGACCTGCCCGGCCTCACCGGCCATCGGCCGGATCACGCCCAGCCCGGTATCGACGGGACTCGCGATCTCGTCGATTTCATCCCGGTCAACCTCGCCATCGGCGAGGTCGTCTGGCGGCTACCGCCCTCGGCCGGCTACCGCTACATGCTCTGCCATGACGACCGAGCCATTCAGGTCGTGCCGACCAGTCTGACGAAGGCGACGGTCGGCGCCGTGCATCGCAACGATTCGCTCGCCGTCTTCGGGCCGACGCTGGACGGGCCTTGCGCCAGCGCGGAGGTGCTCCGACCGGAAGCCGACGGGAGCATCGAGCTACCCGCCGACTTCCTGGATCACATGGTCTTCAAGAAGCATGGCATCGTGCTCTTGGAAGCCTCACGACCGACCACACGTCCATTGCGCCTCGAGATTCGGCAAGATGACCAAGTCGTCGCCCGGCTCGAGTTGCCGCTCACGATCGTTCCCGTCGAGGAGATGTATCGGCATGTCGACCTGACGCGACTGGCGCGGACCTATGCCGGGGCCCCCCTCACGCCGAAGACCCGCCCACGGCGTCAACTCATCACCGAACCACCCGGTCTGCCGGACGCGGAGACGGGCGCGAGCTGGGTCGTGATGCTCCACGGCTACAACATCTCGGCGCAGTCCGCCCGCGGGTGGCATGCCGAGACGTTCAAGCGCCTCCGAGCCCTCGGGAGCAATGCGAAGTTCGTCGGCGTGACCTGGAGTGGTGACACCGGCTTGGACTACCATGAGGCCGTCTTTCAAGCCTTCCAAGCCGGTGAAGGGCTGCCTCGCGCCCTTGGTTTCGTCGACGAAGCCCGCACGACGCTGGTCGCGCATAGTCTGGGCAACATCGTGGCCTGCCAAGGCGTCCAGACCGGCTTCACGCCCGCCCATTACTTCCTGCTCAACGCCGCCTTGCCGCTCGAAGCGATCGCCGGAGAAGCGGCCATCCGTCCGCATGCGGCCGACATGACGGAGGCATCCTGGCGCCCCTATCCGCGGCGACTGTTCGCCGCCGAGTGGGGGAAGCTTCCGGGGCAAAGCAGCCAAAGGCAGGGCTACGCCTGGCCCAATTGCTTCTCCCGGATCCGTCACCTCCGTGACACCGTCAACTGCTTCTCCGCCGGAGAAGACGTGACCAACTGTCCGCCAGCGATGACGTCAGCATCCGTCCTCGCCACGCTCTGGGCGGGACGGGCGGTCGATTACGGCGTCTGGAAGACCCAAGAGCTCCTCAAAGGCGTGGGCTGGACCCGCTCACTCGGCGCGGCCGCGATGGCACGCTCCCAAGGCGGCTGGGGATTCAACACCGCCTGGCGTGGTCGCTTCATCCCGAGCGGCCCAGACCGGACACTCGGCGGCCACTATGAACTCCTTTCGCCCGAGGTCGCCGCCCGCATCACGGACGCCCAGCTGCTGACCCATCCCTTCTTCCGACCGTTCGAACATCGCTGGCTGCACATGCCGATCATCAGCGCCAGCTCGCCGCTCATCGAATCCCCCCGGGTGCGCTATGACCTGCTGGCCAGAGGCTTGCCGGCCCTGAGTCCGGCGGCTGGTTCGACGCCGTTTCCGGCGATCGGCGGGGCGTCGTCGGTGACGAACTACGACCTGGAAATCCAAGGACGCCCGGTCGGCGGCGACTGGCCCGTCGAAGGCCATCGCTCGGCGCTGACGAAGGAACGCTGGCTCCACAGCGATTTCAAGAACGTCGCCCTGCCTTGCGTCTATCCGCTTTTCGTCAACATGATCAACCGTGGGGGGCTCCGATGAGACTCGGCCTCCTCGGCTCGGTGATCCTCGTGGCCGCGTGTTCGGCCAAGGAATGGAAGATCGCTCTTCAAGATGAAGAAGGTCGCGGGTTGGCCGGAGCGCAGATCGAAGCCGTGCTGACGCCGCCTGACGACCCTCGGCTCTCCAGCGTGATCACCCGGACCGGCCAGACGGGCGCGGACGGCGGCTTCCGTTTCGTCGCGGAGGACCGGATGGTGCTCACCCGCGTGAAGGCTAAGCGGGCGGGATACCATAGCGCCGATGCGGATCACCGTCATGGCTTCGGTCGAGCCGACATGGCGTCCGACATCAGGCTGACCATGCCGGCCGACGGTGAGAGTGTGGCCTTGCATTATCGCGAGGTCAGTCTGTCTGGACTACCGAATGAGACCTGGATCGGTTTCGACGCCGAGGCCATCGACGCCATCGCGCCATGGGGCAAGGGCAAGGTCGCCGATCTCCATTTCCGGATCAGCAGCCGACAAGTCGGCTGGACCGAGTCGGATGCGAGTTTGGCGGCGCTCCGCCGGACTCCGGAAGGCGCGCGTATGGATGAGCACGAATGGGCGCAGTCATACGGACGCTTCGAAGGCACCCTGAATCTTTCCTTTCCGCGCGCCGGAGACGGCATCGTGACGGCTCCCGCCTTCTGGCCTTACTGCCTCTTGAAGATGCCGGCTCTGGCACCCGGGGAAGGCTTTGTAAGCGAGAGAGCGCTCCCTTTCGATACCGTTGCCGACTCCGATCCGTCACATGATTTCACCGGATACTACCTGCGACTTCGCACTCAGCTCGACACCGGCGGCCGCATCACCTCCGCGCACTACGCCAAAATCCACGGACGCATCGGCGTCGGCCCCGGGCGGGTGACGTTTAGGTTTTATTATAATCCGCGGACCGACGATCGGCGGCTGGCCCTAGCGCCGGGGCGCAACCTGCTCCGCCCCTCCGGCCCGGGCGAACTCGTCCACGCGTTCGAAACCCAGCAGCCGTGAAGGGGATAAACCATTGCACCAAAGCCCCCCGCCGCACAACCTTCTACACATACCCATGAGTGCCCTACCCCGCCTAGCCCTGATCGCCGCAGCCTGCTCCACCGTAGCAGCTTTCGCGAATCCGACGGACATCCATCCGTCCGGCCAACCCGGAAATAGTTACGCCCTAGCCGTCTCCGGAGATGGCACGACCATCGTCGGCTACGACAACAGCACTCCGGCGATCAGAGCCTTCAGTAAGATTGGTGGTGCCTACGCCCAACTCGCCCTGGATGCCGGCGGGAGCTTCTCCGAGGCCGCCGGGGTTTCGGCGAACGGATCCGTCATAGTCGGTCACACCGACATCTTCGGAGGCGACATCTCCGCGGCTATCTGGACCAACGGCATCCTCACCGTCCTTCCGCTCAACGGTAGCGCAGAAATGCGCGCGACCGGCGTCTCCGCCGACGGTCTCACCGTGGTGGGCTTCATGGTCGATGTAAACGGACGGACCGACGCCTTCTACCGCGACTCGCTTAATTTCGTCTCTCTCGCGTTCCTTTCAGGAGGTCTTCACACCAAAGCCACCGGCGTCTCGGGCGATGGCTCTCTCATCGTCGGCACGGTCTCCAACGACTTCTTCTTGAGCCCGATCGTGCGTGATGGCTTAATCTATGATCACGTAGGCGCAACGCTTACGTTGATCAACCCTCACGGCAATGGCGTGGCCGGCTTCGGCTCGCGCCCCTTCACGGAGATGACGGGCATCTCCGCCGACGGCAGCACCAGCATCGGCGTGTCTTATTCCATTGGAAGCTCCCCCACCACCGACGGCCTCGCCTTCCGTCGCGCCAGCAATGGCACCATCACCTCGCTGGGTAACCTCGGCGGTGCCTGGTCTATCCCGAACGCGATCAGCGCCAACGGCGCGGTCATCGTCGGACAGAGCGCCAACGGCAGCTCCGAAGAGGCTTTCGTCTACCAGAACGGCACCATGACCGGCCTTGGCTTCCTCCCCGGCGGATCGACCTCCAACGCGACAGGCGTGTCCGCCGACGGCTCCGTCATCGTCGGCTACGGCGACGTCACCGGCGGCGCCACCCACGCCTTCACGTACGCCAACCAGACCCTGCTCGATGCGACGGAGTGGATGCGCTCTCTCAATGGCCCCGGCAGCCTGTCGGCGATGTCCATCAACCTCAGCAACCTGCCCCTCGAAGGCGCCCACCACCGCCCGTTGATGTCGTATGACGGCATGGGCAAGCAGCGCCAGTTCTGGGCCACGGGCGACTTCGGCGCTTCTTCCCGCCAGACCGATCGCCGCACTTCCTACGGCGAAGTCGGCGCCAGCCAGGCCTACGGCGACACGGTCGTCGGCGTGGCCGCGGGCACGGCCCTCCAGACCCAAGACCTCCTTTTCGGCGGCGACGCCAAGATCACCGGCCAGACGTTCATGGCCGAAATCGATACCCGCCTCGCCGACAAGGAAAGCATCCTCTCCCTGCTCGTCCTGCGCGGTGAATGGGACGCCCAGACCGCCCGCGGTTACGTGACCGGCGCCGGCAATGATATCTCCCGAGGACAGACCGACATGGACTCGACCACCGTGCGCGTGCGCTATGACGGCCCGACCCAGAAGTTCACCGGCAACTTCACCGCCGCGCCCTACGCATCGTTCGCGCTCACCCGCGTGAACACCGACGGCTTCGCCGAGAGCGGCGGCTCGTTCCCGGCCACCTTCGACGCCCACAGCCACACCGCCAAGGAAAGCCGCCTCGGCCTGCTCACGAAGTTCACCGCCGGCCCGGCTACCACCATCCGCGTCACCGCTGAGTGGATCCACCGTTTCGACGACGCCGGCGATGTCCTCAGCGGCGTGAACCAGACGACCTCCGGCGCCTTCGCCGTGGCCGGCCTCGCGCCGACCAAGGACCAGGCCCGCTTCGGCTTCGACGTGGATCACAAGCTCTCCGCCGACACCATGCTCAGCCTCTCGATCCACGCCGCCGGCTACGGCCAGGCGCATGATGTCGCCGGCTCCCTCAGCCTCCGCCGCGGATTCTGAGCGCGAGGCGAAGCCTCGCGAGGGGACACGTGGGCAAGTTGGCACGTGGACAAGGATCATGACAGGCCGCCCACCCGGGCGGCTTTTTTGTTCTAGGTAGGGCTGACCGGCCCTGGTCAGCCGCGGTTGAGCGGGCCGCTCAACCCTACCCGAGGCAACTAGGGCAGCACGCGGTGCTGCCCCTACCTCAAGACAGCTATGACCTGACGCGGTCCCGACCCTACCCGATTCTTTCTGTTCAACTAAGCCTCTGGGCCTCTGGGCCTCTCGTTTTCTGGCCAACCGGCCAACCGATCAACGGATCAACTTTCGAAAGCTTACGCTTTCGTCGCCTGACGCTTGCGGCGTCGAATCGCCGCGGCGGCGAGGGCCAGGGCGCCCAGGGCGAAGCCGTAGGTCGAGGGCTCGGGCACGGCGGTCAGCGTGATGGCCGAGCCGCCATCCCACGCGATCGACCAGAGGCCGGCGTTCGAGGCGCTGCCGTCGGAGTAGGTGAACTCGGTGAGGTCGAACTCGAAGACGTCGCTGATGTTCTGGCCGCTGTTGAGCAGGACGCCGCCGACGACGCCGAAATTGAACGTGCGGATCGAGGAGCTGCCGTTCGGCGGGCCGAAGTTGAACGGGTTTCCGGAGGTGTTGCCGTCGCCGGCGCCGAGGCGCGAGATGACCTTGAAGATGGCCTTGTTGCCGGGGTTGGCGCCGGTCAGGTCGAAGTTGCCGGTCAGGTTGATCTTGTCGTAACCGGTGCTGCTGGTCGCGTCCTGGACTTCCCACTCGATGGTCGAGCCACCGCTGGCCTCAAACGAGTCGGCGAAGAAGGTGCCCGGCGAATTACCAGGGGCGAAGAAGGCGCCAGTGCCGAGGGTGACCGTACCGACGGTACCGGTGCCGCCGAGGCGGGAGCCGGAGGACAGGGTGACGTTGCCCATGGTACCGTTGACGGAGAGCGTGCCGGCGGACACCGCGACGTTGAGGGTCGGAGCGTTGACCGCGGCGGCGATGTTCAGCTTGCCACTGCCTTCCTTCTGGAGCGAAGCGCCGGCGCCCATATCCGGGGCGCTGGCGAAGGTCACGTTATTCGAGCCGAGATCGAGCTTAGCGGTAGCCGCGGCCGGCACGGAGAGGCGCGAAGAGATGTCGTCGGTGTTCGTGCCCGACCAAGCGAGGCGAGAACCGTTGGCCACCACGATATCGGACGAGGCATAGGTCGAGCCCATGCCCAGCGAGCCGGACTCGAAGCCGAGCGTGGCGCCGCCGCCGATGTCGACGCGCACGTCGCCCTTGAAGCGGTTGGCCGAGCCGCCGAGGACCCACTTGCCCGTGCCGTCAATGGCGAGGTTGGCCAGAGGGTTGCTGCCGACGGCCAGGCTCGAGGCGAAACGGTTTTCACCGGCGGTCGCATTGCTGGCCGAGAGCGTGAGGCCGGGCGTGTCGCCGGTGGTGGCGAAATTGGAGGTAGAGGTGAACTCGAGCGTTCCCGTGCCCGTCGCGGCGATGCCAGCGGTGCCGCCGATCGTGAAACTACGCGTGGTGCTGGTATTAGCCGAGCCGTTGAACTCCAGCTTGGCGCCGGAGCCCAGAGTCAGGTTGGAAGGTACGCTGAGATCGCTAGCACCCAGCGAACTGCTCGTGTCGGAGAGGAAGGCCGCCTTGATGACGGCGCCGGCGGTATTCGCCGTGACGGCACCGGTGAAGAAGTTCGGGGTGGTGAGCGAGAGTTCGCCGCTGCCGTCCTTAGCAAGGCCGGTGGTACCGGTGAGGACAGTGTTGATCGAGTTAGTACCCGACAGCGCGGCCACGACTGCAGGGCTAGCAGCGGTCGGGCCGCCTTCAATGGTACCGCCGGTCGCGACCGTGATGGCGTTGGAGACGCCCTTATTATTCAGATCGAGGATCGCGCCGGAAGCGACCGTGATGGCGCCCGTGCCGAGGGAGGCGGCGTCCTGGATGATGAGCTCGCCGGCGTTGATCATCGTGGTGCCGGTGAACGAGACGTTCGGGCCGGTGAGGGTCAGGATGCCGGACGTAGCCTTGATCAGCGAGCCGCTGCCCAGGAGGCTTCCGGAGAAGGTACCGCTGTCGACGGTCAGCGCGGTCGAAGCAGCGAGATTGATCGTACCCGCAGAGAGCGTGCCGACGGTGGCGGCGGCTCCGTTGAGGTTAAATGTGCCATCCGTCAGCGTGCCGATGGAGCCGGAGGCGCCATTGAAGGTCAACGTTCCCGTGGTGAGCGTGGTGATCGTGGCGACTCCGCCCACGGTGGTCGTGCCGCCGTTGACGGTCGTCACGGTGGCGGCGCCCGTGATCGTGTTGGTGCCACCGGTGACGGAGGCGGAGGTGAGGGAGCCGAGGGAGTTAGTACCCGCGGTGATCTCACCGTTGAGGAGGCCGGAGATCGTGACCGAGCTGCCGACATTGCCGGCCATGGAACCAGCCGAGACCGTGCCGGCCGTGACATTGCCGGTGAGCGCACCGGTGACCGTGACCGCGCCGCCCGAAATATTACCGGCCAGGGTGCCGGCGTTGACCGTACCGCCGGTGACGTCGCCCGTAAGCGTGCTGGTGACCGTGACCCCACCACCCGAAATA
>Ga0255121_1000205_pt1 | contig 17867 bp, 10 predicted proteins | sample Law_Colum_RepB_8_2_FD_188580 | JGI IMG/M metagenome (GOLD analysis project Ga0255121, IMG submission 188580) | Freshwater microbial communities from St. Lawrence River, New York, United States - Law_Colum_RepB_8h | ecosystem: Environmental > Aquatic > Freshwater > River | place: USA: New York... | reverse complement strand
TCGACGGCACCAACCTCACTGCATTGTCGGGCGAAGCAATGCGCGAGGCTCGGACCAAAATCCAAATGATCTTCCAAGATCCGATCTCTTCTCTGAACCCGCGACGCAACGTGCGTGACATCGTGCTTGAACCACTTTCAATCTGGAATCGTGGAAGCAAGGCTGAGCAACTCGCAACAGTTGACAAGATTCTTGAACACGTTGGTATTGATCCTGAACGCGCTGCCGAAAGTAAACCGCACCAATTCTCAGGTGGTCAGTGTCAGCGCATCTCCATCGCCCGATCATTGGTGTTGAATCCGCAAATGATCATTTGTGACGAACCAGTGTCAGCCCTCGACGTCAGTGTTCAAGCGCAAGTGGTCAACCTGTTGGAAGATCTCAAAAAAGAATTCGGTCTGACCCTTATTTTTATTGCTCACGACTTGGCCGTCGTCAAGAACATCAGCGATCGCATTGCCGTGATGTACCTCGGGAAAATATGCGAAGTGTCAAGCAGTGAAGATCTCTACCGCAATCCAGCGCACCCCTACACCGACGTTTTGTTGTCGTCGATTCCTGTGCCCGACCCAACCGTCGCGGTCAAGAAAGTCAGTGTTGAGGGCGAACCGCCATCACCAGTATCTCCACCAGCTGGATGTCGCTTTAACACACGTTGCCCCAATGCCACAGACCGTTGTCGGAGCGAAGAACCAACATTACGTGAGATTGAGCCAAGTCACTTCGTGGCTTGTCACCATCCACTCTTTGGTGGCGACGCACCAGTAACCGTTCGCAGCAACTAAAACTTTTTGCTTTACTTGTTCTGGTAATTCGGCAGGCGCTTTTCCATAAAGGCCAGCATGGCTTCGCGGGCATCTTCAGTTCGACTCGCCATAATTTGCTGGCGATTTTCTAAATCAATCGCCGACTGCATTGCCGGAATTTCGAGCGCCGTCCACATCGCCTCTTTTGTCAGGGCAACACCAAATGGCGTGTTCAGCATGATCTGCTCGGCTTTTGCGAGAGCAACCTTTTCAAGATCGTCATCAGCGACGCGGTCAACAATTAATCCAATGCGATATGCCTCGGCCGAATCAATCACTCGGCCAGTCAACATCATCTCTTGGGCTCGAGCGACACCAACAATGCGTGGCAACAACCACGAGGTTCCGATATCACAAGCAGAAAAACCAACACGAATGAAGGCCACGTTGAACTTTGATGACTCGGCACCGATTCGGATGTCGCTGCCCAGCACCAAAGCCAATCCTCCGCCAGCTGCTGCTCCGTTGACCGCAGCAATAATTGGTTGAGGAATTGACCGCATATGTGACATCAACCCAGCAATGTGCTTTTGCACGGCAAACGAACGTTGAACCGCACCCATGTCTTCGGTGTGCGGAGCATTTCCATAACCAGTGAGGTCTAAACCGGCACAAAAACCCCGCCCCGCCCCAGTCAAAATGACAACTCGGCATTCTGCGTCAATGGCAATCTGATTCAGGATCTGATGAAGACCCTCGACGAGTTCTGTGGTCATGGCATTGAGCCGCTCAGGGCGATTCAATCGGACCACGGTGACACCAGGTGACGGTCGTTCAAGAACTATGGCTGGGGTTGGTGACTGGGCAGGGCTCATACAGTCATTCTGCCGACTCAAGTCATCTCACCACTAGTCCTGAGTGCCTCAGTGCCCCGTGTTAGCGTCGGGATGTGCTGCAACCAGCACCTGCCTATGTCTGACACCGCAAAGCAAGAAACTCAAAATTCCGATTCGTCATTCATGTGGCGACTGGCTCTAAAACATGCCGCAGTGGCGTACCTCGTGTCCCGTCTTGCAATCATGGTCGGGGCTGCCATTGTCGCGGCCGAACTACGAGCAGATGAAAATAAAATCAAAGAACGTTTGGTGTGGGGTTTCCTCGGCAAAGTAGATCCGCACGCGCGGGCTGGGTCGCTACCGAAATCAGCTGGATCAATGATTCTCGATGTCCTGACGTCTTGGGACGGCATCTGGTACATGCGCATTGTTCGGTACGGATACCCCACGCATGTCCCACCGAACATCACATACGACGACACGCAATCACGCCTCGCTTTCTTCCCTACATATCCCCACCTTGTTCGAATCGTCGACGCAGTTCTTCCCGGCGGCGACACCCTTGCCGCGCTCTTCTTGAACTTCTCATTAGGCGCGGGCTTTATCGTTCTAGTTGGTTTACTCGCTCGCTCATGGTTCGGAATCGCCGTCGCCAAAAGGGCGATGCTTCTGTGTGCTCTGTTCCCCGGAAGTTTCGTTTTGTCATTCGCATACAGCGAGGCACTACTGATTTTTCTTGCAGCGGCATGTTTGCTCTTGCTCCAGAAAGAAAAATGGTTGCTTGCCGGCATTGTTGCAATGTTCGCCACAGCAACTCGACCAAACGGCATCGCGATCATTGCTGCGTGCGCGGTTGCGGCTTTCTTAGCCTGGCGACAGACAAAATCGCTTCGACCCTTCATCGCCCCACTTTTGTCGCCCATCGGTTTCATTGGTTACCAGTTGTGGATCAATAACCATGCCGATGAATCAGGAGTCTGGTTCAGAGTTCAAGGCGAGGCCTGGAAAGAAGGCGCGAGTTTCGGTCTGACTGCAATCCGGCGAACCCTTGAGGCATTTACCCAACCACTCACTTCCCCGACCGACCTGATTACCGCGGCCTCATTTGTCTTGACGCTCTTTTTGTTGTGGTTGGTATGGAAGAGACATCACATTCCACTACCAGCACTTGCCTACAGCATCGTCATTGTCGCCTTGATGTTGTTACCCGCCACCGTGACAGCGCGTCCAAGGTTCTTGTTTACCGCGTTTCCACTTTTCATTGCGGCAGCAGTATGGCTTGACCAACCCAAGCGCAAAGAGTGGTGGCCGTACCTTGTTGGTTTCTTCATGTGTGGTCTCACTACCCTGACGGCCTTATACGGCGTTTACGGGGCGATTCCGTGAGTCAATGGCTGCGTCGTCGTTACGACGTCTGCATCATCGCTCTGCTCGCCTATATCCCGCTACTGCTGTCCGCTCCCGGGAAATTGCCAGCCGACACCAAGTTGTACCTGTACCTCAATCCCGGCCGACTGCTCAGTGACGCCGCCTGGACATGGGACAACCGTCAACTCGGTGGATGGGTCCCTCACCAAAATGTTGGCTATCTCTGGCCGACCGGACCGTGGTTCGCTTTTTTTGATTGGCTTAATATTCCCGACTGGGTCGCTCATCGATTGTGGCTTGGAACATTGCTCATCGTTGCCGGCCTTGGTGCACGTTGGCTCGCAAAAATTCTTGACCTTCCCGTGAACTCTTCATTCATTGCCGGTGTTGCTTTTCAACTTTCACCGTACGTGCTGCCGTACATATCGCGCACATCAGCGCTGTTACTACCTTGGGCGTTACTGCCATGGATTGTTGGGCTCACACTCAAAATCATCCGTGAACCAAAGCTGAAATACTTCGCAGTTTTCGGATTGATCATCATGTCATCTGGCGGGTTGAATGCCACCGCACTTCTCATGATCGCTCCAGCACCAGTTGTCTGGCTGATCGACGCATGGAGTTCACGCAAGATCTCTTTCAGACGAGCGTTATCACTCACCGGACTTCTAGGTCTGATTTCTCTGATCATGAGTGCATGGTGGGCTGCCGGATTATCGGTGCAGGGAAAATACGGTGCTTCTGTTCTTTCGTATAGCGAAGCCCTTCAGTCAACCTCGGCCACGTCAACTGCAACCGAAGCACTTCGCGGTCTTGGTTACTGGCTGTTCTACGATCGCAACGAAATCACGGCACTCACATCCGCATCGACGCCTTATCAAAACAATCTGTTAGTCATCGCTGTCGGAATTTGTCTGGTGATCGCTGGCGTGATTGGTCTTTTGAGCAACCAGAGACTGAAACGACCACTGAGTTTGATGCTCCTCGTCGGAGTTGTTCTGTCAGTCGGCGCCTATCCATCAGATTCGTCTTCACCGTTATGGTCGTATTTTGCTGACAATCCCAAGAGTGCCATCAGTTTGGCCTTGCGATCTTCGTCCCGCGCTGTGCCGTTGATTGCATTGGCTCTCGCTATCGGACTTGGAATATTTGCCATCAAGGTAGCGAACTATGCGTCTCAACGCTCACCACGTTTACGCCATCTTGTCGTCCCCGTGACATTTCTATTTATTTGTCTCAATGTGCCAGTTCTTTTTGGCGGCCGTTACATCGACCCCGCCATATCACGACCCGAAAATTTGCCAACTGCTTGGACCCAAGCCGCCCAACTACTTGATCAGCGTTTTGATGCTGGACACACTGGCTCAGTTTTGATTCTTCCTGGTATCGAATCGGCGGCATATCGCTGGGGCTACCCCGTCGACCCAATTCTTCCCGGTATCACTAAGAAGCCATTAATCACTCGTGATTGGTTGCCCTTAGGAAGCGCTCCGTTCATGGACTTGCTGTACGCGCTCGACGACTCATTTCAAAATGGCACCGCTGATGCCAACAGCATTGCCCCCATTGCCCGTTTACTTGGCGCTGACACGGTCATGGTGGTGAACTCGTATCAATACGAGCGATTTGGTGTACAACGACCAGAGCGATCGGCTTCTCTCGTTGCTTCAGCGCCAGGTCTCACCCCTATCGGGGACTTTGGTGAGCCATCTATCAATCTCGCTGAAGATTATGAAACAAATGATTTGCAGGATTTTCCTCCGACGGCATTACCCGAAATCTCTGTATACGAAGTCAGTGATGCAACTCCTGGCGCACGCATCACCAATAACCCCATCGTTGTTTCAGCTGATGGCTCGGGAATGGTTGATCTAGCAGCAGCGGGGCTCATTGATGGAAAGAGTTCAATACTTGCTTCGGGCGCGCTGGATGAAACGTCTCTACAGCAGGCCGTACTGAACGCTCCCGAAGTGATCGTTACCGACAGCAATCGCAAACGCGCTCACCAATGGCGCGGTTCACAAGAGGTGTGGGGCGCAACCGAAGGTGTCGGACCTGTCACCGATTCATTTGATGCCTTTGATAATCGCTTACCCATTTTCCCTTTGGCGACGGATCGACTAGAGGCCTACTCCATCTCCGAGAACTATTCAGGATCCGTCATGTCGGCCACCGCATATGGCGCCCTGTTGTCATACTTGCCCGAGTACCGACCGAGCAATGCCAACGACGGGAACATCAATACCTCGTGGTCGATTGGCTGGGGCATCAATCCAATCGGCCAAATTTTGACGTATGCAAGCAACCTTGGTCACCCTAAGGTCGAGCACCTCGAACTCATTCCGGCGCAACTATCTTTCGAGCAACGGCAAGTCAATGCAATCTCAGTCAGCGTTGAAGGTTCGCCATGGATCAGTCATGCGATTGACCCGAGCGCTTCAATGACTCGTATTGAACTTGATCAACCTGCGCAGTCAGTGCGCATCAGAATTGACGGAGTGACCGAGAGCGACAATCAACTCCCCGTGGGTTGGGCCGAGGTATTGCCAGCCGCCTTCCAACGCTCCGAAGAAATCACCGTGCCAAGCGATGCAACGATGCTCGTCAAACCGACCACACCTGTTTCATTTGTCTTTACTCGATTGCGCGCCGACCCGTACGATCCACGACGACAAGACCCTGAGCTTTCAATCAACAGAAATTTCTTCGTCACCAACCGTGGCAGTTTCACAATCAGAGCTCAAGCCACTACGACTGGCGAAGTTGAGGTTAGTTCATCGTGCCGAGATGACCTACTGACTATTGACTACCTGAAGATATTGACAAAGGTAACGCAAGTTCAAGGCTCTACTGTCACCATTGAATCTTGTGAAGATTTCACCTCTGGACGCGGTCTGCGTAATATTCAAACCCCAGCAGATTCACCATTCACCATTAACCAGTTAGTGCTGCGCTCAACACGCGCCAAAGATGCTTCGCTTTCAATCACCACCCCAACGAGTGACACGCGCACCAACCGAACAACTTCCATCAATTCATGTACCAGCGGATGCTGGCTTGAATTGAACGACGGTTGGAATATTGGCTGGGAAGGATCTTTGGCAGATCAAACTCTCGCCGACCCCGTTGCTAGTGCGGGTGGACGCTTGCTCTGGAATCTCCCTGCGACCCCAGACAACACCAAGTTTGAAACAAATTGGACACCACAAAAGCGCATGTGGATCGGTATCGGCGTGACATTGTTCGGATTGCTTTGTGCCCTCGTAGTTCTCGCCTTCCCCCTATTGCGCCGGCGAACTTTACGTGCCGACCCTGAAACAATGACTCAACCAGTTTTGATTTATTCAGCAATCACGGTGATCACGAGTGCCGCCATTGTCGGCGCATTAGTGATCTCCCCGTTGTACGGACTCTTTGCTGGACTCGTCACCGCCGCAACCTTGCGATCGCGGTCAATCCATAAGGCCGGGCTGGCACTCGTTACCCTCGGCATGTTGTTCCTGATCGCCCAGCAAATCCGCACCGGAGCAGTTCCGAGCTTTGGATGGCCATCAGTATTCCGGCGTTCTCACCAGCCCATTTTGCTGGGACTGGTACTCATAACCATCGATTCTTGGAGTGCTACGCGTTCCAAATCTGACAAACCCGTCGTCTCAACCGCTAGCGTTTCAGAATTGTGAGCACCAAAGTTCGTCCATGCCTCAGTGTGGTCATCCCTTGCTACAACGAAGAAGCAACGATTCAATCACTCGTCAATTTGGTCCTTGATTCAAAATGGGTCGCGGAGATCATTGTCGTTGATGATGGTTCCAAAGATCGGTCCCGTGAGATTTTGGCGAGCATTGACAATGCGAAGGTGCGCGTTGTTCTTCACGATGTAAATCAGGGCAAGGGCGCAGCTTTACGCACGGGCTTTCAGCACGCCACATCCGAATTCGTGATCGTTCAAGATGCCGACCTCGAATACGATCCATCTGAGTACCCACTTGTTCTTGAACCACTTCTCGACGATCGTGCCGACGTTGTCTTTGGATCACGATTCTTAAGTGGTCGCCCTCACCGAGTCCTGTACTTCTGGCACAGTCTCGGCAATAAATTCTTGACGCTGATGTCAAACATGTTTACCGACCTCAATCTCACCGACATGGAAACCTGTTACAAGTGTTTTCGGCGCGAAGTGATTCAATCAATCACCATCGAAGAAGATCGTTTTGGATTTGAACCAGAAATCACAGCCAAGCTAGCCAAATCCCGTGTGCGCATTTACGAAGTCGGAATTTCATATTCGGGTCGCACGTACGACGAAGGTAAGAAAATTGGCTGGCGCGATGGTGTTCGCGCTGTCTATTGCATTGTGCGGTACTCAAAAGTTGGCGACAAACTCGGACCGCTATTGAAGCGCTAGTTCTTTCGTTCGCGAAACTTTTTTTGTACCAATTTCACGACCTGATTCAAACGATGTGAAATTCCCCATCGTGTCACGAGCAACATTGACTCAATAATGATGCGACCAGACATCTTTGAAGTTCCATTTTCACGGTCAATAAACAAAATGGGGACTTCGCTGATCTTGAGTCCGCGACGCGAAAGTCGAACTACTAGCTCTGAGAGAAATGCGTAACCCTCGGCCTTGGTGGTTTCGGGAGCAATCGCAGCCAGCGCTGACGATCGATAGGCGCGGAATCCCGATGTACAGTCGCGAACTTTGACTCCCAACACTGCACCCGTATACAGATTGCCCCAACGAGAAAGCAGACGGCGATGTAGTGGCCAATTCTTGGTGCCACCGCCGCTCACATATCGAGATCCGATCACCGCGTCTGATCCAGACTCAATCGCGGCGAGCATTGCCGGAATCGCTAATGGATCATGCGAGAAGTCCACGTCCATCGAAACTACGACATCAACTCCTTGAGCAATCACATGAGTGAAGCCTTGCCGATAAGCGCTTCCCAGACCCTGTTTACCGGGACGATGCAATACTTCGATCCCGCCCATTTCACGAGCGCATCGTTCTGCAATATCGCCAGTTCCGTCGGGGCTGTTGTCATCAACGACGAACAAACGGGCATCCGGCAAGACATTGCGCAATTGCGTCAACAAACGAGCGATGTTCTCGCTTTCGTTATAAGTGGGCAACACAACAGCAACGAGCACAGGTTCCTACTCTAGTGATGTCACAGGTACGCCAGGTGCCACCGAGTACATCGCCACTGGTTGACCCAATGAAATGAATGTACGAACCACCGTTGCAATCTCATCGGGAAGCGGGGGTTCAGCGAATATCAATGAAGCCCCAGGCACCTCGAGAGCAGCCACCAGATCATCGCGCCCCGCAGCCGTCAACATCGCGGCTACATCAATCAGCAAACTTTGAGCCAACACTTCTTCGTCTTCAGACCGCGGGTTCGCTTCGCCGAGTTTTGTCAAAGCAGGATCGGCGTCAGCACGCTTGATGGCCGGACCAACGACCACCCAAAGAATTGTGTCGACGTCGTTCTCATCGCGTACTCGATGCGGAAGAGCTGCCGCCGCTCGAAAGAAATCGACTCCGACATCAAAACCCTGTCGTTCAAGTTCGAGAACCGACCCAAACCCAGTTGCATCCAAGGTGTACGGGTCATACATCTTCAGCAAGTAACGCGCGTCCTGATCCAGATTCTGAACTACTTCAGGAATCAGGTCAGCCAATATTCGTGATTCGGTCTTGCCCGGAAGCTTGACTCGATCAGCAGTTTGTACAGCACTCACGATGACCACACCCACCAAGATGAGCCATGCACCTGTGCCGATCGCTTGAAACGACACGCGAGAAATGCGCACCCTCTCAAGAAGTCTGTACGTCCGCACAAGAAAGAAGACTGAAGTCGTTGCAGTCACAACCGAGAGAATCCAAAACCACCGAACGGTGTATTCGTAATAAGGTCCGAAGATCCGCAGGATTGAGAACGATCCGAGAAGAACGAAGCCCGCCATCATCATCTGCCATCGGAACATCGCAGATTGATCAGCTTTCCTCACTTTCCAGGTAGCCCAGAACCATAAAGAAACCATCAGCAAACACCCGATATAGCGTGCCCCACCTTCAGCCGGAGCATCTGCACCTGGCCCCGACAACCACAGCCCGAAAAGGTTGAATTGTGTGGCAATAATCTTCGCCGCTTGGGTAACTCCCATAGCTGGCTCAGATGGGCTGACAAAATGTTCCAACAATATTGAGACGTTGCCTGGCTTGCGTCGAAGTTGGTCAATCACAACGGGCAACCAGACCACCAACAATGCGGTCAATCCAAAGATCAAGCCCTGTCGGACTCTGCTCCATGGTTGATGACCAGTCAAGTCTTGTGAACGATATTCATCACGAACCCAAACGACGACTGCAGCGGCTAATGCTCCTACAACGAGCACCGCATAACCCGCGTGACATTGAATGCAATAGCTACCGACAACGATCGCACCGACGAGCGCTAACTGTTTTTGTCTTGCACTTCCCATGGGAGCAACAAGTTCTCCCACCAAGAAAATGAAAATCATGAAGGGCAAAATCGCTAGCCATGGATTCCATGGTTCAATCATGAAATCGGAGCCGGACGCCCGTATCACCACTAGCGCAGCCAATGCAGTCAACATGGCCAAAAGTCGCCCGCCTCGATGCACTGCTAGCCGCACCGCGATGATGACAGACACAATATGCACACTGGCTGCCGCAGCCAAGAGAGCATGGCTGCTTCGTCCACCCAACAGATAAACAGGCAGCATCGCGACCCACAAGCCTGGTCCTGGATGCGAACCTTGCAACCCAGAATCGCTCACGATCCGACCAGCGGCTCCGACCAAAGGAGGGTTACTCAAAAAGCCACGCATGTGCAATTCGGCTTGAGCCATATCGCCGGCAGGAAACCAGGCGTCGCCACTCAACATCGCAATGACAGCAACAATGATCGGTGTCACCGCCAACAACGAAACGACAACCACGAAAAGCCACATTGAACGACGGGGCGCGGCCAGCAGTTTCTTCAGCAAATACTTCATGTTGTGTTTCTCACTATTGGCCGATTCAGGACTTGTTGGTACAAGGGATGCAATACCCCTGCAGCCAGAGCATCCCAGGTCAACGTCCGAGCCCGCGATTCTGCTTGCAGAGACAATGTCGCACGAAGCGAATCATCGAGTAACACGTCCGTGAGTACACGGCCAAGATTCTCTAACGGCGCCAATAGCCCGGTCTGTCCATCGAGCACTGAACAACGATGACCGCTGATATCAGTCGCAACAGCGGGAGTACCGCAACCCGCTGCTTCGGTGAGAGCCAATCCCCAACCTTCTGCCAACGACGCGCTCGCGATCACCCAAGCTCGACGATAGTGATCACGGAGTTCTTCTCTGGTCACTCGACCAAGAAGCGTCACCCACTCATGGGCGTTATTGCGATCAATCCATTCGGTAATTTTTGTTCGGTCTGGACCATCTCCGACCAAGGTTAAAGTGGCTCCAGGAACGAATTGTCGAGTCATTTGCACTTGCTCCATGAGGTCAACAAATCTCTTGACCGGAGCCTGCCGTCCAACAGCCACAATGGAAGGGTGCGTCGTCTTTGTTCCGCCTGCTGAAAAGAAATCGTCGACCCCAACTGGCCCGGTCGTCACCAATTCGGGCTTCCAACCCAAATGAATCAATTCTTCTCGAGTGTCGTCAGATGTCGTCACAGTTGGAGTTCGTCGATAAAACGGTGGAGCAAACTTCGTTTCTAGTCCTCGACCAATCGCGGCAAGCGGCGGAGAGAACATCTGATTCCACATCGGACCGTGCACATGATGCAGGATCAAAATACGTGGACGCCGACACCACAGTGGCGACATCCACGGAACGCCATTCCAGATTTCGACAAGTGCGTCATACTTGCCCATGCGCCCGAAGACTTCGCCGAGCATCGTTCGCGGGAAAACCGACATACGGCCTCCTTGGCGAATAACTTCGTAACCACTTCTGGTCGCCGTCGCGGGTTGACCCGATGCATGCGACGTTCGATGCAACACAGATAGCCCGGCTTGTTGCCAACGGGTCATGAACTCATGGGCGTGATCTTCAGATCCGCCAGCTTCGGCATCATCAAAGTCGCGCCACGCCAAGACATGAATTCGCCTGACACCGCGACTCAACATGGCCGATGCCATCTCAGGCACCGTCAAGTCGGCCATCACAAAACCTTCGCGACAATCATGCGAGCGACTCGTTGTTGCCCAGCCAATGTCAATCCATCGGAATCTCGCACAATCACATAGCCAATACCGTTCTCGTCGGGAACGCAGTCATCCCACCACAAGCAATCAACGCGTTCATCAACACCCGCCAACAGATCCGAAGGGTCAACCACGACTTGCCCAAGTTCAATCAAGGCAATCACAACGGGATCTGCCGGCTGGGCGAGACCGGTCACAACAACCGAGTGAGCAACGCGCGAACCTTCAAGCGAATCCTTCACTTTCTGCGCAGCGAGTTCTGGTGACACGTCGCACGACTCAAACGACATCGGAGCATCTAAAGAGACCACGATCCCAAGAGTTGGTTGAATCTCGGTTTGGTCCAGAACCGCGACCAATTCGCACCATGATTCTGGGGCGTCAACCCAAGCGACGGTGAGACCCTCTTCAACAAGGCGACGACTCACCACTGTTTGTGCTTCCTTCAGGTCGCCATTTCCAATGACGAGCACCGATGGCTCTGATGCCGGGTCCCCCGCCCCGACGATTCCGGGCCACCACCAATACAGCAGAGCCGCCACTGCGATAAATAGCGATATAACCACTCTCAGTCGCTGCTGAGGGAACACTTGAAAAAGGCGGCGAAAGGTATCCACGACATCACGAAAGTACCACCTATCCAGCCCTTTTTTGGTCATTACTCGGGTCGGAAAATAGGCCGCAAAATAGTCACGAACAGCCTGATCAACTCCCCGAGCATGGCTACGTCACTGTCTAACATTGAGGAATCAGTTCGCCCGCACTTTTCTCAGCCATTCGCCGTCCTGCCGCATTCCTCGGAACTGCAAGCTTCATTCGTTTGTGCGTCTTGGTCGCCGACCTCAACGAAGGCGCGTCATCTGGCCGTTGGTTTGATGTCGCCTTTTTCCTCGTCGTGTTGTATCCGCTGTTCATGATCGGTCAGGTATGTGTACACCATCTCTGCCCCGAGCCGTCAGTTCGACGACGTATCGGGACACTCATTTCGCTCATCTATGTGACTTGGTGGTGCGTGCTCGTCGGCTCACTGGTCACCCAACCTCAACTTGACGTCACACCTCGTCGACTCATTCAGACCGTGCTCCTCTTTCGACATAGTCAGCCGTACGTCGGCCCAGCGGTCGGATTCTCTGTTGTCATTGCGGCTCTAGCGATCATTGCCACAATCATTCGTGGCCGTACATCAACATTCACAACACACTCACAGCCCGTCATCACCTCAAAAACCACCAACAAAGTTTTCACGGTCTTTGCTTATCTTTCGCCTGGCCTCTTTCTCTTTTCGCAGTTATCAATCGATCTCATCACGCGACAACATGTGGAGCGGATCACCTTAAATTCCGAAGGCAATGTGTCAACTCTTGTCGGACCCCAGCTCACCAGTTTCTTGTGGGCGCTCGTCACAGCATTCGCATTGGGCATACTGCTCAGCATCGGCATATGGCTTATCGCGAACATCGCAAAAACCGGCAAGATCGCTGTCCCGCGATTTCGTACTTCGTATCTCGGACTTCTTGCACTCGCACTCATTGTTCGTCTCGGAACATTGCTCGTCGTTGCTCCGACACGCACCGATGGTGGAGATCCGCTTTTCTACCACTCAACGGCAAATTTTCTCGCAAAGGGTCTTGGCTTTCCAGAACCCTTGAACTTCATCGCTTATCAACGTTGGAATGCCAGCGCATTGCACGGTCCGCTCTACCCCATTGTTTTGTCAATCAGTTCTCGCTTAGGCGGAACAACGTATTTCGATCATAAATTCTTGTCGTTACTCATTGGCACAGCCGTTGTCGCCCTTGTCGGCTTAGTGGCTCGAAGGGTTGCTCCAAACAAACATCGAAATTCCATCGCACTCATTGCAATGTTGTTCGCGGCGGTTTATCCCAATCTCTGGCTCGTTGATGGCGTCATGTTCCCCGAGGGACTCATGGCGCTCTGCACAACCGCTGTCGTGTACGCCGCCTATCGGTGGAGGGACTCAGAAAAAGCCGGACATCGCTATGTATGGGCAATCGCTATGGGTGTTCTTGTTTCGCTTTCTGCCCTCACGCGAGGCGAAGGACTCTTATTGGCAGTGTTGATCATCGTCCCATGGATCCTCATGCGACGCGACATTCCCTTACGAAACCGAATCAAAAATATTTCCCTGGCTGCACTTGCAAGTTTGTTGGTATTGGCACCATGGTTTATTCGTAACTCACAATCGTTCAATGTTCCCGTGCCTCTTTCAACGAACGGCAACGAACTCTTCGTTTATGCAAACTGCGATGAAGTGTATTCAGGAAAGTATCTGGGCTTCTGGCAGTTTGATTGCCAAGAACAATTACGTCGAAGCGGTATTGATGCGACCGGCGACGAGGCCGAGAAGTCCCTGTTTTGGCGCGAGATCGGTTTTGATTACGCCAAAGAGCACATCAGCGAACTTCCCAAAGTTGTCGCAGCACGTGTCGGACGTCAGTGGGAGTTGTACCGACCTTTCCAAAACGCAGATTTCGCTTATATCGAAGGCCGTAACGGTGACGCCGCGTACGCCGGCCTATTCATGTATTACGGTCTCGCTGCTGCGGCGCTGTACGGAGCGTTTTTGATTCGTAAACGCAAAGCTGGGTTGTTACCGCTCGCGGCATTATTCATCAGCGTCACCTTGACGGCCATGTATGCCTACGGCACAACCCGTTTCCGAGTTCCCGCCGAACCAGCATTGTGTGTATTGGCTGCAGTCGGCATCTTCCCATTGCTATCGAGAATTCGAACAAAGTTCGCTATGTCCGACTCACATGCCGAGTCATCTCCGCCGACCGAAACCAATTCTTTTGTTCACGGCGGCAACGTCCACATTGCGAATATCTTCCGTAGAACTTCGCGCCGTACTTGGGCCTCATTTGCTGTTGTGGGATCCGCCATCGCGGTTGCATTACCAGCCTTGTATCGAGCAGTTGGTTCGTCCATGGAAGAGGGCTTTATGCTCGTCTTCCCCGAACGGGTCATCAAAGGCGATATCGCCAACGTTGACTTCTTGCATTTGTATGGTCCGGGATCACTCCATGTCTTGTCTTCGTGGATGCAGGTTTTCGGCGTCAATTTGACCGCAGAACGATCTTTCGGACTATTGCAGAACCTCTTGATCGTTAGTGGGTTAATGGTTCTCACCCGACCATGGGGAAAGAAACTTTCAACTCTCGTCGGCCTGTTCTCTCTCATATTCGTTTTCACTCCGGTCGGACTACAGGCATTGGCTTGGAACGGTGGAGTCGGCATTGCTCTGTGGTCGGTCATCTTTACGATTCGTGCTGTTCATCGCACCGAACTACAACTCGCGTCACGCGCAACCTGGGTCTTGGCCGGATTGTTCGCCGGCCTTGCGTTAACTTTCCGACCCGATCTCGGTCTTGCTCTTCTTTTGGTATTTGCTTGGGCCTTATGGAAGCGACCTCAACGCACTTTGCTGTACTCGGCTGGTGGAGTCATCGTCGGCTTAACCTCATTGTGGATTCATGTAGTGCAGGCTGGCCCAAGTGCGATCGTTCGTGGAATCATTCTTGACCCAGTCATTCATCTGCGGCCAGGACGAGAACTGCCCAGTCCGCCGAGTTGGTATTACCTTCAAGGTGCGTTGCAAGTCATTAGTGAAAAGTTTGCTCCGTGGTGGGGACTTCCTTCGCTCTCTGCACCGAAGCAGTTGTTCATCTGGTTCTTCATGCTTCCGATCGTCGCCTTATTCGTCACCTTGGTTGCTTACCGTCTACGAAAGCGATCCTTTGCACCTGTCCCGCAACGCTTCACAACTCTGTTTGTCGCGGGATTGTTTGGAATCGGCTTACTGCCTCAAGCTTTCCAGCGACCCGACAGCGCGCACCTATTGTGGGTGTCGCTGATTTCTTGGCCGCTTTTACTGATCGCGCTCTACGAAGTCATTGGCATGCGCAGTCGTGGCATCCATCCGACTGTCCGAATTGTGACGGCAACATTAAGTCTGTCTCTCATTATTTTGCTGGTCTGCCCGTTTTACACAGTGCGCACCTACACCGATCTCGTATGGCGAAGCATCACTGGCAAAACCGAGGTTCTCGAGATCTCGCGCGGAGATCGATTCTTCTATCTCGGCGACACGCGACCATATCTGGCAGCCAGTGAAGTAATTAACGATCTCGACCGACTTTCCGAGCCAGGAGAACGTCTCTTTGTCGGACCAGTCGACCTTCGTAATACTTCTTACAGCGACGCGTACTTTTACCACCTGTTCCCCGATCTCACGCCGGCAACCTATTTCATCGAAATGGATCCTGGTTTGGCCGACACCGAAGGATCGGGTTTAGACGCCGAAGTTGCCAGTGCTGATTGGCTATTGCTGACTCGCTTTTGGTCAGAATGGATTGAACCGAATGAGTCAACGAAGTTCGGACCCGATGCACCGAATCAAGTTGTTGAAAACAACTTCTGTTTACGCGGCTCATATCAATACGACCTGGTTCGCTTGTATCAAAAATGTTCAGGCGGCGATGACACCGGACCCTACGACGAACCATACAAACCACAGTACGACTATGCCGTTGAGGTTCGAGTTCCTGTACCGCCACGTCCGGACGGAACGTGCACACCAACTTGCAACGGCGAATTCAACCCCGAATTCAACAACATGAACACGTCAACTATTGAGCCTTGAGCAACGCGACGAATCTTTAGCCCATTGGCAAACGACGCCACACCGCAATGGGCAGGTGTCGCATCACCATAAAAACCCAGCGCAAAATACCTGGAGTCCACACAATTCTCCGACCCGCCCGCAGACCTTTCACTGTCAACCGCGCCACGACTTCGGGAGTCGTAGAAAAAGGAGCCGCTTTCATACCTGTTGTCATTGCAGAGTGCACAAAACCCGGCCGAACAATCATGACGTTGGCACCCGTGCCAACCATCGCATCAGAAAGTCCCTGAGCGAATGCATCAAGGCCAGCCTTAGTGGAACCGTACACATAGTTGGCTTTACGCGTACGCTCTCCGGCAACACTTGACAAGATGATCAGATGTCCATGGCCTTGTTGACGAAAACGCTTGGCTACTTCCATCGCAATCGACACAGCACCCGTGTAGTTGGTGTGGGCAATCTTTACGGCTGATTGAGCATCGTCATCGCACTGCTCTTGGCTACCTAAAACTCCGAAGGCCAAAATGACCACATCAAGGTCGCCAGATGTTGCGACGATGTTGTCAATGAAATCGGCATGCGAAGCGGTGTCACCACCATCAAAGATCACCGATTCAACTCGCAAACCATCACGAGTTAACGAAGCCTCAACCTCTTTCGAATCATCTGGACGACGACAAGCTAGAGTCACACGCTGCGTTGAAGGAGTCAACATCTCGCGCGCAATTGCGATACCTATTTCGCTTCGGCCACCTAAGACCAAAATATTCTGTACTTCGCCAACAGCATTTTCCATGACTATTCCTTTGGGTCAAATTTGTGCTCAATGAGCGTTATTGCTAAATCAATTCAAGTCGACGCGCTAGATCGCTTTGCCATCTTCGATCGGGATCAACCGATTGCTGAACCTGCTTCCATTCGTCCAAACGTGGATAACCCCGACGAATCGCCAATGGAGTTGTATGAGCATCCTTAGCGAGATAGTGCCGTCCTCCTGCTGCCATCACAATGTCGTCTAATGAGTGCAACAGTGAACCGAGTCCTTCAGCCCGAGTAGGAATATCTACCGTCAAAGTCCAACCTGGCATCGGAAAACTCAAAGGTGCAGGATTTGAAGCACCAAAGCGCTTCAGAACTACCAGTGGGCTGGCAGTTTTTGAAACCACGATCTTCTCAACAATTCTCCGTAGTTCGTCCTCACATCCAAATGGAAGAGCGAATTGATACTGCAAGAATCCGCCGTCACCGTACAGACGATTCCACGAACCAATGGCGTCAAGCGGATGAAAATACGACGGAATAGATTTATGACTACCTTCTTTACGACGAGGTTCTTTGCGGAACCACAACTCGTTAAACAAAGTGGACGAGAGTCTGTTGACAAATCCGAATGAAGGCACGACTGGCGGAACACTGGCCAAATGGCGAGGCTCATAACGCAATGCTTGCGCGTCGTCCTTGCTTGAAATTTCGGCCAACTTCGTATGGTCCCCACGCCACAAAACGCTGCGCCCCAAACGCGATCCTGTCGCCAATAGATCGGCCCACGCAACTGAGTAACGGTGGTCATCATCACCATGCGACATTTCTTCAATCAACACATCAATGTTGCGACACCTGATTGTGTTGACGGTACACAGACTGGTCTCTATTGGAATCAAGGCAAACGTTGCGTCGAGAATGACGCCGGTGAGGCCCATGCCCCCGACCGTCGCCCAAAACAAAGTTGGGTTTAACTGCGGACTGATTTCTTGAATCGTTCCATCTGCCAACATCAGCGACATTCGTCGAAGATGATTTCCGAAGCTTCCGTCAACATGGTGGTTCTTGCCGTGGATATCTGACGCAATGGCGCCACCTACTGTTACGAAACGAGTTCCGGGAGTGACGGGAACGAAAAATCCACGAGGCACAATGACCTTCAAGAGATCGTGCAAACTCACACCTGCACCGGCAGTTACTGTCCCAGCGTCGACATCAAGAATTGCTTCTTGTGCAGAACCTTTGAGGGTGAGCACCACTCCTCCTGCAT
>Ga0255121_1000195_pt1 | contig 18385 bp, 16 predicted proteins | sample Law_Colum_RepB_8_2_FD_188580 | JGI IMG/M metagenome (GOLD analysis project Ga0255121, IMG submission 188580) | Freshwater microbial communities from St. Lawrence River, New York, United States - Law_Colum_RepB_8h | ecosystem: Environmental > Aquatic > Freshwater > River | place: USA: New York... | reverse complement strand
CTAATACAGTGCCATAAGGAAGCTAAACCTAAATCACCCGCCGACGTTGGCTTAGGCCAACAAACCCCACCCTATTTCGCGCAAACCACCCCTGACCCGCGATGGAGTAGCGAATTCATCGTCAGGGGGACAACGGAATGGGAGACGTTGCCTCTCGTAGGGGCGCGACTACCCACCGTCCGCATGTCTCGAGGTAGTGTCGGGATTGCGTACCAACCTAGCCGCCTTGGGTAGGGTCGCGACTGCGTCGAGTCAGCATGTCTTGAGGTAGGGTTGGCACTGCGTGCCAACCTAGTTGCCTCGGGTAGGGACCGCACCACGTGCGGTCCTAATTGCCTCTCGAGAGTAGGGGCAAGGCTCTGCCTTGCACTCCGCCATAGGAGGGCGCGGCAAAGCCGTTCACCCCAGCCAACCAACCTCCGTACTCTTTACTCCGTAATCAACCTGGTCATCAGGCCGTGCTAACCACGGTTGAGGGTCACTCCTTGCGCGGGCGGGTGACGTAGAGACCGAAGACCCCGAGGCCGATGGCCAGGAGCCCGGCTCCGGAGAGGTCCTCGCTGCCCTTATGCATGCCCAGCACGAACGCTGTCCCTGTGATGATCCAACCATAACAAAGGAAACGGGCACACCCGGCGGGAATCGGAATCATGAGCCCAGACTGACTGATGGGAATCAGCAGGCAATATGCTTATAATAGAACGTTTCCACCCATTGAGCGGGCGACGGCCTGCTCACGTGGATCCTCGCGCCGGACGTAGCCCTCGGCCGAAGCTACCCAAGCTCAAGCCTGACCCGCACATGGTCGAATGGGGTTACGAAATGCATGATCAACGGGTCAGACCCTGGTGCCGGGTGCGTATTCGGACATAGGTAAAACTTATTCGGGCTAGAGGGGTTAAACTATCTGGAAACCCGCACCATGAGTATTTCATCCGGCAAAGGAATTTCGAGGGCCTGCTTGGCGTTCGCCTATACGACCTTGTCTGTTCACTTCACGCCGTCCTTCGCCCATGAGGGCGCCTCCGTCCCTCACGAGCATGCGGCCACCGATCCACGCGCGACGCCCCGTGAAGCCGCGACGCATGCGACCGGGCAAATCGCCCGGTCGCGCGGCGAAAACACCTCGGCCAAGAGCAAGGCCCGCTTTGAAATCCGCGATGGTTATCGCATCGTGACCGCTAATGGCGTTCCCGATCACGGGATTGGACGATTCCCCAACAGCGGCAACCCCAACGTCCTGAGCGAGCAATCCTATACCTTTCGCATACCTCTGGACCCCAAGCCGCCAAGCGCACCGGTATTGACCGGCGACCGCGTGCACCGCGACAACGGCTATCTCTTCGGAGTCGCCCTCAATGGCGTGCCCTTCGAACCAGCCACGGGTATGAACTGGACTCCGGAAGGCGTTCGGCGCGGTGGCAGGCCCGGGGATTGGGTTCACGAGGCCATCGGCGGTTCGGTCAACTTTGGCATCGACCACGCCAACGCGCACCTTCAACGAACCGGCGCCTATCACTACCACGGCATACCCACGCCCATGGTCGGCGATAAGCAGCCGACGCTCATCGGTTACGCCGCCGACGGCTACCCGATCTATGGCCCTCAGGGCTATAAAGATCCCACCAACGCAAGGAGCCCGCTGGTCGCCTTGCGGCCCTCGTGGCAGCTCAAGACCGTCGCTCGCCCCGAGCCGCCGCAAGGGCCCGGCGGGTTACCCGATGGACGCTACACCTCGGACTTCGAGTTCAAGCCTGGCAGCGGCGACCTGGACAGACTCAACGGACGATTCGCCGTCACGCCCGAATACCCCAAGGGAGTCTATCACTACGTCCTGACCGCTGCGTTCCCCCACGTCCCCCGGGGATTCGCCGCACCTCCGGACGCATCATTTCGCCGCATGCCCGGGGAAGGTCCCAACCATGTCGAGCAGCGTGGCGACCGACTCCCCGTGGGTAATCGTAACGATACCCAAGGCCGCTGAGGCGTTTGGAGTCATCTTGATTCCCACAGGGGGCCGGCCGCCATCTTCCATGGTGCGGCCTGCCCCCTGTGCGGGTTCTCGCAATAGCGGACCTAATCCTGCGACGGAGACCGCAGGGGATTTCTAATGGCTGTGACGGGGCGCAGGCTCCCCTTGCTCCAGTCCGGCCCAGGGATAAGATAAAAGGTCTATATAATAATATGTCTGCCCGTTTCTGGATCCTCCTCATACTTAATACCGGCGTTCTCTGGGCTGACCCCAAGTCCCCTGCCCCCGCTCCGACCGACGCCAAGTCGATGGAGCAGACGGCACTTTTCGCGGACGCCAAGAAACGGGCCGAGGCAGGGGACGCCAAGGCGATGCTCGAACACGGCTTTAATCACTTGCTCGGCTTCGGCACGGCCATCGACATGCCCACCGCCGCCGAATGGATCCGGCGCGCGGCGGAAAAAGGCAACGAAGACGCCTACTTCCCGTACGGGCAGATTTGTCAGCGCGGCGAGTTGCGGCCCAAGGACCTCAAGGAGGCCATTCGCTGGTTCCGCTTAGCTGCGGCGAAGCAAAATCCTGACGCTGAGCTCAGCCTGGCCCAAGCTTATGAGCAAGGCGCGGGGGTCGAGAAAGACGCCAAAGAGTCCCGACGCTGGCTAGAGTTATCGGCGACCCATGGACACCCCGTCGCACAAGAATCACTTGGGTCGCAGCTCTGCGAAAGCGAAAATACCGCGGAGGTTCGGCAAGGCAACGAGTGGCTGCGTAAGGCAACCATGCAAGGCAACCCCAGTGCGAGCATCCTCCTCGGGGTGAACCAAATCTTAGCGAAGGGGACAGCGAAGAATGTCGTGCTGGGCTATGCGTTGATTCTGCTCGGTGAGATGGGTGGCGATGAAGAAACCCGCGCAGTTGCGCGCAACTACAAGCGCGGTGCCAGCAAGGAGTTAGTGGCCCTGGCGACCCCCTTAGCCCGCGACATCCTTAGTAAAATGGAATTCCACCCCATCTACGCGCTGGGCGCACAGCAGCTAGCCGACAACCACGCCTTCCGGGCCCAGTTCGAACTAGCCCAAGGCGGCAAAGCGGAAGACCAGTATCAACTGGCCTGCTTATACCACGAAGGGAAAGGCACTTTAGCGGACACCGTCGAAGCAGCGAAGTGGTGCCGTAAGGCGGCGGAACAAGGGCTCCCCAGGGCGATGAAAAGCCTAGCCGGCTCATACCGAGACGGCGATGGCGTCGAACAAGATGAAAGCGCGATGGTCATCTGGCTCCGCAAGGCTGCTGGGCTTGACGATGCCGACGCCCAGTGCGAGCTCAGCATCTACCTCAGCCAAAACGGGACCACCGATACTGAACGAGCTGAAGCGGATAAATGGCTCATAAAAGCGGCGGCGCTCGGACAACCCATCGCGCAAGCCAACCTAGGAACGCGATTGATCCAGTCCAGCGAGCCCGGCGAAAAAGAAGAGGCCGTTCGATGGTTCAAGCTCTCCGCCATGCAAGGCCACACCACGGGCATGTTTAAATACGGCATGATGCTCTACCTCGGCATGGGTGTGCCCAAAAACGACGTCGAAGGCGCCGCTTGGCTGATTGCATGTGACCCCGGGGACGACGAAAGCCTCCGCAACGTCATCAAAGACATCCTCGAAAAACTCCCCGCCGACAAACTCCCCAAAGCCAAAGCCGCCGCCATCGAGATCCGGAAAACACTCTGAACCAAGGCACAAGGGGGCAGGCCGCTACCGGTTGGGAGGCGTGACTAGGTTCAGAGGTTTCGGCCATATTTAGTCGCACCCTTAACCATGGAGCGGCCTGACACCATTGTCGGCCCCGGGACCACCATTGTGGTCAGTCCGCCCAGGGAGTTCCTCAAGGGTTTATTTCTTACTAGGAATGAATAGTTCTTCATACTCTACCACCTTGTTCATGTCGGCTACCCTAGCCGACTTGGCTTCCTTGGTGACGCTGACCACCATGTAAAAATCGACGGTTATCTTTTGTTTCCCAACCGAGGCAGTCATGCCAGAGGTCAACGCATCCTTGTTCGACTTCAGGATGTTTGGGAGTTCGTTCCTAAAAGTCTTCGCCAAAGACCTGCCGGCATTCCGGTGGGCAACATCCAACTCGGCGGCGGCCTTAAGGCATCGCTCTACATCGAAACCTAAGCCCACGCGGCTACACAAGGTACCCAGAGCCCTCAAGTTGGGGGGCTGCGGAGCAATCTTTAAACGACCACGCAACCAGTTGTCGGCGGTCGTCTCCGAGACCGACTCACCTACAGCAGCCATCTTAGCCGCTAACGTGGAAGGCAAATCCGTGAGATGGGATACTGGGTGGCGCCACTGGGCGGCAACCTGCCGCTTGAATTTAGCCTGAGGACCAATCGCCTGGTTAGCAACCGACTCAATGGCACTTTCGGAGACGTCGCGCTGCATGAGAATCATATCGCCGCGCTTGAGCTCGTCAGGGAGGGCATCTGTGACTTTCACATCTAGAGCCCCCACTACGATGACTGGGACGATGAAATTCGGCGCAAAACATATCCGGCGGCGGTATTGATATAGTTTCCCATTTCGTTCGGCGACCGAACCAGATGAAGGCCAAGCCGCTAGGGTAGATACAAAGACCTCCACGCCTTCGCTCAAGGGAGCTAAGCTTTCATGGCCAGCTTCATCTACATCGTAGATTTGGCCATACTTGGTGCCTTCTTCTATGAGAAAGTAGCTGCCGGTGGGCTTGCCAGACAGCTGTATGCATGGATCGGCCTCCAAGGACTTCTGCAAGCCCCGCCACCATGCTTCGAACGCGGCGACTTCCGTATAATTACCCAACCCTAGTCCATGCCTAATCATGCGCAATTGCTCGCGTAGCTGAACTACCGACATTTCACCCATGGGGAGCTCGGCCAGTATCGCACGGACCACTTTGGCGGGATACTCCAAGAACCTCTTCCTGAATTCCGTAGACCTCTCATCAAATGCGGAAACCAAGCAAGAGTGGCGAGGCAACGGTTCGAGGATCTTGCGCGAAAACTCCAGGTCAATCTTGTGCCCAAACTTATTGAAGCAGGGAAAGTCCACCCAAAGGAACGCGTGGTCGCCCTTCGTGACGACCCCGATGCCCCAGCTCTTGTGACGAACAAAGCCCAATTCTCGTCGATTGATGGCGGCGTAGAGTTCGTCCCATCCAATTGACCACCGCGGTCGTCTATTGATCGGCTTTTCCGAGGAATCCATGCCAGAAGCCCCCTGCTAAGATGCAATCACTCCCCGAAGCCCACTGGCCAATACTTCCAAGGTAGGGCGTCGTGGGGCTTAAAGTAGTGGGCGGCGGACTTGCCGACATATCGGTCCTGAACTTCTTGCGGGGCTTCCTCGCCGATAAACTCGAAGTTTCTTTCTTCGTGCTGCGGGAGGAGGTCAGTGCGAGCGGGATATCCGGATATTTTTGCCCGCTGCCATGTCTTGGGGACGTAAACGCGGCGGATAATTGTACGATAAATGGCGAAGGCGAAGGTGACCTTTTTGGCCCGCTCGGGGGAAAGAATCCACACGCCCCGGGTGGCGTGATACAGCCCGTCGGCATCTAGAGTATGGAAGTTGTCGGGGTTGATGCGGAACAGGAGTGACGGCTCTTCGATATTGGCAGGCTCCGCCTGATAGCGGGCGTGCAGGTCGGCCAAAGACGCTCGACCGTAGTCCTCGGTCCCATGCCCGGACTGCCGGTTTGTGAGCTGCGAGATGCCTAGGACGTCAATGATCGCCGCTTCGACCACGAAGGCTTCTTGATTGCTGGCCAATCCATGCCGAATGATTTCGACGAGTGGCTCTAGCCCAGCGGCCTTGATCTCATTAATCTTCGCGACCTTCTGCCCTTCGGATTTCTCCTCAAAGTGTTCCAAGCAGCGGCCCTCGATACCCTTCCCCGCGTAAAACGGTCGGCCATCTCGCGGATCCAGGAGCAGGTATACGTAATGCCCCAGCTTCTCCCCTAAATAGGGTGCGACAACCGTCGGCTGGGGCAGCCGAAGGTCCCGATGGCCGGCAGGCTGGATTTCATGGCTGTTCGGAACGTGGGGCAACGTCATCCTGTCATCCTGATTTCCACCTCTCGCGCCTCAAGCGCGAACCATGCCGCGGGCAGCCACCGGCCCGAATGTATTATTATAAAATATAGCAACCACTTGAATACCTGTAGTTTGCGGAAGCGGATAGGCTTACGTGCGACAAACGAAACACTGTTGTTGGATGAGCCCGCTTGTATAGGGGTCTAGTAGAGGGATACTGGGCGGGCTACCCCGCTATGCCCCTGCTTCTCAAATTCCACGGAGCCCTCACGACCGTCACGGGCTCTTGCCACTTCTTCAAGGTCAAGGCCAGCGGCAACATCTATGCCGTCGATTGCGGCGCGACGCAGGGCGAGGCGGACGAGAAGGAGCAACTTGCCCTCCCGCAAAACCTACCCACGGATTGCCATCCTGAAAAACTCTCGGGGATCATCCTGACGCACGCACACGGCGACCACGTCAACCACCTCCCGCGATGGTTCAAGGCCGGGTTCCGTGGCCAAATCTTCTGCTCTAGGGAAACCGCTATCCTGGCCGAGATTTCGCTGCAGGACAGCCGCAGGATCGAATCGCGCGAACGCGCTGAAGACGTTTCCGATAGCCACTTCCAAGCCACGATCGAAGCATTGCGGGCGGCTCGGCAGGTCCCACCCGGCAAGCCGCAAGTCCTTGAATTCAACGTGACGATTCAGGCAGCGCCGACCTCCCACCTCTTGGGTTGTTGCGCTTTCCGCATCGAGGCGCTCGAGGGCGGCAAGACCGCCTCCGTACTTTTCACGGGAGACATCGGCCCGGTAGAACATAGCGACGAGACCTTGTCCCTTTATGCCGAACGCCAACGTCACACCCTGCCATCGGATTACATCGTTAGCGAATCTACCTACGGCGCCCGCCCGCGTAAGCCCGAAAGCCAATCGGGACGCCGTCGCCAGGAGAGGATGTGCGAAGTCCTTTCAAAGGGATTCCGTCACGGGGACAAATCTTTGGTAATCATCCCGGCGTTCTCATTGCAACGTAGCCTGGACATCCTCGTCGATGTCTTCTGCGCCCTCCAATACCGCCGGGCCGAAGTCGGCCTCCACAAGTCCGCCATTCCGCGAATCGTCATCCGTTCCAAACTCTCCTTCCAATTTGCCGAGGTCTATCGGGACTTCTTCTTCAACGAACTCGAGGACGCCTGCTTCTTCAATGAGAAGTCTCTCCTTCGGCAGACCATCACCGCAGCCGGTGACGATGACGTCGGCGTCATCCACGACCTCATTCCAGATTCGCGTTCGAGTGTGCTGACGCGCTACGACGAAGCCCATGAAGCCATCCGGACGGAAGTCGTCTGGGGTCAGGATCGCGGGCCATTTAACGCTCCCACCGTGGTCATCTGCGGCAGCGGGATGACGCTCGCCGGCCCCATCGTTGAACTCATGGACGACAACCTCTCGAACGACGAGGCCACCTTCGTGCTTTGCGGGTATGTCCCGGCCAACTCCCCGGGCAGCCAACTGCGGGAAATCTCACCGCTCACGCGGGAGCAACGTGCGGCTAAGGCGGTGAAATTGCCCAAGGACACGAAGAGCGGTAGACCTGCCAAGACCATCCCCGGAGATGAGATCAAGTGCGGCTACGACAGCCTCTCGGAGTTCTACTCCGGCCATGCCGATGGCCAGTCAATCATTCGCTATATCCTCGGCGAAAGCCTAGAGCGCGCTTCTGCCACCAAGGGCATCTTCCTGGTTCATGGCGACAAAGGTGCCCGGACGGAACTGAAGCAGCTCATTGCCGATGCGTGTGGCGAGAAAGGGCTACAGGCGCCACCGGTCTACATGCCCAACCCTTTCGCGCCTTGGTTTGACTGCGAGATAGGGACCGCCGCCGCGAGTCCCATGCAGGCCTGGACTGGCGAAGCTTCGTCGCCGCGTAGCTGGGTGGAACTCAGCGAGGGATCTCAACCCGTCAGTCCTGCGGGAAACTTCCCCGAAGATGTCTACCTGGAGACCTGCGTCGTCGTCAGCAGCCCCCTCACCACGGAAGAAACCCTCGAGCAAATCAAAGGAGCCTTCGACTATGCCCGACCCGAACTTCGCGGCGACCACCTCATACTGAAAATCAGCCGCCCGGGGAGACCGCACTCGACCGCCAAGGTCGAAGCCGACCGCATCGGCGATGCGCTGCTGAAGATCTCCGTGCAGCTAAGGGTGCGCCAAATCGAAAGTCTGGCTGACATTTCGGTCGCCTCCTTCGACTGGCGACGGCTTTTGAACCTCCTCGGCGTCCCCAAGGAGCTTTATTATGCAGGCATCCGCTGGTGCGAGACCGATGCTGAAGTGGACCGCCTACTCGCTCTGTGCGTACCCTCGGTCTACGGAAACAAGCAAAGGCGCCAGCCCGTACTCATTATTCACGCTGAGACCTTGGCTCACGAAGAACTCCAAGCCTTGGAACGGCTCCTGACCCCGTCGGTCGTTTTTGCCGTCGTCACTGCTTCTTTCGCGGACAAGATCAACGCCGTCCTTGGCCTCCAAGGAGACACTCTACTGACGCGCGACAATCCTGTCTACTTGCCCATCAAGCATCTCGCTGGAGTACATGGCCTTTCCACGCCTGAGCACCCCGTAGACCTGTTGCGCCTGGCTGACTTCGTCACCGCGGACACCTTCATCCTCAACGCCCGTGAACCTCAGTTGTCCAGAAGCGGGAAACCCTCCCCCTTGACCTCTCCGCCGGTCGAGAACCTAGGTGAACTCCAGGCTGCCATCACGCCGACTGCCCCCGCCAAACTGAAGGAAACCCAAACCACCCCCGATCGCTTCGACATCCCAGCCGGGAAATATATGGCCGTCGCCATCGGCGCAAAGCTCGCAGCCACGGTGGAGTACATCAAGACGAAGCCATCGACGGGCGAGGTGACCTTTGCGCTCCTGCGACTCAAAGAACTAGGCCTACAAGGCATCCTGCATTTCTCTCAGATGACTGGCCCCTTCCACGGCAAGGTCGGCGATACCTATGAGCTCTGGATCCGGCAAGTCAGCCCCGAACGGCGCGAAATCAACTTCACGCAACATCCCGTCCGCGTCCCGATCGCAAAACTGACGGAGAAGCTGGAGGGCCCCTCCAACCTGACACCGGCCGACTTGGCACAACTCCTAGGCGATAAAGTAACGGTGGAACTCGCCTGCCAAGCGGCAAGTGAATCTCTCCGGGCACAGGAGATGCCCGACTGCCAAGTGCTCCCCTCCTCCCTGCTCCCGACGCCAACGACCATCGACGCCTACAACCGGCTGATCCAGGAACTCGGCCTGCTGGACGCCATCGCCATCCTGCCCCCCGAGCCCGCGAAGGGCCTCACCTACGGACAAGTAGCCGCAGAACTCGGTTATTCCCTCGAAGACATCGTCAACGCAGCGGAGCACATGATTGGCGACGCCGAGACCTATCACCTCGGGATGGCCATCCTGCCCTCTGGCTTCACGCCCACGGAAGCCAGCGCCTTTCCGGCCGAGCATAAAGATGCCTTCATCCGCGAGTGTCGCGAGCGGGCCGACAAGAACTGGAGCAAGCAACTCGACCTCGAAACCGCGCTCAAGCCCGACTGCCTCAGCCTATCTGGCCTGGCCAAGGCCATGGGGATCTCCGACTCCGAGCTGCTGACCCTTATGACCGAGAAGGGCATTCAGCCTAAAGTCCAGGTGGTGCTGACAACCGACGATGTTAAAGTCCTGAAAGGCTGACAGATCAGACAATCCAGTCGGGCAGTGGGCCACTTCCCCCCAAGAGATCGGGGTCGATATGGGAGTAGGTCCGTACGGGTTGGGAGGTTAGGGACCCGGGCACCATGGTGTTCGTAGTAGTGACGGCCGTTGGAGAACTCTTCCTTGAGGCGCTTGCTGACGAGGAGGCGGAAGTCGGTGTCGATGGTCAGGTAGCCGGCGTCGAAAAGGGTATGGAAGTCGGAGCGTAGCAGCAGGCAGTTGCCTACTACCAAGGATTCCTCTTTAGCCTTCACATCCGCACCCTAGTCGCCCAAGCCGAAGTCATCACCCCACTCGCCGACCTCACCCACTTCGCCGAATTGGAGGGGTGAAGAAAAAAGGGGCCACTGCGTGGCCCCTGGGGTTGGTCGCTCGAAGGTGAGCTTACTTGCGCGGCCCGTTACCGCGACCGCCACCGGAGGGATTTCCAGTAGTGCTCGGGTAATTGCCGCCGTTGTTGTTGTTGGACATGTGTGATCCTTTCTATTCTTGGGGGTTAGTTGGTTGCGTTAATTCGGACTAGTCGTCGTCCGAATCGCAGAGCTTATCGTGGTCGCACTCGTCGTTGTCGGGATCGACGGCGCCTTCATTCGTGAGGAGGGAGTGGTGCATGGCGTGTTTGATTTTGCCCGCTTTCCACCGCATGCAAGGGGATCACGTCACAAGGTCTTTCGGGCGCTAGGCCCCGACCGGTCGCACTAAATGGGCATACTAACGGAAGGCCTATTAATATATGGACCATGTGTGCGTCTCACGAATCAGTAGTGCGACGGTCGGCGGATAATCGGCCGATAAATTTGTAATCAAATCAACCGCGGCAAGGCCTCACAAATTAAGGGACGGACCAAAGACGGACATCCCCTCAGCAAGCGAGTCCGTCATCCCGATATCCCAAGGCGACCGCCGACTAATCCGCCGCCGCCAAGAATACCGTGAGAAGTAGCAGCATCCAGAAGGCGAGGTGGAACCAGATGGGAATCGGCGGCGCCAGCACCTTGCCGGTGATCAGGTAATGGATTCCAAGGATCAGAATAAGCCCGGCCGTTGGAATCAGGATCAACACCCCTTTAACGGCGACCAGCACTGCGACGACTACGATGATGAATAGGCTCAGGCATCCCTTAACCCATACTGGTGCCCCCTGAAGCTCCCGAGCTTCTTGGTTAACCTCCTCGATCTGCTCGGGCGTATTGCCAAGCCACCAATCAAGGCGGCGCCAGTTAGGAACGTACTTAGGTAGAGGCGGCGGCGCGCTCATGTCAGAAGCTCCGCGCGACGAGGTAGGCGTAGAAATAGAGCGCGAGGATAAAGGCGAGAAAGCCGGAGCAGATCGAAACGAAGAAGATGCTTGGCAGTCCGAAGAAGATGACGCGGACGGGCCCGAAGCCATGGGAACGGGCCAGCAGGACCCAGAGCGTGATCATGGAGCCGACGCGGATCGCCGGCAGGAAGACGATCAGGACCGAAGCGGCCGAGGTGGGTTCCATCGGCACCATTAGGGCGAGGGCGATCACGAGCAATGAGCCAGCATCGCAGATAAGGCGATGGAGGCCGAAGTTCTGCCAGGTGGATCGCCAGCCGCCGGGCGCCCCTCCGAGCATGAAGACCAGGTGGCCGATTGCCGCAGATAACAAGGAGCAGCCAGCCGGCAAAAGCATGCAGACGACGAAGGCAAAAGTGAATCCGGCGGCCTCCATCTGGGCATACGGTATGGCGAGGTACTTGTTGAACAACAGGCTTACGCCCCAGGATAGCAACGGATGCAACTGGGGGTCCAACTGCTGGGCCACCATGCCCTGCAACTTACCCAAGGCACGGTCTGTGGCCGTGGTCGCCGGGTTGCAGCTCAGGCAGATGACAAACAATACCAAGCAGGCGAAGGCGCCTACCAGACACCAGACCCACCAGAGCTTACCGTCGGGCGCAGGGGCAACCGTCGGTATCGGCGACGGGGCGGGAACCACCGGTTCGGCCAATGGCTGTGCGACTGCCACCGTTTTGATAAGCTGAGGCATCGGAACCACCGGACGACTCACGGGCAACGGCGGCGGGAGATCGGAGGGAAGGGGCGGTGGCTCGTTATCCGGCATGCCAGAAGTTTAAAGGGCTTCGTAAAGTTCTTTTGGCGTCATCCAGATAACCTCATCACCACGGCCTCTGGGGTCGGGTCGGCCTGCATTACAATAGATGAACCGCCCGTGCACGGCAACGGGCGTCGACGGAGCAAGCATTTCGAGGATTTCCTTGGCTTCGGCGGACGTGAAGTCCCGAGGCGCCTCGATGATGGAGATGATGTAAACGACGTCTGACTTTTTTCGGATCTTGGCCCGGTAGACCTTGATGCCCTTCGCAGCCAGCTGTTCCTGATGCTCTTCACTGGCCCGGTCCAATAGGCGGCTGTCCCGCGCGAGCGCGTGATAATCCAAACCGGCGGCCCGGCACCGCGCCTCGATATCGGCCGGCGTGAATCCACCAGACGGGAGGAAGGCCGGGGTAGGCGCGGCTACCCCGGATGAAGGAGAGACGTTTCCGTCCGCCAAGCTACCGAGGATATAAAGCCCTACTAAAGCCAGCATTACCAGCGCGACAATCGTCGTAAAGACGAGGAGGATATTCTTGCCGGCGCCCTGGCCAGACTTAGCCGGCGACGGCAGAGGCGGAGGCGTCTCCATGATCAAGAATTCTCGAGGTCTTTGACGGCGCCGATGGTCTGCCAGAGGAAAACAATGGAGAACGGGCCGGCCAGGATCGAAAGGCAGATTGAAGCGGAGAGGATGGCAGAGGTCAGGGCGAAGCCTTCGTTAACCTTTTGGTCCTGACGGCCACGGGCTTCCGCGATGCGATTGAACTCCTTCATGAGGCCGACATGTGCAATGAAGTTCCAATACAGGTTAAAGAAGGGAATGAAACAGTAGCCTACCGCCTTGCCGGGTGTCACGCTCGTCACCCCATCCTGGACGGCCGACCATCCGCGATGGAGGATAAGTGCATAGAAGACAGCAACCGGAATGCCGAAAAGCATACCGAACACCCCCCACATGGTCGCATCGTAGCTATCGACCAGTGACATGATGGCGAAGCCCATGGAGACGACCCACGCTACGTGGTGCAGGATCGCAAAGACTATTAGGCCGGAGGAGGAGGTGCGGGGATGCATATCGGGTAGGTGAGGTAGTTCTTAAGTAAATCACAGAAGAAGCAATCCCGAAGGCGGGCGGGGACGGGCGGCGGAGGTCGCAGAAACGAGCAAAGTCAGCGATAAAAGAGGCTATCTCTAGCCTAATTCGCGTCGCACGAAACATCCGGGCGACATTCTAAAGTGCCTTTTATAACTCCGCAGTGACTGGCCCTACTTCAGTCCCTTGACGTATGGTATCGGCATGATGCCCGCCTCGCGGGCGGCATCTAGATCAACCAGCATGTAGCCCGAATCCTCTTGGTCGAATTTAGCGGCGTTCTTCTGAAGCGAGTCATTGGCTTGGACCGTGGCCCTGTTAATCGCATCCAAGAGGCTACTCTTGCCGCCCAGCATGGTCGTCTCGATGGCATACAATTTGCCGCCACTCTCCGGCGCCTGCGAATAGAAGGCTAAGTAGCAATGGCCCGGCACAACCACCAATGATGTCTTGATTTCGATCTTCTTGAGCACCGACGCCAGCAAGACCGAGCCATCGACGCAATTCGCTTGGGTCATATTGATTGATTCGTCAAGGAAGCGAACATGCTGGGCGTATACCCCCTTCGCCGGCGTCGTGTTGGTGATGCTCGAATAGGTAATCCCTCGTCTCTGCAGCGCCGTCCAGATGGCATTAACCTGTTCGAAGACCTCCTTTTCGCCCGCCTGATAACCCAGAAAATCACGGCTCAATCCGGTAGCCTTAGCCTCTTTGAGTATCTGGTCGATCTGCGGGTGGCCTTCGTTCACGAAAGCGGCGAACATGAACCGAATGTCGTGCTCCTCGTTGATCATCTTACCATTCTTTTTGGGGGTGGGCACGCTCAGTGCATAGGGACAGTCATTGATCTGCTTAAGGCTTAAGACCTCGTCTACTTCATCCAGCACCTGCCCATTTCGTGTGACTTTAAAAGTGACGTTAATTGGCCTTGTCTGAGTGACGCGACCTAACGCCTCATAATCGAATTTAATCTTCGGCGCAGCGGTTACCAGTATCTCGGAGGCCTTGGCCGTGAAGGTAACCTTGGATGGCTTGATGATTGCGTCCGCGGAGACCTCAACCGTGATCTTGTCGTCCTTCTGGACGTTACGCAGCAAAACTCCCAGGGTAGCCATGGGGTCGCCGTAGTGCGTGGCATCGGTGGGGTCGTCGGGGGAGCCGTCGTCTTTGATCGTCGCGGTGGCGAGAATCAGGCTTGGGTAAACTGCCCCTGGCGTCGCCTGGTGAGCCTCAAACGAAAATACCGCATTAGTGGACGGCGTAAACGTCTCGGTTGCTTTATTTTTCTTCGGTGAGACTTTCGCTTTCTGCTGCTGATCTTTGGCTTCGTCATCATCGTCTTCAAGGAGCGCCTTGAGGAGCTCACGGGCGATGACTTTCTTAGCTTCATCGGTCTGCGAGTCCGCCTTGGCCAGCGGCACTAGAAAGACCAGTAGGAGCAAGAGGTAGGAGTGTAAGTTCATGATTTCGTTTTATTAAAGGTCTCTTTAGGCATCAAGCCTAAGAACTGGTGCAGATGAGCGACGGCCAAGGGCGGACGCGACGCAGTCGCGCCCCGACCCGAGGCAAAGACGCTGGACGGGTTCTTAGGGAGTGGTAGTAAAGAGGCCACCCCATGGCCTTCGATATCGCCGACTTCCATTACCTGACGATCCTGCGCGAGTTAGAGAAGGAGGCGACGCGGCTCCACGGCCGCAAGAAGGCGAGCGAGCGGGGTCAGGCCCACCGGACGAACCGGGTGTTCCGCGATTTGTTCGGAGAGCTGAGCACCAAGGTGGACGGGCTCGATATCACGCTGAAGCTCCAGGCTTCGGTAAAATTGCTGCTGCAGACGGAACTGGCGAGCGCCGGGGTGATCCGCGAGTTGACCGAGGGCCGGCCCCAACTCGAGCGCATCGCCGCCGGCGACTGGCCCCCCGTGGTCCCCGCCGCCCGCATGGTCGAGCGCTTCACGGCCCTGACGATCGGGCTGCACTCCGAGGACCCAAGCCAACCACTCTCCGTCCACGCGGCCCAGGCCTTCCGATCAGCTGTCCTCCCTGCCCTCGGCTGGGGTCTGGTCAGCAGCCTCTACGAACTGCCCGAGCACCTACGAACCGCTGCGCAGGTGGCGCTGGCGGCGCTTTACAGCAGTAAGCCGGAGCCCCATCGCACCGAACTCCTCCTCGGCGATGATGAGCGGCTGCCCTTCAGTTACCTCCGCATGGTCGAGGCTTGGTTCAGCTTACTCGGCAGTGAGGCCCCGTGGGGCCTGAAGAAAGAACAGCTCCAAGCCGGACGGGCCACCCTGGCCCAATGGATGGAGTTGTCGCTGACCGACCTCGACACCCAGCTCTGGTCCTCCCTCGGCGAACACTATACCGGGCAAATCGCGGGCTCGCAACGCGCCCGCGTGGTCGCACAAGCCAGCAGCCACTCGGCGGGCTCGGCGGGCTTCGTCCGGCCGCGCCTACAATTATTCGCCGCGGCCAACGACCCCAAGCTCCGGAAATTCCGCGTGCAAACTGAGTCGATGCTGGCCAAGGCCATCACGGTGCCGTTCGCCGCCGAGAACCTACAGCCCGAAAACCCGGAAGCGGCCGCGCGGGAAGCCTGCGGGGCGGCCTTCTGGCTCGCGCGGGCATGCTTTGCCAAGCACGTCGGGGACCAGACGCAGAACGTGAACGCCGACCGCGCCTCGGAACGCGTCCTCCTGCTCCTCCTGCGGGCGGCTGCGCTGCTGAAGCATGACGCCGACCTCCGCCTCACCTGCGTGCGCTATGCCGTCGGCTTCGCCACCAACCCACGCTATGTGCGCTCGGGGGTGGTCCTCGATAACCAAGACCGCCTGATCGAACTCTACGCCAAGATGCCCGGCGCCCGCCGCTCGCTCCTCAACCTCTTCCGGGGACGTTTGGCTTGGCAAAAAGGCCAAGGCATCCGCCGGTCGGGCCTAAAGCTTGCCCTCAACCACTACGCCGCCGCGCTCAAAGACCATAACCACAAAGAGCATGGCTTCGATGCCGAGGCCCCGGTGCACTTCTTCCCCGAACTCATCTGCGTGCTGAACCAGGCCCAGAAGCGGAAGACCCGCGAGAAAAGCACCCTCAAGGCCGTGGACTTCATCACGCAGCGTAATTACGGCGTCTACTTCGACGTCGTAAACGAGGAACGCATGCTGGCGGCAGGCCTCCGGGAGTTTGCGGAGTTCCGAGACACCAACCTCGAGGAACTGCGGAAGCGCTGGGGGAAGAAGAGGTCCCCCGAGGAACTCCTGCATGAGGACAACCCGGAAAACATGCGTGAGTACCAGAGCGTCGTCGATGAACTACATCCCGGGGCATCGCGGTACCGCGAGAACATCGCCGACCTCAAGAAGACGTTGGGCATGTCGGTCCGTAAGGGCGGCTAAGGCCAAAGCGACGTGGGCGGGCGTTGGCCTGGAATGACTTAACCGAGGAGGTGGTCGTTCCGTGCGACCGCGTGTTGAAAAGTTTCGGTCCGGGATCACCCGGACAACGGACCAGCCGTGCGACCGCGGATCGGCCATAGGCATGGGTGTTTTCCGCATCAGGTAGGTATTGCGTGCGACAACCGCGCCCCCTGGCGTCGTCCTATAAAGGAGCCGATAGATGTCACTCATCACACCAAAAACTAACCTAACTACACCTATGCTACCACTCCACGCCATCCCCACCGAAGTCATCCGGAAGAGCTTCCGCCCCTACCGGGGGTTCATGACGACGGTCGCCATCAACATCCCCGACGAGGACGCGCCGCTGGCTCTCCTCGTTGACGCACCGCAAGGGGCGCTCACGGGCGAAAAGGTCGCGCTGCTGGCCCTGAACGTCTTCCCGATCTACGAGGTCTTCGCCCAGCTTTTCGGCTACGACCCGAAGCTGCTCATGGTCGGCAACGGCGACTGCGGGGTTGAAGGCCATGATTGGAACCTCTACGGTGAGAAGGATCGCGTCCCCCAGGTCGTCCGCTGGCGCGGCTTCGATGGCGGCGAGGCGCTCTTCTGTATCGGCACCCACACGGGCGGCTGCCACGAAGCGGAGATTGTCGGCGTCAGCAATGCGATCATGGCTCCGAAGATGGCCCAAGTCTTCACGGCCATCGGTGAACTGTGCTCGCAGAAGCACCCTCAGTCCGTCGACGTGCCGATGGGTAATCTCCTGCAAAAAGTCGAAGTGGAGTCGAGACGCTCCCGCCATGACTTTTCCGCCTGCCTGTGGCCCATCGCCAAGGAAGAAGCACCAACCGCAGAACTCATGGACGAACTGACGAAGTTGCGGTTCTCCTGCAAGGTCGACGCTCACGCGCCGAGCGGGATGCATCGCTATAAGGTTCGGCGCGACCACAGGGAGCAGCTGAATCGCCAGCTCCGGGACGGCCAACGCTACGTGATCGCCCAGAAGGAGTGCCATACACCGCTGGTCTTCCAGCCCGGCGAACCCATTCCGCAAACGATCATCGACCAGATCTACGGCAGCGCCGTGCGGGATGCGGAAAAGGAGATGCAAGCGCTGCTCAGGTCCAGCTTCACGCGCCAGGATGAGCGCGTCCATGGCTTCCTGCACGAGGAGGAGCTAGCCGTGACGATCGGCGACCCTGAGGAAAACGAACGGGCTTACGCCTTATCGCACTTCATCCACCAGGCGGAGCAAGGACGGATGATGCGCTACAATCACGGCCTGCTGGAGATAACCTTTAGTCGGGCGTTCGCAAGCACACCGGCCAAGACCCTGCTCGGTACGCATTCGGTCAAGCGACTGACCGACGGGGATGTCCGCGGCTCCGCCGACCTGATTGACATGCTCGTCCACATGGTCTGCGACACGGCCGACCGCAAGTTGGTCAGCCGCCGCCCAGATTTCGAACTGCTAGGCCGGATCATCGCCAGCGACGACCTCGAGCTTAAACGCGACCAGATGGCCGCCCATAGCCGCGGCTACCAACTCGAGAAGCCCTACACGGCGCTCTATCGCGGACTCCCCATCCGCGTGACGGATAGCCATGTCGTGTACCACGGCGATGGCTCCGAAGGCCTCGCCTGCGACTTCTACGTCGACCACCAGAACCAGGCGCTCCACTTCGTGTCGCTGTATCGGGTGAAGGCTCCGAAAATGGATTAGCGCGAGCGGAGCTCGCGAGGGGTGGGTTGGCAAGGGGACATTGTTTGAGGTAGGGTCGGGACTGCGTACCGACCTAGGGTGCCTGATGAAAAGGGGAACCGGGGACCGGGAAGGATGCGTGGGGGAAGGTCGTCGCACTTCCCGATTCCCGCAGGGCGAAGCGCCTGTCTGAACGGGGTCAGGCACCATCGCGAGAACGCGACGGAGCCAGACCCCAACAGGCGCGGCTAGGTTGGCACGCAGTGCCTACCCTACCTGAAGACAGCTAGGGCAGCACGCGGTGCTGCCCTAGCTGTCTT
>Ga0255121_1000185_pt1 | contig 18782 bp, 20 predicted proteins | sample Law_Colum_RepB_8_2_FD_188580 | JGI IMG/M metagenome (GOLD analysis project Ga0255121, IMG submission 188580) | Freshwater microbial communities from St. Lawrence River, New York, United States - Law_Colum_RepB_8h | ecosystem: Environmental > Aquatic > Freshwater > River | place: USA: New York... | reverse complement strand
ATATCGGTACGGCCAGTCAGGGCGTCGTGCACGATCTTGCGGTCGGGCGACGGCATGGCCTCGAGGGCACGAGCCGAACCAGTGGCCACGACTTCATCAGCAACTTGGGTAACAAAGCGGCTCAAAGCCTCTTTGCGTTTAGCCCGGTAACCACCGATGTCAATACGCAAACGCGTGTCGTGATCGCCCATACGACGTTGGCTGACCACGCGAGTGATGTCTTGAACTGCCTGCAAGGTGCTGCCGCGAGGACCCACCAAAAGGCCGAGTTCGGCACCGTTCAACTGAACTTCAATGTCGTCGCCTTGAATGTTGACCACAGTTTCGCCCGCTGCACCAATTGACGCAGCGAGTCCCACTAGGAACTTTTCGGCTTCGGCAGCAACTTGAGCCGGATCAGCGGGAGGACCTTCGGGACGTTCGCGACGCGGACGATCAGCGTTTTCTTTATTGTCACTCATGTTCTTTTCCTGCTTTCGGGGTTGCTTCGGACGACTGGTGCGTTCGCCGGTGCTGGCACCGTCTTCACGACGGGGACGACGCTCGCGACGATCATTCTTGGCTCGCGGGGTGCGGGGCTTAACGCGTGCTCGCACACGGGCTTCGCCTCGAGTGCGACCAAAAAGACCTGCTTTTGGCTCCTCTAAGATTTCAAATTCTGCTTCTTCATCGGCCACTCCTAATTGGTCGAGGGCGATGCTCTTGGCTTCTTCGATGGACTTACCTGTTGTTTCTACCCATTCCATGGGATTTCCTGCTTTCTATCTGACGTGAGAGTGGTGTTGAATCAGCCGCGGGGTGGCTTGGGGTGGCGGGACTGACCAGACGGCTTCGGACGGTTCTGCGGCGTTGGCTTACCTTTGGCTGGGGTTGCCCCACCTTTTGGAGGGGTCACTCGCTTGCTGACCGTGGGGTTCGCCTTCGGGGAACTCTTGGGTTGTTCTTTGGCTTTGCCAAGATCGTGTTTCATCTGTCCGAAGAATCCGCCAGGCGCACCTTCTTCTTTCGAGAGTTCACGAGCTTTGGCGCTCGCAGCTTGAGCCTGCTGACCGAGTGAGTGTTCGCCCTTATAGAAGCGGCGGGTGATGTATTGCTGTTGGGCGATGCGCACAAGAGTCTGCGAGATGTAATACACCACGAGACCGACGGGGAAGAAGAACTGAAACACACCAAAGGCAACCGGCAGATACTGCATGATCTTTGCTTGCGTGGCTGACATGCCTGGTGAAACGGTCCGACTAGCGATCATGCGCTGTTGTACGAAATACAAGCCCATCAACGCAATGACCAGCAAGGCATAAATGACGCCCTTACCAGGGCTGTCCTGAATGGCCTTGATAGGCGTCAGTGACAAGTCAATACCTAAAGACATCATGTCTTTGGCACCATTCAAACTCTCATACAGTTTGCTGGTCTCGCTGATGTAGTCAGGCTGAATCACTTCATCGCCATTGGGGAGGGTCGTCTTGTTACTCAAGCCGTGCAGAACGCGGAACATGATCAAGAAGATGGGCATTTGCGCCAACAACGGCAAGCATGAAGCCAACGGGTTGACTTTGTGCTCTTGATAGAGCTTCATCATTTCTTCGTTGAGTTTTTGGCGATCGTTGCGATACTGATTCTGCAAACGCTTCATTTCGGGCTGAACGCGCTGCATCTCAAGCATCGACTTGGTGCTCTTGAGAGTCAGCGGGAAAATCAGCATCATGATGACCACGGCGACAAGGGCGATGGCCGCCGAGTAATCAGATGTGAGGTTGTAGAACTGGCTAATCAGCCAGGCGGCGGCTTGGAACATGTTAGGAAACCCTTCCGGTGGGGTGGACTGTGTTGATGGACGAACCGTCGATACTTAAACAATTCTCGTCATGTTGATGATTTGTGATTTCAGGAACTGGATCAAACCCTGATGGACCAAAAGGTCGGCAACGCAACAGTCGCCGGGCTGTCAACCATGTACCGCGACCAGCGCCATGAACGTGAACTGCTTCTTTGGCGTATTCGGAACAGCTCGGGGTAAAGCGGCAGGGCGACGGGCGACCCTCGCGAGCAACTTGGTACCAATTGATGCCTTTGAGCAGGAAAGATTTCATAACGGCATCAACTTTGGACTGACCATTTAGCCAGCAAGCCGGTCACTGATTGCGAGACATCCGAGTACGAAATATCTGCCGCTGGTCGAGTGAGACCAACGAGGTACAAACCTGGGCCCAGATCGGGGGATTGCTTTCGTAGAACTTCGCGTAACTGTCGACGGACGCGATTGCGCTTCACCGCTGTTCCAGCGGTGCGACCAATTGCAAAGGCCACTTGGGGCCCGTCAAGAGAAGGGTCCGACACCATGACACACCAAACCACTCCACTACGAAATCGGGTTCCTTCGCGACGTAATCGCGCAAAACCGTCTCGACCGTGAAGTCGTTCGATCAAGCCGACAGCTTCTTGCGGCCCTTCAAGCGTCGGGCTTTCAAAATTGCTCGCCCGGCGCGGGTGGACATGCGTGCGCGAAAGCCATGCTTGGCGGAACGACGCTTTTGATTTGGTTGATACGTACGCTTCATTACAAACTCCTCAATTCCTGGTTTTGCCCCATCCGGGCGAGAAACACCAGGTAGTGACCAATAATCAGCCGTCCTGACAATGTGCCTGCGGACTGAACCACATAACGCTTGTCAAGCGCATTGACGCAGGCTACGGGCGAAAGACCGACGGGGGCAACCCTAGCCCAGGATCTCCGTGTTTTGTGGATTATCCACAGCCTGCTAAGGTCGTCAATCCCAAGGTTTTGACACTTGTTGAAACCCTCGGGTGGCCGGCGTCAGCGCAGGTCAGAACCGTAAAACAATTGTTCATAAGTTGTCCACACGTTGTGGACACGCCTGTGGATGAATGGCCTATTTTTTGAAGGAGTAGCAGGTGGAACGCACAGAGGACTTGTGGACAGCAGTATCGCAACTGCTGCGCGCGCAGGTCTCTGACGCGGTCTGGTACTCGACGTTCAACGATGTTCACTCACTACCCAGTGACGACGCCGTCTTGAGACTCGCCGTTCCAAGCGGAACCGTCCGTGACAAAATCACCTCAAGGTATTTGCCACTTGTTCTCGATGCAATGGCTGAAATTGGTGCGAATTCAACGCAACTCGAAGTTGAAGTGGTATCGAGCGACTCGTCGTCTACTGCTGTTTCCGAGCCGAATCCGCAACCAAGCCCCTCAGTAATGCCAACTGCACCAACGCAGTCATCAAACAATGAGTCCGCGGCCGCCGACAAAGCCGAAGAGATGGCCGACCGTGCTGGCCTGAACCCTCGTTACACCTTTGAAACTTTTGTGAAGGGTGCCTCGAACAGTTTCGCTCTCGCGGCCGCCCAACGAGTCGCCGAAACGCCAGCTCGGTCATACAACCCGCTTTTCATTTACGGTTCAGCCGGACTTGGGAAAACTCACCTATTGCACGCCATTGGTCATTACGTTCTCCAGAACTACAGCCACTACCAGGTGCGATACATCTCAACTGAAACCTTCCTCAACGAATACGTCGACGGAATCCGTAACAACACCATCGCTAACTTCAAACGCCGCTATCGCGACATTGACGTTTTGTTGATCGACGACATTCAGTTCATGGAAGGCAAAGAAGGACTCCAAGAGGAGTTCTTCCACACCTTTAACTCGTTACACGGTGCCAACAAGCAAATCGTCATTTCATCTGACCGAGTTCCTGACGCAATCCCGAACTTGGAAGAACGATTGATTGGTCGCTTCCGTTGGGGCCTGATCACTGACGTTCAACCGCCCGACCTCGAAACCCGTTTAGCGATCTTGCGCAATAAGGCCGAACGCGAAGGAACTGTTGTTCCTGGCGACGTCCTTGAATACATCGCTTCGCGGGTAACCAGCAACATTCGTGAACTTGAGGGGGCCCTCATCCGCGTCAGTGCTTATTCAAGCCTGAATCGGGTTGACATGACTGTTCCCCAGGCCGAGCGACTCCTCGAGGATCTCTTGCCAAGCACCGCACCCAAACACCGGACCGATCAAGAACTGCTCAACGAAATCGCTGGGTTACTCGGATTCGGTGTTGACGCCTTACGTGGCAAAAGCCGCCAACGCCCACTCGTCATGGCTCGCCAAGAGGCCATGTACGTTTTCCGCGAACTCACCGACTTGTCATATCCGGCCATTGCTCGCCTTTTTGGTGGACGTGACCACACCACAGTGATTCATGCAGTCGACAAAATCACCAGACTCATGGCAGAACGCAGCGAGACCTACGATCGAGTCACCATGCTCGTGAAAAACTTGAAGTTGAGCTGACATGACCTGCAACAAAAACGCTCTTTCTCCCTTGATCAACAGACTGTGTACATCTCGTGTGCATAAGGGTTCGCATCGTGTGGGTAACCAACAGTTATCCACCGCCACACCCCGCGAGCACACTTTGGTTGTGGATGGCTGTGTACAAGTGTGCGCGGGTCTTTTCTCGTCTCACGCTGGGCGAACGAGAGTTCATCCACAATCCACAGCCCTTATTATTAGAACTAAGTTAAATACTCATCAAGACGTGATGACAACAATGAAGGAGCCCAACCGTGAAATTTCGGTGTGAACGTGAAGTCCTCGCTGAGGCATTTGGGGCCGCAAGTCGCGCGTCAACAGGTCGCGCAACTAATCCAACGTTGTCATGTCTGCGATTGGTTCTTGCGGGTGAAAACTTGCGCGTCACCGGAACTGACGGAGATTTAACAATTGATGTCAGCCTCACAGTTTCAGGAATGAAAGACGGAGTTGTTTTAGTTCCAGCAAAACTCACCAGCGAAGTTGTTCGTTCACTTCCTTCAGGTGCAGTCGAATTCGATCTCGGCGAAGACAAAGTTGACATTTCAGCCGGACGAGTGAACTTCACAGTGCCGATTGGTGCAGGCGATGACTTCCCGAAATGGTCGGGCACAGTTGGTGAAGGCGCACCAATGGCGACAAAGGATTTGTCTGAAGCATTGAAGCAAGTTGTTCGTGCTGCCAGCAATGACGATGCCCGCGGCGTTTATACCGGTGTTTTGATGACGGGCGTTGAAGGAAAACTTCGACTCGTCGCAACCGACTCGTACCGAATGGCCATTCGCGATATTTCAGCGAACGTTATTCCAGACGAAGCAAACTTCGTTGTTCCGGCGCGAGCACTGAATGAATTGCAACGTTTACTCGGAACGGCTGAACGCGTATCAATCAACATCACGGAGAACGATGCAACATTTGAGGTCGGAAACATTCGTTTGGTGACTCGACTCCTTAAGGGAGCGTTCGCCGATTACAAACGATTGATTCCACCAAACTTGCCTAACTCATTGAAGGTTTCGCGAGAAGCAATGATTGACGCGATTCGTCGCGTCAAACTTGTTGCACGCGATCCAATCGGCACACCATTGCGATTACAGGTTGCGGGCGATGCTGTCACGCTGCGGATGGTGACTCCCGATAACGGTGAAGCGACTGAACAAATTGACGCAGTTTCTTCGGGTAGCGATATTGAAATTCGTTTCAACAACGAATTGTTGGCATCTGGTCTTGAAGCATGCGGAACTGATGAAATCACGATTCAAACCAGCGAACCCGGCAAACTAGCTCTTATTCGTGGTGTCGATCAGAATGAGTTCACATACTTGTTGATGCCACTGAAGTCGTGATGATGCGATGATCGTCGAGCAATTAGAGCTCGTCGATTTTCGCAATTACACGAATGCGTCATTCGACTTAACTTCAGGCGTGACAGCAATTGTCGGCCGTAACGCTCAAGGAAAAACCAACGTCGCTGAAGCGATGGCCTTCTTGGCAACACTTGACAGTTTTCGTCAAGTGCCTCCCGTAGCTCTTGTTCGTGAAGGTGCCGAATTCGCAACAATCCGCGCGGTTGTGCGTCATAACGACGGGCGTGAATTGCAAGTTGAAGTGCAGATCCAACGTCAAGGACGCACGATCGTGCAAGTCAACAAGCAGCGACTACCGCGCACTCGCGATCTACTCGGAGTTTTGCGTGTCTCAGTTTTTTCACCCGATGATCTTGAACTCGTTAAAGGTTCACCGTCTGAACGACGCCGCTTTGTTGATGAGACTCTCGTTAGCTTGGCTCTACGCAACGATGCGTTACGGCTTGAACTTGAGCGCGTCTTGAAACAACGCAACACACTGTTACGCCAGGCCAACGGTCGCCTGACCGAAGAGGTCGGGTTCACTCTTGACGTCTGGGATGAAAAGCTCGCCACGGTCGGAAACGAAATTGGTCACGAACGAGCCACGGTGCTTGCTCAACTTCAACCATTAGTGCAACAGGCCTATCAACATCTTGCTGGTTACCCGATGGCAGTGACGCTGCAATACGAACCCGCCTGGCGGCGCACCGGCCTAGGTATGGCGCTGGCTGCGGCGCGCCAAGACGATGTTCGCCGAGGCGTCTCGACCGTCGGGCCCCACCGCGACGACATCGATTTATATCTAGGTTCTTTGCCGGCCCGAACTCACGCTAGCCAAGGCGAAATGCGGTGCCTGGCGCTGTCATTACGCCTTGCAGCCCATCAGTTGGTCGCCGAAAAGACCGATATGACACCCCTGCTGGTCTTAGACGATGTTTTGTCTGAACTTGACCCCGACCGTTGCACTGCGCTGTTGACGCACCTACCCAAAGGCCAGGTCGTCATTACGACAGCCAGTGTGCTTCCCGAGGCAGCCCGACCAGATCGGGTGTTGCGCATTGAAGGAGGCGCCATTGTCGCCGATCAATCCTGAACCAACACCACTGTCGAGCAGTATTGACCGATTACTCAAGTCGTTGCGAGGCGGAGATCGTCAGACCACCGTGACGGTCTTTTCACGATGGGCCGAAATCGTCGGTGAACCGGTTTGTAGTCATGTCAAACCGCTCAAGCTTGACGCCGGAACCCTCATTGTTGAGGTCGACGAACCAGCCTGGGCAACCCAGTTGAAGTTTCTTGAGGCCGACCTTCTAACACGTCTCAATGTTGGGGGAGCAATGCCAGTCGAGCGACTCGAAATTCGGGTCAAACGCCGTCGTTAATTGAGTCATTTTTCGGGCCTGAAAACACCAGCAAAACCACGCCAAAAAACGGTGTATTTGCCCTGCATATGTGGCCCGTATTGCCACGATTGAGAGGTCGTCAGCGACTAAGATTTTTTCGTTGTGTTGAGCCATCGTGTCGCCCAAGATTTTTGTCGTAAGCACACAGTCGTTACGGCCTTCTAAACCCACCCACAGAGGAATACGTGTCCAACAAAAGCACTACCACCACCGGCGATTACGGCGCCAAAGATATTCAGGTTCTCGAAGGCCTTGACCCAGTTCGCAAGCGACCAGGTATGTACATCGGCTCGACTGGTTTGGCGGGCCTTCACCACTTGATTTGGGAAGTCGTTGACAACGCGGTCGACGAAGCAATGGCCGGGCACTGCACCACTATTGGTGTGACCCTGCTCGAGAACGGCGGATGTCGCGTTGATGACAACGGTCGCGGTATTCCGGTCGACCCGTACCCTTCAGGTCCCCACAAAGGTAAAAGCGCAGCCGAAGTTGTATTGACGGTGTTGCACGCCGGTGGCAAGTTTGGTGGCGAGGGCTACAAGGTGTCCGGCGGACTCCACGGTGTGGGTGTGTCGGTCGTGAACGCACTGTCCACCAGACTCAAACTCGAAATCGATCGTGGCGGAAAGCGTTACGAACTCGAGTTTGAAGACGGTGGAAAACCAAAAGGAAAAATCGCGGTTACTGGAGATACGCCAGCACGCGGTCGCAAGAACGGAACATCGGTCACCTTCTGGCCCGATCAGACCATCTTCGCGTCTGAAGGAACAGAGTTTGTTGCCCGCACAGTTCTTGAGCGCCTGCAAACAATGGCCTTCTTGAATCGCGGTCTCGAAATTGTTTTCAAAGATGAGCGCGCCGGCAAGACCCAAGATGTGACCTTCCAATACAAAGGTGGCATCGTCGACTTCGTCAAGCATCTCAACACTTCGAAAGAAGCTTTGTTCAGCAAAGTTGCTTACTACGAAGATGAAGACGAAGGCCAGATGCTCGATATCGCGATGCAGTGGAACACTGGATACCACGAAGGTATTCACGGCTACGCCAACGGCATCAGCACCATTGAAGGCGGTATGCACGTCGAAGGTTTCAAGACCGCACTCACCAGTGTCGTCAACAAGTACGCCAAGAACCGCGGGTTACTGAAAGAAAAAGATGACAACTTGTTAGGTGAAGACATCCGTGAAGGAATCACCGCGATCATTTCGGTCAAGTTGGGCGAGCCTCAATTTGAAGGTCAGACCAAAGCCAAACTCGGCAACGTATCAATGCGCTCGTTCGTTCAGAAAGTAACGAACGAACGTCTTGCTGAATGGCTCGACGAAAACCCGACGGAAGCCAACAAAATTGTCAAGAAGGCGCAAGCCGCGGCGCAAGCTCGTGTTGCTGCCAAGAATGCGCGTAACGCGGTTCGTCGTAAGACAGCGCTTGCAGGTGCAGGTATGCCCGACAAGCTGAAGGACTGCAGTAGTGGCAATCCGTCCGAAAGCGAAATCTTCATCGTTGAAGGTGACTCTGCTGGTGGCACCGCGCTTGACGCGCGCGATCCGCGCACACAGGCGATCTTGCCGATCCGCGGAAAGATTCTCAACGTCGAGCGCGCTCGCCTTGACAAGATGCTCAAGAACAACGAAGTCACAGCACTTGTGACCGCAATCGGTGGTGGCGTTGGTGATGAATTTGATGCGGCGAAAGCGCGCTATCACAAGATCATCATTTTGGCTGACGCCGATGTTGACGGTAGCCACATTCGAACTTTGTTGCTGACATTTTTCTTCCGTCAAATGCGCCCGCTTGTTGAAGCCGGCTATGTGTACATCGCGCAACCGCCGTTGTTTTCAACTGAAGTTGGCAAGGTGAAGATCTATCTCAAGGATGACATTGCGAAAACGCGATTCCTTGAAGAGCATCCCAATCACAAAAAAGAATTCCAGAGACTGAAGGGTCTCGGAGAAATGGACTGGGAAGAGTTGCGTTCAACAACAATGTTGGACGGAACGCGAACCTTGTTGCAAGTAACAGTTGATGAAGCGGCATTGGCCGATGAAGTCATGGGCGTGCTCATGGGTGACGACGTTGAAAGTCGTAAGCACTTCATTCAGACCAACGCTAAAGACGTAAGGTTCCTCGATATCTGATGGCAAGTAAAAAGACTCCTCCCTCCACGCCCGACGAAGGCGCAACGCCAGACGAACCAAACATTCCTGTTCAGCCTGTTTCGTTGCAAGATGAAATGGAACGTTCGTTCCTTGACTATGCAATGTCAGTCATCATGTCGCGTGCTCTTCCCGATGTGCGCGACGGACTGAAGCCAGTTCACCGCCGCATTATTTGGGACATGGAAGAACAAGGGTTCCGCCCCGATCGACCATTCGTGAAGTCAGCGCGCGTGAGTGGTGACACGATGGCCAAGTATCACCCGCACGGTGACAGCGCGATTTACGACGCTTTGGTGCGTATGGCTCAGCCATTTTCACTTCGTCACCCGCTGATTGCCTTCCACGGAAACTACGGTTCCCCTGACTTCGGCCCGGCCGCAAGTCGATACACCGAATGTCGCTTGCATCCGTTGGCAATGCACCTGTTAGCCGACATCGACGAGAACACCGTCGACATGATTCCAACATATGACGGTTCACGTGAAGAGCCAGTCGTGTTGCCAGCTCGCTTTCCCAACTTGTTGGTGAACGGCGTGCAAGGAATCGCTGTTGGTATGGCCACCAACATCCCGCCCCACAACTTGGGCGAAGTGATTGATGCATGTATCCACTTGCTCATGAATCCGGCTGCAACCACCGAAGACCTCATGGCTTTTGTGAAGGGCCCCGACTTCCCAACTGGTGGCGCAATTCTTGGTCGTTCTGGCATCATGGATGCATACCGCACTGGTCGCGGAAGCATCAAGATGCGCGCAACTGCGTCAATCGAAGAAACCAAGCGCGGCGGCATGCAAATTGTTGTCACCGAGTTGCCGTATCAAACCAGTTGTTCTGCGATCGCTGGCCGTATCCAAGAACTTGTCGACAACGGCGAACTTGATGGTATTGCCGACGTTAATGACGGATCATCGGGTGGAAAGACGTATCTCACCATTCAGTTGAAGCGTGATGCCAACGCCAATGTGGTGCTCAACAACTTGTTCAAGCAGACCCAACTGCAAACAAGTTTCGGCGTCAACATGGTTGCTTTGGTTGATGGCGTGCCGCGCCAACTCACCTTGGCTGATGCACTCAACGGATACATCCGTCACCAGATCGAAGTTTTGACTCGTCGTACCGAATTCCGTCTCGACAAAGCCGAACGTCGTTTGCACTTACTTGAAGGTCGAATGAAGGCGCTCAACGTCATCGATCAGATCATCAAGTTGATTCGTGAAAGCGATGACGCAGGTGCTGCGAAAGCCGCCTTGATGGTTGCGCCATACGAATTCACCGAAGTTCAGGCCATTGACATTCTTGACATGCAATTGCGTCAACTCACGCGTTTGTCACGCATTGATCTTGAAGCAGAAATGGGACAACTCAATGAGCGCATTGCTGAACTGAAGTCAATTTTGGCTGACGACGCAAAATTGCGTGGAGTCATCTCTGAAGAGATGTTGGCTATCAAAGAAGAGCACGCAACACCTCGCGTGTGCCCCATCACTTTTGACTCAGGCGAAATGAGCATCGAAGACCTCGTTGATGACACCGAACTTGTGGTTGTCATGACCGAAGCTCAGTACATCAAGACCGTTTTGGCCTCGAACTTCAAGAGCCAAGGCCGTGGTGGTAAAGGTGTCACCGGCGCCAAGTTGAAGACCGATGACATTGTGAAACACGTCATCTTCACGGGAGCACATGCGTACTTGCTGTTCTTCTCGAACAGGGGACGGGTCTATCGATTGCGCGCCCACGAACTACCCGAGCGCGAACGCGCCACTAAGGGCGTTCCGATTGTCAACTTGTTGCCGTTGCAGATGGGTGAAACCATTGAAGCAATCATCGACACCCGCAACTTCGACGCCGAACGTTTCTTGTTCTTCGCAACTCGCGATGGTGTCGTGAAGAAGACAGCGTTCAATGAATACGACAACGGTCGTCGCGACGGTTTGATTGCCCTTAACTTGCGCGACAACGATGAACTGGTTCGAGTCATTGAGACGAGTGGTTCAGACGACATCTTCATGGTGAGTAAGTCGGGTATGACCATTCGTTTCTCTGAAGACGAAGTGCGTCCGATGGGTCGAGCTGCCGCTGGTGTACGCGGAATGAAGTTGCGCCCCGGTGACAAAGTTGTCAGCGTCGACGTTGCTCGTGACGACGCGGCCATCTTGATGGTGACCGAAGCTGGTTACGGAAAGCGCACTCAACTCGACAAGTTCCGCAGTCAGACTCGTGGCGGCATCGGAGTGCGCGGAATTCAAATTGGTGAAAAGAAGGGTGCAGTCGTGGCAGCATTTATGGCTGGCCTCGACGACGAAATTGTGGCAGTGACCTCGGGTGGCTCCACCATTCGCACAGATGTGCGCAACATCTCGTCACAAGGTCGAACCGCGACCGGTGTACGAGTGATGACAGTTGAGGCCGGACAGGCCGTCACGTCAGTTGCGCTCATTCTTTCTACCGACGACGACGAGTGAGGCAACCGAACGATCGAGGTAATGCCAGCATCCTCATGATGGGGGTGCTGGCATTGTCTTTTTCTTGGATGCTTGGACTTGTGACGGTTCAACAAAAGTTGACGACGTCGATGTCGGCACAAACGGTTGCCGATGCCGTGGCTTTGGCTGCGGTCGAGAACGGAGAGCCACTGGCGCAAGAAATTGTTGAGTTGAATGATGCCTCGATTATCTCGCTGACATTGACGGAGAATAGTGACCAAAGCGTGATCACGGCAGTGGTTGTCGTTGAACTTGACGGCGTACAAGCGCAAGCTGCGGCAAGCAATGGAACCTGAGAATTCGTAAGCGACACAATCTCGGTGGGTGAGTGCTCTACGCTGACACTGTGGCCGAATCTGACGACCCATTCTTTATTGTTCCTGCTGTCGTCCCAGACGACGAACCAGTGACGCGTTCAAACACTGGGTCACTCCCTCGCACCGAAGCACTCCCAACCCAACCCATCACAACATCGTCGCCTCCTCAAACGCTGGCGGATGAACCGTTACTCGAAGATTCGGTCCGCCGTAGCGTGTCCTTTGAACGACCAGCAGTTCGACGAACCACTCGCGTCCTGCGACATATTGATCCGTGGAGCGTCTTTCGGGTTGCTCTGGTTTTCCACTTTGTGTTGTATTTGACCTTGTTGTTGACGGGCGTGCTCTTGTGGAACGTGGCCAATGCGACGGGAACTGTCGACAACGTTGAACGTTTCATGGAAAGTTTTGGCTGGGATACTTTTCAGTTCAAGGGCGGTGAACTCTTCCATCAGGCCTGGGTACTTGGGTTGTTTGCCGTTGTTGGCATGACTGGGCTCGCGATATTGGCGGTCACAACCTTCAATTTGATCACCGATTTGGTGGGCGGCATCCGGGTGACGATCTTGGAAGGACGGCCAGAGGCTCAAAAGAGCCCAAAACCAGCCATCCGAGGCCGACAATCAGCAACATCTCGGTTTGATCGTCGTTGACAGTTGAGAGCAGGCCTATCTCGCCGATAGGGTTCTCACCCTGCAGTAACCCTGCGGGGGCTATAGCTCAGTCGGTTAGAGCGCATCCCTGATAAGGATGAGGTCACAAGTTCGATTCTTGTTAGCCCCACGGTGAAAATGCTGAGACGAGCCATAGCGGCACTTTCTCTTGCCTGTCTCTTTGCGGCCGGGCTACGACTTCGCGGTCGTGGAGGAACCCCACCTGAACGTGGTGGCTGGCGCGAACTCACACGTCCTCCTTCGTGACTGGAAATGTGATGTCCCCATCAATGTCGGTCGCAATCATCGGTGTCGGTGTCGTTGGTGCTCGAGTGGCGCGACAACTCACATCAAGCGGAATTTCAGTCCTTCTGCATGATGAACGTCGGGACGCTCAAGCGTCATTAGCTCGGTCGATACGCGCCAGCGGACTTGCCGACCTGACCAAACTTGATCCAGCAACAACGCCGATCGTGGTGATCGCAACATCAAGCCCGCAAGCCCCGCTCGCCAAACTCTTGCTAGAACTCGGCCATCACGTGATCTGCACAAGTGACGACGTCGAAGACACCCGAGAATTACTCGAACTCAACGACACCGCCCGACTCGAAAAAAGAATTCTCGTTGTTGGCGCAACTGCCTGCCCAGGGTTGAGCGGACTTCTGATTGCCGAGTTGACACCTCGCGTTGACACCATCGACGAAATTCATGTGGCCTTCCACGGGACTGGTGGACCAGGTTGCGCACGTCAACATCATCGGGCTCTGGCGGGTGACGCAATTGGTTGGCATGACGGTGAATGGATTGATCGACCAGGTGGAAGTGGCCGCGAGTTGTTGTGGTTCCCCGAACCTTTAGGCGGCAAAGACTGTTATCGCGCCGAACTGCCCGAACCACTGTTGCTGCATCGATCATTCCCTGACGTCAGCCGAATCAGCGCGCGCATGTCGGCAACTCGGCGAGATCGATTGACAGCTCGACTACCCATGATGTCGCCGCCGCACGCTGAAGGCGGAGTCGGTGGAGTACGAGTTGAAATTCGCGGTTCACTCAATGGTGAACGTTGCACTGAAGTAGCCGGCGTTGCCGAGCGCACCGGAATCATCGCTGGTGCGGTTGCAGCATCTGTAGCGATGAAGCTCCTCGAAGTCACCGACTCGATTTCTGGCGTCGTCACTCTCGGAGATGGTCGTTTGAATGATCGCGCACTCCTTGATGACGTGATTCGTCGCGGCATTACCGTTTTTGAATACATCGGCTCAGGGGCGTAGTGACATCATGTCCCGTGGCGATATTCATGACACAGCAGCTCGCAAACTGGCAACGATCAATCAGCGTTACTCGTCGCGTCGTCGTCGTTTAGTTGAAGCGCTCGACCGCGCCGATCATCCATTAGTCGCGACCGACATTGTTGCACTTGATGAAGACTTGCCGCAGAGCAGTGTCTATCGAAATCTTGCGGTGCTTGAATCTGCAGGCGTAGTAGTCAAAGTGTTAACCAACGGCGATCGGGCTGCCTTCGAATTAGCCGAAGAACTCAAAGGCCATCATCACCACTTGGTGTGCGTGCAGTGTGGACTCGTTCTTGATATCGATGTGCCGAACGAAGTTGAACAAATGCTGGACACAGGCGTTGCTGATCTCGTGAGTCGAGCTGGATTTGTTTTGGTTGGTCATCGACTCGACTTAATGGGTCGATGTGAAAACTGCGCGTAGTTTTATCTAGCGATTTTCGATGCGTTCAATACGCGATGACAGATTTTCCACGACATCAACCAAACGTGTGAGAGCCGCTGTGATTTCCTCAGCATCAAGATGATCACGAAGATCTTGTGTGGTGACCATGTCGGTGAGCGACACGCGAACACTCGCGATTTCACGAGCGAGGAATTCGGTATCGGCTTGTGTGCGTTCGGCAACACGTCGATCAACTTCGGCTTGTGTGCGGTCGCGACCTTCTTGGCGATTTTGCGCCAAAAGAATCAACGGCGCAGCATAAGAAGCCTGCAACGAAAGAACGAGTGTGAGTAGAACGAGTCCACGATTCCAGGGGTCGAACTGCCAGGATTCGGGCAACACAAAGTTGTAGATGATCCAGGCGATGATGAGAAAGGATTGCCACACCAAAAATCGAGCAGTGCCAAGTGTGCGGGCAATTGATTCGGAGAACTGACCGAATGCGTCGTAGTCGTAGTGAACACCGATCCGGCGTCGCTGACGAGGAATGGCCAAGTCTTCTTTACGCTTCATGGCGACTCCTTTCTGAGACAACGACTTACGGTGGGTGGTTCATGTGGGGATCAGTATGCCTGAAGAGATCGCATTAGCGAACAGGCGTGGCCTGTCTTCTTCGTTGTCGCCAACCAGCTGGCAAGGTTCGGTCGAGGACGTCGTCAACAGTGATCGCACCAAGAAGGCGGCCGCCCTCATCGCATACGCCAATCGCCAGCATGTTGTACGACGCAAGACGTTCTGCGACTTCACGGTCACTGATGTCAGGCGTGATTGTGGGTTCGGTTTCGAGACAATTGCCAAGTTCCATGCTGGGAGGCTCACGCAACAATCGCTGGAAATGAACCACACCAAGATATTTTCCGGTCGGAGACTTGTATGGCGGGCGACATATAAAAACCTGAGCAGCAATCGAGACCATCCACTCGGGGTCACGAATTTGCGCAAGTGCTTCGGCCACAGTGTCGGTTGGACCAAGAATAATGATCTCTGGTGTCATGAGACCACCAGCGGTGCCTTCTTCGTATGACAACAAGCGCCGCATCATGGCTGCATCTTCGTCATCCATTGCATCGAGAATTCTGGCGCGTTGTTCGCCCGGCATTTCGGCGAGCAAGTCAGCTAAGTCGTCAACTTCCATTTCGTCAAGCACGTCGAGAAGACGTTCCATGTCAAGACCTTCGATGAGGCCGACCTGTTCTGACTCGGGTAGTTCTTCCAACACATCAGCTAAGCGATCGTCATCCATTGCTTCGGCCAATTGGCGACGTTGTGCGATGGGTAACGAACGCACAACTGCGGCAACATCGGTTGGGTGCATGTCGTGAAGACGAGCAGCTTCGGCGGCCATTTCGGTTGTTGCAGCAAACAGATGTGCAACCTCACGCCAGTCAACTAAACGATGACTCGGGCGGCGACGAAGAGCAGTGCGCTTGGCAAGTCGAACTTGAGCAACTTCCCATCCGCCCGAACGTGAGTCACTGCGTTCGCGCAAAGCAACATCGCTCACGAACTCAACTCCGACTTTGCGATCAATCACGTCACGACCAAGAAGTCGCTCGCCCTTTTTTACCTTGAATGGGTTCAGGTCGATGTCCCACGAACGCAAACGAGCGCCGTCTATTCCGAGTTCGGCGATACGTCCGGCATTCACAAAAATTCGGCGGCGTTGGCTCGTAGCAGTAAAACCCACGACGCGCGGAGCGCTTCCCGCATGACCTGGGACAACAACGATGTCATCGAGTCGCCCGATGTTGGCCCCGCCGGCATCAAGTAACGGCAGGCGAGTAATGCGGAATGCGTAGATCAGGTCACCAGCCATAAGCGCAGGCTACCCCCGTGGCCAAGACGTACGCAGTGACTATTGCATTCAGTAGATATTCAAGAGGTTCGTTGGATGATCTGTTGGGCGATGTGGCCGTAGCGCTCGAAGCGATCGAGGTCGCGTCCGGCGTTGTACAGAACCAGTCGCGAAGCGGTGTCGCCATACCGAGCGATCAACTCATCGGCTAATCCGTCCCATGAAGCAACAGCTGTGAAAACCTGCAGATGTTCATCGGTGATTTGCGCGGCCATGCCCGCAAAATCTCCAGCCTTTTGCTTTTCGCGAATGCGAGCAGTGGTCCCCTCAAACCCAGCCTCATCCCAGATGAACGCGTAGTTAGGGGTGCTGCCATAAAAACTCAACATCGCGCGAGCATGTTCGCGTTCGGTGTGGCGTTCTTCGTCGGTGTCGCCGACGATGGTCATGACCGGAATGATCAGATCGATATCGCTGACCGCACGACCGGCCTTGGCGGCTCCGGCAGCAACTTGTGGAACAACATGACGTTTCAAATATCCAGGTTCGCCGATGGGATGAACATGCACACCGTCGGCAACCTCGCCGGCCATCTGCAACATCCACGGATTCACCGCAGCGATATCAACCTTGGGGTCGGGAGCATCAATCTTGCCGGGACTCCACTGTGGTGTGATGAATGTCAGTTCATAAAACTCGCCGTGGTGTTCGAGCGGAGCGCCACGAAAAGCGGCGAAACAGGCTTTGACTGCCAAGACGTAATCGCGCAAGCGTGGACCAGGACGATCGAAAGCAACTCCATAACGACGCACCACGTGAGTCTTTACTTGAGTACCAAGGCCCAAACGAAAGCGACCACCACTGGCCTCTTGAAGTTCCCACGCCGTTGAAGCGGTAATGAAAGGACTGCGCGGAAAGGCAACTGCAACCCCGGTGGACAGATCAATCCCAGGTGCCGCAATCGCCGCTGCAGCAACATTGAGATAGGCAGTTCGCCCCGCTTCAGTGAAGAGCAATCCAGAAAAACCAGCAGCCTGAGTTTTGCGAGCGTGTGCCCCGGTCTTTTGCAGGGGCATTGGGGTGGTCATTACGTCAACATGCACAATTCGCACAGTAGATCGTGAAAAGTACTAGACATGGACATACACACGTACTTGGGGGTACATCATGACCATGTCGGCTATTGAAGCTTTGAAGAATGAACAGGCTCTGGCAGTTGAGTTGATGAACTCATTAAGTGCCGACGAATGGAACGCCCAGTCGGGGTGCACTGGTTGGCGAGTGCAAGAAGTGTTCTGCCACATGGCCAGCGTGTTCCACTCGATTGCCGACCCCTCAACTATTGAAGGGGGAACCAGCGAAGACGTCGAAGAGAACGCCGAAGTTCCGGTGCAAGCCCGCAAGTCGTGGACTCGAGACCAAGTTATTGCTGAATATATGGAGTGGAGCGAAAAAGGAATCGGCGCATTGTCATTCATGAATACGCCCGAGATGGCCGACACCGTGATTCCATTAGCAAACCTTGGTTCACACCCCATGCATCTCTTGGCCAATGCAATTGTGTTTGACCACTATTGCCATCTGCGTCACGACGTTGGTCATGCCATCGCGAAAGCCGCGGCGTTGCCCCGCGACCCGCAGTCGTTGACGGCAACTCTTGAATGGATGCTCGCCGGCATTCCACAAATGTGTCAGCCCGCTCTATTGGTAGCACCAAAGCAAACAGTGAACTTGGTTTTTGAAGGACCCGGCGGCGGTTCGTGGATTCTTGCTCCTGGCGCCGATCTCTGGACGATTACCCCCGGACGTGATGCAAATGCACCATCAGCAATCAGTAATGCTCACGATTTCATTTCATGGGGCACCAAGCGCGCCGACTGGCAAGCAAGTACTCGCCTAGAAAACGGCAATGCAGGAACCGAAGCAGTGTTAAACGCAATCAATGTCATTTAATGCTCAACGTTCATACATGAGCGTGGCACGATAGAGAGATGAGTGACGCACTTCCATTAACTCTTACTGCAACGTCTTCAATCTGCCCTCGTTGCAACACGTTGCACAACGGCCGTTTTTACGGACCATGCGCCGAGTGTCGAGTTCAGTTGAAGGCAACGCTCGGCAATGAAGCTCGTGATGTCGAAGTAGCTGAGTACGTTCCAAAAATGAACGTCACACCAAATGCAGTCGCAACAAAAGACGACTGATTACTTGTTTTCTGGCTATTTGTTCTCAGGTAACTGATCGTCGCGCACTCCGCCACCTGGACGGAAAGTTGCTCCACGATCATCTTTACCAGATTGCATTTGTTGCATCATCACACCGAGTTCGGCTGAAGCACGCTCGTCACCAAGAATCTTCTGCATCACAGCCGCACCAGCACCCGCCATCAATGCTGCTTGATTGTCATTGAGAAACTTCATTGACGCACGCTGACCAACAGTGGTGCGATTGATTTCTGGCACAACGTAACGCGCTACTAAATCCCATGAACGCAATGTGTTTTCGCGGTTCGCCCAGTCGTGCGCAAAACCCAAAGCAACACCGAACC
>Ga0255121_1000182_pt1 | contig 18826 bp, 12 predicted proteins | sample Law_Colum_RepB_8_2_FD_188580 | JGI IMG/M metagenome (GOLD analysis project Ga0255121, IMG submission 188580) | Freshwater microbial communities from St. Lawrence River, New York, United States - Law_Colum_RepB_8h | ecosystem: Environmental > Aquatic > Freshwater > River | place: USA: New York... | reverse complement strand
GTGATTGCAGGAATAGTTGCAAACAAGCACAAAGATATAAAACTAAATCCAGAGATTTGAGTCTTAGCGGTAGTTAGTGAACTGAACGTCAATATCCAAATCGCTTGAACGCAATAGATCCATAACCTCTTGAAGATCATCGCGGCTCTTGCTTACCACTCTTAGCTCATCACCTTGAATGTTTGCCTTGACGGACTTAGGCCCCTGCTCACGAATGATTGCTGCAATCTTCTTAGCCTCAGGCTGTTCGATGCCGTCTTTTAGTGTGGCTTCGATACGGAACTCTTTACCAGAAGCAAAAGGCTTGCCATCATCAAGGCTCTTGAGTGAGATGCCACGCTTTACTAGCTTGCTCTGGAATACATCTAGAACAGCCTTTACGCGCTCTTCACTGTTTGCCTTCATCAGGATCTTGTCGCCTGACCATTCAATAGATGCACCAACACCTTTGAAGTCGTAGCGCTGTTCAATTTCTTTTTCAGCCTGGGTTAGAGCGTTAGACGCTTCTTGCTTGTCAACTTTGCTGACTATGTCGAATGAGGAATCTGCCATAACTGTGATTCTATCTAACTACTAGGCTGAAGCAGCTCTGGCCGTGCTGCTACGAACAATTAATTCGATAGGCCAGTCAGTCACATCAGGTACGGTCTGGTTTGGATTGTCTAGTAGTTCCAGCATGGTCTTAGCCATTAGCTCTCCCTGACCCACAACATTCTGGTTGATAGTTGTGATCCCAAAGAAGTCTGCAAGCTCGTGGTTATCCACCCCAACAATAGACAGATCAGCAGGAACGCTTAGACCAAGGTCTTTAGCAGCTAGCAATACTCCTACCGCTAATTCATCAGAAGAAGCAAAGATAGCGGTTGGTGCATTGTGTGGATCACCTAGAAGATTCTTAGCAGCAGCATAACCTTCGCTAATTGCATATCTAGGTACTGCTCTATACCAACCAGGTCTTGGTTCAATACCGGCTGCCTTTAGAGCCTCCTCGTAGCCAACTTTTCTTACGTCAAAGACTTTATAGAAGTTGTCGGTTGATTCACTCTGACCAATCATTGCAATCTTGGTGTGACCCATGGAGATCAGGTGGTTAGTAGCTAGAGCACCTGCAGCATGGTCATTAATTCTGATTGTCTTTGCACCAACAACAGAACCACCAAGGGAGACCAAAGGCTTGTTCACATTGGTTAGAGCAGCAATCTCTTCTTCGCTCATCTTTACAGAAACGCAGATTACAGCGTCAACTCTCTTACGAGGTAGTGACTTAGTAAAGATTGATTTGCGGTGCTCATCACCAGAAGAGAGGTTATAAAGAGTTACGTCATAACCAGCTGCGACTAATTCTCTGTCGATAGCTTCTAGAACAGTTGCAAAGAACCAGCGGTCAACATAAGGAACTACAACACCAATGTTCTTAGTTCTACCTGTTACAAGTGTGTAGGCAGATGCCGAAGGGACGTAGCCCAGTCGATCAGCTACTGATTGAACTAATTCCTTAGTCTCGATAGAGACATAGTCTTTACCGCTTAGTGCTCTTGAAACGGTTGCTGTTGAGACTCCAGCCTCACGAGCAACATCAACTATGCCAGCCACTAAAAACCTTTTCTGTAAATGTATGGAAATCTCTATGTAATCTATCTAGCCTTACACACGCTTACAGGTAATAAGACCACATTGAAACCTATTCGTTGCATAAAGGCGATTAGCGGGGAAACCCTAGTTTCGGGTATTGTTGAGAAGCACCCGTCCGGCTGATTACAGGCGGCCGGGAGCACTGGCTAGTTACCCAAGCGGCCAAAGGGATCTGACTGTAAATCAGCCGGCTCAGCCTTCGGGGGTTCGAATCCCTCACTAGCCACGAATGCCCCAGCCCTCCACGGCTGGGGTTTTCACCTTAAACCAAGGCAAATACCATTGGTCTAGTGAACATCCAGACAATTACCTATCCGGCAGACCTGCCGGTTAGTGCTCGCCGTAGCGAGATTCTGGAGGCTATCAAGAGCAACCAGGTAGTGGTTATTGCTGGTGCTACTGGTTCAGGTAAAACCACTCAGATTCCTAAGATGTGTCTGGAGTTGGGTAGGAAGAGTATTGCCCATACCCAGCCAAGAAGGATTGCAGCTAGAGCTGTTGCGGAACGTATTGCTGAAGAACTAAAAGTAGATCTTGGTGACCTAGTTGGATATCAGGTTCGATTCACAGACCAGTCTGGGCCCAAGACAAAAGTCAAAGTGATGACCGATGGCATCTTGCTAAATGCCATGCAGAGAAATAGAAAACTTGAGCAGTACGACACCATCATCATTGATGAAGCTCATGAGCGAAGCCTAAACATCGACTTCCTTCTCGGCTACATCAAACAGCTGCTACCTAAAAGGCCTGACCTCAAAGTAATCATTACCTCGGCAACTATCGACCCTGAGTCATTCAGTAAGCACTTCAATGATGCTCCGATCATTGAAGTCTCAGGAAGAACCTTCCCAATTGAGATTAGATACAGACCAATCAATCAGGATGAGGAAGACAACCCAGATCCTGATGCCAGCACAACTGCACGTGATTACATCGATGGCATCCTGAGTGCTATTGATGAACTCTCTTTAGAAGACAAAGGAGATGTGCTTGTCTTCCTATCAGGTGAGTCAGAAATCAAAGATGCTCAAGAAGCTATTCAAGGAAGAATCACTTCTGGTGCGTTAGGCACTGGAATTGAAGTTCTTCCTCTTTATGGAAGACTCTCGTCTGCTGAACAACACAAGGTATTTGAAACAAGCAAGGTTGCAGGGCTAAAGAGAAGAATCATTCTGGCAACTAACGTTGCGGAAACTTCTCTAACTATTCCAAACATCAAGTACGTCATTGATGCAGGAACTGCTCGTATCTCTAGATACTCACCCGCAGCTAAAGTTCAGAGACTTCCTATTGAAGCCATCTCTAAGGCAAGTGCTAATCAAAGAGCTGGTCGTGCAGGTAGAACTAGTCCTGGTGTTGTCATCAGACTCTATTCAGAAGATGAGTATGAGGCTAAATCAGAATTCACAGATCCAGAGATTCTTAGAACTAATCTGGCATCTGTGATTCTTCAGGCTGCTCAATTTGATCTAGGTGACATTGCTAAGTTCCCTTTCCTTCAAGCACCCGAGCAACGAGGAGTCAAAGATGGTTTGGCACTTCTAGGTGAGCTTGGTTGTTTGAAAGACCCTAAGAGCAAAGTAGTTGAACTAACAGCTGTTGGAAAAGATTTAGCAAGGCTGCCTATCGAACCTCGCTTTGGTCGCATGCTTCTGGAATCTAAGAAGCATGACCTAGTGCGTGAAGTCATGATCATTGTTGCTGGTCTAACCATCCAGGACCCTAGGGAGAGACCTGTAATCAAGAGAGCGCAGGCTGACCAATCACATGCTCGCTTTGTGGATGTAACTAGTGATTTCCTCAGCCTTCTGAACCTATGGAATTACATAGAGACGAACCAGAAGAAACTTTCTTCATCAGCTTTTAGAAGACTCTGTAAAGCAGAGTTCTTGAACTATCTAAGAGTTAGAGAGTGGCAAGACCTAGTAAGGCAGATCACTTCTATCGCTAAGCCTCTAGGAATCATTCCTGGCAAAGCCAAATCTGATCCAGATGGCATTCATAAGAGTTTGCTTTCTGGTCTTCTATCTCAGATAGGACTAAAGCAGCTAACTGATAAGAAGGCTGGAGATCTAGTAAAGAAGAGTGACAAGCCTGCCAAGGTAAGTAATGAATACCTAGGTTCTAACGGCAAGAAGTTTGTTATCTTCCCTGGTTCTTCTTTAGCTAAGAAACCACCAGCAGCAGTTATGAGTGCTGAGCTAGTTGAAACAAGCAGAGTGTTTGCACGAATGAATGCCGCTATTAATCCTGAGTGGGCAGAAGCACTTGCGGGAGATTTAGTAAAGAGAAGCTTTAGTGAACCGCACTGGGAGAAATCTCAAGGGTCTGTAGTTGCCTACGAGAGAGTAATGCTCTTTGGTGTTCCAATAGTGGTTTCAAGGAGAATGCAGTATTCAAGACTGGATATGAAACTCTGCCGAGAGCTATTTATCAGGCATGCTCTAGTTCAAGGGGAGTGGGATTCTAAGCAAGCTTTTGATAGAGCAAATAGAGAACTACTCGAGAGAATTGAAGAGATAGCTGAGACATCTAAGAAACCTCAATACATGCCTGATGATGAAGATGTCTTTAGGTTCTATGCAGCAAGGATTCCTCAAGAAGCAGTCTCAACTAGAAGTTTTGAGGGCTGGTGGAAGAAAGAGCAAAGAACTAACCCAGATCTTCTAACCATGACTAGAGAAGACCTACTGCCTCAAGAGACAACTGAACGTCTAGAGATCCCAACAACAGCAATGTTTGGGGAAAGTGAATACCAGCTCGAATACAAGTATCAACCAGGTGAGATTGAAGACGGTCTAACGGTTCTCATACCTATCGCTGAACTCTCAACTATCTCAAGAGATCCATTTGATTGGCTAGTCAAACAGCTAAGAGAAGACTTAATTGCTGAACTAATTAGAACTCTTCCTAAGAGCATTCGAAAGAATGTGGTCCCAGCAGCAGACTGGGCTAAGAAAGCATTGGCAACCCTTCCTGAGAACCCAACCGAACCATTGCTTGAAACAGTAGCTAAAACACTTAGAACTCTAAGCGGCACACACATGACAGCAGCAGACTTCAAGTCAGAAGAACTACCAACATCTCTGCGTATCACCTACAAACTAATTGCTGAAAACAAAGAGGTTAAAAGTGTGAGCCTTGACCTTGATGAACTGAAGCAAAAGTTTGATCCTGCGTTTGTGAAACACAAACCTGGAAACGCCAAGATACTTGCTCCGAATGTTGATGCAATAAAACTTAGAAACACGTTCATTTCAGAAGTCACCGAACTCATTAGTTCACCCACATCACAAATAACAGATGAACTAAGCAAAGAAGAGAAACTAGCTATTGTGTCTGTTGGCTATAGAAACGTCCAAGCATTCGTGGACGATGTAGTCCTAGCCGTAGTTGAAGATGAGCTTGAGAAATCTGTATCAATCGAACCAGATCCAAAAGAAATAAGGTCCGCAGCTTCTAAGCGTTTAGTTGAGGAGAGCAGAAGATGCGTTCAACTTATCGTTGAGATATCTGCTCTATCTCGCGAAGCTAGCAAGGCTATTTCTCAGATTCAGGACATAGGGCTCTTGTTTGTCCTTGCTAACCAAAAGAAGCATGTTGCTCAACTAATGACAAACAAGCTAATCAGCACAACATCAATCGCAAGAATGGACAGGCTTCCTGTCTATCTAAAAGCAAACAAGATGAGAACTATGAAACTACTTGAAGACATGGAAAGAGATAGACGTTTAGAGATTGAGTTGAACCAAGCAATCTTGTTGTTTGAAAATGCTGGAGGCTCAATACCTTTGAAAGAAGGTATGCCAGAAAACATAGTTAAAGCCCGTTGGGCATTAGAAGAATTCAGAGTGAGCTTGTTTGCTCAAAGCCTTGGAACAGTAGAACCTGTTTCTATGGAAAGAATCAAGAAGATTCTAAATTCTTAGTTGAACCAAGTGGTTGGTGAACCAAGAGACAAGAGCACTACAAATAGTGCTGTTAGCCCAAGAACAATCACAAGAATCAGAGTGATTGGTCTTGCAATAAACCATCGGAATAGCCTGTCAATGAATCCAGCATCTCTAGGGTCTTCGCTTACTGTTGTTCTCCATGAGCCTTCCAGTGAGCCATTCTTATTCAGTCTCATCTCAAAAGGAACAGTTGCGAATGGAACTATGGCTAATGCAACAGCTAAAGCAGTCTTGCCAAATCCCCATCTCTGGTTCACACCTGTAAGAGCTGCTGTTACCGCATAACCCAAGAACACGGCACCATGGATACCACCGGCAATGCCTACAAGCGCTGGATCTAGTCCTACTGCTCTGGCAATAAGTGCTGAGATAAGCAGTGTCCAGGTAACGGCTTCTGCTTTAGCGAATACGTTGAATAGTTTCTTTGGAGTCATGGTTTCTTTCTATGGCTTTAGGTCGATTCGAATGTATCAACTTTTTCTAGAGCTCTTTCTAGAATTTAACCATGGCATGGGAACGCATCGATGGATATCGCGTTATGGATTTCGGGAACCCTGGTGAGTCAAGGGATACGCTTCTTGATTTTGTGTTCAATGGAAACAAGCGAGCAACAGCGGGGCTCTTAGAAGATTACATCCAAGACGGTGAAGAGATTGAGTCTGTTGGAGAGATTCAAGTAGTTATCGGGAGCAGCAATGAAGCTCTAGGAAAGATTCAGATCACAAGAGTCGAAGTGGTCAATTTTGATGAAGTATCGGACGAATTTGCACTTGCTGAAGCTGAAGGTGATCTAACCGGAGATGACTTTAGACGAAGCCACACAGAGTTCTGGGAATCCTGCGGCGTACAGGTGAGTGGTGACACCCAAATTGTGTGCATCTATTTCGATTTGATTGAAAAATACTAAAGCTTTATCCACTTAGTCTCATTTGGCAGCAGCTGATTGAGCTGCGAGTGGCTGGAACTAGATATCAACTCTTCTCCCTCAGGCGAGCTAATAGCCGTATCTCCAAAGTTATGAATTACAAGAACATCCATGTTTCTGAACGCTAAGACGACTTCGCTGCACAATTCTTTGACCCAATCAAATGAACCTTGCCCTAGGTCTAGTTCGCTTCTAATCTTCAGACCAGCTTTATACATCTCAAGAGTTGAGCCTGGAGTTCCTTCCTGCAGATCTCTTGAGTAGTTCTTGTAGATGTCTGGTTGAGGTAGCCATGCTTCTCCTGTTGAAGAGAAGCCATTTGATTGGTTTACTCCTGCTTCCCAAGGAAGCGGAACTCGGCAACCGTCTCTACCAACTCTTGCGCCATTAGTTCTAAAGAAAGTCGGGTCTTGTCTGTATTCATCAGAGAGAGTGGTGTGTTCAGGAAGACCTAGTTCATCACCTTGGTACAAATACATGGAGCCAGGCAGACCTAGTGTGAAGAGAGTTGCCGCTCTTGCCTTCCTAAGTCCTAGTTCAAGATCTGGTTGAGGTGCATCAGGACCAATTCCATCTGAAGCGGTAGCTCTGCCGTAATCCCCACCGAGTCTTGATGCATGTCTAATCACATCGTGATTAGAAAGCACCCAAGTGCTAGGTGCTCCTACGCTGTCGAATGCTTCGAATGATTCATTTACTGTTTTGAAGATAGATTCTGAATTCCAGAGAGCATCTAGATATCTGAAGTTAAACGTTTGATGGAATTCATCTGGTCTAACCCATAGGGCCATGAATGAAAGTGGAAGAACATATGCTTCGCCACACATCACTCGTTCACCTGGGTAGCTGTCTAAGATTTCACGCCATCTTCTAAAGATGGTGTGAACAGAATCTTGGAACCACATTGGAGGATTATCTTCACCTTCAATAAAGCCAGCTCCAGCTCTATCAACATATGGGTGATCCGGTAGTCCAACTGCTTTTGCCATTGCATGAGGTTGGTCGACACGGAAGCCATCAACTCCTCTGTCTAACCAGAACTTTAGAATCTCTTCAAAAGCTTCTTGAACTTTAGGGTTCTCCCAATTGAGATCGGGTTGAGATGAATCAAATAGGTGGCAATACCACTGCCCTTTAGAGCCATCTGGGTTAGTGGTTCTTGTCCAAGCAGGACCACCAAACATTGATACCCAGTTGTTTGGTGGCAAATCTCCATTGCCATCTTTGAAATGATAAAACTCTCGCTCAGGTGAACCCTCTGGAGAATTGAGTGCTGCTTGGAACCATTCGTGCTTGTCACTTGAGTGATTAGGTACTAGGTCAACAAGTATCTTGAGCCCTAGTTCATGAGCTCTATTTAGCATCACATCAAAGTCTTCGAGTGTTCCAAAGAGCGGATCTACACCTCTGTAATCAGATACGTCATAGCCAGCGTCCTTTTGAGGCGAAGGCATAAAAGGGGATAGCCAGATTGCATCAACACCAAGGGTTGCAAGGGAATCTAGCCTTGAGGTGATTCCCTTTAGATCTCCCATGCCATCACCATTACCATCAGCAAAGGATCTCGGGTATACCTGGTAGATAACGGCTGAACGCCACCAGTCACGCTGCTTGCTGGCTTTGTGGCTTACTGAACTGTTTATCTCCATAGCCTTGATTTTAGGCGGAATAGAGTCTGTTATCTGAAGGCTTGTGTTGGCAAACCGCTTGTATAAAGGTGCGTTAAGTTAGGAAACACCCCATTACGATTAATTAACGAACATTTCCATAGTTTCCATAAAGGGACAAATGATAACTAATGTTTTTACTAACTACTTCAAAGGGGGAAATTGAATGTCTGAAAAAGGAATGAGCACGGGGAAAATCGTAGGTATTACCTGCGGATCTCTATTTGGTCTCTTTGTAGTTCTACCATTACTAACTTTTTTTGTACCATTCCTAGGTTTTGGTCTAGAGCAACTGATCTTCCCGCTTCTAATTGCGGGTCTAGTTATCTTCCTTGTTAGAAGGAACAACAAGCTAAGAGGTAGAGGTGTTGTAGCCCCACCTGTTACGGCTGCCCAAGTAGCTGCACCTCAAACCAATTCTCAACCAACCCAAATGGGTGGAGACATTCCTACGACTGTGTGTCAGCACAGCTTCTCTGCAGAAGATCTTGCAGGCAAGGCCACCATAACTTGTCCATGTGGCTACAAGTTCAAGACAAAGGATCTTCTTGATTACCAAACACTGAGTGCTAGCTATCTTCGTATCGAACGAGACTTGATGGCAGTGCGACAGAGGTTGATTGCATCTACAACTGGATCAGCTCCGGTAGCTGCATCACAGCAAAACGTTCCTGCTGCACCTGTTGTTAGAAAGGTAAGAAAAGCTAGAGCTAGCCTTTCTCTTCAACAGTGGTTGATTATGGGAGCTAGCGCAATCATCGTTATTGCGGGAAGCATCTTTGTTTCTACAAACCTAGATACATTCCCTGAGGAAGGATTCCTCGGTGTAACACTAGGTGTCGGAATTGGTACAGCAATCTTGGCTTTCTGGGGAAGAAAGTTCTCAGTCATGCTTGCCAACTTCATGGCAACATTCGCTTCAGCAATGTTGATGTTTTCCATCTTGGTTGCTGGAGATATTCTCAATGAGTCATTTACCTGGGAAACCGCACCAGCTTGGTACTGGACTCTTAACCTCTTAGTGGTGTCGCTAGTTTCATTCGTACTTGCACGATTCAAAGCAAACTTCGGTTGGAAGCTTATTTCTATCGCAGCCCTAGCGGCTTCTGCACTGGTCTTCACATTCGGTGACCTTGTTGAAAGATTCGGAATTGGGTCAGGTTCATTTGCTTGGTTCTCCGCTGCAACCACACTCGGTGGCGTTCTGATTGGTGTGCTGGGCACTCAAGTGGCCAAGATCAAGTTCCAAATCGATAAGGGAACTGAAGATCATGAGTATGAAGCAGACTTGGCTAAACGTGAAGATGATGCACTTGAGAAGTTCTCATTGTTCAGCGTTGCCGCTTTCGGTCTTCTCTCTGTTGGCTATCTAGTCCTAAACGTTCTAAGTTTTGGTGAACGACCAGAGCCGGTGCCATTCACTGTCTTTGCTCTAGTTAGCGTCTTGGCCATTGCCACACGTTCCTACTGGGTTGGAGCTCTCTCATCCCATGAAGCGGCTGTAGAAAGAATCAATACTTGGCTACGTGTCTACACCTATCCAGTTGTAGCTGTTGCTTTGAATACCTGGTTCCTCTTCATCGATCCAAACAACTACTGGTTGGGTGTTCTTGGCACCACCTTGATTATGTTTGCAACTCTTGCAATTGGCTTCTACGTCAAGAGAGTCGCAGAGTACCCATTGGCTGTTCAGGTTGCACACATTGCAACAGCAGCAACTTGGATTGTTTGGTACGTGGGTGTTGAGAAGGAAATCTACGAATACCTTGCAGCTTTCGGCGTATTCCTGGTCTCCTTCGGACTCTCGTTGATCTACCAGAGCTTCCTAAGAGCCGGAAGAAGTTCAACAGTTGCTGCAACCGTATTCCACTTCCTAGGTCTAGGGCTACTGTACCTAGCGGTTACTGGTGGCGGTCGCAACTTCTATTGGTTTGGTTACGAGCAAAGCCGAGTGGTGTTTAGCTCTGACACCCTCGAGTATGCACTTGTCGCACTAGGACTAATACTTCTTGCAGTTTCTTATTCACCTCTAGTTGCACTAGTGAACAAGAAACTAGGTAAGGCAATTAACTCAGGAACTCAGCTGACAATCTTTATTCTCACAACAGTCCTGACTACATTGCTCGCTCTCCACTCGGACTCTGCTACTACAAGCACAAGTCAGGTTTACCTAGTTTCAGTACTAGCTGGCTCTGCTCTGGTCACAGGTCTTCTGGGATCTAGGTCCAAGACTTTGGGCTCTCTATTGCTTCGCTACTCCTATACATTCCAGGGAGTATTAGCTCTGAAGCTGTTGGTGTCAATGACTAACAACGAAGACGTGCTCTTCACAGGAGTAGCTCTACTTCTAATTGCTGTACTCAACTACGCAATCTCTTGGATTGGCAAAGTCAAGTCATCGGTCTGGGTTGGTTATGGATACTCCCTCGGTGGTCTATTGCTCGCAGCAATAGCTCAGCGAGACGAGCTACTTATCTCCGCGCACCTTGCATTAGTAATCGTTGCTGCTCTTGCACTGAACTTCGTATTGAGAATTGTGGACAAACGAGTTTCAGGCAGGTACACAACCTACTTCTCATTGTTTAGCGTCTTTGGGCTAACACTTGCATCCATCTTGATTAATTTGAGCAAGTGGAATCAAGATGGCGAGGCAGTTCAGATTTGGCTTGGGCTTGGAATTCTCGGTCTAGTAGCAGTGGTAGCTGGTGCTGCTGCTGAACTAAAGAGAATAAGTTCAGAGCGAGTCCAGATGGCTCTTCGTATAGCTGGTCTGTCATACATGTTTATAGCTTTCATCACACTAGCTAACTTCTACATGGGCGAAGAAGCTATTGAGGCCTATGGAGTTGAGAACTTAGACGGAGCTAGAAGGATTGCAGTTGCTGCGATATTCGCATTCATAGCCTTCAGACAATTGCAAGTTTCAAGTGCTGCGAAATCTAACACCACTTATGGTTGGTTTGCTCTTAGCTACCTAGCTCCGGTGACGATTGCTCTAATCTCTAGCGATCTGATTCGTAATTCAGTTGATTTGGACAAGTTCAATCTTGAAATTTACACCGTCCCGCTAGCTCTAGCATTTGCTCTTCCAACTATCTTCAACAAGGCCGCTACACAGGGCTTCAGAAGATTAGTTGGTATGGACGTACCACTGCTATTCCCGGTAGCAGCTTCAGCTATCTACTCGCTAACTCAAAACGTGAATGAAGAGGCTACTGTTTATCGTTTGGTTGCATCGACTGCAATACTCGCGGCTTACTCTTTCTTCAGATTCTCTGGAGGCTCAAGCAAGCTATGGGCAATCCTGGAATACACAGGTTTACTAGGTCTTGGTCTATCGCTGGCTCAGATGGTTGATGTGCTTGCACCAGATCTACTTGAAGGCCCAGAACTGTTTGGTGTGGGTGCCGCAGCAGCGATTGTTGTTGGAAACATAAACCTCAAGAAGGTGTTCAACTTCAAGTCGACATTGTTTAGCCACGGGTTACCTTTGTTCGCTTTGGTATTGCCTTCGATTATTCACACCTACACAACTCTGGACACATCCATCCAGCTAACTAGCCCAACCCAGATCACTAGAATCTTGGCTGTCCTTGCAATTGCCTTGGTAGCCCTAATTCTTGGAATGAGAAATGGAAACCTTGGTATCGCTGTAGCTGGTGGAGCATCGCTTTCACTACTGATCTTGCCAATCACATGGGCAAACGCAGAACAGAGTGCGGACTACGAAACAACAGTTGCTCTTAGAGCACTGGGTATTTCACTATTCCTATTCCTGCTGTTGGGTGGATTGAGAAGCATCAATAAGCTGCCTGACAGTAGCTACTTGTATCTAGGTATCCCGTCTGTTGTTGCGTTAGGTCCATCACTGTTCCTAACCTTCACCTCGATTGGAAACACTTCACTCACAGAAGTTGATTGGTGGAGATTCGGAATCTTGATGGTGGCCACAGTGACCTTGCTAGTAGTTGGTGCCTTGAGATCACTCGGAGGATTGTTCTTCCCGGGACTAGTTGGAGTCATTGTTGGAGTACTGCCTTATGCATTCCAGCCAATTGCTAGAGAGAGCTGGTTCCTATGGGTAGTACTTCTACTCATTGCAGGAGTAATGGTTTGGATCGCCGTTCGTCTAGAACAGCTTCGCAAACTAGGCAAGTCAGGTGCTTCGTGGATTAAGACTCTGCGTTGATTCGATAAGTTAAACAGAAGTGCCCGGCAACTATGCCGGGCACTTCTGCGTTAACCGCTTTCTATTTACAACTTTATCCAAACTGTGTTGTCGTGCTCTAGTTCACCTTCAACTGTTAGGTCGTGTTGAGTGGTGGCTAGGATTTCTCCCGCAGGTATCACAACAGAACTACCAGCGAAGTTTGAGAGGACTAGAACACCATTGTTGATATAGGCAAGCGTTGATTCATCCATGAACTCAGGAGCCCAACGGAATTCGCCATTACCCATGTCATTTGACTTACGCTTTTTCAGAAGTTGTTTATAGAGCTCAAGTGTTGATCCAGCAACACCTTGCTGCTCACTTCTTGCGTATCTCTTGTATGAAGAAGGCTGAGGTAGCCAAGACTTTCCATTTGATGAGAATCCATTGGCTTCGTTAGCTCCTGCTTCCCAAGGAAGTGGAACACGGCAACCGTCACGACCAACTCTTTCTCCATTAGTTCTGAAGAAGGTTGGGTCTTCACGGAACTTGTTATCTAGAGTGGTGTGCTCAGGTAGGCCTAGTTCTTCACCTTGGTAGATGTAAGCACCACCAGGAAGCCCAAGCATGAATGCAGATGCAGCTCTTGCTCTTCTAAGCCCCTTAGCTTCATCTGGTTGTTCATACTTAGGGCCGATGCCATCACCTTGTTTAGGGATCTGGTCATAAGCCATTCTTGTTGCGTGACGAATAACATCGTGGTTGGAAAGAACCCAAGTAGATGGAGCACCAACAGCACCAAACTCTTTTAGAGATTCAGTTACTACGTTGTGTAGCTTGTCTTTGTCCCAAGGAGTTTCTAGGTAGCCAAAGTTAAAGGTCTGGTGATATTCACCAGGTCTTACCCAACGAGCCATTCTTGATAGCGGATGCACCCATGCTTCTCCACACATAGCTCTGTCTTCGTATTCATCCAAGATTGAACGGAATCTCTTGTTGATTTCGTGAACGCCGTTCTGACCCCAGAAAGGGTTCTCAACCTGAAGTCGAGCAATTAGTTCATCATCGGTTTCTTTAGTCTTCACAGCATCAGGTGAATCTTGTCCAGACATAGTTGAGTTGTTTGAAACAACATCAGGTAGTCCATCAACTTTGATCATGCCGTGAGCTACGTCGATACGGAATCCTGCAGCACCTCTGTCTAACCAGAATCTCAATACAGAATCAAACTCAACTCTTACTTCTTCGTTCTGCCAGTCAAAGTCAGGCTGTGATGAATCAAAGATGTGTAGGTACCACTGACCAGGAGTTCCATCTGGTTCAGTGATTCTGCTCCAAGCAGCTCCACCGAAAACTGACTCCCAGTTGTTTGGAGGTAGTTCTCCGTTTTGACCCTTGCCATCTCTAAAGATGTAGCGAGCACGTTCTTTAGAACCAGGGGCTGCCTTCAATGCAGCTTGGAACCAAACATGCTGGTCGCTTGAGTGGTTAGGTACTAAATCAACAATGATCTTTAGACCGAGTGTGTTTGCTTTAGCGACCAATGAATCAAAGTCAGCGAGTGTTCCAAATAGCGGGTCAATGTCCTTGTAGTCAGATACGTCATAGCCAGCATCCTTCTGAGGAGACTTAAAGAAAGGGCTGAACCAGATTGCATCAATGCCTAGTTCTGCTAGGGATTCAAGTCTTTGAGTTACTCCCTGAAGATCACCCATGCCATCGCCATTGCCGTCAGCAAAGGAGCGAGGGTAGATCTGGTAGATGACGCTGGTTCTCCACCATTCGGCGTCTTTCTTGGAGCGTGAGAGCACTTCGTTCGTTATTTGGACCATAGTGTCAAAATTACGCCACAGAAGAGCCGATTTTGGCGGTGTTTATCAAAATGTAATCGCTTACATAATTCCCCTGTTAGATTTGCCCTCGAACCCCTTTAGTAGCAAGAATTACTAGACACCAAAAGCTCCTGTTTACTACCTCAAACAATCGGACTCTAATGAAGACAGCCCTAGAACTACTGCCTCGCGGACTCTATCCTCACCACGATGGATCACCTCTATATGTTCCTAACCAGAAGCCTCAGGTTGGCGACAAGATCAAGCTACACATCAGAGTTCACAATGCTTTAGGCAAGGTGAAGCAGGTAAGAGTTCGCTTCAGTGAATCAGGTGAAGCATTCCCATCACCACCAGCCAAAGTTGTTTCAAATAAGAATGGGTGGTCTTGGTTCGAAGCAGTCATCACCATGCATAACCCATACATGAACTACCGCTGGTTTATCGAGATGGCTGATGGTTCTAGTTATTGGCTTAATGCAAGAGGGCTAACAGAGCTTGAGATGCCTGATGTTGAAGACTTCAGAATCAATACATTCTCTTCTGCTCCTGACTGGGGCAAGAAAGCTGTGATGTATCAGATCTTCCCTGACCGCTTTGCTAAGTCAGAGCGATTGGCAAAGCAAAAACTTCCTAGCTGGGCTATTGCTAAAGAGTGGGGAGACAAAGTCATTGGAACTGGCCCTGGTACCAGTGAACAATTCTTTGGGGGAGACATCTATGGAATTACTGAACACCTAGATCACCTAAAGGCTTTGGGTGTGACACTGATTTATCTAACACCTGTATTCCCAGCTAAGAGTAACCATAGATATGATGCATCCAGCTTTGATGAAGTTGATCCACTATTGGGTGGAGATAAAGCACTCATTGAATTAGCTGCTGAAGCTCACAAGCAGGGCTTCAAGATTATTGGTGATCTAACTTCTAATCACTCAGGTGCTGCGCACGAATGGTTCAAGGCTTCTTATAAGAAGCCAGGAGCTAAGGAATCAGAGTTCTATTACTTCAGTAATAAGAACAAAGACTATGACTCTTGGTTCGGTGTTCCATCTCTTCCTAAGTTCAACTGGAACTCACAGGAACTAAGAAAGAGATTCATTACTGGTTCTAAGTCAATTGTTGCTAGATGGATAAAGAAACCATTTGCTATGGATGGTTGGCGTATTGATGTCTCAAATATGACTGGCCGTATTCGTGAAGAAGATATGTACATGGAACTTCAGGTTCTTATTCGTGAATCTATGCAGAAGATAAATCCAGACACAATTCTTCTTGGTGAATACACAGGGGATGCTGCCTACCAAATTCAAGGTGAAGGCTGGCATGGAGCGATGACCTATTACAACTTCACTAAGCCGGTATGGAGATGGTTCTATAACCCAAATGTGAAAGCTGAAGCAGGGTTCCTAGGAATTGGTAAGACCAAGATCAATGGAAATGAAATGGTGAAACAGCATCTAGATTTTGCTGCTGGATTCCCATGGCATGTTCGTCTACACAACATGAACCCTCTGGACACTCATGACATTCCTAGATTCAAAACCTTTGCAATGCCGGGTGCTCAGAAGGTAGCTGCCGGTATGCAATTCACTTTCCCTGGCATGCCAGTTATCTGGGCTGGAGATGAGTTTGGTCTTGATGGTCATAACGGTGAAGAGTCAAGAACTCCTATTCCTTGGAACAACGAGAGACCAAACGATAGAACCATGCTTGTGAACTACAAGGCATTTGCCAAGATCAGAAAAGAAAACACTGCTCTGCACGATGGCTCAATGAGATTCGTATATGTCTCTAATGAAGTAGTTGCTTATGTTCGTGAGAACAAGAAACAGACCATATTGACTGTTGCTACCCGAGGCTCTGATACCAATGCTTCCATTCCTCTAGATGCTGTTGCTGGCCTGAAGCAGGCAGAGAATCTCTTTGGTGGAGCAAAGCTCACCTTCGATGGCAAGGTGGCTAAACTCCCTACAGATCCACTAACAATCAACATTTATAGGCTCCCTGCCGCACTCTAAGGTTTGCCTATGGTTTGCCTAGGTGGTAATCTCTAACGGTGCCTAAGCCTGTTTATTCAAGGTAGTCACGCCCCGATAGCTCAGTGGTAGAGCACTTCCATGGTAAGGAAGGGGTCGACAGTTCAATCCTGTCTCGGGGCTCTGCGGCGGGGTAGCTCAGGTGGTTAGAGCACACGACTCATAATCGTGGTGTCGCGGGTTCAAGTCCCGCTCCCGCTACCAAGGCCCTTTGGGCCAAATATCTGCGAAACTTGAGCCATGGTCAATCCAAATGTGCAGGGTAAGAAATACCCAGAAACCAGCCCTTATTTAGTTGGTAGAGAAAAGGTCAGAGAATTCGCTAATGCTGTTTTCTCAACTAATCCAGTCAACCTAGATGTCTTCGCTGCTCAAGCAGCTGGCTACACAGATCTAGTAGCTCCAGCAACCTTTGCTGTTGTAATTCAAGAGCGAAGTCTTCCTGCTGTTCTAAAAGACCCATAGTTGCTGGCGATGAACTCACATCTGTTCTAGAAGTTGCTTCAGTTAAGTCTCTAGGTGCTCACTCAATGGTCACTTTCAACACAGAAGTGTTTGATGCTGAAAAGAAACTTGTTTGCACTGCAATCAGCACACTAGTAGTGAGGGGAGAGTAATGACTCACATTAATATTTCTTCTCTAGAAGTAGGCCAAGAGATTGGCAGCCAAACCTTCCACTTCACTCGTGATTCTCTAGTTCGTTACGCCGGAGCATCAGGTGACTTCAATCCAATTCACTACCGTGATGACTTTGCTAAGTCTGTAGGTCTTGATGGAGTTCTTGCTCACGGAATGTTGACTATGGGAGCTGCTGTTCAGGTAGCTGTTAACTGGATTGGCGATGCTGGCAAAGTTATTGACTATGGAGTTCGTTTCACCAAACCAGTATTTGTTGATGCTGACAAGGGAGCTGATGTGTTAGTTATTGGCAAAGTTGGCTCTATTGACTTAGAGAACAACACAGTTCGTATTGATCTATCTGCTAGTTCTGCTGAAGTTGCAGTACTTGGTAAAGCTCAGGCAGTTATCAAGTTATGAGTCAAGCGCTTAGTGAACTAACCACCATCCATGTTGGTGGTAGTCCTAAGCACATCCACACTGCTACAACAAGAGATGAACTTATTTCTATTGCTAAAGATGTTTGGGCAAGAACAGACAACTGGTTAGTTATAGGTGGTGGCTCAAACCTTGTTGCAGCTGATGATGTTTCGGATCTAGAAGTTATCTTGGTTAGAAACCTAGGCGTTGAATACATTGGTCAGGGCAGAGTTCGAGTTCAAGCAGGAGAGAACTGGAGTGATTTTGTAATTCATACCGCTAAACAAGGTTTAGCCGGTATTGAATCACTTGCTGGTATTCCTGGAACTGTTGGGGCTGCTCCAATTCAAAACATTGGTGCTTATGGCCAAGAACTCTCTCTGACGCTTCACTCTTTGGAGTTTCTAGATTATGTAACCGGTGAAACACAGATCATGACCAAAGCCGATTGTCAGTTCGGTTACAGGGACAGTATTTTCAAAAGAGGCAAAAGAGGAATAGTTACCTGGGTTGAATTCCAATTCTTCACAGATCTTCCAGCAGCCCACAATGAACTTCTAGAAGCACGAGTTGAAGAAGTAGTAGGACTTAGAGCATCTAAGGGAATGGTCTTAGACGATAAAGACCATGACACCTGGTCATGTGGGTCATTCTTCACTAACCCAATAGTTTCTGAGAGCTTTGCTAAAACTCTTCCTCTAGATGCACCACAGTGGCCGACAGAAGCAGATGATGGGCTAACAGTGAAACTAAGTGCTGCTTGGCTAATAGAGCAGTCAGGTATCAACAAAGGATTTAGTTTGCCAGGCTCTAATGCAGCTATCTCTACTAAGCATGCTCTTGCGATTACCAATAGAGGATATGCAACAGCAGATGAAGTTGTTGAGCTTGCTAGATATATTCAGACTCAAGTTTCAAATAAGTTTGGAATCAATTTGGTTCCAGAACCAAACCTGATTGGTTTCTAACTTAGATCTGCAACGGCAAGGGTAATTGCCAAGCTATACATAACAGCTGCAATAAAGATGTCTAGTATTTTCCAGAACGTCGGCTTACTAACAAGTACCGATGCTTTTCTAGCACCAAAGCCCAAACTGAAGAACCAAATAAAACTTGCTGTTACAGCACCTATTACAAAGAACCACTTATCTTCTTGGAACTGATTAGCGATACCACCAATAAAGATGACTGTATCTAAGTAGACGTGAGGGTTTAGAAAGGTAAGAGCTAGAACAGTCAGAACTGTTTGCTTGAGATTCCCTGATCCGGCTTCTGCTGCTTTTAGGGACTCATTCTTCATGAATCTTCTTAGAGAAGTGGAACCGTACCAAATAAGGAAGGCAACCCCTACCCATCTAATGACCTCCAGAGCTCCAGGTAAAAGGGAGATTAGAGACCCTAAGCCAAGCACTCCTAAGACAATCAAGGTTGCATCACTAATTGCACATATAAGAACTATCGCTAGAACATGCTTCTTCAGGAGGCCTTGTCTTAGAACAAATGCATTCTGAGCACCAATGGCCACAATCAGTGAAAGCCCAGTTAGTAGTCCAGGTAGGAATGCGTTCATGTGTTTTAGGATACTTTGC
>Ga0255121_1000139_pt1 | contig 21106 bp, 21 predicted proteins | sample Law_Colum_RepB_8_2_FD_188580 | JGI IMG/M metagenome (GOLD analysis project Ga0255121, IMG submission 188580) | Freshwater microbial communities from St. Lawrence River, New York, United States - Law_Colum_RepB_8h | ecosystem: Environmental > Aquatic > Freshwater > River | place: USA: New York... | reverse complement strand
CTTTTGATGGACTTGAAAAACTTGATTACAGCAGCGAGCACTACACGCTCAATCTGTTGACTCCGAATTTCACACCAGACCCACTACCTGAGCACGTGAAGCGCCCAAATATTTGGATGGGTGGGGTCAACAAAAAGTTGGTCGAACTTGCCGGCCAAATTGCCGATGGCTTTGTCACGCATCCGACAAATAGTCACCCCAGATATTTGCGAGAACTTTGTCGACCGGGTTTATCGACTGGAGCACAACAAGCGAGTCGCTCTGTTGACGAAGTTGAGTTAGTAGTGGGAACACAGTGGATTCTGGGTCGCACTCAAGACGATCTCGATGAACGACGCGAACATAACCGGCGTTTATTGGCTTTCTTGTATTCAACGCCCGCATATGAAAGAACTCTTGAACTTTTTGGTTGGAGCGAACTCGCGCCCCAACTTCGTTCGCTCATTCGCGATCAACGCTGGAACGACTTATCGACTCTGATCACTGACGAAGTTCTTGACACACTCGTGCCCCAATCAACTTATGACGAACTTCCCAATGTCGCCCGCTCATGGTTCGGAGATTTGGTCACCGGAATTCTTGTTGCCGCGCCACCCGATGATTCAAATGATCATTTGCTCAGCAAGGCAATTCAAGAACTGCGAAGTCGCTGAATCACATCACGTGAAACGACTTCTTGTCCTGAGAGTTCAGCAGCTTCAGTACTTCCGTCAATCAACCATTGCGCAGCGACAGCAACATCTTCTGGACCATTCCCAGTCACTTCACGACCTTCACGCTGAGCACGCAACGCCATCACTTCAGTCGTGACATGGCCAGGATTCAAACTATAAGCACGTAGTCCTTGTGGTGAATACTCGGCATGCATCACGCCCGCAATACGATGTGCCGCACCTTTAGCCATTGCATATGCAACTCCCCAACCGCCTTCTCCTGCGGGCTTTTTCGGCACAAGTGAAGCCGCCCCCGATGTGAGATGAATAAATACACCACGCTCGCTCGTCAACATCCCAGGCAGAAACTTTTTCAACATAATCATCGGAGCGATGGCATCGCCTTCAATGACCCGTCGCAAATTCTCGATCGGGAGATCTTGCAACCAATCATTGACTCCTGGACCTTGATAGATCGCATTCGATACCAAAGTGTCAACGACGCCAAATTCGGAGAGCGCTGTTTCGGCGGCTTCAAGCACACTTGATTCAACTGTGAGATCCATTGGTACGGCAATGACCCGTGATCCAAGCACCTGACACGCTTGCGCCACGTCTGCTACCGAACCAGATAAATCAATTCCGGTCAACGGATCATTCATCGAGGTTCCGGAAAACTTTGCACCGCCATCAACCGACCGAGCCGTCAAGATCAACGAATGTCCCTGCGCAGCAAGTGCCAGCGCAATCGCTCGACCGATTCCACGACTCGCACCGGTCACCATGATCACTCTGGGGACGGTTCTTGGCACGACACTGGGCAAGTTGCTCGCTCGTAGATCAGCCATGCTCTGAACTGTACGGTGGCGGCATGGCTGAATCACTCATTCAATTCAATGATCGAGTCGCAATAGTTACCGGAGCTGGACGCGGTCTTGGTCGTGAACACGCACTGTTCCTCGCGGCACGCGGAGCCAAAGTCGTTGTCAACGATTCGTCATCCGAGCACGCCACCGCGACCGCCAACGACATCGTTCAGCGCGGCGGGATCGCTATCCCAGATACCCATTCAGTTGCCGAACCTGACGCGGCGAGCGCCATCATCAAAACGGCCCTTGATGAATTCGGAGCCCTCCATATCGTGCTCAACAACGCTGGCCGTGGTGGACCGACCGGCACGATTGAACAAACAACCGATCAACAAGTCGCCACCATTATTTCGACCCACTTGGTCGGTTCGTACAACGTGTCTCGGGCTGCTTGGGCTCATTTTCGTCAGCAACGATTCGGTCGAATTTTGATGACCTCATCGAGCGCTGCCATCGGGTCGTTGGGCATGCCGGCATATTCAATGGCCAAAGCGGGTCTGATTGGCTTGGCGCGATCGCTCGCCCTCGAGGGCGCAGCCGACAACATCTTGGTCAATGTGCTCATGCCTATTGGGTACACCCGATCTGCCGCCCTCAACCCCAACGAGGACACCCGCAAGTGGATGGAGGACAACTTCGGCCCCCAGATGTGTTCTCCGGCGGCGGCCTGGCTCGTCCACGACGATGTGCCCTGCTCGGGTCAGATCTTCACGACCGGCGCCGGACGAACGGCCCTGATTTCAACCATGGGCATACCGGGCTGGTCGGGCGGACCTGACGCGACTATCGAAGGTCTACGAGATCACTGGTCCGAGGTCGTCGACCCAACCGGGTCGGTCCCCATGACCTACAGCCGCGACGACTTGAGGTTTTACACCGGTCCAGCCACCTGGCGGGATTAGGGCGCAAATGCTGCCCGTGTCTTGAGCGCAGTTAGGTGGGATTGGGTCGGTTTCTGACAGACTGTCAGAAACCTGCAGGCGCTCGTCGCCTGCCTCTTTGCCACGGGGATCATCGCTTTCATGCATATTGGGGACACGCCAGAACAAGCCGCTTTTCGAGCCGAGGCCCGCGCCTGGCTCGAGGCTCATGCCCATCGCCGCGACTCACACGAAGGCAAGTCTGCCGACCACACTCGCGACCTCGCAGGGCACATGCAAGAGTGCCGCGACTGGCAACGAGTTCTCTATGACAACAACTGGGCCGGCATCACCTGGCCCAAGCAATACGGAGGTCGTGGCGCAAGCGCTATTCAGGCCGCAATCTTTGCCGAAGAGATGTCGCAATTTGATGTCGCGACTGGAGCGTTTGCAGTATCAATTGGCATGGTTGGGCCAACCCTGATCGCCCACGGAACACCCGAACAACAACAGCAACACCTCGCCCCCATCTTGAAGGGTGAAGAAGTTTGGTGTCAGTTGTTTAGCGAGCCAGGTTCGGGCAGCGACCTCGCTTCACTTGGCACACGAGCAGTCCGCGACGGCGATGACTGGATCGTCAACGGACAAAAGGTGTGGACCAGCTTTGGTCAGTTCGCAGATTACGCAATTTTGCTCGCACGCACCGATGTTGAGTTACCGAAGCATGCAGGCATCACCTACTTCATTTTGGATATGAAGTCCCCCGGCATTGATGTTCGTCCCATCACTCAAATTACGGGTGTACAGCATTTCAACGAAACGTTCTTAACCGATGTTCGTATCCCTCACACCAACATCATCGGTGAAATCAACGGTGGATGGAAGGGCGCACAAACGACGTTGATGAACGAGCGCAGCCACATTGGTTCGGGCGGAACGTGGACTGTCGAACAACTCATTCAAATTGCTCAAAAGCGCGGTCTCTCCACCGATCTCAATATTCGCCAAGGACTCGCGCAAGCGCATGCCCGCGCCGAGACACTTCGTTACATGGGATTCCGGATGCGCACTGCTATGAGCCAAATGCGCATGCCCGGACCCGAAGCACTCACTCTCAAACTGGCTTACGCGAATCATTGGCGCCTCACGGCCGAACTCGCCACTGAGATTTTGGGTGCCGATGCCATGCTGTGGGCCGATGATGCTCCCGAAGACAATCAATGGGGTCAGCATTTACTGAGCCAATTTGCCATTCGCATCGGCGGCGGTACCGACGAGATTCAACACAACATCATCGCCGAACGTGGACTCGGCTTGCCGCGCGAACCACAACTCGACAAAGACATGCCCTGGCGCTTGTCGAACAAAGTTGGATGAAAGAGAATCTTCATGAGCAACACAACCGCCGACATCATTGTTGATGCAACACCCGAGGCCAAGGCCGCGTTCTTTGCCGAACTCCAAACATATGTCGGTCTAGAAATCGGCGCGCCAACTCCAGCACCAGACGAAATCAACGCACCGATGATTCGACATCTCGCTGAAGCCGTCGGCGACAAGAACCCGATTTACACGAATGCCGAATTGGCAAAACAGTCAATTCACGGCGGAATTGTTGCTCCTCCGACCATGTTGCAAGCATGGGTCATGAACGGCATTGATGGTCCGTCACGAACCGGCGATGGACCTTACGAGCAAATGAACCAGTTGTTGTTTTCTCGCGGATTCACCAGCGTTGTCGGCACCAACAGTGAGCAGACATACAACCGCTATCTCCAACCCGGCGATCAACTCACCATGCGAACTGTCATTGATTCGATCAGCGACGAAAAGACCACTGGCCTTGGCACCGGACATTTCGTGAGCACACGCCAAGATTATTACGACGCAAAAAATGAGCTTGTCGGCTCGATGCTCTTTCGCATTTTCCGTTTTCAGCCCAAAGCGAAGGCACCTGCTGCCAAGCCCAAGCCACTGCGCCCTCGTCCGGCGACAACGCACGACAACCAGTGGTATTTCGACGGCCTCAATGACGGAGTTTTGTACTCGCAGGCATGCGCCGAATGTGGCGAAGTGCGCTTCCCGACCGGACCCATGTGCCCGTCGTGTCATTCTTTGAAATGGGACAAAGTCGAGATGCCCCTCAGCGGAACGATTCATAGCTTTGTGATTGCTCATTATCCGCAAGTTCCCAGCTTCGATTATCCATTACCCGTGTTGCTCATTGATGTTGATCCATCTGTTTCTCATGTCGGCAAGCCTGGCAATAACAAGGTGCGCATGATCATGAACTCTGCCGATACCGATCTCGACGCTCTCGTTGTCGGAGCTCGCGTACGTATTGAAATTCGCGCAACCGATCCCGATATGAAACTTCCTTTCGCCATTCTCGAATCATCAAACACCACTGGAGCAGCCTCATGAATTTTGATCTTTCTGAAGAACAACAAGTCATCAAAGATCTTGCGCTGCAAATTTTTGAGGGACAGTCAACTGTCGATCGAGTCAAGGTTGCCGAAAAAGCCGATGGCTTCGACCGCGATATGTGGCAACAACTTGCCAACAGCGGAATCCAAGCGCTGTGCGTACCAGAAGAATTTGGTGGAAGCGGTTTTGGTGGCGTTGAACTTTCGCTCGCACTCATGGGCCAAGGTCGTTATGTCGCCCCGGTGCCGCTCTGGACAACTGGCGTCAGCGCACTTGCTATTACCGACTTCGGTTCACCCGAACAGCAAAGCAAATTGTTGCCAGGTATCGCCACTGGCGAAACGATCGTCACAATTGCACTCGCCGAATCGGGAGCAAATGATGTGATGCGTCCAACAGTCACCGCGTCTATTAGCGGCGACTCGGTGAAGTTGACTGGATACAAACCAGCCGTCCCATTTGCGCAACATGCAAAATTCGTTTTAGTGCCAATCACATTTGCAGGTAACTCAAGCAATGACGTTGGCGTGGCCATTGTTGATCTTTCATCAAGCGGTATTACAAAGACCGAAGTGAAGACAACGAATCACGAGCCACAGGCTCACATCGCTTTTGACTGCACGATCGCTCTGAATGACATTCTTGGTCACGGAACCGATATCGACAATCGCGAAGCATTGCGTTCCATTTTTGAGCACTCGCTCACTGCACTCGCCGCCATTCAAGTTGGTGTCGCCGAAGGTTCGCTGGCATATGTTTCAACTCACTTGTCGTCACGCCGTCAATTTGGCAAACCCCTTGCTGCTTTCCAGGCAACAACTCAACGCGCAGCCGACGGTTACATCACGACCGAGGCAATGCGCGTCACCGCGCTCAATGCCGCCTGGCGACTCGCCGAGGGTTTCGATGCACGCCGCGACGTCGCAGTTGCCGCTTATTGGGCCAGCGAAGGTGCACAACAAGTTGTCACCGCTTCACAACACTTGCACGGCGGTATTGGCGCCGATGTCGATTACCCCGTGCACCGTTACTTCTTGTGGGGAATTCAATTGGCAAGTGTTCTTGGATCAGCGAGTTCACACCTTGCCCGACTCGGCAATTTGATTGCCCGTACGTGAAACGGATGTGACATGACGACCCTTCCCGCAACTCGCGAATTCAAGGCTGTCAACGTAGGTGATGAACTCACCCCTCTTGACTTACCGATTACTCGCACTCTCATTGTCTCAACTGCAATCGCAACTCGCGATTATCAAGTCGTTCACCATGATCCTTCCATTGCCGCCGAACGTGGCTCGAAAGACATCATTATGAATATCCTCACATCAAATGCATTCGTCGGTCGCTTTGTTACCGATTGGGTCGGACCCAACTCGTTCATTCGTTCGGTCAAGGTTCGTCTTGGTGCGCCCAACTACCCAGGCGACACCATGATGATCACTGGTTCTGTCACTGCAAAAGACGAAGCCACCAAGGCAATCACTGTCGCGGTCAAGGGATCGAATTCAATGGGTGACCACATGAATGCAACCGTCGAGGTGGTTTTGCCGTGAGTATTAATCGTCCCGGAAATCGACTCGGAGGCAAAGCCTCAATCGTCGGAATTGGTGCAACAGAATTTTCAAAAGAATCTGGTCGCAGCGAAATGAGTTTGGCAAGCGAAGCAGTTGCAGCCGCAATTGCCGATGCCGGGCTAAAGCCATCTGACATCGACGGCATGGTCACGTATTCAACTGACAATAACCCCGACGTCGAAATCGCCCGCCATGTCGGAATCGGCAGCCTGCGCCATTTCAGCCGTGTTCATTACGGCGGCGGCGCCGCTTGTGGAACCATCGTGATGGCAGCAATGGCCGTCGCAACCGGAGTCGCCGATGCCGTCGTGTGTTATCGCGCCTTCAACGAACGTAGTGGACGTCGGTTCGGCGCTGGTGTACAAGACCTTCCCAACGCCGCAACCGCCGAGCGCGCCCAGTTTTCGTGGACAACACCGGCTGGTCAACTCACGCCTGCAAGTTGGGTAGCGATGGTGGCGCGTCGTTACATGCATCTCTATGGCGCAAAGTCCGAAGACTTCGGTCGCGTTGCTGTTGCTGGTCGACGACACGCTGCCAACAACCCTGCAGCGTGGTTTTACAACGACCCCATCACTCTCGAAGACCATCAAGCCAGTCGTTGGATCGTTGATCCGTTGCACCTACTTGACTGCTGTCAAGAAAGCGATGGCGGACAGGCATTAGTCGTGACGAGCGCCGAACGCGCTCGCGATTTGCCAAACACTCCGGCACTCATCGTTGCCGGCGCTCAAGGCGCTGGGGTCGATCAGTGGACAATGACATCATTCTTCCGAGATGACATCGCTCAACTTCCTGAAATGAAAGTTGTGGCCGACGAACTTTGGACAACGTCTGGTCTCACACCAGCCGATATTCAGACGGCGATTTTGTATGACCACTTCACGCCCTACGTCTTGATGCAACTCGAAGAGTTCGGATTCTGTGGTCGCGGTGAAGCGAAAGATTTCATCAAAGATGGCGCACTCGAAATTGGTGGTCGGCTACCGATCAATACGCACGGCGGCCAACTTGGCGAGGCCTATATCCATGGCATGAACGGTATTGCCGAAGCAGTTCGACAGGTCCGTGGCACAAGTGTCAATCAGGTAGATAAGGTTGAAAACGTTCTCGTGACTGCTGGCACGGGTGTGCCCACAAGCGGGCTAATTTTGGGGGTAGACCGATGAGCCAGGAAACAAATTCCGATCTGAGTTTCGACTCACTCGATGTGATCTCGAACGAGGCGTATCGCAACGGTCCTCCACACGAACTACTCACTCGTCTTCGCAACGAGGCGCCAATCGCGCGTCACCGTGGAATTGAGCAGGGATACCCCGAATGGTTCTGGGCACTGACTCGTCATGCTGACATTGTTGAAGTCAGCCGTAAGTTCCAGACATATTCGTCTGCCGCTAAAGGCTCGTTGATGAATCAAGATCGACCCGACCTTGACCTCGCCCGCTTGATGATTGATCTCGATCCACCCGAGCACACTCGCTTGAAGAGCTTGGTCAATCGTGGTTTCACTCCCAAGGCAATGCGCATGCTCGAAGAGCACTTCCGAGAAGTAGCAATTCAGCTCATTGAAGAAGCCTTACAAGAAAAGAATCTCGATTTCGTCGACAAGGTGTCAGCCGAACTCCCCCTCATCGCGATTGCCGAACTTGTGGGTATTCCGGTTGAAGACCGCCGCAAGGTTTTCCATTGGTCAAACACCATGATCGGCACCACCGACCCCGATTTTGCCGGTTCACCAGAAGACGCCCAAATTGCCGCCGGTGAGTTGTACATGTACTCCAATGAGATCGCTGCCCAACGCAAGCTTGAACCCAAAGATGACATCATCACGACGTTGATTAGCGAACACGACGGAGATGTTCTCACCGAACATGAATTCGACCTCTTCATGTTGCTGCTCGCAGTTGCCGGCAACGAGACCACCCGTAACGGAATCAGTCACGGTGTTCTCGCCATGATCGAAAATCCCGATCAGTGGAACCTGTTAAAGAACGATTCGAGTTTGGTCACAACTGCCGTCGAAGAAATTCTTCGTTGGGGAACACCCGTGAACAACTTCCGCCGCACTGCGGTGTGCGATGTTGAACTTCACGGAGTGCAGATTAAAGAAGGCGAAGCAGTCGCGATGCTTTACCCATCAGCCAACCGTGATGGCGCAGTCTTCAAAGATCCGTTCAAGTTTGACATCACCCGCAATCCCAATCCTCACGTCACCTTTGGCGGCGGCGGCCCCCACTTCTGCCTCGGCGCAAACTTGGCTCGGCTCGAAATGCGCATCTTGTTTGAAGAAATGGCCAAGCGCATTGATCGCATTGAACTCACCGGCGAAGTTCGTAAGTTGCGTTCAAGCTTCATTCACGGAATCAAAACTCTTCCGGTTCAACTACACGCTCGCTAATCAGTAATTCCACTCATTTTCTTTACGAAATTTTCTATACAAGGAGTCCCATCATGGCCAATCCCGTCATCATCGAAGCAGGTCGCTCAGCAATCGGAAAGCGCAACGGCGCATTCGCCGACCTTCACGCCGTCAAGTTGCTCGGCGCCGTACAAAACGGAGTATTGCAACGAGCCGGCCTTGACCCCATCTCACTCGGCCAAATCATCGGTGGCTGTGTCACTCAAGCCGGCGAACAGGCCAGCAACGTATCGCGTACGGCTTGGCTCAATGAGGGACTCCCGTGGCAGGTCGCGGCAACAACCATCGACTGTCAGTGTGGCTCAAGCCAGCAGGCCAATCACATGATCCACAACATGATTCATGCCGGCGTCATCGACTCAGGTATGGCCTGCGGAGTCGAGCACATGAGCAAAGTGTGGCTGGGCGCAAACGTTCCACGACTCGGTGAAGGTGCTGATGTCACTTTTGTCAATGGAAGTTCCAAGCCCGCCGATTTCGCCCTTGATATGCCCGACCAGTTTGGCGCTGCCGAACGCATCGCCGACCGTCGTGGAATCACGCGCGAAGACGTCGATTACCTCGGGCTCATTTCGCAACAAAAGGCCATTCGTGCCACCGAAGAAGGTCGCTTTGAGCGAGAGATCATTCCGATCGAAGTGACCGATTCTGAAGGCAAGACAACCGTCGTTGCTCGCGACGGTGGACTTCGTGAAACCACTGCTGAAAAGTTGGCCAGTTTGAATCCAGTCATGCCTGGCGGACGCCACACGGCCGGCAACAGCAGCCAAATCAGTGACGGCGCTGCCGCCGTCCTCTGGATGGATGCCGACCGCGCCAAGGGCGAAGGTCTCAAAGCCCGCGCGCGCATCGTCTCACAGTGCCTCGTTGGCGCCGAGCCTTTCTACCACCTTGACGGTCCGGTTCAAGCAACTGAAAAAGTTCTCAAAGATGCCGGCATGACGATGAAAGATATTGACATCGTTGAAATCAATGAAGCATTCGCCAGTGTCGTTCTCAGTTGGGCACAGGTTCATGGCGTCAGCCGTGACGATTTGATGTCGAAGGTCAATGTGAACGGTGGAGCCATCGCTCTTGGTCACCCGGTTGGTTCAACCGGAAGTCGCCTCATCACAACTGCGTTGCACGAACTCGAGCGTTCCGACAAAGAATTCGCTTTGATCACCATGTGTTGCGGTGGCGCGGTATCGACCGGCACCATCATTCAACGCCTCAGCTGAATCGCATTTATCGAGTTGAGCGCACGAGTCCTAAACCGGCTGTTGCAACCAATTCGCGCTGAATCTCATTCACGCCGCCACCAAAGGTGTTGATCTGTGCAGCACGAGCAGCACGTTCAACTTCACCGTGAATGACTGCTCCGTCTGAGCCTTCGCGTAGGTGAGAGACCGGGCCAAGAATTCCTTGCAGAGTGCGATAGACCTCAACGGCCTTCTCAGTGCCGAACACTTTGACGCCCGATGCCTCAGCCGGTCCGAGTGTGTTATCAGAAACAGCTTTTGCCAACTTCCAGGTCATCAAACGAATGGCGTCAAGAAGCGCATGACTCTTCGCAAGATCGGCTTGCACCCACGGAACATCGATCATCTTTTGATCGTTGCCAGTTCCGCTGGGGGTCACGCGACACCACGTGGTGACGTCATCAAGCAAACGTTCGGTCAAGCCCGAGAGTGCTGCCAGACCAACACGCTCGTGGTTGAGCTGCATGGTGATGAGCTTCCAGCCACCATTGATTTCGCCAATGACGTTTTCCTTCGGAACGCGCACATCGGTGTAATAGGTCGCAGTTGTCATGACTCCACCGACGGTGACAATGGGGGTCCATTCAAAGCCAGGGGTGTTTGTCGGAACAATGATCAAGGTGATGCCTTGGTGCTTAGGAGCTTCGGTGTCGGTGCGGCAAGCCAACCAAACGTAGTCAGACTGGTTGGCGCCTGATGTGTAGACCTTGTTGCCGTTAATGACCCATTCGTCGCCGTCAAGAACTGCCGAGCACTTCAAACTGGCGAGGTCGGTTCCGGCTTCGGGTTCGGTGTACCCAATGGCGAAGTTGATTTCCCCCTGCAAAATTCCGGTGAGGTACTGATCTTTTTGAGCTTGGGTTCCGTGCGCCATGATGGCCGGACCGACTGTGTTCACAGTGACGAATGGAAACGGCGCATGTGCCCGCTGGATTTCATCGAACATGATGAACTGATCGGTCGCGGGGCGTCCCTGGCCACCAAATTCTTTTGGCCAACCCAGACCCAACCAACCGTCGGCGCCAAGTTTGCGTACGAGTTCGCGGAATAACGGCTTTCCCTCACCAGATTCGCCCAATTCGGCGCGTACTTCTGGGGTCAGCATGGCCGCGAAATACTCACGGAGTTCTTTACGTAGTGCCTGCTGTTCGGGGGTTTCGGCGAGATACATGACGTCACCCTACCCCCCTTCTGACGGGGTGTCAGAAACTCTGCGCCAGGAAATTTTGCCAATTAATGACCAAAACTTCCGCTAGACAGAGGGCGTGCAGATGCTCTTTCCGCGACCTCAAGAAATCTCGGTCGCCCAGGCTTACGACGGCGCCCATCGCACCCGCCGTAGCAAAGGTCATGGCGATCATCTCGGGGGCCGACCATGGGTTGTCCTGTCGATGATCAGCACAGCCGACGGTGCCACAGCGATTGATGGCAACTCGGCAAAGTTGGGCGGACCGGCTGATCGCGAAGTCTTTCTACATCTGCATCGCTCAGCCGACTGTGTTCTCGTCGGAGCCCAAACCATTCGCCAAGATTCGTACTCGCCACTCCCCTCGCACCAACAACTCGTCGTGCTATCAAACACTGGCGATTTGGGAACAAATACTCAGTCGCTCCTCGATGCTGGCAATACCCAAATCGTCACGGGTGATGTTCGCAACATCGTGCAAAACCTGCCGGGAAACATTTGCGTTCTTGAGGGTGGCTCGAATCTGAACAATCAGATGTTGCGTGCCAATTTGATCGACGAAATTTGTCTCACGATTGCGCCAATGTTTGTGGGCGGAACGGCCCCTCGAATTTTTGAAGGCGAATGGTTTGACAACACGTCGTGGACTCTCGCCCACGTATGCCAAGACTCAGGATTTGTTTTCTTGCGTTATTTGCGATCTGAAGTGGGTAACTGAGCCATTTTCGGAAGCGAATTTACTGGCGGTCGCTCACCGATATTGAGCTGCAATGGACCAAGTTCTTTGCGATGCAACATTGGTACTTCTTCGGCAAACGAAGGTGGGTTCGGAGTACGCAAAAGCAATGTTGCGGCAACCTCGGCCGCTTGAATCGCCAACGTTTCTAACTTGTGATGTCGATGTAAGCGCACACCAAGATCAACTTGTCCGAGGCTTTGAATGCCAAACTTTTCGGCCATGTCGATCAACATGCCGATCTCAACGCCCCAACCAGTTGCGAAAGGAATCGCTTCAAGCATGCTTCGTCGTCCGGCAAATTCACCAGCAAGTGGTTGTTGCAAATCGGCAATCTCTGGGAAGTACATCGACAACAAAGGTCGAGCGACAAGTTCGGTCGTTCGTCCACCGCCACCTAAGTGCGACGGCCGTTCGTAATTTGCCTTCACTAATCCGAGTTCGTCATCGATGAGCAATGGAGTGACGAGCCGAACAATCCAATCGGTCGTGAAGCTCGTGATATCGCCGTCAATCCACACCACGATGTCACCAGCACTCGCCAACAAGCTCGCCCACAGCGCATTTCCTTTGCCGCGTGCGGCTCCGTGAAAGAAATGCACAAAGTCGACCGGCACCACAGTTGCTCCGGCCTCAGCTGCAATTTCACCGGTGCCATCTGTTGAATCATCGTCGAGCACAATCAATTCATCAACCAATGTGCCAACGAGCGTCGGTTCAATCATTCGGATGAGGTCGCCGACCGTCTGGGCTTCGTTACGACAAGGGATGCACACTGAAATGGTGCGACTGCCCTTCAGACTCAAAGCGTAAGCCAAGTCCCATCCCGTTGGATCGAATGTCTTGACTGCGCTCATCTCAACTCCATCCCGTAGCCTGCGGAACATGTTCTTGTACGGCGTGGTGAACGCTTCACCTGACTCATTAAACCTTGATTCAATCGCAACTGATGCCACTTCTGCCAAGCGGAGAGGTGAATATCTCCTGAATCACGGGTGTAACGGCATTGATTTGGGCGGCCAGGGGTCGACAGACAACGCCTCAGTCATTCCCTGGCAGGAAGAATGGGACCGACTCAAAGAAATTGTCGAGACTCTCGCGCAGTTCAATGTGCCCCTCAGTATCGATTCGTGGAAACCGCAGGTCACGCGCCTCGCACTAGAACACGGCGCGACTGTGATCAACGCCGCCGACGGAATGCAGAACGACGAGATGTGGCAAGTTGCCGTCGACTTTCAAGCACCGATTGTGTTGCCCTTTTTGTCTGGACCTAACCCGCGAGAAATGGAATTAGTCAAGGCTGACCCGATACAAGTCATGCTCGATTTCTTTGAAGCACAATTGAAAGTTGCCGACCGCTTCGGTCTTCGCCAACTTTGCATTCTTGATCCCGGCACCGGCTTTGCTCCATCTAACTGGCCCTGGGAAGAGCGTTACATCTATCAAAAACGCGTGTACTCAAACCTGGATCGATTACGCATCTTCAACTTGCCGTTGTACATCGCGTTGCCTTGGAAAGAAACTGCACAACACGACGAACTTCTTGAAATCGTTTTGCGCCAACAACCCGAATACGGCCGCGGCCACTACCCCGAGAAGATTCGTCGCGTCGAACGACAGCTTGGTTTGTAGTTTCTAGCCGAGGTCTTCGAGCAGTCCGCGAGGATAGACCGCGTCATGCGGAAGAAGGCTTTCCCAATTCTTCGGACAGCGCTGCGGCGCGACTTCACTCAATGGCGCCAAAACAAAACGACGTTCGGCGTATCTCGGATGCGGCACGGTTAACTCGCCGCCAGCGATTGACACATCATCATAAAAAAGCAAATCTAAATCGAGCGTGCGTGGTCCCCAATGAATCTCGCGCACCCTTCCCGCTTCGGCTTCGATGCGGTGCAACCATCGCATGAGCGCATAAGGGTCAAGTTCGGTTTCAAGTGCCACAACCATGTTGAGATACGCCCCTTGATTTTCTGGGCCACCAACTGGGTCTGTCTCAAAAACCTGAGATTGCTTCAATACATGGACACCGAGTTGTTCAATAGCAAATTTCAAAGATTGAACTCGGTCTCCTAAATTACTTCCTAGAGCAATAATCGCTTCGTGCACGTTTTACTCGTTGGTGCGAAGTGCGACGCGATGAATCCGTACTGCCGATGATTGAACATCTTCGGGAACCGGAGGACGTAGTTTGGTCAAAGTCAGATCAACCGCTAGTACATGCGGGAAAGAAAGAACTACATCGGCCATACGCTGCGCCAAACGTTCGAGCAACTGATCTGAAGTGGCACGAGCGGTGGCCGCTAACTGCATGCAGACTTCGCCGTAGTGGACGGTTTGAGTCAAGTCGTCACTGGCCCCTGCAGCGCTCAGGTCAACATGAATATCGACATCAACTTGGAGTGGTTGCGCCGATTCGCGCTCGTGATCAAGCACCCCAATCACGCTGACAACTCGAAGCCCGTTAATAAGAATGTGATCAGTCACATCTTCCACGGTACCGTTATGGCATGTCGAGTAACACCGCAATTGATACCGGAACTTTTAGCCCCCAGCGTGTGATTGCTGACTTACGCGAATTGGCGTCCCGAACCGGTGGTCCCGAAGGCTCGCGACGCCTCTGCTGGACCCCCGAATGGGCCAACGCCCGCAATCTGCTACGTGAAGAGCTCAGTGGCCTGCCTGTTGACGTTGAAGTTGACGAAGCTGGAAACCTTTGGGCATATCTACGCGGCACATCCAAAGACACCTTGGTTGTTGGCAGCCACCTCGACAGCGTCCCCAAGGGCGGCTGGCTTGATGGTGCGCTCGGGGTATTTGCAGGTCTTGAGCTACTGCGTTCGCTCGCGGCACAGGGCACTCCCCCAGTCACAGTTGCCCTCGTCGATTGGGCCGACGAAGAAGGCGCTCGGTTTAGCCGTTCGCTCTTTGGTTCGGCGGCAGTGATGGGAACAGTTGACGTTGACATCTTGCGCGGACTCTCCGACAAAGAGGGCAACAAACTGATTGACATCTTGCCCCAACACGGAGTTGATATCGACAATTTGGATGGAGCCCAAACTCGCGTTTGCGACACCAAGGCATACGTCGAAGTGCACATCGAGCAAGGACCAATTCTCGAATCAATGAATTTGGGTATTTGCACTGTCACTGGCACTAAAGGTATTGAGCGCGAGCGACTGATCTTCAGAGGTCAAGCAGCCCACGCTGGCACAATGCCCATGCCCATGCGACGTGACAGTTTCCGCGCTGCTGCGAGATTTGCTCTTGCCGTTGCCGATATTGGCGAAAACCACGATGGCGTCACCACCGTTGGTGCAGTGGCCTGCAAGCCAGGCGTTGTCACCGCGGTCGCCGGCGAAACCACAATCACTCTTGATATGCGCCATATCGACGCACACGAATTAGCAACGATGTATTCAGAAAGCATCGCCGCAGCTCATGCGGCAGCCGAATCCGAAGGATGCACAGTTGAGTTCGAACACATCTTCCGTATTCCCCCGATGCCGTTTCACCCCGCACTTCTTGATGCCGCGCGCACGAGTGTCCGCGAAGTCGAAGGTCACGATGTCGAGTTGCCCAGCGGAGCGCTTCACGACGCCAGCGAAATGGCTCGCAGTATCCCGACAGTCATGATTTTCTCGTCATCAATCGCCGGCTTAAGCCACACCAAAGAAGAAGACACCCCCGACGAGCATTTGCACATGGCTGTCGATGCATTCAATCGCACTTGTCGACGTGCCATTGAGTTAATGGTCGCAGGAGAGCTCTAAATCAAACGGCCAAGGTTTGAATGAGTTCACGAATAAATCGTGGTCAGATCATTTCTCGTCTTTTGCAATTGGATACAACGTTTTCACCAAAAAGAATGCCACGATTCCTCCGACAAACTGCGCGATCAAGAAGCCCGGGATAGATGACGGCTTGATACCTGCAAATGTGTCCGACATTGAACGAGCAAAATCAACTGCGGGGTTAGCGAAACTCGTCGATGACGTGAACCAATATGCTGCTCCGATCCAGACGCCCACTGCGTAGGGAACTGCCGAGACCCGACCACTGCGCACAATGCAAAAGATAACGACGACTAATCCGATCGTCGCAATCATCTCCGAGAACCACAGGGCTCCTGATGAACGATCTTTGGTTGACCAGTTCACGGCATCAAGTTCAAACATGATGTTGGCAATCATCGCTCCGATGCAGCCACCAACAATTTGCACGATTGAGTAGAGCGCCAATTCCTTATTCGTCAATCCACCAAATAGCCGTGTTACTAATGAAACAACTGGGTTGAAATGAGCGCCCGAAACTGGACCGAGTGCCAAGATCAGGGCAATCAGCGCACCAGTAGTTGCCGCGGCATTTTCAAGCAACTGCAAGCCAACATCATCGGGCGAGAGTCGTTGCGCCATAATGCCCGACCCAACAACCACCGCCACCAAGAAAGCCGTGCCCACGCCCTCGGCCAAAAGACGTACGCCCAGCGTTGGTCGCACATGAGATTCCACGTGGACATTCTGCCAAGTCGGCAAGACCGAATGATGCGAACGCACCGAAGAAGGTAAACACGGGGCGAACTCGGCCAGGACGAGTACGGTGAGATCTGTGTTGAGACGCAAGCGAAGCGAAACAATGTCTATTGAGAACATGATTTCGCTCGTATTTGGCGATGTGACCCCCGAGCAAAATCATCATCTTCACCACATTGCAACCCAGGCGGTCGCGTCCGGCAAAGATCCCTTGCGATCACTCATTTTGCAGACAGATCAACAAATCCAGCCTTCTCGCATTGTGTCGCGCTTTGGCCCTGCTGATCTTGAGTGGCACGAAGTTGATGGTCTGCATATTGCTACCGACGGCTCCGAAGGTTCAGTTTCGCCGCAGGTCGCTGCAGGCTACGAACCTCATGTGTCTCAGACCTTGCGCAAACTTCTGAAGCCCGGCGACACCTTTATTGATGTCGGAGCGAATATCGGTGTCCATGTTGCACGAGCTGCGCAACTGGTCGGCGCGTCGGGTCGCGTCATCGCAGTTGAACCGAATACCGAAAATTGTCGACTTCTACTACTCACTACCGCAAAGAATGATTTCCACAATGTCACTCTCATACCAAGCGCACTTTCGGATACCGGCGATTGGACTTGGTTCGGAACCCATATCGGTTCTAATGGCGGTGCACTTCCATTCAACAACGAAACACTCACCGAAGGATTCGGATTTATCGTTCCGATTCGACGCCTAGATGACATCGCACCTGCAGGAACGACAGTCGTCAAAATTGATGTTGAGGGGGCCGAAGTCTCGGTATTGAAATCTGGCCTACAAACAATTCAACGTGATCGCCCTTGGGTCATTATGGAATTCAGTTGCGAAATGGTTCGCAGGGTCTCAGGCGTTGAACCGCTCAGCGCGCTCAAATGGATCGAAGGTCTTGGTTACGAGATTGCCGTGATCAATAAAGAGACTTATGAACCCGTTGCAACAACCGCAGAAATGTTGATTGATCACTGGGGGTCGTCAACGCGGATTGAAGACTTGTTACTCACACCGCGCTGACTCAGGCAGGGGCGATCGTCGTTGTGAGGTTTGGGTCAACCGGCAGGGTTGTTGTCGTGGTAGTCGTTGTCGGTATCACCGGAGGTTCGCCCTCGGCCTCAATGTCATTTCCGTACACCCACACCGGAGTCTTCTTTGGAATAAAACCCGACGCCCAAATCATGTCCATTGCTGAAGTACTGACGCGCACGCAACCATGCGAGGCTGGATAATTCGGAATCTTCTTTGATCCATGAATCGCGATTCCACCGTTGAAATACTTGGGCCGATAAATCTGTCCGAGATCGCCATCCCACCAACCTTCAGACTTCTCACGATTGATTTTGTAGCGACCAGACGGAGTCAGAGAGCGACCCGTTTCCCACGTCACTAAATCTTTTTGATTCATCTCAAGAAAGTACTGACCGCTACCCGTTGAGATATTGAGTGCCCACAAAAGTTTGCCTGCATTCATGATGAAGAGCACTTGCTTGTCTTTATCAACTTCAACCAAAGTTCCTGGTTCATTCGATTGCCCAACCGCTCGGGTCGTTGAAAGTGTTAAAGCATCAGCCGTCGCTTGATCGACGCTCGCTGTTGCTTCGAGGCCCATGTATTTCTGAAATGCCATGACCGCCTGCTTGGTGGTGGTTCCGTAATCCCCATCAACAAGCATGAGCCAAAAACCAAGTTCGAGTAAGCGTTCTTGAATGCGTGCAGTTTCAAACCCATCCTTTTGTCCAACTGCGACGAGTGGAGCCATGAGAGGAGTGACCTCTGGGATTGTTGTCGTTGTTGTTGTTGTTGTTGGGGGCACGGTCGTCGTCGCAACAATTGTCGTCGTTGTCGTTGGGGGCACGGTCGTCGAAGTTGTGGTCGATTCAACAACCGGAACGGACGATAAATCGGTCGCCTCTTGCGCTGAATCCGAAGCACATGCTGTAGCGGTCAGAAGCAGGGCTAATGATCCCGCGACAACTCGGTGATGGCGCAACATGGACATCACATCAAAGTACCCATTGAGCAGGGATAAGTGTTGGCAGCCTCTCGGACTTCACAACCTTTTGAAGCATCGACGACAAAAGGGTGTTTTTGCCATTTGGTCTGAGAGAATAAACCCGTGAGCGATAGCAAAGTTTCTGACATTTTTGATCCAACGGCATGGCGGGTCGTCCCCGGCTTCAATTTCACCGACATTACGTACCATCGTTCGGTTGAACATGGCACGGTCCGAGTCGCTTTCAATCGACCAGAGATTCGCAATGCATTTCGTCCTCACACTGTCGACGAGCTTTTCACGGCTCTTGAACATGCTCGCCAAAGTACCGATGTCGGTTGTGTTCTACTGACGGGCAATGGCCCATCGGCAAAAGATGGCGGGTGGGCATTTTGTAGTGGAGGTGACCAACGTATTCGTGGCCGCGACGGATACCGCTACGCCGAGGGCGAAACTGCCGAAACCATCAATCCAGGCAAGAGTGGTCGCTTGCACATTCTCGAAGTACAACGCCTCATTCGCTTCATGCCCAAAATAGTGATCTGCGTCGTTCCTGGCTGGGCTGCTGGTGGAGGACATAGTTTGCATGTGGTGAGCGATCTCACAATTGCGAGCCAAGAGCACGCTCGCTTCAAACAAACTGATGCCGATGTAGCGAGCTTTGATGGTGGCTTTGGTTCGGCATACCTCGCCCGTCAAGTTGGACAAAAGTTTGCTCGCGAAATCTTCTTCCTTGGTCGCGAATACAGCGCCGAAGACGCTCAACGTATGGGCATGGTGAACGCCGTTGTTCCACACGCCGAACTTGAAGCCACTGCACTTCAGTGGGCCAAAGAAATCAATGGCAAGAGCCCTACTGCTCAACGCATGTTGAAGTTTTCTTTCAACCTCATTGATGACGGCCTCGTTGGTCAACAGGTATTTGCCGGAGAAGCAACTCGGTTGGCCTATATGACCGACGAAGCCCAAGAAGGTCGCATGTCTTTCCTCGAAAAGCGCGATCCTGATTGGGCTCCCTATCCCTGGTATTACTGATTTCTGGCGACGCCGAATTCATGTCTCGTGAACTGATCTATGTTGATTCTTTAGACGATCAACGTCTCGATCGGTTTCGCTTGCGTGAGCGCGAACTTCGCCCGCGCAATATCCCGGCACGCGTATTTAAAACGATGCAAACGGGCGAGGCCGAAAAGATCACTCTCGGTATGTTCATCGCCGAAGGTGACCTCGTTGTTGAGCGGGCATTGTCAGCAGGCTGTCGGCTGGTCGAAGCATTGACTGATGCTGCGTCTCCCAGCGCTCTTGTCCAAAACATTGACGCTTCTATCCCCATATATGCCGCACACGCCGATGTCCGCAAAACGTTGACCGGCATGGGAGTCGCCCTCGACATCATGGGCCTATTTGAACGACCATCGCCTCTCAAGCTCGACGAATTATTGGCGACCGCTCGTCACTTACTCATTGTCGAAGATGTTGACAACCCAACAAATATCGGCGCCATCATTCGTAGCGCTGCAGCTTTCGGAATTGATGGGGTCATTCTCGATCGCAACAGCGCCGATCCCCTTGCTCGACGCGCTCTTCGCGTCTCGATGGGTACAGCTTTCTCGATGCGTTACAGCCGAGTCACCGATGCATCGTCGACACTCATCGCATTGCGCGATGCGGGATACATCGTGTGTGGCTTAACCCCCCGAAGCGACGCTCTCAGTATTCGTGAAGTCGGCGCTGGGCTACCTCAAGATGCCAAAGTCGCGATCGTTCTAGGTTCTGAGCGGGCTGGTCTCTCCCCCGAAGCTCTTGCCGCAGTCAATTTCATGGTCAAGATCCCCATGGCCGACGGAGTCGATTCTCTCAATGTGGCTGCCGCCGCAGCGGTGGCCTGCCATGCACTGATCCCTGAATCGCGCGCTCTGTAGGCCTCAAAGGCCGAGCAGGTCGCAAATGACTTAATCCGCAGGCAAACTTATCAACGTGTCTGCAACTGGCGTCCTCCTACTTTCTTGCCCAGACCAACGTGGCGTCGTAGCTGCTGTCGCCGAATTCATTGCTGCTCACGGCGGGAATATCGTTCATGCCGAGCAACACACTGACGATGTTGAGAAAGTCTTTTTTCAGCGTGTTGAATTTGAGACTGATGGGTTCTCGTTGAACCGTCAAGAAATCTTGGCTGCATTCGCTCCAGTTGCGTCGAAGTTTTCAATGCAGGTTCAATTGCGATTTACCGATGTCAAGCCACGAGTGGCCATCTTGGCAAGCAAACAATCTCATTGCCTCTTTGACCTTTTGAGCCGCTGGCACTCAGGCGAACTACCAGCAGACATCGTCACGGTCATCAACAATCACCCCGACCACGCCGACCTTGTGCAACATATGGGCGTTCCGTATCTGCACTTGCCAGTCACGCCAGAAACTAAATCTGCTCAGGAAGAAGCCGTTCTGCGTGCGCTTAATGAACAGCAGGTCGATCTCGTGATCTTGGCTCGGTACATGCAAATCCTCTCGCCCAAGTTGGTCGATGCTTATCCCTCGCGCATTATCAATATCCACCACTCATTTCTGCCGGCATTTATCGGTGCCAATCCATATCGACAAGCACATGATCG
>Ga0255121_1000132_pt1 | contig 21543 bp, 17 predicted proteins | sample Law_Colum_RepB_8_2_FD_188580 | JGI IMG/M metagenome (GOLD analysis project Ga0255121, IMG submission 188580) | Freshwater microbial communities from St. Lawrence River, New York, United States - Law_Colum_RepB_8h | ecosystem: Environmental > Aquatic > Freshwater > River | place: USA: New York... | reverse complement strand
TGTGATGAAAGAACGAGATTTTGTATTCTTGAGATGGGTGCACGCCACAAAGGTGACATTGCACGTTTATCTTTAATTGCGAAGCCAAATATTGGTGTTGTACTTACCGTTGGTTCAGCCCACTTAGGCGAGTTTGGATCAGTTGAAGCAATCGCGAAAACAAAATCTGAGTTGATCTCCTCACTCGATGAAAGTTCAACTGCAGTCCTAGGAACATATGATTCATTCACACCAGAAATGGCAAAGCTTCATAAAGGGCGAGTGATCTTCTTTGGAGATGATAAGGATGTCCGTGCTGCTGATATAGAAATTCGAGAAGGTTGTCCTCATTTCGAACTTGTCACACCAGCAGGCCGCGATGCCGTTGGAATGAGAGTTGTAGGTGCACATCAAATCGCGAACGCTTTGGCTGTTGCGGCGGTCGGTACAGCGCTAGAACTGCCAATTGAGTTGATTGCCAGTTCACTTTCTACAGCTGAAATAAAGAGCAAGTGGAGAATGGAGCTCCATGACGTATTTGGGCTTCTCATAATCAATGATGCTTATAACGCAAACCCTGAATCAATGTCTGCGGCGTTGCGATCACTTACTTTATTTGCGCAGGAACGAGGTGGCGCCTCATGGGCTTTCTTGGGAAAAATGCATGAACTCGGCGAGTCAACAACGGTTGCCCACAGAAAAATTGGGACCCTTGCCCAGGAGATCGGAATCGATCACTTAGTAGCAATAAATCAACCAGAGTATGGCGAAAGTATGGGAGCAATGCGCGTTCACCATGTTGAAAACATTGCAGAAGCTGCATTACTGGCGGAGCATTTCTCAGCAGGGGATGTTGTTTTGGTAAAGGCATCGCGTTCTGAAGGCCTTGAAATCCTGGCCCAAAAGATTGAAAGTGATTGGCTAGATAAGAGCGGAGTTGAAAGTTGAGACAGATCCTCATATCAGGCGCGTTTGCTTTAGTTTTTGCACTTTTTGGCACACGGATTTTAATTCGCATCCTGGAGAAAAAAGGTTTTGGGCAGATTATTAGAGATGACGGACCAAGCACTCATCATATAAAGCATGGAACACCAACCATGGGTGGAATTATTTTTATTCTTGCAAGCATACTTGGCTACCTTTTCTCCCACTTAGTAACTTTAACTCCTGTTACGGCATCGGCATTACTTGTTATAGGCCTGGTTGTTGCCTTAGGAGTAATTGGTTTTCTTGATGATTGGTTAAAAGTTTCTAAACAAAACTCAAGAGGTCTGAAAGGGCGTTACAAATTAACTGGCCAAGCCCTTGCAGCGGGAGGTTTTGCCTATCTTGGTTTGCAGTTTATGAATGAGTATTCACTTACCCCCATTTCGCAGTACTTGTCGGGTGTGCGGGAGACAAGTATTTATCTTGGAACAACAGTTGTAATTCTTTGGATTATTTTGATGGTCATGTCTGCAAGCAACGGAGTGAACCTAACTGATGGTTTAGATGGCTTAGCAATTGGTGCAGCAATTATGGTTTTTCTTGCTTTTGTCTTGATCGGAGTCTGGCAGTTTGGTCAAAGTTGTGGATCAGAAGCAACAGCTGGCTGTTACGCAGTCAGAGATCCACTTGATTTAGCAGTCCTGGCCGCAGCGTTTGCAGGTGCATGTACAGGTTTTCTTTGGTGGAACACAGCTCCGGCAAAAATCATGATGGGTGACACTGGATCACTTGCTTTGGGCGGTGCCATTGCTGCCTTTGCCGCCACACTACGTGTTCAGTTGCTTCTAATCCCACTTGGTGGTCTGTTTGTAATCATTACATTGTCAGTGCTGATTCAAACTTTCTACTTCAAAATTAGCGGGGGCAAAAGAGTATTTAGAATGGCGCCATTGCACCATCACTTTGAGTTAAAGGGATGGGAAGAGATAACGATCGTTATTCGATTCTGGATTATTTCAGGTTTGTCCGTAGCCCTAGGTCTGGGATTGTTCTATGCGCAGTGGGTTGCGAAATAATCGATGAATTCCAATCTAGCCGACAGAAAGTTCCTAATTTTGGGAGCGGGTGTAACTGGACTTTCAGTTGAACGTTTCCTTAAATCACGTGGAGGCATAGTCACAATTGCAGATGACTACTCTGATGCAGGCATAAAAACCGATGAGATAGAGCTCAAAGATTTTGATGCAGTTGTTGTCTCACCAGGTTGGAAACAAGACCACCCTTTATTGGTCAAGGCGTTGAATAGTGATTTAGAAGTCTTAAACGAAGTTGATTTGGCTTGGCAGCTAAAGTGCGAGATTGCCCCACATCAGAAATGGTTATCAATTACCGGAACCAACGGGAAAACCACAGCTGTAGAGATGGCCGCAAAGATTTTACAGACGGCTGGACTAAATGCTAAAGCCTGCGGCAACCTGGGAGAGACTGTGATAGATGCAGTTGATCAAGTAGATCCCTTTGAATATTTGGTTGTAGAACTTTCAAGCTTTCAACTGCATTGGGCCAAGACGGCGCAGTTTCATAGTTCAGCAATTTTAAACATTGCACATGATCACATCGATTGGCATGGCAGTTTTGAGATGTATGCGCAAGCAAAATTGTCCCTACTTGAAAAAAGTGAGATCGCTGTGCTTAATGCCGATGATGGTGAAGTCATCACACGCTCTGCTTCTTGGAAGGGGCGTAAAGTTTTTTTCTCTCTCAATACTCCGGCACCTGAAGAAATTGGAATTGTGGAGGAGTTAATTATTGATCGCTGTTTTGTTTCTGATCCAATGGAGGCTCAGATGATCTGCGAAATCGGCGATGTAAAACCAACAATTCCTCACAATGTCTCAAATGCTATGGCTGCTGCAGCTCTAGCTTTATCAATTGACATTCCACATGCAGTAATTCAAAAGGCTTTACAAGATTTCAGGCCAGGAAGACACCGAATAGAAACAGTTTTAGAAAAGGATTCCATAACCTGGGTTGATGATTCGAAAGCAACAAATCCACATGCAGCAACTGCATCGTTAAACTCACATTTATCTGTAGTTTGGATTGCTGGAGGATTGGCAAAAGGTGCTGACATGGAGAGTTTGGTTCAACGCTGTAAAGGCCGGATTAAGGCTGCAATATTGATGGGTCAAGATTCAGTTTTGATTGAGAACGCTCTAGAAAAATTTGCCCCAGAAATTCCTCGGGTGAAAGTTGAGACACCAAGTGGATATGAAAAGGGCAAGGCAGATAACTCTCTTATGGAGCAAGTAGTAACTCACGCATTAGCCTTTGCCACTTCAGGAGATAGCGTAGTTTTGGCCCCGGCTTGCGCATCAATGGATCAGTTTGTTTCTTATGCAGATAGAGGAGATCGATTTTCTGCGGCTGTGAGGAAATTGGTGGGGCATGCAAACTAAAGGAAAAGAAAACCTCTTTACAAAACCAGTTAATCTTTATTACATGCTTGTGGGAAGCACATTGTTGCTCAGTCTTCTAGGTCTGATTATGGTTTTTTCAGCTTCCTCGATAGATTCTTTAGGAAATACAGGTTCAACTTATGCCATTGCAGTTCGTCAATTAGTTTTTTTACTCTTTTCAATTCCTATGGCCTGGGTGCTTTCAAGAATCACACTTCTGCATTGGAAAGTCATAGCTCGCGGTGGAGTTTTAATCTCCGTTCTGATGCTTTTGTTTGTTCAAATTTTTGGTAATTCAACAAGTGGAAATCAAAACTGGTTGAGTCTGGGTTTTATCATCATTCAACCTAGTGAATTCGCTAAATTCCTAATGATCTTATGGGCTGGCTATGTACTGGCAAAGCACGAGCGATCTGGTCGAATTCATTCAAATGTTTTAGCCTTAATTACTCCAGCATTCTTTCTTTGTATGGTTCTAATTTTGGCTGGAAATGATTTAGGAAGCGCATCTGTCTTCGGATTTATCCTGGTTGGACTCCTTTGGGTTTCAGGACTACAGCTGCGAGTATTTGGTGTTGTACTAAGCGCTAGTTTTTTAAGTTTGGCTATTCTTGTTCTGACATCGCCTTATCGAGTCCAAAGATTCATCGCTTTTCTAAATCCATTCGCCGAGGATCAGTACAAACTTTATGGTTGGCAACCGGCGCATAGTCTCTTGGGGTTAGCTAGTGGAGGATTCTTTGGCGTTGGGCTAGGCGCTTCTCGCCAAAAATGGGGAAATCTTGCCGAAGCGCATACTGATTTCATATTTTCGGTTATTGGCGAAGAGTTAGGTTTGTTTGGAACTTTAGCCACACTGTTTTTGATTAGCATTCTCCTTTTTTCTGTTTTTAAGATTGCAATGCGAGCTCAAGATCCTATGGTCAGATATGTGGCCTCGGGAATTGGTTGCTGGATTGGGATACAAACAGTTCTAAATATTGGATCTGCAATAAGTGTTCTTCCTGTGGTTGGTGTGACACTGCCACTGCTCTCTTACGGCGGCTCTTCGCTCATTGCAACGTATATAGCTATTGGATTTGTACTTGGTGCGGCTCGACGTGATCCTGTGATTTATCGAGAGTTACAAGCTACGGGCAATAAATGGCTACAGTAGTTTTTGCAGGCGGTGGAACAGCAGGTCACATACAACCTGCTTTAGCGGTAGCGCGTGAATGGAAAAAAAGTCATCCTTTGGATGAATGTTTATTCATTGGGACTGCTAAAGGCTTAGAGACAACTTTAATTCCAGAGGCCGGCTTTGAGTTGCGAATAATTCCAAAAGTTTCCATCGCTAGACGACCTTCTTTTTCATGGCTAAAAATACCTTTTGATTTGCTTTCATCAATACTTGCTTGCCGAAAGATACTATCCAATTCTGAACTCTTGATTGGATTCGGTGGATACGTAAGTGCACCCGCATATCTGGCCGCACGCAGTTTGAGAATCCCAATAGTTATTCACGAAGCAAATGCCAAACCAGGCTGGGCAAACAAAGTTGGATCAGTGTTTACTCCTCATTTAGCAGTTGCTCATCCCGTGGAGAAAGGGAGATTTTCTAAGGCACTTTTGGCTGGACTTCCATTGAGATCAGATGTTGCATCTGCATATGAAAATGCAAAAAACGATTGGGCGCTGGCACGCGCCGAAGCAAAGAGTCGATTAGGTATCGCAGTCAATATTCCATTTATCTTTATTATGGGTGGATCACAGGGATCGGTTGCGATAAATTCAGTGATCAACCAGAGCGTGAAAGTTTTTCAAGAAAATGGATACTACGTTCTCCATTCGGTGGGACGCCTGAATCAACTGCCGGTATCTAGTGATGGCTATAAAGCAGTTTCATACGTAGATCAGATGGCTGATGCATATTTGGCTGCTGATTTAATTATTGGGCGAAGTGGCGCGGTCACTTGTAGTGAATTTCGTGCTCTAGGCCGTTACGCTCTTTTCGTGCCTCTGCCAATCGGAAACGGTGAACAGTTAGTTAATGCCTCTAGCCTTGTTAGTGCAGGAAGAGCAAGAGTTATTGATCAAAAACAATTTAATGCAAGGTATATTAAAGAAAACATTGCCAACCTCATTACTGAGTCTTCACAATCTCCAATATCTGGCAGCGGAGAAGACCTCATGGCAGCAGAAAAAATCTTAGCCCTCGCAGAGTTTGCAATGAAGAAATGAAACCAACACTTTCAGCTTTAGTTGGTAAACGAATTCACTTTATTGGCATTGGTGGTGCCGGCATGAGTGGTTTGGCTCGTATTGCCTTAACCCATCAAATAACAGTTACTGGTTCAGATACAAAGGATTCTTCAGTAATTTCAGCTCTAGTTGCCCTAGGAGCAAAAATATCAACTTCACATGCTTCAGAAAATGTGGACGGTGCAGATTTAGTGGTCTATTCGAATGCAATTTCAAAGAACAATGTAGAGCGCATCCGTGCCGAAGAGTTGCATCTTCAGATGCTGACTCGCGCCTCCGCGCTATCGATTTTGATGTCAGAGTCAAAAAGCATTGCAGTTGCTGGCACTCACGGCAAAACAACGACCTCATCAATGCTAGCCGTTGCCTTGCAAGCTTGTTCGGCCGATCCTTCATTTGCAATTGGTGGAAACATTACGGCCTCTGGGTCAAATGCTCACCGCGGGACGGGCGAAATATTTGTTGCAGAGGCAGATGAATCAGATGGATCATTTATTGAGTACCAACCTTTTGCGGCAATAGTGACCAATATCGAGCATGATCACGTTGATTTCTTCGAGACCCCTGAGGCAGTAGACAAAGCATTTGTAGACTTTGCAGAGACGATTCAAAAAGAGGGCTTCCTTGTTTATTGCGCAGATGATTCGGGCGCTAGGAGGCTGGCCATGGATATATCTCAATCCGGACTTGAACAGATTTCCTATGGGTTAAGTGAAACAGCTGATCTGCATATAGATCAGATTGAGCTTTTGGCAATGAGTTCTAGGGCGCGAGCAATTTGGCATGGAAAAATGATTGGAACAATTGAACTTCAAGTTCCCGGCCAACATAACTTACTTAATGCAGCATCAGCATTAGCAACTGGGTTGAAGTTAGCAATGCCACCTGCGCAACTTTTAGCCGGCCTTGGAATGTTTCGGGGGACTGGACGTAGATTTGAATTAAAGGGAACTGTCAATGGGATACGAGTTATCGATGACTATGGACACCATCCAACTGAAATACAAGTCACTCTTGATGCTGCCCGCCGGTTTGCTGCAGATGGCCGATTAATTGTTGTATTTCAGCCGCATCGTTTCTCACGCACTCGTGCATTTGCGGCGAGATTTTCAGAAGCGCTGGACATGGCCGATCGCGCAATTGTTTTAGAAATATATGCCGCAAGTGAGAAGCCAATCGAGGGGGTTACATCCAGACTCATTACCTCCAAGATGACTAAAGGGGAGTACATACCAAACTTTATAGAAGCAACAGATTCGGTAGTTGCATCAGCCCAACCAGGTGATGTGATCATGACACTTGGCGCAGGTGATGTAAGTTCACTAGCACCGATTATCGTAGAAGGCTTACAAAGGCGATTTGCTTAAATGAGAAGACGCTTTTCATTAATTGCTTTACCAATTCTAATTATTACTGGCGCAACGTATGCATTGGGTTACTCATCATTGTTTACCGTTAGTTCAATTGAAATAATAGGCGCACGAACGAGTGTCAATCCTGGGGTTGTAGAGGGTGAGAAATTAGCTCGAATTCAACCCCGAGTCATTGCAACTAAGTTTGAGAATCTAGCGTGGGTGAAAAAAGCTGAGGTGTCACGAGATTGGATTAACGGGAAAGTAACCATTCGAATACTTGATCGGACCCCCGTGGCTATGTTCAACGGAAAAGCTTTTGATGCAGAGGGCAATAGCTTCCAACTGCAAAGTGACAAGCCTTCAAACCTTGTTCAGATCCAAGCGATCGATGCCGAATCGGCTTTGAAAGCAGTTGATCTCCTTAGCTCCCTAGATTCACAGGTAAGCCAAACATTGCAGTTAATCAAGGTCCAGGGCTCAGGATCACTTGACCTGCAATTGGCACAAGGTGAACGGATCCTTGAAGTTAAGTGGGGAATTAACAGCGAAAACGAGTTAAAAACCAGGGTGTATAAAGCAATTCTTGCCCTGCCTGAAAACAATAAGATAACTAAAATTGATGTTTCAGCACCACATGCTCCGATAGTAAAATAAAAAAATCATCACACTAATTTGTTTTGCGACACGTTAAAGAAATCATGTCGGTGTTTGATAATCACCCTTGCGCGCTTTAAGTTCACCTTATTGAAAATCATTGAGCCATAACTCTCAAGGTGAGGTTTAAGGTTCAAAAGGAGGAACACTCGTGGCTTCACCGCAAAATTATTTGGCTGTCATCAAAGTAGTTGGTATTGGTGGCGGTGGAGTTAATGCAGTCAATCGCATGATTGATGTTGGATTAAAAGGTGTTGAGTTCATTGCAATTAACACTGATGCACAACACTTACTAATGAGTGATGCTGATGTAAAACTTGATATCGGTCGCAAGACAACTCGCGGACTTGGTGCGGGAATGGATCCCGATAAAGGACGAGAAGCAGCACTTGATCATGCAGATGATATTGAAGAGATTCTTCGCGGCGCAGATATGGTTTTTGTAACTGCCGGTGAAGGTGGCGGAACTGGAACTGGCGCAGCACCAGTTGTTGCAAAAATTGCTCGAGAGATCGGCGCGTTAACCATTGGAGTTGTAACTCGTCCGTTTTCTTTCGAAGCGAAGTTACGTTCAGAACAGGCAGATGTCGGTATCGAAGCATTGCGTGAAGAAGTTGATACCTTAATTGTTATCCCGAATGATCGATTACTTGCCATATCTGATCGCCAAATAACTTTGGCTGATGCATTCAAGAGTGCAGATCAAGTACTACTTTCTGGAGTCCAAGGAATTTCAGAAATCATTACACAACCCGGATTAATCAATCTAGATTTTGCAGACGTAAAAGCTGTCATGTCAGGTGCAGGATCGGCATTAATGGGAATTGGATCTGCACGTGGTGAAAATCGTGCAATGCGTGCAGCAGAACTTGCAATCTCTAGTCCATTGTTAGAGGCATCAATTGATGGCGCTATGGGTGTATTGCTTTCAGTTTCCGGGGGATCGGATTTAGGTTTGTTTGAAGTCAATGAGGCATGTGAATTAGTTCAATCTGTAGTTCACCCGAATGCTAAGTTCATCTTTGGTACAACAATCGATGATGCTCTCGGTGATGAGATCCGCATAACTGTTGTTGCAGCAGGTTTTGAAGGTGGGCAACCAAAGAAGGTGGCAACACCATCATTTGATGCTGCAACGCTGGGTGGAGTGGCTGATCCTATTTCTGCCAATGATCCATTGGCTGTGGCACTAGATTTAGATAGCGAGCTACCAAAGCGCCGTGTCACTTTTGAAGAATTGGTAGCTGAGGACGAGATCGACATCCCTGACTTCATGAAGTAAGGGAACTCTGCGTTGTCTTATTTTTTCACTGATCGAACTGGTGGTTTTAGTTCGGGCAGTTACGAATCCCTCAACTTCGCGGGCCATGTTGGTGATGATCCATTGAAAGTTAAAGCAAATCGCGCGACGCTACCGAACACCCAATTTATGAATCAAGTTCATGGCAACGCCGTTGTAGTTGTGACTGATTACATTCAAACCGAGCCAACGTGTGATGCTTTAGTAACGGCCAATCCTGATATTTCATTAGCGGTCATGGTGGCTGACTGCATTCCACTGTTGCTTGTTTCAGAGTCAGTTGTCGGCGCTGTCCATGTTGGACGTGCGGGCTTGGTAAACAGAGTTGCAATTAACTCCATAGAGGCAATGAGGGATTTAGGTGCAAAACATATTCATGCCGTGTTGGGACCTTCAATTTGTGGAAAATGTTATGAAGTGCCGCTTGAATTGCAGGAGGAAGTGACTGCAAATCATCCGGATTCTTACTCCACCACAAGGCATTCCACGCCAGCTTTAGATCTTCAAGCTGGGTTAGTTGCACAATTGCTGGCACAGGATGTGAGCTTTGAAGCTTCAGCAGTGTGCACCATGGAGAACACCTCTTATTTTTCTCATCGCAGAGGATCACCGACTGGTCGATTTGTGGGAGTAGTGAAGATATGAGTAGGAAAGCCGAATTAGAGGAGAATCTGCAAGAAGTCAAGGAAAAGATTGCCGCCGTTGCAGATCACGAAGTGGTCTTAGTTGTAGTGACAAAGAGTTTTCCGGCAAGTGATGTGGAGATTTTAAGCCAACTCGGGGTTAGCGATTTCGGTGAGAATCGCGATTCAGAAGGGGCTGAAAAATCAATGGCGGTTCCAGCCACTTGGCATTTTCAGGGGCAGATACAAAGCAATAAACTCAAATCAATTACTGCGTGGGCATCGGTCATTCATTCATTAGATGATCTTCGACATTTTGAGCTAATTGAAAAAATTGCACCGCACCCTCTTTCAATTTTTCTTCAGGTTTCACTCGATGGCGCTCATCATCGTGGGGGAGCTAAGAGTGAGGACCTCTATGAGTTAGCTAGGACAATTGAAAACTCTTCCAAACATCGGTTGTCTGGGATTATGTCTGTGCCTCCGTTGTTAATGGACCCAGTCCTTGCCTATGAACAACTTCAGCAGATTCATACTGACTTTAAGAGGGAGTTTCCTGGTGCGACAGGGCTATCGGCTGGCATGAGTGGGGACTATGAAATGGCCATTTCCTACGGTGCGACACATGTGCGCGTTGGCTCATCAATACTCGGTTCTCGCTCACCCCAGAGGTAACCTTTTCTTATGTCTAATGCAATCCGCCGTGTCGCCAACTACTTAGGTCTAATGGATGAGCCGGAATTTGATACTGCCCAACCACAAGCACCAGCGAAATCAAGTGATGTGCGTATTAAGAGCCGAGAGCTTCGCCCCGTACCTACTGCGCCTACTGTACGTAGGGGAGAAGTTGTTGAAACAGCTCCGCAGTTAGATCTTCCAACTTTAGATCGCATCATTACTTTGCATCCTCGCTACTACAACGAGGCGCGAACAATTGGCGAGCACTATCGCGAAGGCAATCCCGTCATCATCAATTTAACGGAGATGGATGAGTCAGAGCACAAGAGACTTGTAGATTTTGCAAGTGGCCTGGCATTTGGATTGCATGGAACAATTGAGCGAGTTACAAAGAAAGTTTTTCTTCTTTCCCCAGCAAATGTTTCAGTAAGCAGTGAAGACAAGTCAGCTGCAGCACAAGCAAGTTTTTTTAACCAGAGCTGATCATGTTGAGCGTGGGCTCACTGCTAGCCAATATCTTACAGTTGTTTCTCTTTGCTTTGCTGGGGCGACTGATCTTTGACTATGTGCAAATGTTCTCCAAAACTTGGCGGCCACGTGGTCCTATTCTCTATTTGGTCGAGGCCATTTATACGATCACTGACAGGCCTATGAAGTTCGTTGCAAGATTCGTCCCACCACTTCGCCTAGGCGCCATTAGTTTAGACATGAGTTTTATCGTTCTTTTTTTCGGCACACAGCTATTGATCGGGTTCGTTAGTCGCCTCTAGTTCAGACTGATTTAGTTAAAACAACTTCTAATCCGATTTCACTATCGCCCATTGCAATTGCCTTATCATGGAGCATTGACACCGCCAGAACCTCATTTTCAATTCGTGGTTGATCGCTCTCAATCGCAGCAATGATTTCGGGATTACCGTTCCAGGCAATATTGATTCGATCTGAAATATCAAAGCCCTCACTTTTGCGTCGCTCTTGAATAAATCGGATCACCTCACGTACATTTCCAGCCAGAACTAAAGAAGGTGTGAGTTGTAGATCAAGGGCAACGCTCTCACCATCGTGTGAAGAAACACTCCAGCCAGATTTTGGAACCTCAGTAATCACCAGATCTTCTAACCCAATAGCCCATTCGGCAACGGATGTTGATCCTTCATTGCGTAGTTGCTTAACAAGTTTTGTTGGATCCACACCTGCGATTGCCTTTGCAATCTCTTGAACAGCCCCGCCAAATTTTGCTCCAAGGCTCTTGAAATTTGCCTTAACGCTTACATCCACTAGATCTCCATCGGCATTTGCAATGTCTTCTAGTTCCAAAACGTTTAATTCATCAGCGATTTGTTCACGCATCTGTTCTGGCAATTCAGACCATCCCTTTGCAGCGATCAGGGCTCGGCCCAGGGGCTGTCGAATCTTGATTCCTGATTCGGCTCTTGTTGCTCTACCAAGTTCAACAATGCGTCGAGTTAGCTCTACTTGGTTACCCAGTTCGCGGTTAATCTGATCGCTCTTAGAGATTGGAAAGTCTGAGAGATGTACAGAAAGAGGAGCTGTTGGATCAGTTGGTATGACAAGTTCTTGCCATACATGCTCTGTAATAAATGGCACTAGGGGTGCAAGCAGTTGTGTCAGAGTTACTAGGCACTCATGCAAGGTTGCTAAGGCAGCGACATCTCCATCCCAAAAACGTCGACGTGAGCGACGGACGTACCAATTTGATAAGTCATCGATGAATTTTGCTAACTCGCGTCCAGCAACCTGTGAATCAAAACCTTCTAGCGCGCTATCGACGTTTGCAATCAAGAGGTTAAGTTCGGAAATAATCCACTTGTCCATCAATGGTCTATCTGCAAGTGATGGCGTTTGTGAAAGTTCAAAATTGGAGGCCTTTGCATACAAGGCATGGAATGAAACGGTGTTCCAATATGTCAATAAAGTCTTGCGAACGACTTCATTCAAATTCTCATGTCCTACTCGCCTTGCAGACCAAGGCGAACCAGCAGCAAGCATGTACCAACGAACAGCATCAGCGCCATGTTGATCCATTAACGCCATCGGCTCAAGAACATTGCCGAGGTGTTTACTCATTTTTCGTCCATCTTTATCCAAGATATGACCAAGGCATAAAACGGTTTTATATGATGATTGATCAAATACTAAAGTTCCAATAGTCATGAGGGTATAAAACCATCCGCGAGTTTGATCTATAGCTTCGCAGATGAAGTCAGCTGGGTAAGAGGCTTTGAATTTTTCAACTGAACCTTCTTTGTGCGGATATCCCCACTGCGCAAATGGCATTGCACCTGAGTCATACCAACAGTCGATTACCTCAGGTACACGCATCATTGTCGAATCACACTCACTGCAATCAAAAGTGATGTCATCAACAAAAGGTCTGTGTGGATCTAAGTTCGATAGTTCCTTACCGGCCAGCTGACCTAATTCTTTAAGGGAGTCAACACAGATTTCGTGTTTATTCTCGCAACGCCAAATTGGCAAGGGAGTGCCCCAGTATCGATTTCGGGAAAGCGCCCAATCGATATTGTTGTTTAACCAATCACCATATCGGCCCTCTTTAATTGTTTCAGGATGCCAATTAGTTGAAGCATTTTCACGAAGCAATGCTTCCTTTATTGATGTGGTTCGGATGTACCAAGAGGGTTGTGCGTAATACATCAAAGCAGTGTGGCAGCGCCAACAGTGCGGGTATGAGTGCTCGTATTGCTGGTGCTTATAGAGAGCCCCACTTGCTTTGAGCTGTTTTACTAATGCCTTATCTGCATCTTTAAAAAATACTCCGCCTACTACGGGAACCTCTTTTAGAAATGTTCCATCTGGTGCAATTGGATTAACGACGGGTAATCCATAACTACGACAGACTGCTAGATCATCTGCGCCAAAGGCGGGAGATTGATGGACAAGTCCCGTGCCGTCTTCAGTAGTCACATAAGTTGCTAGGACCACATAATGGGCATCTGGAATCTCAACATAATCAAAGGGGCGTTGATAGGTAATTTTCTCTAGATCTTTACCCAGCATCGTTTGCAGAATCTTTTTTTCACCTTTTACTGATTCTACGAGGGCTTTAGCAACAACGAGTACTTCATCTTCTTGCTCTTCAACGCTAACCTTTAAAACTACGTACTCAACTTCAGGATGCACTGCGATTGCAGTATTTGAAACAAGAGTCCAGGGAGTTGTTGTCCAGACAAGAAGACTTGCTTTTAGTTTTTGCAATTCACCTGAAGTGACAGGGAAGCGGACAAAAACCGATGGGTCGGTAACGGTTTCATACCCTTGAGCTAATTCGTGATCTGAAAGACCTGTTCCACATCGTGGGCAATATGGAGCTACTCGATGGTCTTGAACTAGTAAACCTTTTTTCCAAATTTCTTTGAGTGACCACCAAACTGATTCAACATACTCAGGCGACATGGTCCAATATGCCTGATCAAAATCAACCCAGAAACCCATGCGATCTGTCATCTCAGTAAATGCGCTCACATGGCGCTGAACTGATTCACGGCATTTGTCATTAAATTGTGAAATTCCATATTTTTCAATATCGCCTTTACCCGAGAATCCGAGTTCTTTTTCTACGGCAATCTCAACTGGGAGTCCATGACAGTCCCAACCGGCTTTTCTTTCTACATATTTTCCTTTCATCGTATGAAAACGAGGGAAAACATCTTTGAAAACGCGCGCCTCTATATGGTGAGTTCCGGGCATTCCATTTGCTGTTGGTGGGCCTTCATAAAACGTCCACGTCGGACCATTTTCACGGGAGTTAACAGTTTTCTCAAAGACGGAGTTGTCGCGCCAGAACTTTAAAATCTGGTGTTCTACTGCAGGCAGATCAACCGATGCAGATATCTGTCGAAACGACATTAAAAAACCCCCAGAGAAAATAATCTGGAGGGACGAAATCTGCATATGCAGTTTTCGCGGTACCACCCACCTTGCGTCTACACCTTGATGCATCCGCCGCTTTTGATCCCACTTGCTAGTTCTAGGTGGACCTTTATCGAGGACCACTTCTTCCAGCAGGCTCGTGAGGTGATAGCCCCGTCATTGCCAGTTATGTGAGGAGATCAGTCTAGATGATGGCCAGAAGATAAATTGCAACGTGGCGAAATTGGCAACACAGGGGTTATCGGCATAGGGTTCGCGACATGCCTAAGAAGCCTGTAAAGAAAGCGGTCGCAAAGAAGGCGGTAGCAAAAAAAGCCGCACCGGCCAAAAAAGCTGTAAAGAAGGCTGTTAAAAAGGCGACTAACAATAAGAAGCCGATCAAAAAAGCTGCACCAGTAAAGAAAGCTGCTAAAAAAGCACCAGCCAAGAAAGCCGCACCAGCCAAGAAGACGGCCATAAAGAGCATTCCCATAAAGAAGGCTTCCGGCAAAGGCTTTCCATCAAAAACAACTTTAACCGTTGATGAAAAGTCACAAACGGTTTCAGTTTCAACTGTAACTGCAACTGTTGTTGCACCAGTTGTCGAAGAGCGACGGTTGGTTATGCCGCCGCCACCACGACCTGCCAAAACCGGCAAAAAGATTGCACCCCTTAAACCAATAAAGAGTGCACCAGTGCCTGTTGTTGCAACGGAGGCAGAAACACCATGGACGGCCGCTGAACTCAAGGCTGTAAGAGCAGAGATTTCTAAAGAACTCGATCGTTTGCGCAATGAACTTGCGGTTGTTGAATTGGAAATGGACGAGCTCATTCAAGAATCCGGTGAGGGAGCAGGCGATGACCAAGCCGATGCTGGAACAAAAACATTCGAACGCGAACATGAGATGTCCTTGGTAATCAATGCTCGTGACATGGTTTTACAAACCGAACGGGCTTTAGAAAGAATAGATTCCAAGAACTATGGAAATTGCGAAGAGTGCGGATCACCCATAGGAAAGGCCCGCCTTCAAGTATTTCCACGTGCGACGTTGTGCATGCTGTGTAAGCAGAAGGAAGAGCGGCGCTAACAGTGCAATATTGGCGCACACTTTATGGTGTTGCCTGGTTTGTTTGGGTTCTAGATCTAGCAACCAAGTTATGGGCCGTAAGCATGCTTTCAGATCGCTCCAACATCAAAGTTCTTGGAGATTTTTTTCAACTCACGCTCGTGCGAAACCCTGGAGCCGCATTTTCAATAGCCGAGGGCGCGACAATCTTTTTAACTCTCTTCGGCTTTTTCGTATTGGCGATAATTTTCTATTACTCAGTCAAAATTACCTCTAAGGGTTGGTCAGTAGTACTTGGTTTAGCAATGGGTGGAATATTGGGCAACCTGGTTGATCGGATTTTTCGCGAGCCAGGAGTTCTAAGAGGTCATGTTATCGATTGGCTGCAGGTGCCTAACTTCCCTGTATTTAATATTGCTGATTCTGCAATAGTAATCGCAGCCGGAGTCTCAATGCTGCTGTCGTTGCGAAATATTCCTCCAATAACAAGAGTAAAGTCAGATTCATGAGTCAAAGAGAGTTGCGAACACTGTCAGTACCTGAAGGTGTTGCAGGTGAGCGAATTGATAGTGCCTTAACTCGAGTACTTGGTCTTTCCCGAACTTCGGTGGTTAAACTTCTAGAAGATGGCGACATCACAACAAATGGCAAAGTTATGCCAAAGTCTGAACGTGTAATTGCTGGTCAAGTCATTGAAGTATTAATGCCCGCTCCAATAAACAGCGAACCAATTCCTTTAACCCCAATTGAAGGTTTAAGCATTGTCTACGATGATGACGACATTGTTGTCATCGATAAGCCTGTCGGTTGTGCTGCTCACCCAAGTCCTGGCTGGACAGGTCCAACCGTAGTAGGGGCATTGATGGCAGCTGGATACTCGGTTTCAACGTCTGGTCCTTCAGAAAGACAGGGAATTGTTCATCGATTAGATGTTGGTACAAGTGGTCTGATGATCGTTGCAAAAAGCGATCAGGCTTTTCACGCCTTGAAAGATGCATTTAGAAAAAGAGCCGTCTCAAAAATTTATCACGCACTTGTGCAAGGACATATGGATCCCTCCACTGGAACTATCGATGCACCTATTGATCGTCATCCAAAAGAGGATCATCGATTTGCAGTGGTTGCAACAGGTAAAGAGTCGATCACTCACTATGAAGTAATGGAGTTCTATCGCGCCGTATCAATGGTCAAGATTGAATTAGAGACCGGGCGCACTCACCAAATTAGAGTTCATTTCTCGGCGCTGCACCATCCCTTAGTCGGGGACACAACCTATGGAGCCGATCCGGTTTTGGGAAAGAGCCTTGGGATGTCTAGGCCTTGGCTGCATGCAGCCGAGCTTTCTTTTGCCCACCCCGTGTCTCATTCCAAACTCAACTTCACCGCCCCATATCCTGCCGATCTCACACGCTCACTGGCGTTGCTTTCCGACGCAGTTCTGCCTTAGCCACTAATCTCGCCAATCATGTCTAAAGATAATTTCGTACATCTGCACGTACACACCGAGTATTCGATGCTAGATGGTGCTGCTCGTATAAATGATCTTATGGCAGAAGTTAAATCACAGGCCATGCCAGCAATTGCAATGACTGACCACGGCAATGTTTTTGGAGCATTTGAATTCTATAAAGCGGCAAAAAAAGCTGATGTAAAACCAATCATAGGAATTGAAGCCTATGTAGCACCGGAATCACGCCTTGATAAGAAACGTGTGCAATGGGCATCTGGTGGTGAAGATGATGTTTCAGGTGGTGGCGCTTACACACATATGACAATCTTGGCAGAAAATAACGAAGGACTTTCAAACTTATTCCGACTCTCTTCGCTTGCATCTCTAGAAGGCTATTACTACAAGCCGCGTATGGACCGCGAACTACTTGCCCGACATTCAAAAGGGTTGATCGCAACAACGGGTTGTCCAGGCGGTGAAATTCAAACCAGACTTCGAATGGGTGCCTACAAAGAAGCGATAAAGGCGGCAAGTGATTATCGCGATATTTTTGGAAAAGAAAACTATTTTTTAGAGGTCATGGACCACGGAATTGAGATTGAAGCACGGGTTAAAGATGACCTTCTCAAACTTGGCAGAGAGTTGGGAATTCCTTTCCTTGCTACCAATGATCTTCACTACACATTACAGGCAGATGCACCAGCACACGAGGCTTTGTTGTGCGTTCAATCCGGATCAACGCTGGCCGATCCAAAGCGCTTCAAATTCGATAATGATTCTTTTTACGTAAAAACACCGGCACAGATGAGAGAGTTATTCAAAGATCTTCCAGAAAGTTGCGATAACACATTACTTATTGCCGAAAGGTGCAATGTGACATTGCGAGAGGGCGAAAATCTTCTGCCGCAGTTTGAAGTTCCATCTGGTGAATCCGAAGATTCGTGGCTTAAAAAGCAGGCACAGTTAGGTTTAAAAGAGCGCATGGGTTCACGCCTCACTCCGGCACATGAGGCACGACTAGATTATGAACTTGGCGTTATGGAGAAGATGGGATTTCCAGGCTACTTCTTAGTGGTTGCAGATTTAGTTGCTCACGCAAAGAAAGTTGGGATTCGCGTAGGCCCAGGTCGAGGATCTGCAGCTGGATCATTGGTGGCATATTCACTTGGAATTACCGGTTTGGATCCAATAGAGCATGGTCTACTTTTTGAGCGCTTCTTAAATCCAGAACGTATTTCTATGCCAGATATTGACTTAGACTTCGATGAACGCCGTCGAAGTGAAATGATTCGTTATGCAACCAATAAGTATGGAGAAGATCGTGTTGCTCAGATCATTACTTACGGAACAATTAAATCTAAACAAGCATTAAAGGACTCAACTCGTGTTCTGGGCTATCCATATGTAGTGGGAGAGAAGTTAACAAAGGCACTGCCACCATCAGTCATGGGCAAAGATATTTCTTTATCAGGAGTATTTGATCCAAAAGACGATCGTTATGCAGAAGCCGGGGAGTTTCGCTCACTCTATGAATCAGACAATGATTCAAAGCGAGTTGTCGATACTGCCCGCGGTCTAGAGGGATTAAAGCGTCAATGGGGTGTGCACGCAGCTGGGGTAATACTCTCCCGCGAACCGCTACTTGATGTAATTCCGATTCATCGTCGCGAAGCAGACGGAGCCATAATTACTCAGTTTGATATGGGTGCATGTGAGGCAACGGGCTTACTCAAAATGGATTTCTTAGGCCTTCGAAATCTTTCTGTTTTAGATGATTGCCTTCTTAACATCAAAGCAAATCAAGGAATTGATGTTGTTTTAGAGGATTTAACGTTGGACGATCCTAAAACTTACCAACTTCTAAGCCGTGGTGAGACTTTGGGTGTGTTCCAACTCGACGGTGGACCTATGCGACAACTTCTTAAAAGTTTGTCACCTGATTCTTTCCAAGATATTTCTGCAGTAATTGCTCTATATCGGCCAGGGCCAATGGGTGAAAACTCTCATAACCTTTACGCCGATCGCAAAAATAATCGTAAACCAGTAGAACCAATCCACAACGAACTTTCTGATTCATTGCAAGAAATTCTTGGCGATACCTATGGATTAATTGTCTATCAGGAACAGGTAATGGCAATTGCGCAAAAAGTTGCCGGTTTTTCACTTGGCCGCGCAGATCTTTTGCGTAAGGCAATGGGAAAAAAGAATAAAGATATTCTTGATAAAGAGTATGTTCCGTTTGAAGCTGGCATGAAGGCCAATGGTTTTTCAACTGCTGCTATCAAGCGACTTTGGGACACGCTCATCCCATTTTCCGATTACGCCTTTAACCGTGCTCACTCTGCTGGCTATGGAGTGGTGTCTTATTGGACTGCATATTTAAAGGCCAATTACCCAACAGAATACATGGCAGCGCTCTTGACTTCCGTTAGAGATGACAAAGATAAATCAGCGCTCTATCTTTCTGAATGTCGCCGAATGGGCATCAAGGTTTTATCTCCTGATGTAAATGAATCTGATGCTGAATACACCCCAAGAGGTTCAGATATTCGATTTGGATTAGCTGCTATTCGAAATGTTGGTGAAGGTGTTGTTGCCTCGATTAAATCGGCTCGTGAGATGAAAGGAAGGTTTACTTCCTTTGGTGACTTCTTGGCAAAAGTCGATGCTCAGGTTTGCAATAAAAAAACCATTGAGTCCTTAATCAAAGCTGGCGCATTCGGCTCCTTGGGCTCGACTAGAAAAGGTCTCATCGCAGTTCACCTCGAAGCAATAGATTCGGTTATTGAATCTAAACGTGCTGAAGCTATTGGTCAGTTTGATCTCTTTGGCGGTGAAGCTGTGACTGCTGTTTCAGGTTTGGATATTGAAATTCCTGAAGGCGAATGGGAAAAGTCGATTTTGCTCACTTACGAAAGAGAGATGCTGGGGCTTTACGTCTCTGACCATCCTCTACTTGGTGTTGAACATGTTTTGCGCGCCAATACTGATTTAACAATTAGCGAATTAGTTGATGATGGTGCCCAGCATGAATCGATCGTAACAATTGGTGGATTAATCACCAGCGTTGTGAGAAAAGTTTCACGCCAAGGAGCCTCATGGGCTGTTGTTACTGTGGAGGATTTAGAGGGATCAATTGAAGTTTTGTTCTTTGCAAATACTTACAATCAGTACTCAATTACTTTGACAGAGGATCGAATTGTCACGATCAGAGGTAGAGTCGATAGGCGAGAAGACGCATTGAGGTTCACAGCACTTGAAATGTCGATACCGGATGTTAAGTCAGCTCCCGCTGGTCCACTTGTGATTAGCCTTCCTATTGCACAATGCACACCACCTGTAGTTGAAAGGATTAAAGAGATTCTCAGATCCCATCCCGGAAAGCGGGAAGTGCATTTACAATTACGTGAAAATGGAAGCAGCACAGTCATGAAAGTTGATGCGTTAATTACTGCCTCGCCTAGTTTGAGCGCTGATTTGAAATCAATTTTGGGGCCTAACTGCTTAGTTTAGAAACCTTCGGCGAGATTTATCCTTGAGCCGATACGATTGCCACATGATTCGCACCGTTGACCTACGCGGAAATGTGCTATCAAAGGCGGGCTACTCCGCCCAACTTCCACGGGCAAATTTCAATATTGATCAAGCCTTAGTTTTGATTAAACCTATTCTGGACAGAGTCAAAAACGGAACAGAGGCAGATCTAATTGCGCTGGCTCAAGAGTTTGATGGAGTAAAGCCAGCGGCAATAAAAGTCTCACAATCAGATTTAGATAAGGCGTTGCAGAATCTTGATTCGGAAGTTCGAATCGCTCTAGAACTCTCAATAGTGCGCATTAGGAAAGTACACAATGATCAAGTTCGAAGTGAAAGTACGACAACTGTAGTCGAAGGCGCAACAGTGACTGAGAAGTGGATTCCAGTTGATCGTGTAGGACTTTATGTTCCTGGGGGTCGAGCTGTTTATCCAAGCAGCGTCATGATGAACGTCATTCCTGCTCAGATTGCAAAAGTTTCATCAATTGCAGTTGCCTCACCTCCTCAAAAAGAGTTTGGTGGATTACCTCACCCAACAATTCTTGCAACCTGTGCACTTTTGGGAGTTACAGAGGTTTACGCAGTTGGTGGCGCCCAGGCAATTGCACTCTTTGCCTACGGCATGGAAGGTGTCTGTGAAAAAGTTGATCTAGTAACAGGTCCTGGAAACATTTATGTTGCTGCTGCAAAGAGAGCTCTTAGGGGAGTAATTGGAATTGATTCAGAGGCGGGACCAACAGAGATAGCAATCCTTGCAGATTCAACTGCATTACCCGGTGATGTTGCAGCTGATTTAATCAGTCAAGCCGAGCACGATGTAATTGCTGCGGCAATTTTAGTTACCGATTCGCCAGAATTTGCAGAGAAAACGGCAAGAGAGTTAGAGATTCGAGTGGCGGCAACTAAGCACTCTGATCGCATTCGAGAGGCATTATCGGGAGTGCAATCTGCCATCGTTATAGTAAATGACATTGACCAAGGAATCGATGTCGTAAATGCATATGCGGCAGAACATTTAGAGATTCAATGTAAAAACGCTGGCCTAGTTTCTCAAAAGATAAGAAATGCGGGTGCAGTCTTTATCGGTCGCTTCACGCCAGTGTCTTTGGGAGATTACTCTGCTGGTTCCAACCATGTTCTACCCACAGGTGGATGTGCATGCCATTCAAGTGGATTATCGGTGCAAACATTTTTGCGAGGACTGCACTTTGTTGAGTACTCAGAAGAGGCATTTAAGCAGATCGCCAAAACTGTTGTAACTCTTGCTACAGCTGAGGATTTGCCAGCACATGGTGAAGCGATGCTGGCCCGATTTGAGGATTTGTCATGAGCTGGCCAAAGTGGTTACCTCTTCGAGAAAACTTGCGATCGCTATCACCATA
>Ga0255121_1000129_pt1 | contig 21902 bp, 21 predicted proteins | sample Law_Colum_RepB_8_2_FD_188580 | JGI IMG/M metagenome (GOLD analysis project Ga0255121, IMG submission 188580) | Freshwater microbial communities from St. Lawrence River, New York, United States - Law_Colum_RepB_8h | ecosystem: Environmental > Aquatic > Freshwater > River | place: USA: New York... | reverse complement strand
CTCGAGGTCGGGCTTGACTTCACGAATGGCATTGAGCGTGGGTAGCAATGATGCAGGGTCTTTGACATCGAGGGAAAAATCAAAGTCACCGGGAACCGCCTCGAGCATTTCTGCGACAGTCGGAATGTGTTGCGGGAGTTCGACACGAGGTATTTCCGATATGGGGATCTTGCGCCCGCGGCGGCGGACTATCCCATCATGATCGAGGACGGCGATGCCATCAGACGTGACCCAAACATCGCTTTCAAGTCCGGTCGCGCCGAGACGTAAAGCCAGTTGAAAGGCTTCAATTGTGTTTTCAGGGGCATATGCCTTTGCCCCTCGGTGAGCAAACGCAATGGGGGGATCAATGAGAGATGGGAGGCGTTGCTGCACCTGAAGATGATGTCATGGCTGGGATATCACGGCAAGTGCTGCCGTGTGGCTACGGCACCATCGGGCGCAGTCTCTAGACTCAGGTCGTGTTCAACATGTCGGGAAGCGAGATCGTCGTCATTTTGCTGTTGGCGCTGATCGTCCTCGGTCCAGAAAAACTCCCCGACGCAATTCGTAAGTTTGGTCGCGTGTATAGCGAAATTCGCAAGGTCAGTAACGGTTTTCAAAGTGAGTTTAAGAACGCCTTTGACGAGCCGATGAAAGAATTGCGCGAAACGGCTCAATTAACTCGCGACGCAGTTCTTAAGCCACTCAAAGATGAACCTGAAAAGCCGAAATCAGAAACACCTCAGTCCATTGCCCGTAACGAAGATGTTCCCAAAGATGACGTGGTGAAAGATGACGTGGTTAAAGATGACGTGACTCTGCAGTCCGATCAAGCTGAAGGCGAAGTCTCATGAAATTACCTTTCGGCAAGAATAAGAAAGATTCACCGGATCCCGCGGCTGATGAAGCGATGACTCTGACCCAGCATTTGGCGGAGTTACGTTCGCGAATCATTCGGTCGGTGTTGGCGGTTGCCATTGGCATGATGGGTGTGTTGGCGTTCTATGAGCCTGTTTTGCGGTTCTTGCGTCAACCGTATGACAACGTGTGTAAACGTCGTCCTGATCTGGTGACTGATTGTGACTTCTTTTCGCTCGGGCCTCTCGAGGGATTCAATGCTCGATTGAAGATTTCGCTCTACGGCGGCTTGATCTTGGCTTTACCGGTGGTGTTATGGCAAATTTGGCGTTTCGTTGTTCCGGCTCTTCATTCAAAGGAAAAGCGTTATGCGATCCCGTTTGTTTTCTCGTCAGTACTTCTCTTTATTCTTGGCGGATTTTTCGCCTATTTCACTTTAGACAAAGGTCTTGAATGGTTGATCTCATGGTCTGGTAATGATGTCCAGCAAGCCTTCCAGATTTCTAAATATGTCAGTTTCGTCGGGCTCATGGTTGCGGCGTTCGGTATCGGTTTTGAATTCCCGGTGCTCTTGGTTTTCTTACAACTCGTTGGGGTATTGAAGCCCCGCCAGTTGATCGAGGGTTGGCGTGTCGCAATTGTGGTCATCGTGGTGATTGCTGCGGTCATTACGCCGTCTGGCGACCCGATTACCTTGATGCTGCTTTCTGGTCCGTTGGTTTTGTTCTATTTCATTTCCATTCTGATTGGCCACCTCGGAACGAGAAATCGTCCGAGTGACGCCTGAGTCACTCATCGGCGTGACAAACGGGGCAGACTGTGAACGTGCGGACTGACCGGCAGGCGCTGATCGCCCACTACAACTTCCCGCTCGATCGATTTCAGATCGAAGCTATGGACGTCCTTGATGCCGGTGAATCTGTTTTGGTCGCTGCTCCGACCGGGAGCGGAAAGACTGTTGTCGCCGAGTACGGAATTTCGTGTGCTTTAGCCGATGGCAAACGCGCTTTTTACACCGCTCCAATTAAGGCCCTTTCGAATCAGAAGTTCAATGATCTGATTGAGTTGTACGGTCGGGACAAGATTGGTCTTCTGACTGGTGACAACGCGGTCAATAGTGATGCGCCCATTGTTGTGATGACGACCGAAGTACTGCGAAACATGATTTATGCACGTTCGCGAGCCTTAGATGATTTAGCAGTCGTTGTTCTCGACGAGGTGCACTTCATTCAAGATACGTATCGCGGCCCGGTTTGGGAAGAAGTGATTATCCATCTTCCGCGTCAAGTGAAATTGGTGTGTCTATCGGCCACGGTGAGCAACGCCAACGAAGTCGCCGATTGGATCAGCACAGTTCGTGGTCCAACAAAATATGTGGTTGAAGAAAAGCGTCCCGTCGAACTTGAAAATCTGTACATGGTGGGCGACAAGACGGCGCAGCGCGAGCACCTTTTCCCAACATTGGTTTCTGGACGGCCGAACCCTGAAGCCGCCCGTCTCGAAGATCAGACCCGAAAAATAGGTGGGCGCGGACCTGTGAAGGGCCGCCCCAGGCGAGCGTTGTACACACCGAGCAGGCTTGAAGTTGTTGATCGTCTCAACGAAGAGGGTCTACTACCATCCATTTTCTTTATTTTCAGCCGTAATGGTTGTAATGAGGCAGCCCAGTCGTGTTTGAAGCAAGGGTTGCGGTTGACATCTCCTGAGGAGCGAAAGCGAATCAAGGAAATTATCGATAGCCGATTAGATGACATTGACGACGACGATCTTGATGTCTTGGGTTACCCGCAGTTCGTTGCTCAACTTGAAGCAGGAATCGCTGCCCATCACGCGGGTATGGTTCCGCCGTTTAAAGAGACAGTTGAAGCCTGTTTTGTTGAAGGTCTCGTCAAAATTGTTTTCGCCACTGAAACATTGGCGGTTGGAATCAATATGCCGGCGCGGTCTGTCGTGATTGAAAAACTTTCGAAATTTACCGGAGAACATCACGAGTTCTTAACAGCCGGCGAATTCACTCAGTTGACAGGTCGAGCTGGTCGGCGAGGTTTAGATGACAAGGGCCACGCAGTGGTGCTATGGAACCCGTTTGTTACTTTTGAACAAGTCGCAGGACTAGCGAGTTCGCGAACTTTCCGATTGACTTCGTCATTTCGCCCGACCTACAACATGGCAGTCAACTTGGTTCGTTCGTATTCGAGTGAAGAAGCCCGCCACCTACTGAATCTTTCGTTTGCTCAGTATCAAGCAGACCGCGATGTCGTCAAGATTGAGACTCGGCTTGACCGTCGCTTAGAGCAACTGTCCGAACTTCGTCTCGCTGCCGAAAGTCCGTTCGGAGACATCCACGACTATCGGGCGCGACTTGAGGGAACATTAGGAATCCGCAGTGAAAGCTCAATCGAATTCGCGATGGCTCGATTGAGGCCTGGATCGGTCATCTATGTCGACAAAGGCAAGACGCCTGGTCGGGCAGTTGTTTTATCGACCGCCAATCGTTCAGGCGGAGTCAAACTGACAGTACTCACTGCAAAGCGGGCCTCTCTCAATCTTTCATCGCGTGACTTTCACGAGCCGCCGCGAGCACTTGGCCAGATTGAACTCCCTGAGCCTTACGCTCCAACACAACCCGAGTTTCAAAAGGTGGTCATCACTCGTTTGCATCAAGCGCGAGAAGTGGCGAGTGAATGGAGCTCTCCAGAGCCAGGTCGACAGGCAGTTCATCCCGTTGAAGATGATCCCGATTTACGCGACCGTCTGAAGGCAGCAGCACAAGCCGATCGAGTGTCGCGCGATGTTGATCAGCTGCGCGAGCAAGTACGAGGCAAAGGCAATTCGGTCGCGCGCAAGTTTGAGCGAGTTCTTCGCATTCTTCAGGACTGGGATTATGTTTCTGGTTGGTCGCTCACTGAAAAAGGTGAAGTCTTGGCGCGTACTTTCCATGAGAGTGATCTGTTAGTCGCAGATTGTCTTGATCGCGGCTATCTCGATGATCTCGATCCCGCAGCTCTAGCCGCTTTGGTGTCGGTTTTTGTTTACGAACATCGCTCAAGTGAAGCGCCACCCGCTCCGTGGTTCCCATCAGCTGAAGTGCGCAAGAAGTGGCGACGAATTGAATCAGTAAGTCGCGAGTTGCAAGCCACTGAAGAAGCAGCCTCATTGAATCAACACCGTGCTCCTGACCCGACGTACATCGCTATTGCTTATGCGTGGGCAGCTGGCGAAGGTTTCGCCGAAGTTGTTGAGGCTGAAGAATTGTCGGGCGGCGATTTTGTGCGAACCATGAAGCAACTGATTGATCTCTTGAGACAAATTGGGATGATGGCCCCAGTGCCTCAAACGCGTCGAAACGCTGAAGCTGCTGCTGACTTGTTAATGCGCGGTGTTGTGGCAGCCTCGACATCGGTTCCCGGAGAAATCTGACGGTGGATGAAGATGGCGATTAAGAACGGTCAAGAATGGGGGAGTGACAAAGTGACTCCAGACGATCTGGTCGTTGTTGCGACAGATGCCGAGTTGGCGCAAGCAATATCTGGTGGTCATCGTGATTTCACATTGGCTGGTGGCGATATGTGGCGCACTATTGGCGCAAAGACGCAGCGCCCTATTCCCGGAGAACTCGCAAAGTGTTTACCGATTGATGTCATCGATGTTCAATGTGAATTGTTTGACGGAACCAAGTTGTCGAAATGTGCCGCTGCTCATGTTGTATTGCGTGGTTCGAGTATTCGCGGTGGTTGGTTGCGCGGACCGGTGACGGTGATTGCCAATGCTCAGTTCCTTGGTCATTGGGACGTAGCACCTCGAGGGCATCCAAATGATGGTCGAGTTGAGATCACACAGGTTGATCCATCCATGAGTCTGCGTCAGAGATTGTCGGCACGATCAAGACTCAAGAGCGGCAATCACTTACCTCATCCGTCAATTTCCGTTCGTTCGATCAAAGAATTTGAGTTTGAAATCAATGACGGATTGGCGAAGGATCATGCGCGTCAGAATGTGTGGATTGATGGACAACGAATCGGAAGAGTAAAAAGTCTGAGCCTTGAAGTGCGTAGCGATCACGCATTTTTATGGATGTAGGGTTCTGACATGAGTTCGTACAACCAGCAGATCATCAATGCAGTAGACAATCTGGCCGATCGTCTCATCGCGGTGAGTCGCGATATTCATGCACATCCTGAACTGAATTATGAAGAGCATTACGCCCATGATCTTTTAACTCGAGTCCTCGCTGATTACGGACTTGACGTCACGCCGCACGCGTACGGTGTTGACACTGCATTCGAGGCAGTTGTTGGCGACCCTGGAGCACCCGAAGTATTGGTGTTGTTGGAATATGACGCGCTGCCCGGAATCGGACACGGTTGTGGGCACAATGTCATCGCTGCTGCTGGTCTCGGCGCTGGTCTAGTCGCGGCTTCACTCGCTCGCGACCTTGGTGGGCGAGTACGAATTCTTGGCACTCCTGCCGAAGAAGGCGGCGGAGGAAAAATTGCGATGGCTCGCAACGGAGCCTTTTCATCTGGTGTTGCAGCAATGATGATTCACCCAGCCGATGCCGATCTCATCAAAATGGATTCCATTGCGATTCATACCGTCGATGTGTTGTACGAAGGCAAAGCAGCACACGCGGCAGCTGCTCCTTGGGAAGGTCGAAATGCGCTTGATGCTGCTGTTCTTGGGTACATGAACATTGCGGCTCTGCGTCAACATATCCGCCCTACCGAACGCATTCACGGAATCATTACCGAAGGTGGAGAGAAGCCCAACATCGTTCCTCGCCGTGCCGGGGCAACGTGGTACGTACGTTCAGGCACGATTTCAACTTTGCAACCTTTGAAGCAGCGAGTGATGAACTGCCTCGAAGGAGCAACGAGTGCTTGTGGTTGCACAATGACGTCAACTTGGGACGATCACACTTACGCGGACGTCCGCGACAACATGGCAGTCGTGAATTCTTTTGTTCACAACATGGCTTCTCTTGGTCGTTTAGTTCGTGATCCGCGAACTGATGGCCGTGCAGTCATGGGTTCAACAGATATGGGCAATGTCTCGTACCTACTGCCGTCGATTCACCCTATGGTCAAAGTCGCTCCCGATGGGGTAGCGATACACACCGAAGATTTCGCTCACTACGCTGGCTCAGAGTCGGGGGATGAGGGCGTACTCGTTGGTGCCAAGGCCATGGCGATGACGGTGGTCGATCTCTGGACCAATTCAGAGTTACGGTCTGAAGCCCACGCGGAGTTTTCGCTGGTTTCATCCGAAGTGGACGTTTTGGGCTACTGAAAGTGAGACCATTCCACCCACGGCACCGTCTGACCAACTACTGTAAAAAGCCGTGACGGTCTACGCCCCAGAGGAGTTCACCGCCGAGGAGTCGGAAGTTTTACGACGCTATTTCACCAATTTGGACGGTCCAGTATTCGCCCTGGTGAACTTGCCCGAGGTGGTCAAAGGTGCTTTATTTGCGCGGTACAGCCGTACCCATAAAAGTCTGCGTCGACTTTTTCTTGACGAATTTGTGGGTGAGTTAGACATCGCTGGTGACCAAGGCGTTGACGCAACTATTGGTCTCGAACGAGCCGAAGAGTTGTACGAAAAAGTCTTCTTTGAATACGGCGACGACTCAGTCGCTCAACTTGGTGGCGTTCACTTGGCGTGTGAACAATCTTCGAATGTGTTAACCAAGATTCTTGAGTGGGGTCGTTTGGCCAGCTACCTCGAGCAAAGTACGCGTTACATCGCTTATGACGCACGTCTTGCAGGCAGGTATCGTTTTTACCGCGATGCCGAAGTCTTGAACTCTCAGTTCGGAACTCGTTATGTGGGAGATATGGATCGAATGTTCGATTCGTATTCACACTTAATGGAAAAAGTCACCGAACATGTTCGGACATCAATTAAGCGTGATCCGGCCGATAGTGATTTTGTCTTTCGTATGGCGACTCGTGCGAAAGCTTTAGATGCGATCCGCGGAGTTTTGCCGGCAGCATCATTGTCAAACGTAGGAATCTACGGCAGTGGACAGTCGTACGAAGCAATGTTGATTCGTATGCGTTCACATCCACTTCCTGAGGCCCGTCATTACGCCGATTTGATGCTGGAAGAATTACGAAAAGTCATTCCGAGCTTTTTAAAGCGAGTCGATCTTGCCGATCGTGGTGGACGTTGGAGTGACTACTTGTCAGACACCCGAGAATCAACGAGCGAGTTGGTCTCGGGGCTTTTCGCCGAGACTCCTATTGATCACAGCCCACCAGTTGTCTTGACTGATTTTGATCCAGAAGGTGAAGACAAGCTGATTGGTGCGATTTGCTATTCGCATACGAGTTTGCCCGAGACGCAAATCATGCAGCGCGTACAGCGGATGAGTCACGCCGAAAAAGTTGCCATCTTGAAGGCGTACATCGGTGATCGCGAAAATCGTCGTCATCGTCCGGGTCGAGCTTTTGAACGTACCGACTACCGCTTTGATGTGTTGTCCGATTACGGCGCCTTCCGAGATATGCAGCGGCACCGTATTTTGACGATTGAGTGGCAGCCTTTGACGCCCAATCACGGATACACCCGTCCGGATCTCGTTGATGAGGCCGGCCAGACTGCTGCCTTTGACGAGGTCATGAGCCGTTCGGCGAGCCTGTATGACGCCATGAAGCCCGACTTCCCCCAGCAAGCCTCCTACGCCGTTTCAATGGCCTATCGCGTGCGCTACGTCATGCAGTTCAACGCTCGAGAGGCGATGCACATGCTCGAATTGCGTTCGTCACCCCAAGGACACCCCGCCTATCGACGGGTGGCCCTTGAAATGCATCGCCTGATTGGCGAACAAGCTGGTCATAAGGCCATCGCCGAGGCGATGACGCATCTCACTGTCGAGGCACCCGAACTTGAACGATTGGCTGCCGAGCGTCGGGCTGAAGCTCGCCGTGGGGGCCAATAGGTTGATCAGTTTGGTTCGTCGTGACTAGTGTCACCCGCGTATTGAACAGTGGGGCACAAATGTGTGTCTATTATCCGCGCTCACACCTTGTTAATTGGGTGGGCAAACTTCAGGAGTAACAGGAAATCTCATGGCAAAAGATGACGACAATTTGGATCCAGAACTTGATGAGGAGTTCCTTGAGGATGAGGAAGTCATTGACGAGGCCGACCCTGAAGAGTTGCTCGATGTTGATGGACTCGAAGATGAGGAAGACCTAGGCGTTGAAGACCTCGACACCGTCTTGGCCGAAGAGGACCCAGAAGCCGAAATTGTTCCTTTGATACCCAAAAAGAAGGCCAAGAAGGCCAAGAAGGATGTCGCCGAAGATGAAGACGAGGACGACGAAGACGAATTAGTCGGCGAGGACGACATCGAAGAAGACCTCGGTGTCATTTTGGCAGCGCGCGTCAAAGGTCGTAGCGAAGACGACGAAGAAGAGCCCGAAGAAGAAGAAGAAGACGTTCAGCTGTCGAATGATCCCGAGAGCGGAATTCAACCCAAGCGGGCCGACGAGCGCATGTGTACCCAGTGCTTTTTGTTAGTCCGCAAAGGTGCACCGATGTGTCCAGTCGGCGACGATACCTGTCCGCTGTTTTCGTAGTCGCTCATGAGTATTGAGCCAGTGATTCGAAGTGCAACGTTCGAAGATCTGGCGTCGATGATTGAACTTGACGTCGCTGCTCGCGAATCGTTAGTTACTCAGCGCGGTGGACTCGGTTGGTTAGTTGAACATGCGCCAGCGAGCGAGCTCAATCGTGATGACTTAGTCAGCCACAGTTGGGTTGGCACGGTCGACGAACACGTAGTCGGGTTCTTGCATTGTGTGTACGACGATGTTCCGCAGCATGGTTTGGTGTGTTCGGTTGAACGAGTTTTCGTTGATGCCCATGCTCGCGAACTGGGATTTGGGGATGCGTTACTTCAACAGGCGATCAATCACGCGACGCAAATGGGGTGCGTGGTCATCGAAGGCAATGCTTTGCCTGGCGATCGTGAAACAAAAAATCTCTATGAAAGAGCCGGAATTGTGGCTCGCAAAATCATTGTTTCACGACGCCTGAACTCAATACCTCAGGAGTAATTACTTGCCAGTCCAGTTTGGCGTGCGCTTTTCGATGAAAGCTGTGAGACCTTCTTTGGTGTCACTCGATGACATCACTTCAGCAAATAAAGTATTTGTGAGCTTCTTCAACTCGTCATCAGTTTGGTAAGCGGCGGCGAGTACAACCTTGCGGCTCGCGTACACGGCGAGCGGTGCGCTCGTGGCGATTTGCGCCGCGAGTTTGCGTGCTTCGTTCATCGCTTCGCCTGGAGCGACTAAACGTGAAACGAGACCGAGGTGATAGGCACGTTCGGCGGGGATGGGGTCGCCAGTGAGAATGGCTTCCATCGCTGCTGCTTGTCCGATTGCTCGTGGAAGGCGGAAAAGTCCACCCGCACCAGCAATGAGGTTGCGCTTAACTTCAGCTAAACCAAAAGACGATCGTGTTGTGGCGATCACTAAGTCGGCCGCCAACACAATTTCGCAACCACCGGCGGTCGCGAGTCCGTCGACTGCGACAATGATGGGCTTGCGTCGTTCGCGATAAACAAATCCGGCAAAGCCACCGCGCTTCGTATTGAGGTCGCCAGCTTGGCCGGAATTGATGGCCTTGAGGTCGGCGCCTGCACAAAAGACTGGACGCTCTTGACCCTCGGTGTTGGCGGTCAGAATACCGACCCACACTTCGTCATCAGCCTCAAGTTGATCAATGGCTGCTTCGAGGCCACGAGCGACGTCGCCGTTAATGGCGTTGCGCGCGTCGGGACGATTCAGGGTGATGATTCCCACTCGGCCTTCGGTGGAATACGTGACAATTTCGTTGTTAACTGTGTCGCTCATACCTTTGACCGTAGCGGCAGGTCGCCGCTCGCGACTAACCCTCGTCGTGGGCGGGTGCTTCGGTCACGACTTCGGCGGGTGCTTCGACTGCAGCGGGTGTTGCTTCAGGAGCGACCGTTGCCTTGGGGGCAGTGGGTGGCTTCGGAGGCAACTTCTTCACTGGTGGTCGAACCGCACGCAATGGCTTGGGAGCATGGTTCGACGATGCAACCGTGATTCCGAGGGCAGTTGCGATCTGAGGAAGCAATGCTCCGAGACGTTCAACTGTCTTGGCCAGATCAGGCGAAATGGTCTCAGGCTTTGATGTGACTGTCACCTGAGCGCGAATTGGCGCAAAGGCCACAGCTTCAAGAACCGCAATCCAGCGATCGGCTAAAGCGTCGGCAACAAGGCTCTGCGACGTCGCTTCAGCCAGGCGACGACCCAGTTCATCGGGGAAGAGTGCTCCGGCCTTAGGCGGTTGACCCGACAATTTGAGTGCCCGAACAATTCGACCAACGCCAAGTGCGGCATCGATGTCTCCGAGCCAGTTCAGGTGTTCTTGTTCGGCGCGTGAGGTGAGACCGGCACGAAGTTCGGCGACAAGTTCGCGACAATTTTCGGCCCGCTCAATTACCGGATCGTTAGATGCAGCAACGACACTTCGCAAATCGCGTAGGTCAAGATCGGCGAGATCTTTACGGGCTGCTTCGGCGCGATCAAGCCAATCGGCAACGCGCAAGCGGGGGAGAAGATTCTCGGCCATCTGCAGGACGCTCTGTTCGGGCATCGTTGGCTTACCTTCAGCTGTCAATGCAGCGTTGGCATCCTTGAGACGCTGACGAACTGTTTGCATTCCTTGCAACGCCAATTCAGCAATGGGACGCTGATCTTCGGGCAGTTCGGACAAAACTGCTTTGCGATTGGTTGAGCCAGCCTTTAAACGCTTGGCTTTGGGACGCTGAGGCAATTCGGGTGGAGCCTCGAAATGAGGACGACGTGGACCACGGGGCTTGTCGCCGCCAGCGGCATTGTCGCGACGGGGACGGCGATCAGTATCGCGAGCAGCACCATCACGTGCAGGACGGTCGCCGCGTGCAGGACGATCGCGACGGTCACCGCGCTCAGAGCGATCACCGCGGTCACGTCGATCGCCACGATCTTTCTTAGCGAGTTGTTGAGTCACCGCTTCAAAAGGCTTGTCGTTTCCGACGAGTGCGATTTTTTCAACTTTGTCAACTTTGACGCGGCCTTGGGTGATGCTGACGATCGTGATGCCATCAATGTCGAATTCTGCTTCGGCTTTGACAACATCTCCGGGCTTTGATCCCTGCGATAAGAGGGTTCCGTCAAGAACCCCCTTGGGTTCGCGGGCACCTGCGGCGCGCCAGGTCCATGACCCATCGGGGCGTGAACTAGTTAACTCGATTTCAATCCTGCGGGACATGGTTGCCAACCCTATCGGGAACGCCCATCGGTGCGTTCATGTCCGCACGAACCATTGCAGTACTGGTAATTTCAGCAAGTGCCGATTTATGCCCTGGGGGACCGCACCCCAACGATTCATCCTGATGCCTACATTCATCCCGAAGCCGTCATTATCGGCTCGGTCGCAATCGGGGCCCATAGTTCAATTTGGCCAGGAGCGGTATTACGTGGCGATGATGGCGACATCATCATTGGCGATCGCACCTCAATTCAAGATGGATCGGTGTTGCATACCACACATGTCTTTCCGACAATCGTGGGTAACGATTGCGTGATCGGCCACATCGTTCACCTCGAAGGTTGCACCATCGAAGATGGTTCTCTTGTTGGTAATGGCGCCATTGTCTTACATCGCGTGATTGTTCGATCGGGAGCCGTTGTTGGTGCTAACTCGGTTGTGCTGAATGGTCTTGAAGTTCCTAGCGGTGCTTTGGCTGTGGGGGCACCGGCAGTGATCAAACTTGACAAGGCTCGGGCTGCTGACATCCAACTTGGGGCAGCCTCGTATGTTGCCCGTGCGAAATTGTATAAAGAAAAACTTCGTCGGCTCGACTGAACGTTCGGCTATTTCGTCATGACGCTTTCTGTAGTTGTTCGTACGACGCCCGTTGAAGTTGAATTTGTAAGTGACTTGTTGTGGTCGCTCGGCGTTGTGGCGATTGAAGAACATTGGGACCCGGGTGGAGTAGTTCGTTTGCAAACGTCACTAGGGGATGACCTTGAAGTTGTCGAGCGGGCTATGAATTCATTACCGATTGAATTGGATTGGTCTACGACGAGCGTTAACGAGGCGGTTGCTAATACTTGGCGGGAATTCGCTCGGCCGACCGTTATCGGTCACCGCATGGTGATTGCTCCGATCTGGTGCGCCGATCAAGACGTCGCCGAGGCAGTTGCAACTTTGCCACAACCCGATCAAGCCATAGTGATTCCGATTGAGCCCGCCAGCACTTTTGGCATGGGTGACCATCCAACAACAATGAGCAGTTTGTTGGTAATTGAAAAGTATCTGCAACCCGGTGACGTTCTCATTGATGTTGGATGCGGCAGTGGTGTGCTGGGTATTGGTGCTTTGCGTCTTGGCGCATCACGGGCAATCGGTATGGATATCAATCCATCATGTGTACCAGTGTCTCAAGAAAATGCGCGACTTAACGAAGTGAGTGATCGTTGGGCGGTCACTTCTGAACCACTAGCGGTGATTGGTATTCCAGGAGACATTGTGGTGGCCAATATTTTGGCTCCCGCTCTCATTGAACTCAGTGGTGAATTACAACGTTTGACAAGGCCGAACGGACTGTTGGTAATCAGCGGAGTTTTAGCAGAGCATTACGAGCATGTGGCGCAAGCGTTGAAACCCCTTCAGGAGATTGATCGAATTGAAATCGGCGGTTGGGCAGCGGTTGCTTTTCAAGCCCGTTGATTGAGAACTGCCTAACTCAGATTAATTGACGAGTGCATCAATCTCATGTTGAGTGGGCAACGAGGGAACTGCGCCCTTTTTTGTTGCGGCCAAGGCTCCGGCTGCTGAAGCTCGGCGGGCAGCAGTTGTGATGTCAGATCCGTGAGCGAGAGCAGTCGCTAATGCGCCACAAGCGGCATCGCCGGCGCCGGTTGTGTCGATGGCTCTCACCGCGAATGGCGGTATTTGCAGTTCTCCTTCTGACGTGACGATCTTTATTCCGCGTGCGCCGAGAGTGATGACAACTATTGAAACGCCCGCCTCGAGAAGCGAAGTGGCACCTCCGAGTAATGCAACCTCGTGTTGATTGGGCATGATGACATCGCAAAGTTGAAGTACCGAACGCTTGAGTCGCGTTGCGGGTGCAGGGTTGAGAATCGTTTTCGCGCCACCAACTTTGGCAATAGCAAGAGCCGCTTCAACTGCATCGAGTGGAACTTCTAACTGGCAGAGCAAAACACCAGCGCGGTTGATGACATCGCGGTGAGCATCAACCACGCTGATTGAAAGTTCGGCATTTGCTCCGGGTATGACAACGATTGAATTTTCGCCCTGTTCGTCGACAGAAATGAGGGCACGTCCGGTGGGGGCTTCATGGTCGGTGACATATGCGGCAATTCCTTCTGAAGTCATCAGGCGGTGCAAAGTTTCACCGGCGGCATCGGTTCCGAGACAGGTGATGAAGGCAGCATCGGCCCCAGCACGGCGGCAGGCGACTGCTTGATTCAGACCTTTGCCGCCGGCGTGTTCTGCGTAATTGGTTCCGAGAACTGTTTCGCCAGGAGAGGGGAGGCGATCAACGGTGGCGACGAGGTCGAGATTGCTACTTCCGAGAACGACAACTTCGTATGCGTGCGAACCGTTGGCCATGTCTCTAGTGAACCATGCCGTGTCCAGACAAACACCACGAACAACACCGGGGCAAATACAGCATCGAGTGACTGGTCTGTGAGTCTCTCGGCTATTTCGTCATGACGAAATAGCCCGCAGAAGCGGAGTAAGATCGAGTCGGTCAATCGCGGGTAGGTATGACCGAGCGGCGTTGCTACGGAATTTGGTGCAGAGATCGGGTCGAAAGAATCGCGCCCCTTCACGTACGACGTAATTCAAAATGAAAAATCGATAGGCCTCGGGAAGGAAGCGAATATCAGATTCGGTCAGCGGGAAAACTTCGTGATAGGCGCTGATGAATTCAACAAACTCTGGTTCAACCAAAGTGTGAGGGGAGTACGACCACTGAGTCTGATCGCCAGTTGACGACGAAACGCGCGACAAGAAGTAAAAGTCAAGGAGGCGAGACTCAACACGAAACCAGTCGTAATCCCACCGTGAAAACAAAGTGAATGGCTGAGTCGATGAATCGTGATTATCAACCGAGAAATTTCCTAGATTCCAATCGACCAAAATGGGAATACGTTTCCATGAGTCGTAACGAATATTCTCAAGTTCCATCAAAAAGTCATGAGTATGTTTGTGCAGGACGCCAATGTGTTCGGGCGGAAGTGAGAAATTCTTCGGAGCAAAAGGGCTCGACAACAAATCCAAAAGATGAATAGCATCAGATTTGATGCTGTTCGAGGTGGCAGGAATTTCTGTCGAGATTGAATCGCAGACCAGATGAAACTGGGCAACTTCTCGAGCTAAGCACTTGGATTGTTCACCACTGAGTTGAGGCGGCAACATGTTGCGTTTAGCAGCTTCGCCGTAAAAGGCCACCCATAAGTTCCCGTCGTACCACGTATATGGACGATCGGCAGATCCCACTTGTGTCTTGGCCAAGACTGGAGCCAAGAAGTTTTTAAATCGAGTTCCCTGAATCAACTGTGTGCAACGAAACAGTCGGTCATGGTCTTCGGCAAAGAGAAAATACGATCCGTAACTTGAAACCTTGGCGAATACATGAGTGCCGTCGCTGAGGTGAAGCCGAAAAACTGAATTGGTCGAAACGTTAGGGCTGGTGTCGTCGATGCCGACGATTGAACGGGTGTCGCCGAAATCTGACCACGCCGCATCAAGGGCGTGCCGATACTCGCTGTGGCTCATCAATGCATTGTCTCACTTGGCGCAAGACAACATGGTGCAACGGTCAGAACTAGGTCAGCTGGCGTTGGCACGAATGCCGATGGGTGCGATGAGCCTGAATCCGGCTTCATGGCGCTCGTCTTCGCTTTCGCCGCCCCACAAGCCGTATTCATGATTGTCTCGAGCAAAATCACGACACATGTCCTGAACATTGCAACCAGAGCAAACACTGCGGGCCAATGCCTCGCGGCGTTCGCGAGCTTGAGGCCTTTCGGCGGTGGTGGGGAAGAAGAGGTGGGTCATGCCACGGCACGCACCTGCGTCCATCCACGCGTCGTCCGTCTGTTGACGGGTGATGATGATTTCTACAGCTGCCACACGACCCCCTGGTGGTGAAAACTTTTTACTTCCCCATGTTTTTGACCAAACACTCGGTCATCAACGAGACGACTCTAGATGGAATTAATCATTGAGTCAAAAAAATTTTGCTCAAAGAAAAAAAGAATCAACCTACAAAATGGCTGATGCCCGCGACGAATTGGTCGATATCGGCCATTTGGGTATCCCAAGCAGTCATCCAGCGGACCTGGTGGTTGTGGGAGTCCCAATCGTAGAAAAATGACCACTCACGAAGCTGCTCAATTTGGTCGGGTGGCAGCACAGGAAAGATGCTGTTGACCTCGGGGGCCGCACCAAGTTGCACATCGGTCAGACCGCGAGTCTTCTCGTACAAATGGGTCGCCATGGTGTTGGCGTGGTGGGCATTTGTGATCCAAAGGTCGTCGCTCAGCAGAGCGGAAAACTGCGCCGAGATAAAGCGAACTTTCGAGGGAAGTTGAGTGACCTGTTTGCGCACGAACGGAGCGCTGCGCGCCAATTCGGGGTCGAGGTAAATCACTGCTTCGCCGTACATCATTCCGTTTTTTGCACCGCCGAATGAAATCACGTCAACTCCAGCGTCAACTGTGAAAGATTTCAACGCCTTTTGTGTTCCGCCAAGTGCAGCAGTTGCATTTGCGATTCGCGCACCATCGAGGTGAACCTTCATTCCCATTGAGTGAGCCGCATCGCAAAGAGCGCCAATTTCATTGGGGGAATACAGCGTTCCCCATTCGGTACTTTGAGTAATCGACAAAACGCTTGGTTGCACATGATGAACAACACCCAAGAAATGTTGTTGGTTCAATACTTGTTCGGGTGTGATCTTGCCGTTGGTCGCCGGAACATCGATCAGTTTTGCGCCAAGGATTTTTTCAGGTGCGCCAGTCTCATCAACATTGATGTGGGCGGCATCGCTGCACACAACTGCCCCAGCAGGGGAGAGAAGTGTTGCGAGAGCGAGCACATTGGCGCCAGTGCCGTTCCACACCATGAATGTGGAAACCTGTTGGCCAAACAAATCGTTGAACGCATTTTCAGCCTCGGCTGTCCAGGGGTCGTCGCCGTAGGCCACGGCATGACCACGATTGGCACGCTCGAGGGATTCAAGAACGAGTGGATGAACCGCGGCATTGTTGTCGCTGGCAAAGCGACGTTCGGGTGACGGCGGTACCGATGACGACGAACTCATGCTGAGAGTCTGTCGGTTCACGACTTGATTAAGACTCATTCACCGAAATTGGGATCTGCGTGTGACAGAATTTCGTCATGACGAAATTGAGCACAGGGGTACAGGGGCGGGCGAAGAGTGGTCCGCGATGCCGTTGGTGTCGCCACGTGTTGCCCGAACAAACCGGGGCCGGTCGAAAAAGGGTTTTTTGCAGTCAGGCCTGTCGCCAATGGGATTGGGTCGGCCGCCAGCGAGCGCGAGAACTCAAATTGAGTGAAGACGAATTAGTTGTTGCCCGGCAAGAGATCGATTCGCTGTACGACGATCTGTACGTCTTGGCGTGTGCAGTTGATGACACCGAACGTGAATTGAAAGCCGGCAAGCCGACAGTCGCAAGTTTGAAAGAAGCCATGGAATGGATCATGGATGCGGCTCGGCCATTGCGGGATCGGACGTTGACGCCATCTGGAAACACGAAGAACGGTACCGAATAGTTCGTGCTTGTAGCTCTGACTTTCGCTGGGATATTGCGCCCATAATCTCCGTTATGACACTTTGACCAAAGAACAGAGAAGGACCTGCTCACAACCGACAAAAGCCTGCTTATCGAACGTCAATGAGATCGACGACGAAGATCAACGTCTCGTTGCCTTTGATGACGCCGCCGGCACCGCGGCTGCCGTAACCAAGTTCGGGCGGAATTGTCAACTGACGGCGTCCGCCGACTTTCATACCAGCGACTCCTTGATCCCAGCCGCCAATGACTTCACTCGCGCCGAGTTTGAAGCTGAACGTTTCCATGCGGTCCCAGGAGGCATCAAACTCTCGTCCGGTGCTCCAGGCGACGCCGACGTAATGCATGACTGGCCGACAGCCAGGTGTGGCCTCTTTGCCGTCACCGGTCACGATGTCGTCGATGACCAGACTGGTGGGTGGGTCCCCTGCTGGAACCTGGATGACGGGCTTACCTGCGTGTGTAGACATAGTTCGATGTTAGATGATGGTCTGCTTGCTGTCTTAGGCGGTGGCCGACTTCTTGGGTCGCATATAAGTGCCCTGAGCGACCGCTACCGGCTTTGATTCGTCATCGGTGTACGCCAAGACCGTTCCGACGATTGAGCGTGATCCGAGGCTGTTGAGCGTGGCTCGGGCACGGATGACCTCTCCCCTTGCGGGTCGAAGAAACCGAATGGACATTTCGCTCGTCAGCGTCATGGGTTCCATACCGATCGCCGACAAGGCCGCATAGAACAAGGCGGCATCACAAATGCTGAAGACTGTCGGGCCGCTGATGATTTTTCCTGGTCGTAAAGAGGCGGCGCTTGGATACATCACGGCGAGGGCCACTCCGAATGCCATCTCTTCGCAGGCATTCTGATTGCCACCAAACTCTCCCCCGATAAATGCGTTGATTTCGTCAACTGAAACAAGTGGTGCGGCATTGAGATCAAACATGATTCCTACCGTAGTCATGTCAGATGTCTACAGTCAGGGTTATGGATTCACGCGCTCAAGAAGTCTTGGCTCAAGTTGGAGCGATCGGTCAATCTGATTTGCGTTGGAAAGACGGTCGAGCGTTTTCTTTGGCGTACTACGCCGGACCCGAAGTTCAAGAAATCGCCGATACCGCCTATGCAATGTACGGATCGACCAATGGTTTAAACGCTGACGCGTTTCCGAGTTTGAAGAAGTTTCAAGCTGAGGTTGTCTCAACCGTCAATCGCTGGGTTCACGGTGATGACACCTCAGCGGGCTTCATGACAAGTGGTGGTACTGAAAGCATTCTGTTGGCAGTCAAGGCAGCTCGCGAGCGTGGCCGAAAGGAGTTTGGTATCTCGCAACCGAATGTTGTGTTGCCGACCTCTGCACATGCTGCTTTTGAGAAAGCCTGTTACTACTTTGGGCTTGAAAGTCGACGTGTTGCGGTTCGTGCTGACTGGCGCGCAGATGTTGAAGCAATGAGTCAATCAATCGATGAGAACACAGTTCTCATTGTTGGCTCGGCACCGCAATACCCACAAGGCGTTGTTGACCCGATCACTGAGATTGCGGCTCTTGCTCGCGCCCGAAACATCAACTGCCATGTTGATGCATGTATGGGCGGAGTCACGCTCACTTTTCTTGAACGTCTCGGTGAAGAGATTCCCCTTTGGGATTTTCGCGTCGAAGGTGTCACGAGTATTTCGGTCGATCTTCACAAGTACGGTTATACGTCAAAGGGTGCTTCGGTGATTCTCCACCGCAACCGTCAACTTCGTTCATACCAAACATTTACAACCGACAATTGGTTGGGTGGGTTCTACGGTTCGTCTGGAGTGCTTGGTACAAAAAGCGGTGGCCCGATGGCCGCGGCATGGGCAGTGATGAACTATCTCGGCGACGAGGGTTATTTGCGCTTGACTGAATCAGCCCGATTGACGACACGTCAATTGGCGCAAGCTATTCAGAGCATCGATGGTCTGGATTTACGCGCGACACCTGATAGCACTCTTTTGTCTTTCGGTGCACAAGGATTTGATGTTTTCGCAGTCGCCGACGAATTGGCACTGCACGGTTGGTATGTCGACAGACAAGCCCCTCCCGACTCTTTGCATTGCACTGTGAACGCAGTTCACCATCGAGTAATTGAAGAATTCATCGTTGATCTAAGTCACGCCGTCACCAAGGTTCGAGATGCGGGCTCAACTGGCACAGTGGGTGCGTACGGCACGATTGAGTGAAGCCGTGTGTGTTAGTAATTTGACATGAGTCTTCGCTTCGGAATCTTCATGCCGCCCATGCACAAGACGGGTGTCAACCCCACTCTTGCTTTGCAACGTGACCTCAAACTCCTTGAGCACCTCGATGAACTCGGATATCACGAAGCCTGGATCGGCGAACACCACTCGGCTGGGTCTGAATTGATCGCTTCTCCTGAAGTCATGATTGCTGCCGCTGCCGAACGAACCAAATACATCAAGTTGGGTACGGGTGTAAATTCGCTCCCCTACCACCACCCATTCATGTTGGCTGATCGCATCGTGATGCTTGATCACCTGACTCGTGGACGGATGATGTTTGGTGCTGGCCCAGGGCAATTGACATCGGACGCACACATGTTGGGCATTGATCCGATGACCCAGCGCCCCCGTATGGAACAGTCGCTCGATGTGATGATGCGTTTGTTCCGTGGAGAGACTGTCACCGAACAGACCGACTGGTACACGTGCAATGAAGCAGTGTTGCAAGTGAAGCCGTACAGCAATTTTGATATTGCAGTTGCTTCTTCGGTATCGCCGTCTGGTTCAAAGTTGGCTGGTAAGTATGGAGTTGGCTTGATCTCGATTGCTGCGACCGAGCCTGCCGCATTTCAGATGCTTGATTACAACCTCAAAGTGTGGGAGGACGAAGCCAATCGTCACGGCCATGTGGTTGATCGTTCGAAGGCTCGACTCATGGGTCCGATGCATATCGCAGAGACCGTGGAGAAGGCGCGCGAGAACTGCCGTTACGGCTTGCAATGGATCTGGGATTATCTCGGACACATCATTCCTTTAGGTGACCCCAACGGTCCTCCCCCGCCAACTGACATCGACGATTTCATTGACCAAGCCAATGAGTCGGGTCGCATGGTGATTGGTACTCCCGAAATGGCGATTGCGCAGATCGAGCGCTTGCAAGAAAAGACCGGCGGATTCGGTTGTTACTTATTCATGGGCGCCGACATGGCTGATTGGCATCAAACATTGCGCAGTTACGAACTCTTTGCCGAACAGGTGATTCCGCACTTCACTGGACAACTCGCTGGTCCGCAGGCAAGCTACGACAAGATCATTGGTGCCGGTAGCCGTTGGGTCGATGCGACTCTAGGTGCACAACTCACGGCCATTGCCGACTACGAAGACGAAAAGGCCTTGCGTTCGTGAAATAGGTGATGCTCGGCACATCAAAAACCTCGTGCCCTGTCGTTGCCGTTGCCCAACACGAACTATGGTCAAGTTGTCGTTAACCCCGACCGGGAGAGTTACGGTGCCGCCAGCATCGCAACGCCGAAGGAGCAACCTCCCCGGAATCTCTCAGGCAAACGGACCGGACGGGTGAGACAACGCTGGAAAATTGTCGTGTTCGCACGGCATACCGAAGGGGAAAGTTCAACTTTGTGTTGAATGAAGCTCTCAGGTCCACTTCGGTGGAGAGACAGCGGGGGAAGCACAACACGACTTTTGTCATGACCTGTTTGGAGCTTCCATGTCGACACATTCTCTAGATGAGCTTTTTGATCGCGATGGTTTTTCTCGCCGTCATATCGGAACTCTCGATTCGACTGATCTCGTTGAAATGTTGCAAGTCATCGGTGTTGAATCGGTAGCCAATCTCATTGACAAGACTGTCCCCGAAGCAATTCGCTTGCGCACTGACTTGGATCTTCCTAGCGCATTAACCGAATCTGAAGTCACTGCCGAATTGCGACAGATTGCATCGATGAATCGCCCTCGCCGCAGTTTGATCGGTATGGGTTACACCGGCACCATTACTCCCCCGGTCATTCGCCGCAATGTGCTCGAGAATCCGGCGTGGTACACGTCGTACACGCCGTACCAACCCGAAATTAGTCAGGGTCGCCTCGAATCCCTTTTAAATTTTCAAACGGTGATTTCGGATTTGACTGGATTGCCAATCGCAAATGCTTCGCTTTTGGACGAGGCAACGGCGGCGGCCGAAGCGATGACAATGGCTCGACGCGCTAGCAAGTCGAAATCGCCGAAGTTCTTTGTTCATGAAGACACGCATCCACAAACGATTTCAGTGATGGCTACTCGCGCTGAGCCGCTCGATATCGAACTGATCATCGGTGGAACTGATGCTCTTCGGCCCGACGATATTTTCGGCGCCTTGTTCTCTTATCCAACTTCAACTGGTTCGGTCAGTGACTGGTCCGCTCAGATTGCGGCTGTGAAAGCTGGTGGTGGAGTTGCGGTCGTCGTCACCGACCCGCTCGCGTGTGTGCTGTTGGCGTCGCCTGGTCAACTAGGTGCCGACATCGCAGTTGGCTCTGCACAACGTTTTGGTGTTCCGATGGGTTTTGGTGGACCGCACGCCGCATTCATGGCGACAACCGAGGCCTACGCGCGAAGTTTGCCTGGTCGTTTGGTTGGAGTGAGCACCGATACCGAAGGCCGCCCAGCACTGCGTTTGGCGTTGCAGACACGCGAGCAACATATTCGTCGTGAAAAAGCAACCAGCAATATCTGCACTGCTCAAGCACTGTTGGCCAACATTGCTGGTTTTTATGCGACCTGGCACGGACCAGTGGGCTTGCAACGAATTGCTCAGCGTGTTCAACGTTTGACAACGATGACCGCACAAGGGCTCAAAGCAAACGGGTACGAATTGTTGCATGACACTTGGTTTGACACAATCGCTGTCCGTGTTCCTGACGGTGCACAAAGCGTGATTGCTAATGGTCGGTCACTCGATTTAGATTTTCGTTTGATTGATGAGACGACGGTTGGTCTCACTTTTGATGAGACCACCACGCTTGAAGTCGTTTCTGATGTCTTGAAAGCGTTTGGGGTTGATGATTCGGGATCGCCAGAGAAATTTGACGCTCCCGATTTGGGAATCCCGTTGGCGCTATTGCGAACCGATGAAATCTTGACTGCAAAAGTTTTCCAGTCATGTCAGACCGAACATGAGATGCTGCGCTATTTGCGCC
>Ga0255121_1000077_pt1 | contig 28258 bp, 26 predicted proteins | sample Law_Colum_RepB_8_2_FD_188580 | JGI IMG/M metagenome (GOLD analysis project Ga0255121, IMG submission 188580) | Freshwater microbial communities from St. Lawrence River, New York, United States - Law_Colum_RepB_8h | ecosystem: Environmental > Aquatic > Freshwater > River | place: USA: New York... | reverse complement strand
ATGCTGTAGATCTCGAGGAAAAATTGCAATTCCATCATGGGGTAGCGACTCAAAGACGCGGCCATTTTCAAGGGCAACCGCCGCAATCGATTTCATGAACTCTTGATGCTCGCGCTGTGCGTTATTCACCAATGCAATCTGAGCGCAGGCAATCGCTGCAAGTATGTTGATCTCTCCGGGGTGATTCATTCCGAGCTCGAAGATCGCCAGTCGATGTTGAGGCTGCAGACCCAGTACAGATAGGGGCAGGCCGATATGATTATTGAGATTCCCCGGGGTTGCCCAGACCGAAGCCCCGCGAAGTGCCTGCCCACCGATCGCCGCAAGCATCTGTTTAACGGTTGTCTTTCCATTGCTACCCGTAACCGCAATGACCTGGCCTAACCAGTTCTGCCGCCAGTAATGCGCCCACTGTTGTAAGGCTAATAACGGGTCAGGAACCTCGATCTGAGGGAGCCCACTTCCCTGTCTCAGCGCTTTCATCTGCACCTCATCGAGTCTTTTCGCTGTTACGACCGCTGCGATCGCGCCACGTTTTTGCGCTGCCTCGATAAATTCTTCTCCATCAAAATGAGGTCCTGATAGTGCAAAAAACAAAGCCCCTGGCGTTAACGATCGGCTATCTGTACTGACTGATGAGAATTCGAGTGACATTGTCTTCTCATCGCCAAGCAGTCGAGACTGGGGAACTGCCTTTACTAACTCTGCAAGCTTAGCCATGCATCAGCCCTCGTTCGCTAGAGTGATGTTCCTCAACCCATAGATCTATGGCCCTAATCGCATGATCTGCATCACTAAAGTGCAAGGCTTGCCCGCCTACTAACTGTATCTGTTCATGTCCCTTGCCTGCTATGACAATGAGGTCTTGCTCTCCTGAATTTGCAATCGTCTGCGCTATCGCTAATGCCCGATCAGACTGCCGAGACACCTTGGATTGATATTCGGGACGAATACCTGAGGCGATATCATCGAGAATCGTCTCCGGTGACTCGCTGCGAGGATTGTCTGAGGTCAGCACCACACGGTCGGCATACTGGGCTGCAACCTCACCCATCAGGGGACGTTTATGACGATCGCGATCTCCCCCGCATCCAAAGATACAAACGAGAGCGCCCACTCTCGATTTCACCAAAGGCGCGAGCGCTTCAAGGACCTGCTTAAGTGCGTCAGGTGAGTGGGCATAGTCGACACAAACTCTAGGGCCACGCGCTCGATGAACCATCTGTAGGCGACCCGCTGGTAGCTTGAAGGCTTCTAGTGCGGCTCGAATCGCGCTGATATCAATCCGCATAGCGATCATGCACCCCGCCACGATCATAGCGTTTTCTATATTGTGGCGGCCAACGACAGGCAGACGTATCTCACCTGTGAGTGATTCTGCTCGACCCTCCCCCTTTAGTCGGAGTACCCATCCATTGTGATCATCAATCGCGTCCCGAACCTGAATCGCTGCATGGGCAGACTCGGGGCTAGACGACCCAACTGCGATGCGCTCAGTGTGCGATTCCGTCGCCCGCCACATCGACATCCCTGCCGCATCTCCCGTGTTAATCACGGCTGCCCCTAGGCTAGGTGCCTCAAAAAGTAATGCCTTTGCGGCTGCATATCGTTGCATATCACCATGAAAATCAAGATGGTCGTGACTTAGATTTATAAAGGCTCCGATTTTGATTGCACATCCCTGGAGTCTTCCCTGAACAAGACCAATTGATGACGCCTCAATTGCGACAACATGAATCGATTGGGCCTTCAGCTCAACCAAAAGACGCTGCAATTGCACAGGATCGGGAGTGGTGAGCCCCTTGGTCTTGGCGTTTTCCCATTGGGGAGAATAATCAACACCACATCGCGCAGGGAAGACTCCTACTCCAAGGGTTCCAATCGCGGCGGTAGAAACTCCGCAATGGGCCAGTGCTTGCGCTAAGGCTGCCGTAACCGTGGATTTTCCGTTGGTACCGGTTACTGCAATTAACTGCATAGTCAGGCTCGGCCTGCCGTAGAACGCAGATGCAATCATCCCTAGGCGCGTCGTCAACTGAGGCACCACGAGCGTTGGTGGCTTGCCGTCTTGTAGTGATATCGATATTGAGGTGTTTCCGCCGTCGATCACAACTGCGGCTGCACCGGCAGCAACGGCATCCGTTATCGTAGTCTCTAACGAATGGTGCTGTCCGCTACGCGCAAGAAAACCATCGCCCGGTTTAATGTCCCGGCTATCAGAGCAGAGATGAGCATTGGGACCAAGCCTCTCGCGCAGCCAAGCCGCTGCCTCATCCGCAATCAACTCGCGCAGACTAAGCGGGTGTAATGCAGACGGCCAAGATATCGTCACTGAGTCCCCTCTGCGATTAAGGCAACAGCAGGAAAGATTCGAAGTGCTGGATCGGGAGACAGCTGCATTCGACGCAGTGTGTCGTTTGCGATCTGGGAAAAAATCGGTGCAGCAACCTCACCACCGTAATGTTTTCCCGCGCTCGGCTCATCCACCATAACAGCAATGACAAAACGTGGCTTTTCTGCAGGTGCAAATCCTACAAAAGAGGCAACGTACTTATTCTTTGCATACCCCCCACGCTCAGGTTTGTGTGCAGTTCCGGTTTTTCCTGCGACCCGAAACCCTATGACCTGTGCCTTCGGTGCGGTTCCCTCTGGCCCGGTTGCGCGCTCCAGCATGCCACGAACTAACTTTGCGGTCTCGGCCGAGATCACCCGAACACCAGCAACTGGCCCTGGCTGGGGCACAAATGAGATTGGTACAAGATCGCCATCTCGCGCAAAAATGGTGTAGGCACGCGCAAGTTGTAATAAAGAAACCGACACACCATGGCCATAAGAAATCGTAGCCTGATCTATTGGGACCCAGTTCTGCGGATTTCGTAGACGGCCTGCGGTTGCTCCATTTAAGCCAACATCTGGAACCCGTCCAAATCCTGCAGCAATATAGAAATCATGGAGTTCGGAAGGCTTCATTCGTTGGGACACCTTGACAGTTCCAACGTTGCTCGATTTAGCAAGAATCTCCTCTACGGTAAGCAGGCCGTGCGGATGGGAGTCTCCAATCGTCCGATTCCCGATCGTTAGTTTTCCGGGTGCTGTTTGAATCGATGTTGAAGCGGTGACGCGGCCGAGCTCTAATGCCGCAGCAATTGAGAATGATTTCATGGTGGAGCCGGGTTCGAACGCATCGGTTACTGCACGATTACGTACCGTGTCTGCATTTAACCGAGCACGGTTATTTGGATCAAATGAGGGCTCATTCACCAGAGCCAACACCTCACCGGTCTGTACATCGATCACCACTGCAGAGGCAGCCTTTGCGCGGTGTGTTGTCATTGCTGTTTTAAGAGCGTTCTGGGAAATACTCTGGATGCTCGCATCAAGAGAGAGCTGCAGATCCTTGCCTGGCGCAGCATCGGCGATTAATCTCTGACCCACTGCGGTGTTCCGACGGTCCACGACGACCCTGGTCTGACCCTTGACTCCCCGCAGCCCTGAATCATGGGTCTTCTCCAGGCCTTCTGCGCCCTGCTCGGCCGCATTCGTGAACCCAACAACATGTGCAAATGCATCGCCATACGGATAATAGCGACGGTAATCGACCTCTAGTTCAACGCCCTCGAGGCGTAATGCGCGAATTCTGTCAGCCTGCTCAAGATTAAGGCTCTTTGATAGCCAGAAAAATCGTTTTGATGCTGCTATTTTCTTTCGAAGCTCAGTAGGTGTTATCTCTAGAATTTCTGCCAATGCGTCGAGCTTTGGGCTATTGATATTGAATTTTGCCGGAACAATGCCCACCTGCTCCTCACGCACACTCGAGGCAATCACTCCGCCATGTCGATCAAGAACCCGACCCCGTGTCGCAGGAATTTCTAGGGGTCTTTCAAACCGCTTAATTGCCCGACTCTGCCATTGGTCCGCATTAACAAGCTGCAAAACAAATGCGCGAACCACAATGGCGAGAAATCCGAGCATCAAGAGGCCCAATACAATCTTTGATCTCCATTGGGTTGCACGCCATGTGAGAACAGGCGTAGCCGATTTCCCCACCGCACTCGATCGGAAACGTCCAGGAATATTTACGGGCCGTGTATTCACTTTAACCCTCGAATACTTTCATCCAAGGACGAGCGTGGCCAGTACAGGATCTCGGTTGGCTGTAATGGGATCATTTTTAAATCACGCTTGGCCGCGCCATCAATTCGACCGGGATTGCGTAGCGCTGTTAACTCAACCTGTAAAACCTCAATGTCTGAATCGAGTTTTTGGCTTACACGATCTGTACGATCCACCTGAGTAAACAATCGCCGCTCGTGATAGCGGGCGTTTACCAGCGACATCGCCGAGACCGTAATCAAGCCCACAAGGATCCATTGTCTGCGCGTCATGAAGCGGCTGGTTCAAACAGGGGCGTTCTTTCGGCGATACGCAGAGTCGCAGATCGGGCCCGTGGATTGGCTTGAATCTCTTTTGAGGTCGGGCGGATACGCGCCACCCTAGATAAGCGGGCAGCTAGAGCGGGCATAGAATATCCCTGCTTTCGATCTTCTAATCCTTCCAGTAAGGCCCGTTGTGCTCGGGTTAACCGCGGTTGCCCCTCCAAAGGTTTCTTACCTGAATGGTCACGAAAAAACCGTTTAACGATCCGGTCTTCTAGCGAATGAAAACTGATGACCGCAAGGCGCCCAGCGCCACACAAGAGCTCGAGCGCGGCCTGAAGGATCGCTTCAAGCTCTTGAATTTCACTATTGATGTAAATCCGTAGAGCCTGAAAGGTCCGGGTAGCAGGGTGTTGCCCAGGCTCCCGCGGCGCGCGGCAACGCCGCAGGGTCTGTTCGACCAGATCTGCCAACGCCGTTGTTGACTCCAGTGGCTCCGCGAGGCCTTTGGCTGCCTCTGTGCAGCGAGTTTTAATCGCGTCTGCAATCTGAACAGCAAACCGTTCTTCGCCATATTCTGCAATCACTTTCTGAAGGTCTTCGGTTGAGGCCTGGGCAATCCAGACAGATACCGGAATGCCGCGACTGGGATCCATACGCATATCGAGCGGACCTGACATACGAAAACTAAAGCCGCGTTGGTGGTTATCGAGCTGCGGCGAGGAGACTCCGAGGTCAATCAATATGCCGTCTACCTGATTAATATCCCGATGGCGAAGCTGCGCTTGGAGTTCACTGAATGGCGCATGTACGATTTGAAAGCGCGGATCCCGAGCCGCTAACCCCTCGGCTATTCGAACCGCCTCAGGATCTCGATCAAACGCAACGAGACGTCCTTTAGGCCCCAGTCTTTCCAAGATCAAGGCACTGTGCCCGCCGCGACCGAAGGTTGCATCGATGTAGACACCGTCAGGAACAATATTCAACCCCTCAATCGCTTCGTGCAGCAAAACAGCGATATGACCGCAGGATTTCGATGCTTGAGTATTCGGGCCTTGCGTGAGACTCGCCAACGCAGCGGTCACGTTTATCCCCCACCACGTTTACGATGACGTACAGCCTGCTTGTGGGATTCCAGCGTCATTGCATCCCAGATTTCAAAATGCCCACCGACGCCAAGTAAAATAACATCACGCTGGATATGGGCCCCGTCTCGCAACACAGGATTAATGAGCACGCGGCCCTGACTGTCCATCTCTGGGGTGTCGCTCAGGCCGAGCCAGAAACGTCGGCGTTCGCTATCCGCATCCCCCCCACCAAAGGTGGCAACCTTCTCGCTCCATAGGAGTTGCGCCATCAGAAGCAGGCAGCCGTCATCGCTCTCAATCAGTGCGAGCGCACCCTTCGATTGGGAAACCAAAGCATCGCGATAGCGCGTTGGGATCGTCATGCGACCCTTCACATCTAAGCTTAACGCGGTGACCCCAGAAAATTGACCCGACACTGTCAAAGCAAAACCCCCACAAAAAACCACTTTTTTGCACCTTTTCCCACTTTAGGGAAAAGAAATGGCCGGGTCAAGCCAAAAGAGGATTTTTCTTTCTAAAACAAGGACTTAGCGTCGATTCTAATAAAAAATTTTAATCAAAATATCTTATAAATCAATAGGATAAAAATCACATATCAAGTGATTTATCATGTCTCTCACTATTCGCGTCTTACTGGAGCGGGGTTTTGAGGATTCCAGGGTAAGGCAAGGCAATGACCGGAATTCCTTCCTCAGACAATTCCTGAGCGGTCTCAAAGGAGGTCTGGCCGTGAATTGCGCGGACGGGAGCCTCATTTGCATGAATCGCTCGGGCCTCATCGGCAAAACGCTCGCCGACATCCTCGCTGGTCGCCAACATCTCCCGCACGATTTGAAGGGCTGCCGCGAGCGCCGGAGTAACCGATGCAGGCGACACAACGGTCGCCTGCGACTTCGGCGCGGAGGGGGCGGGAGGCTCGGCTGGCTGCGGCCCGGAGAGATTCAAACGCGGGGCAGACAACATTTTCTCAACGACGCGACTTTCGCATAATGGGCACTCAAGAAGACCCCGGGATTGTTGGTCTTGGTAGGCCAGATGGCTTTTAAACCATCCCTCAAACAGATGGCCGTGCTGACAACGTAGGTTAAATACTTTCATAGCCCCATTCTAAGAGATCCCGCCAAGTTCATCCCGGACTGATTGACCTTCAAGATGATCTTGGATTCCCCAGCGGAGAATTTCAATCTGATCCCCCATTGCCCGCGCTTGATGAATCGCAGCGTTACCGATCGACCAATTACGCGCTCGCTGAACGGACAGCTGGTTCGCAATTCGATAAACAATATCCAAGACACCTCCGTGCGTCACAACAGCAACCGTCTCGCCCGCGTGTCGGGCAATGATCACCTGTATCGCATCACGTACGCGACTATAAAAATCCGTTAGAGATTCTCCGTCTTGAGGGCAGAAATCAGGTTCCCGCGACTGCCAGCTCGTGTACTTCTCGGGAAACCGCTGATAGATCTCATCGGGAGTAAGACCCTGAAACTCTCCGAAGTTCCGCTCAGCCAGGTTCACATGGATGTCAACCGATAGCCCCTTAGAAATTGCAAGCGGTGTAGCGGTCTGCTGGGCGCGCTGCAGACCACTGCTGTAGACCGCCTGAATCTCCTGGGGCCGCATCCAGCCCGCTACCGCCTGGGCCTGACGAAGTCCTGTGGGGTTTAACGGGATATCCGTAGACCCTTGAATTCGAGATCCGGCATTCCAATGTGTCTCGCCATGCCGTATCAACCAGAGCTTTGTCTGCACAATCAGAATTCTTTCTCAGCGCCCATCAGGTGACTCGTTCGATCAGTTCGATCTTATAACCATCGGGGTCCTGGACGAAGGCAATGACGGTTGTACCGCCGGCTACTGGCCCAGGCTCGCGCGTAATCGTGCCGCCGAGTGCGCGAATCCTCTCACATGTACCCGTAACATCGGACACTGCAATGGCAATATGGCCATAGGCAGTGCCCAGTGCATACTGCTCAACACCGTAGTTATAGGTCAACTCAAGCTCTGCCTGGCCATCCTGATTGCCAAGGCCGTAGCCAACAAATGCCATGGAGTATTTCTGCTCCGGTCGATCAGTCGACCTCAAGAGATTCATTCCCATAATATCGGTGTAAAACCGAACCGCGCGATTAAGGTCACCCACACGCAACATCGTGTGCAAGATTTTCATACGATCCTTTATTAGAAAAACGAAGTGAGTCTGTAGGCCGGATTCTGTTACGGTTGACTGCTCGCGCAATCAACTATAGCGATCATCCCTCTAGGCCTGCCGTTACCGACAGGCTCAAGCCACCTACCCGCGCGCATCAGGCGGAACACCTGTTCTGGCCGAGACCAGTCGCGCGCCTATTTGGTGTTGCTCCGGGTGGAGGTTACCGCGTTTCACGTCCACACAGTTTCCTGCGCTTCCTCGTCTCTGTGGCCCTGTTCCTCGCCTTGGGCACCCTTACGGATACTTGCTGCGTACGGCCGTTAGCCGTCACCCTTTCCTTTGGAGTCCGGACCTTCCTCTCCTGCAATGCAGCAGCGATCGCCCGACCCACTTCGTGCTGCCAATCATAGCGGGTTTACAGGCCAACAGCATACAATCAATAATTCATAATAATTAGATCTAATTATGAAAAATAAAAAATCTCGAATCCTCCTGAGTTATCAGGATATCGGGGGCATGCTTCGGGGTCGGCCGCTCCAACAGACGCTTCTTGCTTTTGCGGTGATCCCAATCATTACGGTTCTATCCATCGTCGGCATCCTGACGTCCCAATCCGTAGATAACAATATTCACGCAGAGGAAGGCAATCAACTCGCTGCCGAAGCCCGATACTTCTCTGAAATTGTAGACCTCACGATCGGCAAAAAACTAGTCGACATCAAATCCCGAGCCGCCCTGCTCGCAGAGCTAGACTTGCAGAACAATCCAGACAAACTCGCCATCTGGATTAACGCAATCCAACGCACAATCCCGGAATACACATGGGTAGGATTTGCCAGCCCCGAAGGTTCAATCATCGCCGCAAGCCAAAAAATTCTATTAAATCAGAGCGTGCGCGAGCGTGAGTGGTTTCAAAAAGGCCTTCGCCAGCCCACCAGTATTGATGTCCATGAGGCGCGGCTTTTAGAACCCTATCTGCCCAAACGCCAATCGGAAACGCCCTGGCGATTTATCGATGTAACCGCCCCAGTCTTTCATCAGGACGGCAGGCTCATGGGTGTGCTTGGCGCGCATCTCAGCTGGGATTGGTTAGTCGCCCAGCATCGCCGCTTTTCCGAATCATTACAACGTCAACGTAGCGCGGAAATTATTGTCGCAGGCCCAGACGGAACCCCAAGACTGCTTGCCTCAGAATTAGAGAAAACGAACTTACAGGCCCAATCAAGCTTTCAACAGGCCAACCTCGGTAAAACAGGATGGACAAAGGAGGTCTGGCCAGACCAGCAGACCTACCTCGTCGGCTACACAAGAAATTCGGGTTATGGGGATGATCATCAGCTTGGCTGGGTCACACTAATTCGACTGCCAATTGATCAGACCGCAGTCATAGCAGGTCCGATCAATGCAGGTATATGGACCTTAATCACACTCGTTAGCCTGATCTTTATCGTTGGCAGCCTTGCCCTAATCAGAAAAACACTTCGGCCTGTTCAGAAGCTTGTTACTGAAATCAATCAAATTGCACAGCATGGTGGTCGGGTCAATCTCAGCGAGCCGATGCCGAAGGAGTTTCATATTCTCGGATCGGTGACCAACCAGCTCATTCAAACCATGGAAGCGCAACGGTCTTCTGATCAGGCGAAAACACGCTTTCTTGCTGACATGAGCCACGAGATTCGAACACCATTAAATGGCCTACTCGGCCACTCTGAGCTGCTCAAGACGCGTCTTTCGTCCGGAAAAGACCGCTATGACATCGACCAGATCATTCGATGCGCTAAAGATCTTCAGGTTTTAGTTGACGATATTCTAGATCTCTCTGCGATTGAAGAGAACCGCCTTCGACTCGAGAAAAAACCGTTTCGACTCACCGATGTGATCGAAATGAATCTTGATATTTTTAGACCACTTGCAGTTCAGAAAGGCATTGAATTTAATGCTCATCTTGATTTCCACAGTGACCTCGCAATCATCGGCGACCAGCTGCGATTAGGCCAGATTCTTAGAAATCTGCTCTCAAATGCAATTAAATTTACATCGCAGGGCTCGGTAGAGCTGTCGATTCACTGCGCAGACGGAGGTGTGGTTACCCAGCAGTCGGCAATCCCTAGTCCACCCGTAGCTCTAGAGCTTGTTGTAAGTGACACGGGAATCGGCCTAACTCAGGCACAACAAGAGATTGTTTTCGGGCGCTTTGAGCAAGCAGAAACATCAATCTCTGCTCGGTACGGGGGAAGTGGGCTAGGTCTCTCAGTCACCCGCGCACTCACCGAGGCGATGGGTGGGACGATTAGCCTTAACTCTGCACTCCATGTCGGCACACACGTCATGGTTGTTATTCCATTCGAGCAGGCCATACAAGAACCAGTACAGCTATCGATCGCAAAGACCTTAGTTGCCGTACCGACCGATTCTGACGGAAGGGCCACACCCAAGCTGAAAATCCTGGTCGTTGATGACATTGCGACCAACCGTGAGATCCTTGTCCGCTGGCTTGAACATCTCGGACATCAGGTCGCCCAAGCCGCCACCGGTCACGATTCAATCCAGAAAGCAGCCAAAACAAAATATGACGTAATTTGTATGGATATTGACTTGCCCGATATGAATGGACGGGCTGCGACAGCAGAGATACGTGGCGCCGCAAGTGCTTCACGATATGCCATCATTATTGCAATCTCGGGCTACGCCTTCGACCATGACATCTCGGCATCAAAGGCTGCGGGCATTGATACTCATCTCTCGAAACCGATTCGGTTCGAATCGCTCAACACGCTGCTTGCAAGCTTACCGTCAAGAAGCGAAAACTAATAGTTTAGTTAACAAGACCCTGAAAGCTCCAATCGAGCGTCTGGCCTGAAGCCAGCGGTACAATCTGACCATCCGAAAACGACAGAGACTCCTCGATGACTTGCTCGGATCTCCATAGAATTACCCGTTCCGTATTTCTTTCGAGGCCGTAGAAATCTGCTCCAAAAAAACTAGCAAACGCCTCAAATCGATCAACCGCGCTGACTTCTTCAAATGCCTGGAGATACAACTCTAATGCATAGGGTGCGGAGAAACATCCCGCGCAGCCACAGGCAGACTCTTTCGCCGACTTCTCATGGGGTGCGCTATCCGTTCCTAGAAAAAATTTCGGGTTCCCACTCGTTGCTGCCCGCAGTAACGCCTGTCGATGATGCTCCCGTTTAAGAATGGGCAAGCAGTACCAGTGGGGGCGAATGCCCCCTTCAAAGAGGGCATTACGGCTATACAATAAATGTTGAGGGGTAATCGTTGCGGCAATTGGCCCGGATGTCTCACGAACAAAATCAGTGGCTTCCTGAGTCGTAATGTGCTCAAACACAATTTTTAAGCTCGGGTAGTCTCTCCTCAGGGGGGCAAGTACTTGATCAATAAAAAGCCGCTCTCGATCAAAGACATCGATACCGACCCCAGTGACTTCTCCGTGGATACAGAGTGGAACCTGCAGTCTCTGCATAGCGTCTAGGGCAGCTGAGCAATGTCTTAGGTCGGTGACCCCGCTATCAGAATTGGTTGTCGCTCCCGCTGGATACAGTTTTACAGCCTTGACAACCCCACTCTCATAGGCGCGCTGAATCTCCTCGGGCAAGGTAAGGTCCGTGAGGTAAAGGGTCATGAGCGGCTCGAAGGTATAACCCTCATCGACCATGCTGGCCGGAAGCATTGCTCGAATTCTCTTTGCGTAATCCAAAGCCATCATCGTTGTTGTGATGGGAGGCTTTAAGTTCGGCATAACGATTGCTCGGGCGAACTGTCGGGCTGTATAGGGCAATACAGATGCCATCGCCTTACCATCTCGAAGATGTAAGTGCCAATCATCTGGCCGAGTAATGATCAGGGTCTGCGGTTTCAAAATACGACGATTGCTCGATAGTCATTCACATTAGTTCGCGTTGGTCCGGTGGTGATCACGTCACCAAGCGGCTCAAACAACCCCAAGCCATTATTATCGTCAAGTAAATCCCGGCAGGAAATCCCCAGCTGTCTTGCCCGGATAGCCGTATCTGGCCGGAGAATCGCCCCTGCATGCGGACTGACTCCATCGATACCATCGGTATCGGCTGCAACGGCTGCAACATGGCCTGCGACACCCAACTCGTCGATAGCGATTGATAACGCCAGCAGAAATTCAACGCAGCGCCCACCCCGGCCTTGACCCCGGACGGTAACCGTACATTCTCCACCTGAAATTAAGACAACCGGAAGATTAAATGCCGGATCCGGGAAGCGGACCAATTCACGGATCCAAGACCCATAGACCTGGGCAACATCTCGTGCCTCTCCAGTAACTGAATCACCCAGCAGAATGGGGCGAATACCGGCCTGTGAAAACACAGATGCTGCCGCCTGAAGGCTCGCGTGTGCCGTGGCGATTAGAGTGGTTTTGGCATGCGCTAAACGAGGATCTCCCGGCTTTGGCGTTTCGGCAATTCGGCCATCACGGCCCGCATAAAGATGCGTCGCAATTGATTCTGGTGGCGAAACGCGCCAGCGCGCCAAGACAGCAAGCGCATCGGCGTAGGTTGATGGGTCTGGCGAGCAAGGGCCCGATGCAATCGCCGACGGGTCGTCGCCCACGACATCAGAGATCACCAAGGCTACAACCGGTGCCTGAGATGCAAGCGCGAGCTGCCCACCTTGAATCTTTGAGAGATGTTTGCGTACGATATTCATCTCGGTAATTGGTGCGCCTGACTTGAGAAGCTGTTGCGTCAGACTCTTTAGATCGGTCATGGTGATACCGTCAACGGGCAAGGCTAAGAGGCTGGAGCCGCCCCCCGATACCAAAACAATCAAAAGATCATTTTTCGTGAGAGCTGTAACCTGATTCAAAATATCAAGGGCCGCCCGCTCACCGGCCTGATCAGGAACGGGATGGCCTGCCTCAACGCAGGCGATACGCGTCAGGGGAAGTCCGTGAGCATAGCGCGTGATAACGATCCCCGACAGTGGTGCATGCTCAGGCCAGGCCTGTTCAACGGCTGCGGCCATACTCGCAGCTGCCTTGCCGGCACCCACCACAAGTGTGCGTCCCCCTACAGGTGGCTGCGGCAATTCAGAGGCAACGATCTTAAGCGGGTCCGCAGCGGCAACTGCCGCCGTAAAACTCTCGCGAAGTAATAACTCAAACGCCATTAATGCCGATCTTAGATTGTTGCCGTTGCGACTGCATTAGCGATCGCCTTACCGACGTCCTGGGTGTTCGCAGACCCGCCGAGATCTCGGGTCTTTGGGCCAGAGGCTAGGACTTCCTCAATCGCACTGAGAATTAAATCATGAGCCTGAGGATAACCAAGAAAATCCAACATCATGGCGGCAGACCAGATTTGACCAATCGGATTAGCAACGCCCTTACCGGCAATGTCGGGCGCTGAGCCATGTACGGGCTCAAAGAGGGAAGGATAGTGGCGGTCGGGATTAAGGTTCGCAGAAGGCGCAATGCCAATCGTTCCCGCACAGGCCGGGCCGAGATCCGACAGAATATCACCGAACAAATTACTGGCGACCACCACATCAAACCAGTCAGGATGTAAGACAAAATTCGCAGTCAGAATATCAATGTGATACTTATCAACGCGGACGCTAGGAAACGACTTAGCCATCTCCGTAACCCGGCCATCCCACCACGGCATTGTGATGGCTATTCCATTAGACTTTGTCGCAGAGGTTAGATGTTGTTTAGGCCGCTTCTGGGCGAGCTCAAACGCAAACTTCAAAATTCGATCGGTGCCGACACGACTCATAATGGTCTCTTGAATCGCGATCTCTCGATCTGTATTGGGGTACATGATTCCACCGACCGAGGAGTACTCCCCTTCGGTATTTTCACGAACCACGTAGAAATCGATATCCCCAGGTTCACGACCTGCTAATGGGCACCTGACCCCTGGCATCAGACGGACGGGCCGAAGATTTACGTATTGGTCAAAATCACGACGAAACTTTAATAATGAGCCCCATAGTGAGATATGGTCTGGGACCGTCGCCGGCCACCCAACCGCACCAAAAAAGATAGCGCTGTGATGGCCAATCTGATCTTTCCAATCCATGGGCATCATTTCGCCGTGCTTGAGGTAGTAATCACAAGAGGCAAAATCAAAATGATCAATGGCGATCGGAATTCCAAACCGCCGAGCGGCCTCATCGAGGACCCGAAGGCCCTCTGGCATGACTTCAACACCAATACCGTCGCCGGGTATTGCCGCAACTCGAATTGTCGACATAAAACGTTTCTTTCTTAGTGGCTGAGAATTTTCGAGAGGAACTCTTGCGCACGAGGGCTGCGGGGGGCGCCAAAAAACTCTTCTTTTTTGCAGTCTTCCACTATTTTGCCAGCATCCATGAACACAACACGATCGGACACCTTCCGAGCAAACCCCATCTCATGGGTAACGACTATCATTGTCATGCCCTCCTTGGCGAGTGCTACCATGACATCCAAGACCTCCGTCACCATCTCGGGATCAAGCGCTGAGGTTGGCTCGTCAAACAGCATCGCCTTAGGGTCCATCGCCAAGGCGCGCGCAATTGCTACTCGTTGTTGCTGGCCACCCGATAGTTGTCCCGGAAATTTCTCCGCATGCTCGGTAATCCCTACCCGCTCAAGCAGGGCACGCGCCTTTTGATCAGCCTGCTCGGCAGATCGTTCGAGCACTTTCATCTGCCCAAGGGTAAGGTTTTCAATGACCGACAAATGCGGAAATAACTCGAAATGCTGGAAGACCATTCCGATCTGTGATCGCAGTTTCGGCAGGTCTGTTTTGGGGTCTCCCACCGACACCCCATCAAAGGTGAGCGTGCCCTTCTGGAAAGGCTCTAAACCATTTGCACACTTGATAAGCGTCGATTTTCCAGAGCCCGATGGCCCGCAAACCACAACCACCTCCCCCTTGGCGACCGAGGTTGAACAGTCATCAAGCACTTGGACATTACCGTACCACTTACTTATATTATTGAATTCAATCATAGCCAGACCTGTTGAGAATAGTGTTGTGCGTTATCAGTCATCGAATAATAGAAATTCTAGCCTGAAGCCTACGAACATATAACGATGCAGAAAAACAGATCACGAAGTACACCAATGCAGCGAAGGTGTACATCTCAACAAGCCGATGATCCCGATTGGCAACCTTAGATGCTGCGCCAAGAAAATCAGTACTCGAAATGACATAGACGAGGGAGGTATCCTGAAAAAGGATGATGGTCTGTGTCAGCAATACCGGCAGCATATTCCGAAACGCCTGAGGCAAGACAATATACGACATCGTCTGGCGATAATTCAGCCCGACGGCATAACCCGCCGCCACCTGACCCTTTGGAATCGATTGGATTCCCGCCCGCATAATCTCGCAATAGAAGGCCGCCTCAAACAGCGTAAACGTGATTAATGCACTCGCAAAGGCGCCCACCTTCATGGGCTGACTGCTGCCACTAATCCAGCCGCCAACATAGGGAACAAGAAAGAAGAACCAGAAGATCACCAATACGAGCGGCAGCGACCGCATGAGATTGACATAGCCGCCCGCGAAGCCAGACAGAATCTTGATCGAGGACAGGCGCATCAGAGCCAGTATCGTGCCCAATGCAATTCCGCCCAACATCGCAAGGGCGGTTAGAGTGACGGTAAACGTCATTCCATCCCGAAATAGATAGACCCAGGAGCGTTGAATTACATCAAAGTCAAAATCGTAACCCATGATTAATGCCCCGCCTGTGGAACCTGGCCCGGAGAACCAATAAATCCTGGGACTCGTATCTTGCGCTCAACCTGTCGCATTGCCAGGACGACTAATAGATTTACAACCAGATAAATAAGTGTTGCCGCGGCAAAGGCCTCAAAGACCTGAAAGCTGAATTCTTGCATGGCGCGCGCCCGTGCCGTGAGCTCCATCAGCCCTATGGTCAGCGCCAACGACGTGTTCTTGATCGTGTTCAAGAATTCCGACGTTAAGGGGGGCAGAATGATTCGAAAGACCATCGGCAACAAAACATACCGATAGGTCTGAAATTGTGTCAATCCAATGGCCTGGCCAGCCATTCGCTGGCCCTTAGGCAGAGATTGAATACCAGAGCGAACCTGCTCTGCTACCCGGACTGACATAAAAATTCCTAAACAAAGCACCGCTGGAACCATCGACGCCCATGGCGGCGACATCTGTTTCATAGAAGTTCCGAGTGTTCCGGGCAGAAACTCAGGGAGGACAAAGTACCAGAGGAACATCTGAACCAGCAGTGGGATATTGCGGAAGAGTTCTGTATAGCCGAAACAAATCCGCTCGACCGTAGAATTGCCGGTTGTCCGCAGCGTACCCACTAAAACACCGAGGATCAGCGCAAGCGTCCATGCCATTAATGCCGTGATGAGCGTCCAACCGAGGCCACCAATCAGGTACGAGAGATACGTACCCGATGCCCCAGGCTCTAGCTCAAAGAATATTCCCCAATTCCAGTTGTAATTCATAAACTCTTTTTTCCCGATCAATTATTCAATAAAGCTGCCCACCCAATCACTACGACTACCCCTACCAGACCCCGCAATACCCAGAATTCAAGAAAAGAAAAGGGGAACACGTGTGCTCCCCTTCCCGTCTGACGTTGATGCTCCGTTTACTGATAGATCTTTGGATCTGGAGAATCAGTGGGCTTGGCGACCACTTTCTTCAGACTCGCGCTCATTGGAATATTCAGATTGACGCCTTTAGGAGGAATTGGCTTCATGAACCACTGATCGTAGATACGATTAATCATGGAAGTCGAGAGAACATCCTTGATTGCTGCATCCACTACCGCCTTATATTTCGGATCGTCTTTGCGAACCATGATCCCGTAGGGCTCAACCGACAATGCCTCGGCTGAGATTTCATAGTCGCCCGGTGCTTTTGAATTTGCAACGAGACCCGCTAACAAAATGTCGTCCATGGCGAATGCGGCAGCCCGGCCTGTTTCAACCATCAGGAAAGCCTCAGAGTGGCCGTTGGCAGACACGATGTTGATACCGAGGTTTTGGGCGGCGTTAAGCTCTGTGACCTGTTTGATATTGGTCGTGCCAGCCGTCGAGACCAGGGTTTTGCCCTTCAAGTCGGCAAGCTTCTTAATACCCGCGTTTTTCTTGTAGACGATTCGATTTGCAGTTACAAATGTCGTCGGTGCATACGCGATCTGCTTTTGACGATCTGCATTATTGGTTGTTGATCCACACTCCATATCGACAGTACCATTGGCGAGGAGAGGAATTCGGTTCGCAGACGTCACGAGCTGATATTTCACCTCGAGCTTGCGGCCAACATTCTTCTCAACAGCCTCTACGATACGCTTGCAGAGATCCATCGAATAACCGACGGGCTGCTGCTTGTCATCGTAGTAAGAAAAAGGAATTGATGCATCACGATGTCCCACCGTGATCACGCCAGATGCTTTCACCTTCGCCAATGTGTCGGCAACGGTAACTCCGGATACGCCGAGTGCTACTAAACCCACCGCGAGCGCGGCAATGTGCTTTTTCATAAACTCACCTCAGAATTAAAAAAATGGATGTGCTACCCCTAGTGTTATAGGACATGTCTGATCACCCCGTCAAATCGAAACCCTTAACTAAGGGAAAGTACTAGTGGGCGATCGTGCGCGCCTCCCGCGCCTGCAATTCCCAGAGTTCCGCATAACGGCCTCGCCGGCCCAGCAATTCCGCATGCCGACCGTGCTCAACAATTTGACCATTCTCTAAGACCACGATCTGATCGGCATCCACAATGGTCGATAGCCGATGGGCAATCACCAGCGTCGTTCTGCCTTTTGAGACCTCCATTAACTCGGCCTGAATCGCCTTTTCAGACTCCGAATCTAAGGCGGAGGTGGCCTCGTCAAAAATCAAAAGGGCTGGTCGCTTCAATAAGGCCCTCGCGATTGCGACCCGCTGTTTCTCACCGCCCGATAACTTCAACCCGCGCTCACCCACCCGAGTCTGCATTCCATCGGGCAGCGACGCAATAAAACGCGTCAAATGGGCCGCCTCCGCAACCGCCCGAATCTCATCATCGGAGGCATCAGGCCGACCATATCGGATGTTGTATTCAAGGGTATCGTTAAACAACACCGTATCCTGCGGAACAATTCCAATTACTGCCCGCAATGACGACTGGGTAATCGATCGAATCTCTTGGCCATCGATTCGTATTGCCCCCTGTTCAAGGTCATAGAAACGATAGAGAAGGCGCGATAAGGTTGACTTACCCGCCCCCGATGACCCGACAACTGCCGTGATCTGCCCTGCTGGCAGCCTAAGATCGACATTCCTAAGGATTGGGCGAGCTACATCATAAGCAAATGAGACCCCCTGAAACACGACCTCCCCCCCGCTCACGACCAAGGGCTGGGCATCTGGGTTGTCATCAATCTCACGATGTTGCGCCATAAGACCAAACATACGCTCCATATCCGCAAGACTTTGCTTAATTTCTCGGTAGAGAACGCCGAGAAAATTCAATGGGATATAGAGCTGAATCATGAAAGCATTGACGAGCACTAGATCTCCCAGGGTCATCCTCCCTTCAATAACACCCAGAGTCGCACGCCAGACCATGAGTGTCACAGCCGCCGCAATAATCAGTGATTGACCGACATTTAGTACCGACAATGAGGTCTGGCTTTTAATTGCAGCCTCTTGCCAACGGGCCATGCTCTGATCATATCGCTGAGACTCGAATTTTTCGTTGTTGAAGTATTTGACTGTTTCGTAATTCAGTAATGAATCCACTGCGCGGGTATTGGCGCGTGAGTCAAGATCATTCATAACCCGACGAAAGTTTGTTCGCCATTCGGTGACTGCAATGGTGTAGAGGACATAAACGGTTAACGCAACAACCGTAATGACCGCAAACCAGATCTCGTAATACACGACGAGCCAGGCGAGCACCATAAATACCTCGATTATGGTCGGTAGGATTGAGTACAACGTAAACGACACGAGACTCGATACACCCCGGGTACCCCGCTCAATATCCCGGGTTAATCCCCCGGTCTGCCGATCAAGATGAAACCGTAAGGACAGTGCGTGGAGATGCTCAAATACCTGTAAGGCAATTCGACGCACTGCCTGCTGAGTTACACGCGCAAATACCACCTCACGTAATTCTGTAAAAAGAGTCGTCAAGACCCTTAGGGCGCCATATGCCAGAACTAGCCCTAGAGGGACTGCGATCGTTGCGCCAATCGGATTAACGCTGACCAGATCCACAATGTCTTTTAGAACTACCGGTACCGCAACGTTTGCAACTTTAGCGAGAACCAAACATGTCAATGCGATCACTACGCGCCACTTGTACTGCAGCAGGTAGGGCACAAGTGTTTTTAAAGTCTGCCATTCTCCACGCGGGGCACCCGGAGGCAGAGGGAAAGTCTTTGTTGGTCGTTCGGGTGCCGGAAAATGTCGCATAGGCTCATCTTATCGCGGTCTGATCACCGGTCACATTTCATGCATCTAGGTCTTGTCGAGCGTCATAGTCCTGTGCAGGCGGAGGTACTGATGCAATCCAGCCCTCCAGCGGATCGATGTCAACCGGGAAGCCGAAATTTTTCTCCAACGATGCATGAGCCGCCTGTAGCCCACAAATAACCGCGTCAAGCAGATCCCCCTTGGGGTCATCAATCAGCTTTTGCTTCCAGGCGCGGCTCACCCCAAGGCCCACATTAAGGCCACTGGCCAACCCGATATCGAGCAACCCATTTACGATCGTTCGACGAGCATCGCGGCGCTCTTGCGTGTGCTTGCCCGGATCATCACTCTTATAGGAATGCCGAGTAATTTTTCTCGCGGTGTAGCCGGGATAAGCTTCTAGCGCGATTCGCCTCTGTCCCGGGGCGTCTATTCCCTCCATAAGCCCCGGCAGATGGAGGCCCGCGTGCAGTATTCGTGGAGCACCCGCATGTAACATCCAGGCTACCGGCGGGTTCGTCCATCGCATTGCGGGGCTTGATCCGGCCGGCCGATCTGTCTTGCGATACACAAACTTGTTGCCCACGGGTCGAGCATCACAAAACATCTTAAATGCCAGCCTCAACTCGGCCCTTGGCTGTTGGCCATACCAGCGAATAAATAAAGGCCATTGTGTCGGCCAGCGGTAGTGCTCGATTAATGCACGTGGAAGACTAAACGGAAGATCAAATCCTGCGAGCCAGGGTCCAGGGTGCTTTAAAAAGTCGTCAAACTGACTCCAATCACCCACTTCAACAACCTGCTGGAGCTGATACTCAGTTCCAGCCAGTTCCCCAATGGCAATCGTGATCGGCTTTCTGGGCGTGGGAGCCGAACTAAAGTCGATACCGTAAACACGCGAGATCATTAATGCACTTCGTAGCCAGTTCGGCTAAAGCTCGCAAAAATTCGCAGGGCCATAAGTACTATTGTCAGTGCGATTTTATGGATAACTGATCGGAGAGCACCTCGCGGTGTAACACGCACTGTCTCGAGCCTTATCGCCTGGCCGATCGCGGACTCAAGCCGCTCACGTAAATGACTTGCAATGATCGTATCTTCAGCAACGAGGTTCGCCTCAAGCGATAACATCAATGAGAACGGGTCGATATTCGATGATCCAACTGTAATTGCATCATCGATCACCGCTACCTTGGCATGCAAAATACCGGGTAAGTAGTAATAAATTTCGACCCCTGCGGCGTGTAACTCCTCGATGAGGGCCTGGGTTGCCCAGTGGGTCCACCACTGATCACTGTTGCCTTGGATTAAGAGCCTGACCCGTACACCGCGGGCTGCAGCCTTAATCAATCCGGCACGGAATCGATAGGTAGGAACAAAGTAGGCATTGGCAATGAGGATCTCACGCTGGGCCAAAAGAATACGCCAGAGATACCATTGTTCAATTTTTCTGCGAAATCTCAGGTTGTCTCTCAGCAAGAGACGAGCGCGAAATGATGCGCTCTTCCTAACTGGCGGGCCCCGCCAACGTAGATGTCTCCGGGTTTTTCTCCACGCCTCCCGAACCCGTCCCATCTCGGCATCACGTTGATCCGTCTCCAAGAGCCTACCTACACTGCCTCGCAAGGTGTTACGTAGACTCACACGCCACCACGTTCTGCGCATCACATGAGAGATTGCCCTAAGTGCTCGAAACGTCGTAACCTGTATCGCGAAATCAAGCCGAGGGTGTTCGAGCCGTCCCTTTGTCTCGTCGAAATAATCCCCAACCAGATTGATGCCGCCCACAAAACCAATGGTCTCATCAATCAACGCTAGCTTACGATGTAATCGTCGCCAGGTTTTTGGGGCTAGCCAACGGACGCCTGGCCGATAGAACTCCACCTCAACGCCGGCCGGGACTAGCAGAGTCTTAACCCATGTCGCCGCATCAACAGAGCCAAACCCATCGAGCAGCAAAAAGACAGCAACCCCACGCTGGCGGGCAGCAATCAGTGCATCGAGTACTGCGCGTGTATCGGTATCATCACGAATCAGATAGGACTCGAGATAGATTGTTTCTTGCGCACGATCAATTGCCGCGATCAAGGCGGGAAAAAACTCCCGTGAGCCCTCCAAGATCGCGAGCGAAGACCGAATCTCTACCATGCCGGGTTAACTGGATGGATTGAGGTCAATAGGAGTTCCAGAGCTTATGGGCGGAAACGTTCTGCAAGCGCCCGAATCGCCGATGCGTTACTCCAAGAAAAACATGATTCCGCAGCCTCTGGCCAAGGCAACCACTGATATCGCGTGTGCTCACGCGGCGCCAAAACAATGGGTATGGTGTGGTCAACGCAGACACTGAATACATGCTCGATATTCTCAGTAATTCCCTCTGGGTAACGATGTCGCCAGTGAGGATAAATTTCATATACCTGTTGAAAGTTCCAATCGATAATCGGCCTCGACGACATCGGACTTACCGTAATCCCGGTCTCCTCGGCGAGTTCGCGGGCCGCTGTCTGGGCTAGCGGCTCGTCGTAAGAATCCCGACTACCGGTTACCGACTGCCAGAATCCAGGATGATCCGCGCGCTCCAACAGCAAAACGTCAAGGGAAGCAGTATGGATTAACACCAGTACAGACTCCGGGATTTTTGTGCCCGCCATTAGGATCCTCTCAGGGAAGGCATTTCTCGGCTTCTAACGGTAAAGCAGTAGAGCCGGAAGCCAGAGCGCGACGACAAGAACCGCAACGAAAAGACGTGTCGATGCGTTGAGCATTCGAAAGGAGGCTTCCAGTTCTCCTCGGCCAACGAGTCGTCTTGCCTGCCAGGCGGGAATAATCGCACTGACCACCCAGAAACTTGCAGGCGGAAGGTTTGTCAATAAGGTTGAGATTGCCGTTAGCGAAGAGGCGACATAGAGCAATAAGACTGCGATTTTGGCGCCTGGTAGGCTTGCATCCCGTTCAATCCAGGCGCCAACCAAGACGAGGCCCAGTGTTATTCCCGCCACCCAAGCTCCAGTGGAGGGCATCGCCCATAAGAGCGTGAACTCCGAGAGGGCTACGACCACGCTCGTACTGATGGCGATACCAAAGGCAGTCAGCCATTGCCGTGATCGGGCGAGCTCTCGGATCCGCGGAAAGCCATAGAATCGACGAACTAAAAAAATGATGAGTGCGACAAACCCGTAAGTCAGCAGCAGAAATGCAGGGTTCGCCATAATCGCCGCCGGACCACGCATCAGCCCGAGTGCAGAACCGATCGCCACCGCTAACGCGGCATAAACGAGGGCTGCAATCATCGGACTCAGACTGCTATTTTCGGCGCTTCGCGAAGACGAATATGCAGCTCGCGAAGCTGCTTGTCATCGACCGCAGATGGGGCTTGCGTCAACAGACACTGGGCGCGCTGAGTCTTTGGAAAAGCAATAACATCCCGGATACTTTCCGCCCCCGACATTAGAGTGACAATCCGATCAAGACCGAAGGCGATCCCCCCGTGCGGAGGGGCGCCGTACTGCAGAGCATCGAGTAAGAATCCAAATTTTGCAGCCGCCTCTTCAGGTCCAATCTTCAGAGCACGAAAGACGGTGCTCTGTACCTCCTCACGATGAATCCTGACTGACCCGCCACCCAGCTCCCATCCATTAAGTACAAGATCATAGGCTTTTGCAACACACTGGCCAGGATCGGTATTCATGAGGTGTTCGTGCCCATCTTTCGGCGCCGTAAAGGGATGATGAACCGCGACCCACCGATTTTCCTCCTCATCGTGCTCAAACATCGGAAAATCAATGACCCAGAGGGGCTTCCAGCCCGCCTCGAACAATTGATTTTGCTTTGCAAAGTCACTATGGCCAACTTTTAAGCGCAGTGCCCCAATTGCATCATTAACGACCTTGGCCGTATCGGCTCCAAAAAAGATCAGATCACCATCTTGCGCGCCCGAACGCTCAAGAATCGTGGCGATCGCCGCATCATGCAGATTCTTCACAATCGGAGACTGCAAACCATCGCGCCCCTTTGCCCGTTCATTGACCTTAATCCAGGCAAGCCCCTTGGCACCATAGATCTTCACAAACTCCGTGTAGGAGTCGATTTCTCCCCGGCTTATAACAGCACCGCCCGGCACACGGAGGCCAACGACGCGACCCTTCGGGCTATTGGCCGGATCCGAAAAGACTTTGAAATCTACAGTCTTCATTGCATCTGTTAACTCGGTCAGCTCAAGAGCAATACGCAGATCGGGCTTATCGGACCCAAACCGCAGCATGGCCTCGCTGTAGGTCATTACGGGGAATGATAGGGGCAATGCAATTTGAATCGTATTAAGAAATACATGACGAATCATTTTTTCAAATAAGTCACGAATCTGTTGCTCATCAAGAAAAGAGGTCTCACAATCGATTTGAGTGAATTCTGGTTGGCGGTCTGCACGCAGATCCTCGTCACGGAAACATTTAGTAATCTGGTAATACCGATCAAACCCCGAGACCATCAAGAGCTGCTTAAATAATTGTGGGGATTGGGGTAGCGCAAAAAAATGGCCTGCATTGACCCGAGACGGCACCAGGTAATCCCGTGCGCCCTCTGGCGTTGACTTGGTGAGCATCGGAGTTTCGATGTCGACAAAACCCTCGGCATCGAGGTAGCGTCTGACTTCCATTGCTACGCGATAGCGCAACATTAAATTCCTCTGCATAAAGGGTCGACGCAGATCTAAAACCCGGTGGGTGAGCCGCGTTGTCTCTGAGAGGTTCTCGTCATCGAGCTGGAACGGTGGTGTGATCGAGGGATTCAGGATGGTAATCTGATGGCAGAGGATCTCTATCTCGCCACTCTTTAGGTTCGGGTTGAGAGTGCCTTCTGGCCGCTTGCGAACCAAGCCCTGAATTTGAATACAGAATTCATTGCGCAGGGTCTCGGCCGACTTGAACATTTCCAAACGGTCAGGGTCACAGACGACTTGAGCGAGCCCCTCCCGATCACGGAGGTCAATAAAAATTACCCCGCCATGATCCCGTCGACGATGCACCCATCCACACAGAGATACCGTTTGACCCAGTTGCTCAGTACAGACTGAGCCAGCGTAATGAGTGCGCATAAAATTTCCTAAATCAGTCAGCGATTAGAGTGAGTTTCAGAAGAGATTAATTGTTCGGGGGCTTCTGTTTTGTGGCCTGTGGGGGAACCGTACCCATACTGACAACATACTTTAATGCGGCATCGACACCGATTGAAAGCTCAATGACCTCCGTCTTGGGCATCATCAGAAAAAACCCAGAGGTCGGGTTGGGCGTTGTCGGAACATAGACCGATACGCATTCGGTCGGCAGCAGTGTCGCTACATCGGGAGCCGGCGACCCCGTAAGGAAAGCGATTGTCCAGGCACCGTGACGGGGATACTGCACCAAGACCGCCTGGCGAAAAGCCTGACCATTGGGCGCAAGAATCGTGTCACTCACCTGCTTCACTGATGAGTAGATTGATCTGACCAATGGGATTCGGCGCATTAAGCCCTCCCAGAGGTCAACAAGCTTCTGCCCGATCAGGTTTGCCGCAAGAAAACCGGTGACAAGAATAAACAACACAACGACTAAGACACCGAATCCAGGAATATGAACACCAAAAAGAACCTCAGATCGGAGGGCTACGGGTAGCACGCTGTCCAGCAAATCGAATACCCAGGTGATCACCCAGATCGTGATCGATAGAGGCGCCCATAAAATGAGGCCGGCTAGGAAATAACGCTTGAAGTGGGTCTGCATTGCCATTGGTCTAGGATGCATTTGAGGGTGCAGAAGTCACTCCCGCCGCCCCTGTGCTGGGGGCTGGGACTGGGCTCGGAGTTGCCGGTGCGGATGCTGTCGCCTCGGACGCTGCACCTGTTGAAGATTCTTGGCTGACCGTGGGGGCGGTGCCTTCTGAGTTTGCAGCAGGCGCTGTTGGCTTTTTGCCTTGGTCACGAAAATCCGTCGCGTACCAACCCGTTCCCTTGAGGGCAAATCCTGCGGCAGTGACCTGCTTGACAAGCCTTGGCTGGTCACATTGCGGGCAGTCAAGGAGCGGCGGGTCGGAGAGTTTCTGAAGGGCGTCTTTCTGAAACCCGCACCCCTCACAACGATAGGCGTAGATCGGCATGGTTTTCCTTCTTGTATAAAAGACGCGCGCCGCAAGAGCGGCGCGATCTGACAAGAAATTTTACCTGTTAACGCCCCTTAAAAGGGGATGTCATCGTCGAGTTCGTCAAACCCGGCGGCCTTTCCTGCCGGCTTTCCTGATGCAACCGTTTTCGCCGCAGGCGCAGCGCCGGAGGAATCCTCTGAGTTGGCAGCGTCATCCCTACGGCCTCCAACAAACTCCAGCTCGGTTACGCGGGCCCGCATCGAAAACCCCTGCCCTGAGCCATCCTTCTTTTCATAGGTCTCGATGTGGGGTTCGGATAGCGTGACGAAGACCTGTGAACCTTTTGAGAGGTAGGGCTGCAAACGCTCCACCCGGTCCCCCCACATCGCCGCATTGACCCACTGGGTCGGCCTGCGGCCATCGCTCCCTTTGCGCCCATAATCAAAGGCCAAGGAGATATCCATGACTGCCTTGCCATCCGGGGTATAGCGAGCCACAGGCTCATTTCCAACTCTTGCAACGCCAACCATTAACATCTGTTTTCTCCTAAAAAATGCCCGGGATCGGGACCCCTTAAAGCATGGGACCACTCATTACCCGTGACTATCCCACATTCGGGTTAATCCTCTGAACTAGGCCTCAAGAGCAGGGTCCGGGAGGCGAATCGACTAGCCCACCCGGGGACGCCGCGGACCAATCTCTTTTAATCCAAACGAGATGATGCCCCAAACGATGATCATGCTGGTGCAGGCCCAGTAGACGGCCTGTTCCCCGAACGACTTCACCATCACCCCACCAAGCAGCCCTCCGGTAAATAGGCCAAGGGACTGTGTCGTGTTGTAGATCCCCAAGGCCAGGCCCCGGTGTGCCGGCGGTGCAACGCGGGATACCCATGAGGGTAGAAACGCTTCGAGCAGGTTAAATGAGGTGAAAAATAAAAATAAAATGACCGCCCAAATCCAGAGTACGTGAGGAATCCAGGCGAATCCCAGGATCGCGAAACCCATCAGACCAATCGACGCAAGAAAGGCCGGTTTATTTCTCCCGGTGCGCTCTGCCCAAAAAATCGGAGGAAGCATTGCGACAAACGACAGCAGCACCACCGGCAGGTACAACTGCCAATGCCTAGCAAGGGCCAGATCTAGCTCGATGAGGCTCAATGGAATCACTACAAAAATTGCAGTCTGCGTCATATGAATCATGAATATTCCGAAATTCAAGCGCATCAACTGACCATTGGACAAAACAGTCCTACGGGCCTGCTGCAGCGAGTAATCCGTAGCTGGCCGACGCGGCGGCTCCGTCATCCGGGATACAGGCCACATCGCTGCAACAACCAGAGCCCCCGTTAACCAGAATAGACCGTCCATCCCAACCACGGCGGAAAGCGCGGGTGCAACGATCAACGACAACGCGAAAGTCAGTCCAATCGTGCCGCCAATCAAAGCCATCGCCCGAGTACGGACCTCGTCCCGAGTGGAGTCCGCCAAAAACGCTGTTACCGCCGCGGAGATTGCCCCCGAACCCTGAAGTGCACGGCCAACCGACAGCCATTCAATGGATGTCGCCATGGCGGCGACAAAACTACCAAACGCAAACACAGTCAATCCGGCGAGGATCACCCGGCGACGGCCGTATTGATCAGATGCAATACCAAATGGAATTTGAAATAGAGCCTGAGTCAGGCCATAGACGCCCACCGCAATACCGATCCAGAGTGGATCACCACCACCCTCGAGATGCTGAGCCTCTGCGGCGAGGATCGGGAAAACCAAGAATAGTCCAAGCATTCGAAGGCCATACAGCATAGAAAGCGCAAGGCAGGCACGCCACTCTTCAGGGGTAAACTGTATTTTTTGGGATGCTTTCGTCATTGCTGACGGTTATAGTATTCGATTGGCTAACTCGATGTAAAAAATGCGCGATGCAATCCGGGTGCGTGGCGCCCGAACCCACAATTTAAAAAACATTGATGTCGATCTTCCTCGGCATCAGCTCGTAGTCATCACGGGGCTATCCGGATCAGGAAAGTCGTCGCTTGCTTTCGATACCCTTTATGCCGAAGGCCAACGGCGTTATGTCGAATCCTTGTCAGCCTACGCCCGACAGTTCCTGCAGTTGATGGAGAAGCCCGATGTCGATCTGATTGAGGGGCTCTCACCAGCTATTGCAATTGAACAAAAAGCAACGAGCCATAACCCAAGATCCACTGTAGGCACTGTTACTGAAATTCATGACTATCTGCGGCTCTTATTTGCACGGGCCGGGGTTCCACACTGCCCGGATCATCCGCAACACCGCCTTGAATCACAAACAATTTCCCAGATGGTCGATCAGATCTTAGGCTGGCCGGAGCACTCCAAGCTGATCGTGTTGGCACCCATTCTCACTAACCGCAAGGGCGAGCACATTGATCTGATCAACAACCTTCGTGCCCAGGGCTTTGTTCGGCTTCGCATTCAGACTGAGAATCAGCCTCCTACTTTTGCAGATATTGATCAGCTTGGTCCGTTGAATAAAAACCAAAAACACTCTCTTGAGCTCGTCATTGATCGACTAAAAATCCGCCCCGATGCCAGCCAGCGTCTTGCGGAATCCCTAGAGACTGCTCTACGACTCGGCGAAGGCCGCGCCATCCTGATCTGCGAACCAGCCGAGGGGAGTGGCGAGGGCCAGACCCTAAAGCTGCCCGAGTCTGAATCCGTATTTTCAACAAAATTTGCGTGCCCCGAATGTGGCTTCAGCCTAAAAGATCTCGAGCCCCAACTCTTTTCATTCAATAGCCCCGCGGGTGCCTGCACCGAGTGCGATGGGCTCGGGATAGTCGAGTTCTTTGACGCGAAACGCGTTATCCAATTTCCCCAACTCAGCCTAGCATCAGGTGCGATTAAGGGCTGGGATCGGCGTAACGCATTTTATTTCCAGCTCCTGCAAAGTCTTTCAGATCACTACAGATTTGATCTCGATACCCCGTTTGAATCCCTCTCGCAAGAGATTCAACAAGTCCTGTTGCATGGCTCTGGCCGTGAGCAGATTCCCCTGAGATACCCCGGGGATCGGGGCAAGGTAATCA
>Ga0255121_1000074_pt1 | contig 28625 bp, 22 predicted proteins | sample Law_Colum_RepB_8_2_FD_188580 | JGI IMG/M metagenome (GOLD analysis project Ga0255121, IMG submission 188580) | Freshwater microbial communities from St. Lawrence River, New York, United States - Law_Colum_RepB_8h | ecosystem: Environmental > Aquatic > Freshwater > River | place: USA: New York... | reverse complement strand
GAATAAATGTTTGCCAAGAACCAGAGCGACATCTGTCTCCAGGCGGACTCAAAACTGAAGATCGTCATAAAGCCACGGAGTGAGCAATTTTAAACCGTGAGATTTTTGCTGAAGCTGAATGTTCCAACCATCGTCTTGAGCAGTCACAAACCAACTCGAATAGGCGTGCCAATCCCCTGCTCGGCCCAAGGTAATAACTTTCCACATTGCGAAAGTCTCGTTGTTATCGTCATCCAGATCGGCAGATTGGTAGTCCGATAATTTCATTTGACCCACCACCAAAAGCCCATTGGCGAGGCGACTGCCTAAAATGACCTCGGCGGTGGTGTGGTCGTAGTTGAATTCTCGATACAGATCCCAATCACCTATATCTTTAACTTCAGGTTGTTTTTGCCGATCTCCAATCTCATCAAAGATTTTTTCATAACCCATGATGGCTTGACAACACTGACACATTGCAGAAATTCGCTTGCCCTTATACGGGAAGAAAAACCAGTACAGAAACCTGTCGTCAATTGACAGACGTTCAAGGTCGTCAAGGTATTTCCGATATTCCGGGTAGTGCTCACACTTGCAACCAAGTGACCTTCCGATGACACGGGCATATTCGCATACCACCTCGGGGTTTCTATGGAACTTTCCGATTCCGTAATTCATAATCCTCCTTGTCGAACTCGCAACCAGCACTCGGACATGATGAGCGATGTATCAACATGTAGGTAACGATCAAAGTGCTGACGAATGTGGCAAACGGTCCAAGAAAAAAATATTGCTTCCTTTGCACACTTCTAGTTTGAGTTGTCGTTATAGAGACATGAAACAACACAAATCACCCTTCACCCGCCCACTTATCCTTCCTTCGATCATCACAAAGTATGCTGAAGAGTCCTCACTGAACTCGATGGAGCCAGGCGAAATCACTTCAGCCACTCCTTGGAGTATCAGGTGGTGCGAACATCACGGACTACATACCTCGCTCGGAGTACAAGAGCGTTTTTCAGAACCTGGTGGGACCTGCACAGCTCTCATCATCAGGGACGAAGAAAACTTCGTGATTGATCTGACGAACATCAGTAAGAGCGACATGATTAGGTTAGGTGAGTCAAGTAGTTGTCCTTGTGAGCGCTCAGACCAAATTTTGTTTTCCGGGGTTCTTTGGCCGCTGTCTGAAGCCATAAACGGCGCATACGATCCTGCCATTGAATTGTTCAATCTCGAACAACTTGAATTACAAGAAAACTTCTACAGGTACTACGAGGCTGCTTTTGGTCGACCCTACGAGTACGCCCACTATTCAGTACCTGACCATTGGGACGATTAGAAGAAATAGGAATCTTTGATCAGAATCCTTAGCGACGAAGACGCGGCCACCATTATCGGTAGTGCCGCCGCATTGATGTCAGTTTCTTCATTCCGCTACTGAGCTAGGCGTGGCCAATGCTCGGTGCGATCGTAAAAGCAAGCCGTCAGGTAAACGCTCTCTTCATCGATCATGAAAATCGCTTCTTGATCAGCGCGTCGGCCAAGGTCTCTAGCGAAATCTAAGTCAATTCCCCAAGCAATGATGCTCGGTTCAACATATTCACCATCAGACGACGTTCCATATCCAAGCACTGCCCTGCCGCCTTGTTGAAGAACGTCGCGAGCAAGCAATGAATTCGTATAGTCACCTGATCGATTAACACCTTGTGGGTTCCAGCCGGTCAAAACAAAAATTGGTCCTGGGAAAGGCCATTGGATTACTCCTGTTTCCCCAGTTAAAACTTCAACTTTTGCCGGTGAAACTTCTGCACTCACACACGTTGAACGGTAGTTCATCCAGCGGAATTCCTCAGGACGAATACTGTCTTCTCCCCCAAAAACCACTCGTAAAGTTGGAGCTATTGACTCAGCAAATTTCTGAATTCGATCCATTGCGGTGATCAACTCGACGCTGTCCAATGACTCGGCTACTAAATCAACTTCTGCTAAGACTTGATCTTCCACATGGAATACCCGAGCTTGTTGCAAGTTCGCGTTCAGCGAATTCAATTCTGCAAAGAGTTCTGGCGATTCATCAACACCATCAAGTACAACTGCAAAAACCTGGAATAACGGGCGGCTGTCATTGTGAAAGCGACCATAGATCGGAACTCCATGGCGGCGAAGCGGATAGTCGCCATCATCATCACGTTCTAGGGCGACATTACCCAGTGCTTCGCTGATTACCGCACGTACATGATCAATGGCACTTTGAAACAATGTTTTGATAGGCATAACTAGAGCAGTATGAATTCCGCATTCAATATGTAGCGGTTCTGCCGCAAGTCCAGGGACAGTGATCGTGCACTCTTCAGAGTGTTTTAGGACCTGAACAACTTTCATTAATTGATTCACATAAAGACGAAGTTCCAACTCTGACCCCTCGTGGTCTCCTGGAATTAAAACCTCGGAATAACCAGTGTCCGTGTAGTGCGCAGAAACAGTGAGACCTCGAGCGGAGCAACCGAGAATGACGGGCATCTTCTCGCCGTCTGAATTGACTGGATCAATTGGACGAGGTCTCAACGTTTGTTGCAACAATTCTCGAGTGACAGTCACCGTTGCACCATTAGTGGGTCGTGACCAATCAGAGTAAGCGGCCGCGTGATCGGCGATCAATCGATCAAAACTAAATTCTGCGATTGATGATGAAATGATGGTTCGAGGCGACTCGTCATCCATATGAATATCAACTGATTCAACTCCAATTAAATTATGTTTGAGAGCAGCGAAAGCCATGATTGGAATGTTGAGCATCCAGTTTTCGTGATCTGCGGCACCCGGAAAATGCAAACCTGTAGTTCCATCTGAGGCCAACCACTGACGTTGACCCTCGTGAACAAAGACTCGAACATATCCAGCGGCTACAGAATGATCGTTACCTATGAAACTCGTTAGATCTATTGCCTGAATCCATTCATCTCTTGGTATTGAAACAATCATTTTCTCCCCTTCGTTGATCAATATTGATCTAACGATCCGTCGTCAGAAAACCGTGCTCATACTGTTAAGAAATACTATTTCAATTCGTCAACCACTATTTGTCGGTCCGACGGAATCGAGTCAGCGCCTTGAAATACTGATAATTCGGATATGGATCTGGTCCACGGTGGACAAACCCAGGCAGAGGAATACTTGAAACAATCATGGTGCGATGTATATGGACCTTGTCAGAAACATCAAAAATGTAATCCTTAGTGAGATCAAAGTCTTGAGCACCTAGAAGACTCACCACTTCCTCAATGACCTGACGATCTGCAGGCGAGTATGAACGTCCGGCCAGTAACCCACCTATTGCAACTTCTAATTTCATTGAGTCCTCCTAATTGCCCAATAACTCCTATGATTCATCATCCTCGGGCTCTATTCCCAACAATTCAGCTGCCGTACCTGAGAAATCGACACACGTTACCTCACACTCAAAGGGATTCTCATTGGCATCGTTACCTAGAACGCCGGCAACAACTGCGCTGAATTCATCTCGACCTAGCACTTCTGAATCAATAGTCATGACGTTTGAAAACTCCATGCCTGACAAACATTGCTTCAGAACCTTCCAGGCATCAAAATCCTCCTGAACTGGGCCCAAGTTGCAGTCATCGTCATCAAAATCAATGCATCCAAATACCCAGACCCTGCCCTTGCGATCTATTTCCACCGAATACGAAAAATCTGATGCTCCGCCTCCCCACAATCTGAGGTAAGTGCCCGCTACAAATTTGCCTGAAATAGCTTTCTTCTTGGTTGCCATAATGACTCCATTCATCAAATTCCGGATACATCTTCAACGAGTTTTCTTGTCAGATTTGTGTCTAAAAAGAGTTATTCTTCTCCCACCCACTGCACAAAATGGTGTGGATTGTTCGTTACTCCTATGAACAAACTCAATCGGCCCCAAGGCCCTGACCATAAGGTGGGAATTACCCGTGAATGTCGACCAAAACACCGCCAAGATTCGTGGTTACGTCATTGATCTCAGCGGAAACTCCCAGCAGGGCTCACTTGAACTGGGTCAGCGCCTCAAGTTCGTCTTTATGCACGAGACCTATCGCATCCGCATCAGCGAAATTGAAGGCAAATCCGAGGTCATGCTCACCATCGACATTTTCGTTGCGCCCACCAAGTCTGCGGCCAATGAACTTGAATGGGCCCGGCAATACCATCGAGCAAAGCAAACTCGCCTCAGCAACAGCCTCAAGCGCAATGAACTTCAGCCCGAATTCAACGACCTCTACTTTTCGTTTTCCACCTCGGCAGACACGATGTACAAATCTCAACTTCGTCGCATCTTGAACAGCATGCGCCAGATTGCTCACGATTTTCGCCATTGCTTCAACGATCGCTACAGCGGTCTCGTTGCACCACGAGCTACAAATGAAAGTGACTCAATTCAAGGTTCCACTCAGCATCACAAACCCGACAACGCCTTTGAGTACGACCACATGACTGCCGAATACGACGTCGTTCATCAGGCACGCCATCTCTCAACAGAAGAAATCTTGGCCGAACTCGACCAACTCGTTGGCCTACCCGACGTGAAGAAAGAGATCCGACAGATCGTGGCGGCACAACAAGTCGCGGTGCGCCGACGCGAATTGTTCATGCGTGGTGAACAGTTATCACCGCACCTGGTTTTCGTGGGTAATCCCGGAACCGGAAAAACGACAGTGGCCCGACTGCTCGGCGAACTCTATAAATCAATCGGGCTCTTAAAGAGTGGTCATGTTGTTGAAACCGAACGCAGCGGACTTGTCGGGGCCTTCGTTGGTTCATCGGCCGTGAAGACACGCCGTATTTGCAAGCTCGCTCTTGACGGAGTTCTCTTCATCGACGAGGCCTACACATTGATCAGCGAAGGTATGGATGGTGATTACGGTCCCGAAGCTGTTGCCACATTGTTGACCTTTATGGAAAACAATCGAGGTCGAGTGGCCTTGGTGATGGCCGGTTACCCCGAAGAGATGAACAAGTTGCTGCGGTCGAACCCAGGGTTGCGTTCACGTTTTGACAACACGGTCATCTTTGATGATTACGACGACAAAGAACTTGAAGAGATCTTCTTAGAGATGATCGCTCATAACGATTACGAACTAAGCCCCGAAGCGTTTGTGGCGGTGAGTAATTACATCAAGGCCTTGCCAATGCCGCGCCCGCACAGTTTTGCCAACGGACGCGAGATGCGAAAGTTGCTGAACGAGATCGTGAAGAACCAAGCAGAGTACGTGTTGAAGAATTTCGATCTAGCAACAGCGACCGAAGAAGAGTTGCGGTTCATTCCAGCCGAGTCGGTACCGCCCGCTTTGGTGTGGAAAGCAAATGAGCGTGAAAACAACGAAAGGGACTGGTTCTGATGAGGTCTTCACTATCAGAAATCAGAGTTACCCCTTGAAAATACGAGAGGCCGCCTCACTCACGATCTGATTCAAGAAATTTTCAATCCAAGCGCATACTTTTCAAATCAATCGTCGTTAGATATCCATGAACATGAAAAGCGACCTCTCCGAACCCCCAAACCAGATCCCCCACATAATCACTGAGTATTTCAACCACTCAACCGCCATTCACATGGCTTCTGGGGAATTCACATACATCACACCTTGGTCAGTTGACTACCACCCACGTTACGGACTGGTTTTCCGAGATCGCAGCGACACTCGAAATCAAAAGCCTGGTGGAACCCTCGCCGCAAAAATGTACCGAGTTGGTGAGGTTTTTGCTCTTGACCTCACTGCCCTGAGTGTTGATGATCTGAGCCACCTTGCTAATCCGCGCACTGTCTCAGATGAAGACATTGAATCAATTGTGGTCTTTAAATATGTCTTGTGGCCGACATCAGATCGTCTTCAGTTATCGCATCTCGATACTGCGACTGATTATGATCGCCAGCAAATTTCCAATCGGAAGGAGTTCAACTCAATCCATCAGCACATATTCGGAACGTCGTATACCTTCGCCAACGATGAATGGGGTTGGAACGAGAGCCTATGAATTTCGACGTCTTCGGCATCAACGCCACCTCTGAAATCGGAGAAGTCTTCGGGTGGCTTTACTGACATTGATGATATTCCTTACTTTCTCTACATCAATTCAAAGCGCTATTTCACCCCCCTCTGATGTTCTAATGTGAATCATGTTCTTAGTTTCATTAATCGTCTTATTTCCAATTCTTTATTTGGTTACTGGCCGGGCTTTGCCGGTTGAAGCCGCCGATCAGATTGCAAAATTACTGCCCGGAGATACTCATCCGACCGAGCAGTACTTGGCAATTTCATTCATTGCTGGAGTATTCGTCGGTTCGACGCCTATTCATGTTCTAATCCGATATTTGTCAACAGTTGTTCATGAATTAGGACATGCATTCACCGCGGGAATTCTCGGTGGACGACCTAAGAACATCACCATTTCTCCAAGCTCATCAGGACTTGCGACTTATCAGCCCCCGATCTCGTGGGGGCGTGGTCGTGCAAGCATTGTTTCACTCGCTGGATACCCCGCTCCAGCCGTCGCCTCACTTGCTGCGGTGAGAGCTCTACAACATGGGCTTACCCTCGCATGGTTCTTTTTTGCTACCGCCACGCTGGCTGTCTCTATCGTGCTTCTCATTAGAAATCTCTGGGGGTTCTTTTGGACCGCGCTTGTTGTGGGCTCTGCTTATTTGGCATCACAAGAATTAGATATTCGTTATCTCGGAGTAATTGTCTCCTCCATTGCGGGCTACCTGGCCGTTGAATCCATTCGTCATTCAAGTCAGCAGTTGTCGATTATCAATCGCATTCAGGGATCTGGCTGTGATGCTGAAAGGGTTGCATATTGGTGGGGCTTGCCAGCGAGACTCATCGGCACAATGCATTTAATGTTTGCTTCTAGTGTCTCTGTCTACGCGGGATATTTAGCGATCAACCCATATTGGAACGAAATCGTTAACTACTTGGAAAAGTTCATAGCAACATAAGGTCGACCCTTAACCATTCTGATTGAATCAAGATTTAGTTCAACTAGAAGACTCGTCTGCTTTTGCAGTCAACTAAAGTTCAATCGGTTTCACTTGGTAGTTCAAAGTCATATTGACTCCATCTACAAGCACATCTTTGGCCGTGATGGTGATTGTCTCGCCTGACCGCACCTGACTATCGAGGTTGAATATGAGCGTAGGTCCGTCACCATATAGATCATTGCTTACTGTTATGTCAGATGATGAAATTTGGAAGGACTCATTGCCGGATTCAACATATATTTCAGTATCACTAAAATCTGCTGACGGATTCGTGATGGACCATCTTTCAAAGATCACATTTCTAGGCACAAAACCGCGAGGTGGCCACATGATGAAGCCTTCAGCTTCGCGAACGCTCGGTTTGTCGTTCCTCTTTCCCTGCACCACAAAGAGCGCGTTACTTTTAGAACTTTCACCAATTCCAATTTCAGTCAAGGCAGAGTAGAGAATCCACCGACGATGGCCTACCAAATAGTTGTCTTCGCCCAAGTCTTCGATATAGCCATTGATGGCTTCAGGACCTGTGCGGCCTAAATAGAGATTTGAATTTCTGGCTCCAGTAAACGCATCGTCAGAAAAGCAAGTCCACGTTGGATCTGGCTCGTGAGATAACTGGTTATTTGCCATCATTACTAACGCCGCCGCCTGTGCCAAGAGATCAAATTCGGCATTCAACGAGATGTCTTCGTCTACTCCAGCCATTAAGCGAAACCACTTAACTCTGTTCAGTATTGCTTGGCGGTATTCAGAATTAATATCACCGGGATCACAGGAAGCTACGCCGCCCGACCATTGGGAATCGGGCGAGAGTTTTGAAAATTCATGAGCAGCTAGATCGCGTACTGCCTCTTCTGAAGAAGTGTCTAGGAATTTTCCTGCATTAGTGGGCTGTTTGATTTCAGCTAAAGCTCGATCCAAAATTGCTTTTGCATATCGAATCGGTCGCAGTAATCCAATAGTTGAGCCATTGGCGACACATTCATCGGCATTGTCACATGCGATTTCAGCACCACGACCAGCAGTAGGTACCCCCACCATTTTTTGATCAGCATTTAGCGCTGCTCCACCACTGACTCCGGGATTCATATTTGCAGTTGTTTTGAAAAATTCTGTTGAATCCGAATTGTCAACACCGGAAAAATCACCGCTCGTCAACGTAATCGTCGATCCACCGATTCCTGGATAGCCAAGGAGCGTTAACTTTTCCCCAAGATCAGGCGTTTCATCTGCAAATTCAAGAGGTTGACGTCCCTGCGCCACGGCTGGTAAGCCATCACTGTCCAAAAGCTGGATGATTGCAAGATCCATTTCTTCATCGGAAACAAGTATTTCTCCCGCGAAATATTCTGTCGGTGTTGACGAGATCGAGTCGGTCAGCCAGATAGTCAAATCACATTCGCCGTCACCTGCAACATGCTTGTTTGTAAGTATGAGTGAGCCATCGCCGACAATTGAGCCAGACCCTACCCAACTGCAATTTGGGCCAGAAGCATCTATAAAGACGATGGCTCGAGCAACTTGCTCCCATTTGCCCTTCATGTCTTCTGGCGAATCGTCTTGACTTGGGCTTGAGTCTCTACTCACACCTTGTGAATTCGGGACTGAGTCAGTGCTGTTGACGTCTGATGACCCACTATTTCCGAAAAATACAAGGGCGCCACCGACGGTTACGACAAAAGCCAAGGTTGCGATAACAAGCTTCCACTTACCCAACGTCAGTAAGGACATCTGTGGGGTTATACGCCGGCTTGTCCCTATTCGACGTGGAGCAGTGGGTCGAACAATGCCACCTTGCCCCGTCGGCGTCCTTGGCGGAGCAGGCCTTGAAACAGTGTCATCCGTCTTTTGGCCCGTTGGGACCGGGGGCTTTCCCCCTATTGATCGGCCATACTGTGAATCAATTTGGGGAACCTTGGGTCGTTGCCATGGTGACGATTTTCGAGTCACCAAGGGTTCTCATTCAAATCTTCTCGCGGATCCTCATGATGAATTTCGATGACACCAACGTCAGTGTTTTTCCATTCCGTAGATACTTCCACCATAATTGCCATCAGCATGACGGAATCATTTAGATCCCTCCCCGACAATATGTTGCTCTCGTACAGTTGATGAATCCCCGCCTTAGGTTCATTTAGTATTGAAGTTTTCGGCCACCATAGATGAGGCGTCATTAATCCTTCACGAGCGGACATAAGCTTGTTTACGTATTTCACGGGTATTGACGATTCTTCAGCAGGGAGAATATCCAAAAGAAACTGATCTGCAGTCACGAATTGATTTTGCGACCCAGTAACTTTGTGTAACCGTTCATTGCCCAAAATGTTGGAATAAACCGTATCCAAATTATTGTCGGTCGCCGAAGCTAAGAGCGCTTCATCAAATTCACCTTCATACAGATTTTTTGCAAACTGAAAACGATCGCCCCTCGCTTCATTATTCAAAATATCAACGATTGGTGGAACTGCCGGACAAGCGAAAGGATTGTGATCCTCGCTGGAGTCCCCAGCAATAAAAGCCGTTTCTGACTTAAACTCGTCCAGCGCGTAATTCAATTGAGTTCGCAACCAGCCACGTCGGACAAACATCTTTGTCAATTTGGCTAAAAGATTCGTATACCCCTCGTCACTAAGTTCTATCCGCGCGATGTCGAATTTCAGAATCGTATCGTCGGCTGCTAGCTGGCCAAGAAACGGTTCACTTTCGGAGACCTTCCGGCCCAATGGGTGCCAGATAATTCTGGACAGCGACGCACCAACAAGGAGCCATTGCGTGTAAGCCGCTCGAAGGTGTCGACGTGCGTCAATCGCATGTATGAAATTCTCTTGAGCCCACTTAAATCGGATAGAAAGCACACCAAATGAATTTTGCTGTTTAACACGAATAGAAACCACAACCAAGGTGGCTACAAAAAGACAAACCCAACCCACAAACTGACACGCCAACAAAAATCGATGTCGCGTCGAATCTTCCCAGGTATTAACAAACGAAACCGGGCCAGCCAAGAATGAACTCGCACCAACGACTAGATAAAGCCAGATCAATAGTGCGAGCCCGCGACCAAGTCGCTGGCGGATCTTATTCTCACTTCTGGCCGATCTATAAATTGCTAAAAGACCGACCACAACATTCAAAACCAAGAGAATAATTCCTGCCAATAATAGTAACGACATTGATGCAATTTTCAATGAAATTGAATTTCCGCTGAGTTTCTCGCGAAGCCATCCAAAAGAGAAATACTCAACTGCCAACAAAGCACTACAGATGCCAGCCAAAAACATCGTACGACCTTGCCAAGTTCGGCTTCCAGTACTAAACAAAATTGATATGGCAATTACCAAAAGGATTGAAGAAACACTCATCCATAAATAATCTCGCATTCTTGCTGAAATCCACTCCAGACCAAAAACTTCTCTGAAAATTCCATGCGTTGCTGATGAAGTGATTACCAGTCCTATAGAAAAGCAAACAGCCAAAATCACAGAGAAAGATATCTTGATCGTTTCATTGGAAAGAAACCTCTTTGGAAATTCGCGCAGTTCATTCAAACTTTCAATTGAAGAATTTTCTGCTTTACAGAACTCACGGTCAAATTTTCTGGTTACGTACCCGATCAAAGTTCTGTCTTCAACGTAATTCAGTGCTGAAATTTGATCTTCTTCCAAATTGGGGTCGACAAAAGTGGCTTGCTCTGGTCGAGTTAAACCGCTACGTAGTACCGCATCTCTTAAGGCCATGAGATCTATCTCGCCAGAAACTTCTCGTGGTTCTTCGAGTACCTTCAACTCCAACTCGTCAACTTCCCCTGCATCCGGCATTTCTTGGGTTGCGGTTAACTGTGAATTCCCATTTGATACCTTTGTCAAAGTAGGTGGCATTACTAATTCCACTAATTCACTCACCGTAGCGACTTTCGGGGCAAGAGCCTTTTTTTCCCGAACAACAATATTGGATGGCATTACGTGTTCTCGGTCTGAATCAGCCAAGTCATTTCCGTCTGCTATTCCTAGAATCCTTGTCGCAATATCGTCCCATTCCTCGCTGGAAATTCCTCCAACGACTGGACGCCCGTCACGATATTCGATGTCGCGAATTATCTCCTCTAGTAATTCTGCTGTCAAGCCTTCACGACTGTCTGGCTGGTCATTAGAAATAATTGGCCTAATTCGTGCGTCGGAACCGCCCACCAAATTATCAAGTGTCTCCGCGCCAAGCTGTTTGATTTCGTTGTCAAACCCATTGCCAATAGTACGAGGCAAAAACTTTAGGGTATTGAAAAATTCAACAAGATATGACTTGAATAACAGGGCGAACTTGATGTATTTATGTGAAGCGGGCATTGCTATAGGTTCAAAACAAAGGTTCTGAGGATAAATTCCGTCTGCATATCGTTCGACGACTACTTCTAAATTGTCAACAGGAGCGAAACCCGAAGGCACTGGGAGTACGTCTGCATCATTGACCAGATCTCCAATTGGAAGTGGCGGCGCCAAGAGGCCCTTGACCCTACTCTTCATAAAAGTAACCATGTAGCCGTCAACTCCCATTGGTTTCCTAACCAAAGCGTCAACTGGTGCGCTACTCATAACTGTCCACATTCCCAAAATTGAAGCAAGCTCCATTGCCGCATGTCCAACGAATAGATCAGATTGGTCGCGCAGAATCGGTCGAGCGACTGCCTTGCTCATACTCAAATCTCGTGGAATTACAATAACATTGGCGTCAGCCCGTGGCGAGAAAAAGGGGCTTCCTGGAGCCCGCTCTCCTTCGGCGATTATCGCTATTCTGGTCTCCCTCGTTGGAACATTGATGGCGAACTGCATTAAGGAGCGTGATATCTGAATCAGAGCCTGATCAATCTGTTGATAGTGATCTTGGCTTTCTTCTTGACCCGTCGCGGCGCATCCCACTACCGCCAATCTGATTCCTTCAATGTTTCCTAATCCTGCCAGATAACTCAGGAGAGTTTCGCGGAAAACTTGAAGCGATCCGGTATCGCTACGGGTTTCAACGAACAGATCAGGATCCACCTTTAACTCACCCATACTTGGAACAGTCAGGACTATCAATGAGTCGATAAGTGCTTCGCCCAAGAATATCCCCAGGCGTTCTTTGACCCCCATCCATGCTCTATCAAGTTCATGAACTATCAGGATGTTAAGCAGGGAAGTCCCCTTCATACTTGTTCTCCTTCTCCGCGGAATCATCATCCTCTACATCAATTAAGCTGATTGCATCAACCAACTGATCTAAAGCAGAAAAAATCAAATCCTTCATTGATATCCATAGAGGTGGGGAACTAAGGATATTTGTCGACTGGTCCAGTTGATCCAAATAGATCCTTAACTCTTTTTCATAACTTTCTTTTAATTCTACTAATTCTCTACGCAATGCTTCACGCCTCAGTATCGGCGAGGGTGTCCCTGTAAGGCCGGACACACGATGCGGCAGTAGTTGCGTCATTACACGTTGATGAGGTTCAACCCTTTTTGGCATTTCCCCGGTACGAACCCACTGTGAGACGTAATCAGAAACAGTCCCGTAAGAATTTAATCCTGCATCTTCGCCATCATCGGCACGACCAAGATCAAGTAAGTTCACGTAACCACCCAATGGTCGCAAATTATTTTGAACTCCAACCTGGATGTAAGCCAAACCTAAAGATTCCAACACCCGTGCAATGTTGTCGCCAAATTTGGCCGACGTTGACAACAATTTTTCCGGTAGCTCCTGTGCATCAGCCGGCTGACTTGCCATTCTCGAAACTACTGACCAACCTTTATCCTTGCCGCCAGTAGTGTCAATCAATCCTAGGTAAAGGCCCAAGAACCACCCGCGAATCATGCAGCGGATATGTTCTTGCGGGGCTGGTATGAATTCTTCAAGTCGACGACCGCGACGTTTATTCCAAAATTTTCTGACACCAACATCCGATGTTGCGACAATGCTCCAAGCTTGGGCGATCGGTTCAAGAAGAGACTGCAGTACAAGTACTGGATATGCGCCATACAAACTGGTGACAATGTCAATATGCTTTACTCCGCTATTATCACTGAAGTAATTTTCTGCCGATTTTGGTTGCGGTAATTTAAGCAATTCAATCTGAAGTCTGTTTTTAACATTGGCCTCAAGCGGATGTTGCGAAAATGGCACTGTGCTCACTTCAACCGCCAATTTTGGATGGTCATTACCCAGTAAGACGGCCATCAATTGAGTATCAAGACTGATCAGCGGTTTCGACGCATTAATCGCAGACTCAAAAGCGGTCAAAAATGCAGTCCTCCTTTGAGCATAAATTTGATCCGAACCAGCGACGGCAGCCATAGCTATTGACGGCTCAGTAAAAGTCCTTAAATCTGCTTCTAGGATCTCTTTAAATGCATTTCCGGGCTTGTTTAACCATGCTTTTGATCGTGAAAGAAGATCTTCGGCTGCCACATTGAACTCAAAAGTTGCGATCCTTGGACCAGTATGGTCATTGGGATCAATGGTCAGCCCAGGATTCCAATTGCTAGTCATATTGATCGTACGTAGTTCTGCGATTTTTCTTGACTCTGATGGAACCTCGGAAGTTATCTCATCAAGAAAATTGCCAGACAGCACATCCGAACGAACCGCCCGTTGGTGCTCTTCGCTCATCAACGAGTTCCCGCCTATGGTTCTTTCAAGTAGTTGGCTGAATAAATCTTGGTACTCTGCAGGGGTCAGGATCGTATATTCACTGAGTGGAGGCGTTGAGTTTGAAGACAACGAGCCACGTTCGCTACCCTTTGGCCACGTCGGCCATTCAGCAACGCTACTTTTGTCGTTGTCAACTCGATATATCGCCGAGTGCAACATAACGGCTAACGGTTCAAGAAATCCATTGGCGAAGGCTTCTAACAATTCAATTGATACCTTCTTGACTCGGATCCACGTAGCACACACCGCGTCTGAGAGTGCTTCGGCAATTGCTTCGTCAACTGCTTTCCCTCGTGGAACTCTCTTTGTCGGTTGGCTAAATTGCGCCAACGCCTTTCCTTCCCAACTACCAGGATCAATAAAGCGAGTAAATTCCTCTATTTCATTTTTCAGATCCCGGGTGATGCCTTCAATAGGGTCAAGGATTTCCTTTATCAGTTTGTCAACAAGCGCAGAGGTAATCGATAGTCCGTGCTCTCCCAAGTTCTGCACAACCACATTAAGAACTGCTGTCGGTTGATCCTTTATCCATCTGCGAACATTGTTTTCAATGATGGGTTGGCATAACTCATCAAAATGTTCAGCTGCATTAATTACGGCTGGGCGAATATCCTGAATCCATGCAGATGCATCTTGGTTTCCATCTAGAGATATAAAGCTACCGGCAAGATTTTGGCATTCAAAAAACAGAGAATGCCACTCACCTTCTGTCGGTTTTAGTGCATCCTCTACCTGATTGTTGGTCTGACCCTTTTCGTTGAGTTTGCAACGATTCAAAAAAACGTTGAACTGGTCATCACATTGCTTTTGAATAAGTTCCTGAGGAGTTATGTTTGGTTGTATTTTTCGAAGCGTTAAGGCAACTCCGCCTGACTCATGATTATCTCGGAGAAATTGGAAAGCATCGCGGGCTATACGCTCTGAGGCGTAAGAAGCAAAATACCTATTTCCTACACTTACTCGGGCGAACCCCAAAGCACTAAACGGATTTAGCGCAGGTTCATTGTTATTGGGGTCGCCTTGGTTCACTAAGGCATTGTGATTCAAGATGGTGGCATGCGACGCCCTTTCAGACCAATTGGCGAAGGTATATCCAAGTAACTCACTTTGAACCTTCACATCCGTTGTCCAACTCGTTAAAGCGGCACCAACAACTTCAAACAATTGTTCATCCGATGAATAAGAGATTCCAGACGAGTTACGCGAACCAATCAAGAATGGAAAAGCTGGACCTGTGCGCTTATAAGGACTGATAGCACCAGCATTTTTCATCACTTTGGAGTTCTTTTGTTTAATCTTAGATGTCCCGCTGCCAGCGTTGCCGTGCCACCAGTAGCCATTCATAATTTCACTCACTGCTGCCAGGCCATTCGGCAGAATCCCACCATCTTTTGGCACAACAGACTCGAAAACTTCCGGAGTGTAAAGCAGTCCAAACGAGGCATCACCTGCAGAAGGGTTCAACTCTCGAAGGAGATCGCATACATCATTGATAAGTCCAGCTCCAGTTCCACCTGCGAGTGATGAAATTACGATCACGATTGGATCAGCATCGTTTGCACTTGCCTGTTCGTGATGAACAAACTCGTACAGTTCCGTTAGGCTCGCCTGCGAATTGGCTTGATTGAGATTGTCAAAAGTCTTAACTAATGTCGTTCGAATTGATTTCAAGTACGCAGTTGCGATAGTCCGCCCAACTGCACGGTACATTCCAGCCCCGGTGTGTATTGGAACATTGAGCGCATTTGGATTAACTCGCCATGAGGCATACTCAAGATGGTTGCCATTATCTGCGAGAATTGATTCGTCCACCTGATCAAAAGTGGTTCCCCTATTTATGAGCCCTAAATACTCCGAATCAGGCAACATGGGTGCCGCTGTCAACGAAACTCCATCCTGAATAGTGGGCGTGTCAATCTGAAGGAATTGCCAGCCAACTGGCATCTCCTTTTCCCAGCCAATTTCATTAAACCAACGATTGATATCTCGTTTTAAGAATCGCAAGGTTTTTCCGCCGGATCCACCCAATCCAACAAAAATCATTCTTCGATATGCCGTTGCCATTTTTTTCTCCTTATGAATTGGAATATCTACTTGCAAATAAGAGGAATCAAATCTGTTATCTCAATCATCATCCAAAAACTCTAGTAATTACTGTCTTGGGCGCGGGGGCCTTCTTGCGTCTGAGCCGCTTTCGGTACTCTTGCTCACAATAGATTCGGCTTGTTCGACTGTGGGTTCTACTTGCGATTTGGCACCTGAATTTTGAAACCAATCAGCCTTGCTACCAACAACTCGCACGACTTGGGACAATTGTGAGGTGAGCAGCTCTCTAATCAACTTTTGCTTATCAGGACCAGTACTCGGAATCAACATAGTGACAGTTGCATCCACCACGTCGCCTGCTTTTTGAGGACTATGCACAATTAGCGCTAAGCGAGTTTGAGATGACAAGCCCTCTCCAACATCAACCGAGGGCCAATACAGAACCTTGCTCGAAGATTTCAGAACCAAAATTGCGGGCTTAAATGGCCTAAAGATGTTAGGGAGATCAATCTTCAGCTCAGACCGACTTCCCTTATCAAGTTTCGCCGATAACCGGGACTTAGCGATTTTCAGCGTAATTTGCTTATCCACAGCGAATGAATGAGAGCCAATGTCCGAACCGTCCCGGTGCCTTGCGTCCAATCCACCCTTTTCATTCAGCTGCAACGTAATCGGTAGTTCGTAAGCAAAAAGTTTCTGTTGCGGAAGTCTTGAGGTTCTTTTCTTTATCTCGCGTAACAATAAAAGGTTAAGAATAATTGCTGCTAGAACCGCCAAAAAGACAAGGACCCAAACAACGATCGGAGAGGGGATTTTCTTCCAAAGCAGGTCAATGTTGACCGGCCTATCGATCTTGACTTGACCTTTTCCTGGGACGTCAAAAGCAAATTCGACTAGCGAATCATCACTCACACAACTTGCACTGTCGCCTTGTGCTTCCAAAACAACAACTACTTGCGATTTTCCTTTTAACAATTCTATTTGTTCAGTTAATTCAGAATCATCATTAACCTCGCCCAACGAATTTGGTTCGGTAAAGAACAATTTAGAGTTGCACTCCTTCTCAGCAAGACCTGATGATGAAGTAATACTTGCGGTCACCGTCGAAAGGTTGGTTTCACTGGTGTCAAATTCGCAAGTGGAACTAATGCGCCGGGACTTTCGAATATCTCCGATTTCTTTAATTGAGAATAATTCGCAAGATATTGTCGGCACCGATTGCTGTTGCACACCTATTTCAATTGGTTCGGGAAAAAGAAGCCCTGTTGGATCAATGGATAGGAATGCTCTCACCTCACCCGCCTCAGCCCGTGCTTCACTGATATCCGACAAGACACTTTGATCAGAGGCTCGTTGGAATTCCAAATTCTGTAGATCGCTATCATTCAAATTTCCCGCATCAGAAACTTGAGCTATCTCGTATCCGTCGTTCGGCCCACCAAACTTGACCTCGAACTTGTGCTCTCGAGCGAAGACACACCAGCCTTCTACGCCCTGATCAATTTTGATTGTCCAGCCTTGATCTAACTTCTCTTCTGCCTTCTTATTAAATACGAATACTTTCCTATATCCCGATTCCGAGGTAGGTGTCAAATATTCATTTAGTGGATGTGGGATCCCAAATGCATCAATAATTTCTGCTCGGTCTAGGTCTTCAAGTTTTGTTGGCGCATTACGACCCACGAATGTCAATTCCTTTAGATGGCGAGCGGCGGGCATTTTCTGCGCTTCCAGTTCTTCTAACTCCGAGGGACAACTAGCAACCGGAGTCCCGTTACCGCGCGGGTCTATCAAACCAACCACACGTGCGATTTCCGCTGCGTCTTGTGCAAGAAATACCTCACCCAAAAGTGGGGTCGTTCTAATATCTCCGCACATATCTTCATAGTCGTCAATTCCGTACTGCACTTGAGGAGGCAGCATTGAAGTTGAAACTCCCGTTATTGCTTGCATCGCCCCATAAGACGCTTTGAGCCGCTCATCAGGTTTTGTGGGTTGCAGAACCAAAGCAAACGTATTTATCCCAAGTTGCCGTACACGCTCGGCAAAACCATCAACTCCACAAACTTTGCTCTTTAGTTCATCAGCTTGATCTTTGCGTTTACTGGCCTTGTCTGGATCTGAACGATTAATTTCTCTACTTTCAAATTGTCCGTCCGTAAACCAAACTAAGACCTTGCAATTTTCGATTGGTCGTTGGCTAAATTCGTCAAGTACTGTCGCAATCGCAGAAATATAGTTTGTCGTTGATTCTTGCTTATCGAGGATTGGCGGAACTTGAGTCTCGACTTGACGACCTAAACTTTCGGCATTGGCTGTAGTTAATTCTGTCAGTGAAATCAATGTTTTTGCATTGGTACCGAAAGAAAGAAGCCCGAAATTAAGTTTTAATGCTTCTCCATCTGCGCTTTCGCTGATCGTTAGGTCTCCCAAAGCCTTTAAGAGCACCATGATCGCTTCGTATCGTTTGTTTTCTGGATCGCTAGGGCTGTTGGTCGCATTTAAAGACTTGCTGTTGTCAAGTAGTAGCAAAACATCGACATCGCCGCTTTTCTGCTCCCCATTACCGTCAGGACAAAGTTCTTGTTTCTTCCCTTCAACGACAGTAAGTGGAACCGAGGCTCTCGCAAAAGAGTTTCCGAGCAAAGAAACCAACAATCCAACGATTACGAACGAGCTGATTCTCGTCTTGGTTATCAATGATTTACTCATTGATAGGAACGAGCAATCTCATAGGCAATGAAGTAACAGTTCAGAATTCCGACCGACCAACCAATTGCTGTGGCTAACTTGGCAGTCCTTTCCCGAGAAATGAAAGAGTTCCATTCATAAAAAGTATCTGTGGCATACCGCTGATCAGAAACAAACCTAAAAAGACCAAAAGCGATCGTGCATCCAAACAGTCCAACTAAGGCCCCGAGCCACATCCGAACCGTAACTTCGCCTACTGACAACGACATCGGGGTCAAAAATAATGCAATCAATGTGACGACGATTAGAAGAATAAACGAGTTTCGCAATGAACCACTCTCAGCCTTTATTGGAGGCCTTCTTCGAACTATTGGTCCGGGAGTCGTGGGCCTTGGCGGCAGCACAGGACCCCTCTGACTTCCTGGTCTGGGAGGAGGAGTCGGTGCCACAACATCAATATAGGTCATTGGCTAACCCGAATGATAGTGGACCTATTCGTTTATAGGCTCAGCTAGTTATCAGTGTGAATCCGCATCTGTGGCCAAGATTATTTCTTGCAAAAGGGGTGGCTGGAGTATATCTTTACCCTTGAATTAGGGCACGATGCTTTCATTTTCTTGATTTCAAAGATTGTTTCTAGGGGGAACTATGACTGAATTAGACCTGAATGAGCTTCGTAGACGAGTTCTACAGAATCAAGAACGCGGGCCCGACGCTGATATCAGCGATGAAAATGCTGTTTTCGTTACCCCCAGTGGCTCTATTGAAATGGGTCAAGACAGAGGAGTCAGGCCTGGCACTAAATTGCCGCCAACCATTTTTGCGACCAAAGCACGATGACTTACGCAAAACTCAACCAAGATCGTCAATTTGTTCGAAATGGTATGCCCATATCGACAAAAGAGCTTTCCATTGGCCCCACAATCGGGTGGAGTTATGAAATTCAGTGTGAATACGGGAAGAGATATACGTTATTTCTATATTTTGACGGTCAGCGATACCAAGTTAGATGTGTGTTTCCCGAGGTAGCGGGGAAGTTTGCGAGCATTCATGACCACCACCTTTTCCCCGATGGTCGGATCTGCCTGGACCCATCTTCCCAGGGTGCTCCAGACATTCAATATGCCTATACAAAATCTGTGATTTGGGCTAACGGATTTTCGTTCTTCCAGTTGACGGGCAAACCTTTCCCTTTCAGTATAAATAACAAGACGTGACATTGTGCTGACTCGAAGAGAACGCCGGCTTCATGACTCGGGTTTCACACTTTTTGACACAGTCCTTGACAAAATCTCTGAAACCGTCGGTAATCAACCAGTAGAAAGTGGCGGCGCCTTATTGGGTGATTTTGCTTCTGGGATAATTAGCGATTTTCTCTTTGACAATGATGCTGAGACCACCGCTACTTCTTACGTGCCCTCAAGGAAACTTGCGGCAAGAGTGACCTCAATTGAGAACGTAAACCGCCTGCAATTCAAGGGCGTTCTGCATTCCCATCCTGGCAATTATGACGTACCGTCAGGTCCCGATCGAAACTCATTTGCTGTCGGGCTGAGGGCCAACCCCTCTTTGGTTCGTTACCTTGCGCCAATAGTTACTTTTTATCCTGGTCCACCCAGCCCTAACAAAATTGCCCTGCCGGGTGGCGGGTGGATTTCCTTCTATGTTGCCTTCAGAGAAGAAGATGGTTCAGTTCGAATTGAACCCACAATGCCCGACATCGTTCATTTCGGCCGAGATTGCCGCGCTATTAGTTCGTTGCTTGAACTTAAAGAACCAAAGTTTTTTAACAGTCACAATGGCTCCACCCCAGTATTGACCGCACAATTTGAACTCACAAACAATTTGGAATTGTTATTCACCGCCGATGGTTCTTACCCAAACAATCCACCACAAGGCTTGATTTTCAACAAGGCTCTGAATACAACACGTCAGCTAGATCTTCGGTGGCATGCGCAGGTTGATTCCTCGCTCAGACTTCTACATTCGCTTTCAGAGAACGACTTACACAGTTCAGATTTTCCAACTTCGCTTGCATTTGGACGAAGAGGTGAACCTCTCACACAAGATGAATTAAACGCACAAACTTTGGACCTTGATCCAATTTTCGTTGGAGAAAATTACGACCAAAAAATTGCCCAAATTGAATCTGGAATTTTTGCAAGATCCAAAGGCCTATTGTCCGATGAACTAGGTAAATCAAATGTTCTTGTCAATGGTGCCGGGTCTGTTGGCTCTTACGTTGCTGAGCAATTGGTCCGATCAGGAGTTGGTTCAATCACTTTGATTGATCCCGACATCGTCGAATACGCAAATCTTTCTCGTACCAATTATGTCGCTTCAGATGTTGGGCAACTAAAGGTCAACGCTCTTTCTCGTAGGCTCCTTAGCATCTCGCCCTCATTGCAGATCCAAATTCTTCCTGAAAATCTGCACAATCTCGAATCGAACGTTCTTGAAAATCTCTTTAGTTCAGCCGACCTAGTTATATGTGCAGTGGATGATCGGAGAGCTCAACTCATGATCAACCATTGGGCCTACCACCACGAAAAGCCTGCCGTATTTATCGGAGTATTCGCGGGGGCAAAATCAGGAGAGGTTTGCTGGATTGAACCACCAAATCCTTGCTACAACTGCGCCACACAGTTTCGGGCAGAGATAGCCCCTGACGCTATTGGTCAGACTGACTACGGAACGGGACAACTCGTCGCAGAAGTAGCACTTGGCGTTGACATTCAGGCAATCTGCACAATTGGCATCCGCATCGGCCTTTCAGCGCTCGTTCGAAAACCAAATGCACCCCTTGCTGATTACGTAAACGAACTCGGGAAAAAACAGTATGTCGTTCTGGCGGTTGATCCTAAAGAGAGCCATATTTCTCAATATTTTGATCCAAACACAGCTGGGCAATACGGACATAAGTCATTGTGGATGCAGACAATACGTAATGACGAATGCAATGTCTGCGGAGATAATAGAGACTCCCCAGTTTCCACGGTACAAATCTCAACATTTGACATACAAGCCGCAATCTTGGCGGCTCAAGCAGACTCTCCAACTAATCAAAAAGTCGATAATGAATTAGATCATGCTGAACAGGCATCAGTCCATGCTTCAGATGAAGATTCCTAAATTGAACTTGATTGGAATGAGATGACAACTTTAGAAACGTCGATTATCCAGGTTTCTGGCATAGGTGGTGCTGCTTTTGAAAAGTTCGTACAGCGCCTTACTGATGCACTGAGGGCTTTAGAGCTCACAACCATTGTTCAACAAAATCCACACAGCGAACAGAATTCTTCTGAATCGTGGCCGGAAATTCAACTTGTAGAACCCCACGATCCAACTCTCGTCTTTCAAGGGCAAAAAAGCGATTATGAAATGCAACTAGTCGCGTTATCAATTCGAGCACGCACCCTTGGCACTTATTCTTTGCCTTCAATTGAACATGACGCGATTCCCATATTGCAACGTCACTCCAATCGCAACAGAGATGACTACGTCACCGGATTGCTCCTATCAGAATTTGATAAGTTTCGGATTGATCAAAGGTTACAGGGCAGGCCGCTACAACTCTTGGACATCATTCGACCTGTTTGGCTAACTGGAAAAAGCACTTCGGCGTTATTCCTAGCTGCTACAGAAGATGATCATCAAGATCTTCACTTAATCTTTGGTGCACCAAATCCAGACGCCTCATTTACTTGGCAAGGGGCCATTCAGTTTTCAAAGACTAGTCAAACTCAAACAAGATTATTTGAATCGCCAGATGCTTTGGACCGAGTTCCAGATGAGTTACGTCAATTCATCGAATTCAGCGGCATATCTGATGACGAATCTCCACCAGTCACAATGCTGATCCACAGCGAGGACTGCGAACGATTCGTGCAACATGTCAATCAATACCGCTTGGCACAACGGATCTCACCAAATTCTTCAGAGGAAAACTCAACGAGTAGTGAGTTGACGCGCGACCAGGCTTTGAAAGAGGCAACAAAAGACCTCAACGAATTAATCGGGCTTGATCCCGTGAAACAAACCATCTCTCAATTCACGAACTTAATGGAGGTCAATCAAAGACGGCGACAACAAGGAGGACAAGTTGGAGAAATCTCTACACATTTTGTCTTTTCTGGTAGCCCTGGTACAGGCAAAACAACTGTTGCGCGTTTGATTGCCAAAATCTTGTACGGGCTCGGAATGCTTGAAAACTACAACGTGATTGAAGTACTTCGTGCTGACCTTGTCGCCGAATATGTGGGGCAAACTGCAATTAAGACCAAAGAGGTCATTGCTCGCGCGATTGGTGGAGTTCTCTTCATTGATGAAGCGTATTCATTGACAGGGACACACCAAAGTGATTTCGGTAAAGAGGCAATTGACACACTCTTGGCGGAAATGGAAAACAACCGAACTCGGCTATGTGTCATCGTGGCGGGCTATCAGGACAAAATGGAGACTTTTCTGTCCTCCAACCCCGGACTTCGGGGTCGGTTTAGTAGAACCATATTCTTCCCCGACTACTCGTCCGATGAACTTCTTGAAATTTTCCAACGTTCCTGTTTGGCAAAAGGACTCATACTTGAAGAAGGCGTCGACTTAGCGGTTAGTCAATACTTTAAACAAGCACTTTCAAAAGAACAATTCAGTAACGCTCGAGCTGTTCGTCAACTTATCGAAGATTGCATAGTACGACAGGCGGACCGTATCGCGCCGTTGGAGTCCGTAACTCAAGAGCAAATGCAAACCATTACCGCAGAAGACGTAGCAGCTTCAACTGGCAATTCATCAGCACAAGTTGACGAATTGGGCCTCGCAAAAAGCTTGACTGAGTTAAATTCGCTTATTGGACTAGAGGCTGTTAAGGAAAACATCAATAGTTTTGTCAGTCTGGCTCGAACTCAGATTCGTCGGCGAGAATTAGGGCTTCCTAACCAACACCCAACATTGACTTTCGTTTTTCTCGGTCCGCCGGGAACAGGAAAAACTACCGTCGCCCGCCTTCTTGGCAGAATTTTCCAATACTTAGGTCTTTTAGAACGAGGACACACCATTGAGACAACTCGGGCGGATCTGGTAGCTGGATACATCGGGCAGACAGCAGAAAAAACTCGCTCGCAAGTACTTAGGGCGATTGATGGAATGTTGTTTATTGACGAAGCTTACGCATTGACGCCTGAAGGAAATAGTGCCTTTACTGACTTTGGACAGGAAGCGATCCAGGAACTCCTCACACAAATGGAGAACAACCGAACTCGTTTGGCTGTTGTTTTCGCTGGATATGAAAATGAGATGGATCGATTTCTAGACAGCAATCCAGGCATACGGAGTCGAGTGAGCGAGACACTTAATTTTGAGGCCTATTCTGCTCAAGATTTGTTACGAATTTTTCACTCTTTATGTGAACAAAACGGATACGTACTTTCTGGCGATGTGGACAATCTTCTTATCAATTTCTTTGAGCAAAACCTTCGTAGAGAAAACTCAGGTCAGGCTCGCGGAGCCAGGAATCTATTCAACAAGATTATTCGCGCGCAGGCAGTACGCCTTGGAGCTATGCAAAATTCCAATCGTTCCGATCATGAATTGTTGTCTGAAAGTGATATTCGGGAAGCAATGGGAAATTTCGCAGGTTCACTAATGGATCCGACTGACTCTCTTGATGATTCTTCCCTCCTTTCAAGTATTAATGAGGCGCAAAATACACGAGACTTCGACGCGGACGTCGCGTCTCTTCCACCAATAAACGAAGTTATTGACAAGACCTCCGGTCCCGTTTTTGTCCTCGACGGCTCAAACATCGCAACTGAAGCCGGTAGAGCGATTTATGGGGAGCGCATTTGTAGTCTTCAAGCTCTACGGGCAGCTCGAGACGCGATAAAAACAAGATACTTGACTGAAAATGTGATCGTTGTTGTAGATGCAAATTTTCGACATCGAGTTCATCCTTCAGAAAAAGTCGAAGCAGATGTGGCTCTCGATAACTGCGAATTTATGCAACCCCCCTCCGGCGCAGTTGGGCGAGGCGACGGATTGTTATTGCAGGTCGCAAATGAGTTGAACGGAGTCGTTGTCAGCAACGACTCCTTCAATAAACCTGGAGAACCATTTCTCACTCAATACCCTTGGCTGCTCAACCAAAACCGAGTCGTGGGCCATAACTACAACCTTCAGACTCAGTGGCTTTTTACACCACGACACTTAAGGTGATTTGTTGCTCCTTCGATTCGCGAAACAGTCTCGCGTTGGATGTAACTATCGCTTTATCAAGGGCGCAATGCCAATATGAAGAAATTGAAAAACAAGATCATTATCTTTCAATCGCTACTTATCGTTATTTTGCTCGTGACGCTCATAATGCAATGTTTATCCGAACTAGAAACTTCGGTTACTGACGCCAAAGTGACCAAAGTAATTGATGGTGACACTATTCAAGTCCTTTTCAACGATGGCACCCAGCACTCTGTTCACCGTGTGAGACTCATTGGAATTGACACGCCCGAGGTTGGTCGATGTGGGTATTTAGAGGCAAAAAACTATTTGGAGAAGCGAGTTCTCGGAGAGACTGTTTCACTAAAAACAGGTGGGACCAGTGATCAAGATGGACTCAACAGACTTTTGCGTTACGTTGAACTGAACGATGTAGACCAAGGACTCGCACTGCTTGAATCTGGCCTAGCAATACACAAATACGACAGTACTGATACTTCTGGCAAATACCCCGCACACGATAGAGAACTTATCTATATCAAGGCAGATGAAAAGTCTGACGATTTTTGTTAATCAAATTAGTGCCTTTAATCAACAACGACCGAGGCATGGTCACTTAAAGTACACATGTCAGAGAAATCCAGTATTCCATTGGCGGCCGGATCAACTTCTGGTGGCCGGATCAACTTCTTCCAATAAATTTTTGATGCACAGATCTAATCCGACTGCTGATTTTTTCCATTTCCGTCGGAAGTTCTATTTCATTTTTGATATCTAGAGTTGAATTCTAAGATCGTTCATGGCCAGTAGTAAACCATGACAACGCTTGACCCTGGCTGGACAATTCCGTCTGGGACCACCATCTCGTTATCTTCGAGTTCTTCTGGCGAAGACAACCAAACCCCGACATAAATATTCTCATCATCTGGATTGTTGAACCACTGTGGGTCGGCGACCGAATCAGCGCTGTCACCTTGCTCGTATAGCCAACCGCTCTCTTCAATCTCGGCTTTTACTTGAGCAAACACTTCTTCTGCTGATCCTTCGATCTCGAAATACTCGGAGTAGGTGTCAACTGCATCCAAGCCAAAGTAGTAACCCATCGTGTCTTGATTGATCTTGACACCGTTGATATTGACCACGTCGTCCCACCACATCGGCTTTGCAACTGGCACGTCGGCTTCACATTCAATTTCATTTTTTGGTTTGCGGCCGGAATTGAACAATTCCTTGGCGATCTCATCGACACATCGTGAGATAAAAATCTGTGAATGCCCTTCGCCCTTGAAAGTAAGCAGCGTTGCGTTTGTTCCCATATGCGTCACCATTTCTTGTGCCCACCTCAATGGAGTTGCTGGATCATCAGTTCCTCCAAGCACCACAATCGGCGCATCACCCCGATAATCAATTTCAAACATTTCTGAATCATCAAATGCAGACTCGCAACTACTGCCCGTCAACCAATCGGCTTCGTAATCACGTGCATACCAAGGGGCATTTTCTTTCATCTTCTTTAATAATGCATCTGGGTCTTTCGGTTCGGCATCAATAATCCCACTCGCGCAATTGATGACGACAGATGAGTCATAACCATCACCATATTGCCCATCTTCATCGCGTCCGACATACCAGTCAGCGAGAGCGAATGCCTGAGTTGCATCGCCGTCTCGCAATGCAACTAATGCATCAGCCAAAACCGACCATTCCCGCCGGGAGTAAAGAGAAGACAACGTTGCATAGTCAATGACTTCGGCGTTTACTTCGCGATCATCTTCGGTAAACAAAGATTCAGCATCAAATGCGTCATACAACTCAAGCCAGTCGGCCTTCACATCATCTGAAGAGAATGAGCATTCGTCAGGCGTTGATTCACACCAATCAACCCAATTGTTGAATGCTTTATCGAATCCTTCAGCCTGAGTGAGATAGTTCTGTTCGGCAGTGTCGCCTTGCGGGTCATAAGCACTATCTAAGAACATCACATCAACGCGATCGGGGAACAACGTTGCATACACACCACCTAAATACGTGCCGTACGAAATTCCGAGATAATTGATTGTTTCAAATCCCATGGACTCACGAATCAAGTCCATATCGCGCGCAGTGTTCTCGGTTGAATAGAAACGAAGAGCCTTCCCGAACTTGTCGGTGCACGGCTCTTCCATTGCCATCCACTCGTCGTACAGCTCTTGCTCGCGATCATCATCGGGCGTGTAATCAAGATAAACAAACTTGTCATTTTGTTGATCGGTCAAACAACTCAGACCGCTTGACGTCCCTACTCCTCGAGGATCAAATCCGACGATGTCAAAATCTTCAAGTCCAAGAGTTTCAACAAAATCAAGTGACGAGTTATAAACAAAGTCCACGCCTGATTCTCCAGGCCCTCCGGGGTTACTCAGCACCACACCCTTTGGCTTGTTGCTGGATGCAGGAATTCGCAGTAGTGCGATTTCGAGCGTTTCACCTTCAAGATCTGAATAGTCAAGAGGCACCTCTAGGACGCCGCATTCCAAGTTTTCGTCATCCGGATATTCATCGCATGTTGACCACTCAATGGGATCAACTTTGATGTCGGTCGGTATCGCTTCTTCAGATGAGCAAGCACTCAGACCAAGAAGTCCAACAAATAAGGGGGCTGAAACTAGTATACGGTTCATACGAGACTTCCTTCAATCAAACCAAATACGCAGGCACCTATTTGGTCTATCAGTGACACATATATATCTATCATTTTGACGTCACACTAATTTGTGTCTGTTGGCGGCAGGCCAAATGACACCGAGTGAGAAGTTTTGACTTCTCTGTTGACTTCCATTCCGTCCGCAATTCATTGGGGACTCAGTTTGGTCTGATTACAATCAGCGACTTTGCAGTCGTATTTCCGATGGTATTTATTATCATGATCGCTGCACTCTTGGCCTAATAGCCGTCACAAATACCAAAAACTAAATCTCCATAAATGCGCCTATCTTTTTTCGTACTTGACTAACCCGAATCACAATCTCTGCCACTACAACAGCGATTTCAAGAAGTTCTCCGAACATTTGCTGAGAGGTTTTCATCAAGGCCACTACATCAATATTGATTCCAGTTGTTTTCAAATTCAATTGGCGATTCATTTCATTTTTCTCCATTTATCATTGCGGGAGCCTTCGTGGCTTCTCACAACTTCTGACGGATAGTTCATGAATCAGAGTCAGCGCACTTTCTCTTGACATTCTCAAATCGAGTTTTCAGAGAATTAATCTCATCGCGGACTTTGTTACGAGCTTCAGCAGAACTAATCTTGAGCAGTTCAACGAAGCGGTCAAAAACAATCTGTTCTGACAAATCAGGAGGCCAAACCGCAAATCGCTCGTCACCTTTGTCGTCGACGTTGTGATGTAACGCATTATTTCTCTGCCGCCACAACGGCTTGAGATTGGGGTCAGTTTTCCACATGTCATCAATTTTCTTGCCCTTGACTTTTATTGAGTCTGTCATCGCCGTGAGCACGGGCGCTACCCGACTTACAGCATCACAGTCGCCATTTATGTCCCGTTGACTGATCAAGAATGCAACGGCGGGCATACCGCGATTAAAACAACTTTGGGCACTCTTTTCATCAACATCCTCAAAAGGGAAATCAACCTCCATTCTGAGAGAACTAATTTCTTTGGCAAGATCCTGATTTTTCTCACTCAACAGATCCCCTAAGAGAGCAGCTTGCTTGAGGTCAACGACCGACAATGAGGCGCTGATTGCTGACATGACTGCCGTGTCCGGAAGTAATTGTTGCTTGAGTTGTTGCGAACTTAAGATTGCAATTTTCTTGACTTCGGTTTTTGAATTTGGTGCTTTAGGTGCTTCATACAATTTCAATGGAACACCTAAATGAAATGCATGGACGGCGCCTGCGATGATCATCGCCAGATTCATCGCTTTTGTCCCTTGGCCTAAGATCAGCTCAACCGCCGAAATTTGATTCTTTCTTTGCTTAAAG